>VOFC01000531.1_pt1 | contig 106180 bp, 195 predicted proteins | sample 5384161 | NCBI WGS metagenome assembly VOFC01 (sample SAMN12384722, study PRJNA508395) | human gut metagenome | isolation source: healthy gut B | host: Homo sapiens
TAATCTATATAGACATTTTCTACCCATGTATCAAACATCACTTGACTTTCAATTTTCATTAATAAATCATCTAAACATATAAGCAAAAGCAAATCATCAGTACTATCTATAAAATTATTAAAATAATTATAATCTTCTTTCATTTTTATTAGTTCCTATCAAATAACTTAATTTAAGTACATTTCCTAACGGTTTTTTAGAATAAAACTGTATTTCTTTTAACTTATTACGTATATCTTTTTTACCCAAATCAGCATAGTTCTTCATAATATAATCTAACAAATAGTCAATTCTTAACATCATATAATTAAATTCAAGTGACGCATCATAAGCGGTACTGTGTAACTCATAAAATTGTAATTTCAATTCGTTGAAAGTTTTATCTTTGATATAAGGCAAGTCATTAACATTAAATGGTTTATAATATTCTAATATCTTATTATCATTCATTTTCTCTTACCATCTTTCCATAATTTATATATAAACACTACATATGCTACAATAAACAAAAACCAAACCATATGCACTAATATTTTTATAAAATTCATATGTATCACTCCCCTATTAACATTTTTTATAATTTTTCATATGTATAACCAATTAATCTAACTTTTTTAGAATATTTTACTTTTTTTCAGATATCTTCTAAAAAAATACGGACTTAAGCTTCTTTTAACAAATTTTTTTTTATGTGATTCTAAATTTTCAAAATAAACATCATACATTATTATCAACCTCTTTCTTTTTAAATTCTTTTAAATTTAATAGCTTGACCTAATTTATCAGCATAAATACTTTCAAATTTTAAATCATAATCTCTAATCTTATCATTATATGTTAAGAAATCAACAATATCTGCTGTTTGTAAATCTAAATAAGATACAACAGGCTTTTTTAAATTTTGTGACGCTAAGTAACGTCTATGTCCAAATAATCTATTATCAATATCCTTAGTCATATATTTACTCATATAACCAACCATATTTATTTTTTAACACTAAATATACTAGAATAGCCATGAGGCCAATAAATAACATCATAACATTTTTTTCTCTGTTCTTCAGTCATTTTTTCATATTGCTTTTCGCTAAACTTTTTTTTGTGGTATAATTATATCTGGATTTTGCTTTATATCTAAATTAGTTAATAGATGATAGTGTACTGCTCCTCGCTTTTTGGAATTCAGGGACGCACACATAAGCAAAATCTTTTTTTTATTTTTTGAATATTAGTACGCCAAGAACGAAACTTTTCATTCGCTTTAGCAATACTCGTTATATTTAAATCAAAAGTTAAAGTAATAAATGTTTTAAATATATCCTCATTAGACTTAACTAATCTTTTAAATTGATTTTGACTACGATTGATATTTTTTATATCAATTTTTTTTAATTTTCTTTTTTCTTTAACCTTTGCTCTTTTATTTTTTTTATCTATTTCTTCATTGTTCAAATTTTTAAAGAATATACCCTCTTCATCAATCTTAACTTTAAACTTTAAAAAATCGTCTTGTTCCATTTGAACATAATCAGAAGAAATATCTTTTATTTTCTTTTCACGTGACTTATATTTTAAATCATGTGAAATATTTTTTGTTTAGTTTCTGGCATTTCATAAACTTGTAAATAATTACCGCACTGTATAACTTTACGTGAATATGTTTTACAGTTATATGCAGTTATCAGACTACTATCAAGTAAAAACGTCGCCGGGTGTCTCACACCCAGCTCCTTATCTGCTAAAGCAGTTTCTATACGATAATCTCTAGCTTGTTTGAAAAACCGTAAATTCTCTTCATGCGTATACTTCTTTTTAGAAGTATGTCCAAAATATTCACTCACATAATTTACTCCCCTTACTTTTGAAAAAGTAAGACAAAACTTTTTTTCATAAACTCGCCGTTATAGGCAAGTTCTAAAAAAAAGAAATGAATACTTTTTTTAGAAATAAAACCATTATATTTTATATTTTCAAAGTCAATTCCGTATCCGGCATATTCTCGTACACTGATAGTGTACTGCGATATTCCGTTACTTTTCTGACATTGAAAATACAATCCTTCTACGGAGTCCAACCTTTCGCCAGCGAAAGGCTATTCCTCCGCAGAAAGAAACTCGTTCTTTTCAAAATCAGAATCAACCAAACGACTTATTCGCTTAAACGTATCATATGACTCTCTAAGCTCTTTATCATGAACAAAAAAGAAAGTACCATAATAACGCTTAAATTTATTCTTATCGGAATTATATTCCTCTGGTCTAGCTTTTTACGAACGATAGTTAAACAATTAAAGAAAGTTCGTGGCAAATAAACCCATTCAGCTTGCTCCCGTATCTCTTTAGGAACTCGACCAAATACTTGGCAAGTACCAAGTATACAGCTCTTTTGTTTACGCTGTGTACTTATCTCTCTTAACAGTTCAAATGGTACTTGATTACTCTTCTTAGATAACCAGGTGTGCAACTCATCAATACCATAACACGTACCAAATACCATTAAAAGTAGTTACAAGCTGTTTCCAATGTACAAGCTCTTCGGTTTCATATTTATAACCAAAATTAGTCAATATCTTTAAACTAGGATACTTTTTACGCCATAAATTAAGCAAATAAACAACAGTCATTGTTTTTCCTGAGCCTTGTCTACCGCAAAAAATGTTAATACCAAACTCTTGAAACTCATTACAATCACGATTCATACTATCAAACGCAAGCTGTCTAGGAAACATAACGAATAAACGTTTAAAAAAAGATGGATTATCACTTTTATAAACATAAGGATCTTCTGTGGTATATCGTAAACAATATTTTATCCCTTTATATTCAAATGGATAAGTATGTTCAATACGTTTAACAAGTGGCTTACGTTTCATTCCTCTAATAACTCTAAGATACAACAAATTAAAAATATATAGAAGAATTATAATTATAATAGCCAAAATAACAGGTATAAACATTGGTAATATAACCTTAACAGTGGACAATAAACTCTTAAGTACAGTCCATAAAATGTTAAAAATATCCATTATTTATTTCACCTTCTTTTGTTTATCCTATCTAACTCATCATTAATAATAAGAAATATCAACTCCAAATCTTCGTTGTCCATGCACTTCAAAATTTTTCTTATTCGATGTTTATATTTTCTATTTACTAGTGAAATTTCAAAATATTTAGTCAAGGTATTCATATGTACTTTCGCCATTATTCAACACCTCTAAAAAGCCAAAAATCATATGAAACAAAGCCCAAAAGAATTTCGTATAATGAAGTAAAAAACTAATAAAAAGCATTTAAATAAATAGCCTACAGGTACAAAATAAGCCATACCAGCAAAAATATTATAAACAGGACCACCTACTCTAAAATTATCTACAAAGCCCTCATCAAACGCTAATTCAAAAGGAATAATAGAAATAAAAGTTGTAAGCAAAGCAACTGTAGTAGCAACCTTAACAGGCGTTTTCTGAAAAAATCTTCCAACTGCAGCTAAAATATTAGAACTAACTGTAAAAAATTTAAGCATATTCTATCACTCCTCTTTTTTGATGATTTGCAAAATTAACCATTTGTTTAGTAAAAGTTAATAACAAAAATATACTAGCAAATGTTTTAATTAAACTATGAACTAATAGCCTAGTAGAACTATCTATTTCCATTTTAACTGTTACTGGTTTTAAATTAATAAAAGATAAATCAAAAAGTAAAACTTGGTGGCTCTGCATTTTCATCAAAACTAAATGCAAAAAAATTAGTAATTATTTCTTTAGTTTGATGTATAAAACCTAACTTAGAAAAAGAAAACATTATTCAAAAATTCTAAAATCTGATTTAATTCTGCGTTTTCATTAAATGCTGTTATAGTAAATGTATAATATTGAACAGAATTATCACTTCTATTTTCTCTAGCAACTGAAATAGTAGTATTCTTATATATTGTAACTGGTAATAAATACTGATTAGGATTTTCTTCCGCATCTGTCCATTTTTATATAAACTAATGTCATCATTAGTATTTAAAAGTAAACTATCATCATAAACTTTAGGTAATACCTTTGTTTTACTATCAGGAACAACTGAAGTATATGCTTCATCTCCTACTCTATAAAAAATATTTATAAGTATCATTATCAAAATTATTAAATTCTATTTTACACAAAGCATAACCAACCTCAAGGTTAATTGTACATTTATGAAAAATAACATCATTTTTACCAGGTGAAGTATTTATAGTATCATTATCAACATTATCATAAGCATAATCATCAGGTAACTTATCAATAGAACTTATAGTAAATTGGCTACTAGAAACTATTTTTTTTGAGCTTTTATCCATAATTTGAACATATAAAGTATCATTATACTCATATTTAACAGTAAAACTATCAGATTGAGTTAAAGTAATTGTAGACCATTCGCTTTTTTTCTCCATATTTATACATATATAAATACTTTTCATTATCAATAAGTGGAAAATTTATTTTCAAAGAAACATCTTTTATATACTCTTTATCTGATATTGTAACTTTAGTTTCATTTTCTTTTTATTATTTCAACAGTAGGCTTTGTATTTATTGAAACATCTAAATTTTTTGAAAAATAAATAGAACTATCTTTGTTATACAAATTAACATTCGATACTAATTGATTCCAACCCTTTACACCATAATGTAAATCTGCAAAGTTTTCTGTAGTAGTAATTTTTAATGATTGAATACCTATAGTAGAAGTTAAAAATCCATCATAATTATTGTTAGAATTCATACTACAAAAATATGTATTGTTTGTAGTACCAGGAATTGGACAATTTTCTTGATGAACAATAATATTATCTTGATCAGATTGAACAACAGTTAAATCTGTACCTTCAAAAAAAGTAGAAATATGATTTTTTTTATATCAATACATGTATTAGATACACAGACTTGTTTATTCGTATCATCATAATAAATATCATAAGTTACACCAGAATATTTATAAGAATAACTATATTTATTTGTTTCAGCATTTACTTTTTTGAAAGAAAAGAAAAAGTTGAACATAAAGTTAAAATAAACATTATTTTTTTATTCATAGAACTCTCCTCTCTTCATATTAAGAATGACAATATTAGAATTAAATCTACAAACTAACAGTAAAAACATCATTTCAATTGTATTAAATAAATCATTTACAATACGATTATTATTTTTATAATTAACAACATAATATCTCTTTTTCATAATTACCTCGTAGTATGTGAGTCAACTATTCAGTTGACATTTACCACACGCGTATAATATCTTTTCTTCTCCCCTATTTAGGAAGAACTACTTTTAATAGCTCTTCCTGGACATTATGCACGTCCGATAAATCCCATAAGTGTTGCATAACCTTTTTGATAACACGTATTGTAATACATATACCAATTCCAACACCGATAGCTGCTGTAATTGTTGGAACAACTGCACTTGTATCTACTGTTTTAAAATCAACTAAAGAAGCAGCTTGTCCAGCATCTGTTAATAACATCATAACTTTCTCCTCGCTTTCTAGAGACACATCTATCTCCCCAGATTAGATATATAAGCAAGGTTTAACTAAAGAATAGCCAATCAATAAATGAAGATAATGACTTCCAAACAATATATATGAAAAAAATAGTTAAAAAGGTAAGTACTGCATCTAATTGACTGCTTATATATGAAAGTTGTTCTACTTCTGTCATTATCTTCACCTCACTTGGCATTCCCTCATATCTTGTTTGACTTTTTATTTCAGTTCCTTTGTTGACATTCACCAATCGCTTAGCGCTTTGTAGCCATGCGAGACCAGCACCTTTTGGTCGCGTTGCTCCCTAGTGCATGGCCCTTGTTACTAAAGTAGCGCTAGCGGTTCAATGTCAATAAATTTTCCCGACATAAACGTTTTTTTTATGATATGAGACTCCCTTTAATTAGTAGGAATGTTATTTTAATTCTTGATTATTAATTGATTTAATTGAATATTTTACTCCATTATCATTAGGTATTTCATCAATTTCTAATGGTACATTCTTCATAACGTTCTGAGATACTATTTTTCTATAATCTCCACGTTTAGAACATTGCATAATTTTAGGACCAACCATTTTATCTGTTTCTTCTCTATTTACTGTATAACTTATTTTTGTAAATTCTACTACTTCGCCTGTTTTTTTATCTGCAAAGTTTGAATATTCACATCCTAAAATATAACTATTTATCTTTTTTCATACGGCTTTGTCCTCCTTTCTTTAATTTTATAGTAATAAAGGTTTTATAACGACGAATTATGTCGTCAAATATAATATAACATACACGACATATTATGTCAATGAAAACATGACATTTTATACCGTGTTTTTTATACACAAACAATGACATAATATGTCATAAGGAGAGCAAATTATGATAAAAGAACATAGAATAAAAAAAAGGATACACACAAGAAGAATTATCTGAAATTTTAGAAATTAGTTGGCGACAATTACAGCGAATAGAAAAAGATGAAGAAAAAACAAAAATCTCAACTTATAAAAAAAATAATAAAAAGTTTTACAAATTCCAGATGAAGAAATTATAAAATTTATAAAAAAATAAAGGAAAATAATTATATTGTGCTACGCTCCAGGGGAGGTGTCGCTCCGCACAAAAAAAAAGAAGATTTTCTACATCTTCTCTTTTTTCACAACAAAAATAAAAGTAATTTTTAAAATATATATTATGTTAACTTCCAACAAAATAATAAAAAAAGACTACTATTATAAATTATTCTTTTCTAATCATCCAGTATAAATACATCAAGTAAATATTCATCCACAATATCTTTAGATCCAAAATCTTTAGGATATATTTTTTTGTCAATGTATTGTTTTAAATTATCAATTTTTTTTCTTTAATTTTATTATCTTCAAAATGATAGTAGTTAAAAAAGCTTAAAAATTCATATAACAAATAAGTGTTTTTATCGATTTTAAATTTTTTTTCCATATTGTACCACCTCCTTTTTATTGATGATTATTAATATTATTACCTAATTAATTAAAATTATTATGTATATTTATATTTAGTATTCACTCCCCTACTTTAAATGACATTCTTTGCAATAAAAAAACGTTATTAATCTTAACGCTTTTTTAATTTACTATTCTTGATTCAATTTCTGCCATTTTTTCCAATACAACAGCAGCATTTTCTTCATTTATCTCAGTAAATCCTAATTCTTTTAATGCTTGGACTTTAACTGTATTTAGTTGTAATGTTCTACTTATTTTTTCTTCCATTTTATGTTCAATTTGATTTACAAATCTCTTGTGTGCTTCTGCTATTTTAGTTTTAGATACACCATTACTATTATTATATAATGTCATAGCAGAAAACATTAAACTTTCAAATAAAAATTGTTCATCTTCATTAAAAATATATTCTAGTGGTTCAACAAAACCAGCCGTTTTAACTATATATCCTAGCATATATTTTGTTTCCTTTGAAGATTCCATAGTTTGTAAGAAGTGATATAGATATTCATACATCTTCAAATTTTCATCACTACTATCATCTTCCATATTTTCTTTTATTATATTTATAATATTATTTAATACTTCTTTTTGTTTATCATTTAAGTTCTCTGTATCAGTAGTGTAACTTGCTTCGTTGTTTTGTTTTATAGAAGCTTCAAATAAACTATTAATTCTTGATTCAACTTCTATAATGTAATCTGTATCTACTTTAATTGTATTTATTTCTTCTGGAGTCTTAATTCCAAGTAAATTCATTAAAAGTACTTTTTTTATCTTTTGGCCATTTACTTAAATCATCTAATTCTAAATAATTATAAATCATTTGACGTGAAACGCCTAAAAATTTTGCAAGTTTTACTTTTGATATTCCAAGTTCATGTAATATTTCATTTAATTTATCCATATAACTTAAACCCTCCTACTATTATAATTTTAATCTTTAGTTTATTTATTGTCAAGTACAAGAAAATTATCTATTAAAGATACCATAGTTTTTTATTATCTTTTTGTACTTCTTTTATTATTCCACCACCTAGGCATTCATCATCCAAATAAAAAACGCATGCTTGACCAGGTGTTACAGATTTTACACCTTCAGTATATGTTACTAATAATTCATTGTTATTAAGCCATGTAAGTGTGACATCATTATCTGGTTGACGATATCTAAATTTAGCACTACATTTTGTTAATTTTTCTTTTCCTAGCCAATTTAGAGTATCAACAATACATGATGTACTATACAGATATTTCTCATCTTCATCATCTGATACATATAAAATATTTTTTTCTAAATTCTTTCCGACAACGTATAAACGATTAGTTGTACCACCTACATGTAGTCCTCTTCTCTGCCCTATTGTATAATACATAAGACCAATATGTTTACCCATAACTTCCTTTGTTTCAATATTGATGATATCTCCTGGAATATTAGGCAAATAATTAGTTAAAAATTTAGAAAAATTTCTTTCTCCAATAAAGCAAATTCCTGTAGAATCTTTTTTTTTGATGCTGTAATAAGATTATTTTTCTTAGCAATTTCTCTAACAGTAGGTTTATCAAGATGACCGATTGGAAATAAGACATTCTCAAGTTGTTTATGGCTTAATTGTGATAAGAAATAAGTTTGATCTTTATTTCTATCAACAGCTCTAAGTAAAATGCCATCTTTTATTTGTGCATAGTGACCTGTTGCTATATAGTCAGCTCCAAGTTTTTTGGCTTCTTTAATAAACATATCAAATTTAATATATTTGTTACACATAATATCAGGGTTTGGTGTTCTTCCTTTTTTAGTTCATCTAAAAAATATGTAAATACATAGTCCCAGTATTCTTTTACAAAATCAACACGATGTAGAGGGATAGAAAGTGAATTACAGATATTAAGTGCATCATTGTAGTCTTGTTCTTGTGGACATATATTTTCATTTAATGTTGGATTACCGGCAATGTATTATTAATACTGGCATCCCAGTTTCTCATAAATAATCCTATAACATTGTATCCTTGTTCTTTTAGTAGTAATGCAGCAACGCTGCTATCTACTCCACCACTTATACCAACTACTACTGTTTTCATATTATCACCACTTATTTATTATATCAAAAAAAAAAAAAGGAAAGATTAAAGGCTATTCCATTTTTATTTTAAAATAAATATTATCTTTTTAATAATGAAAGGTGTTACAAATACTTCAGTTAAGGTTGTAAGTAATGTAACTATTAATGTAAAAACTAAAATTACTATATATCTATTAAAGGTTAATCTTAATGACATTTGCTTTTTACTTTTTAGTGATTTTAATATTTTTAGGGAAAAGTTTAGGGAAAACATTAGTAATAATATATATATTGCTATATTAATAATATGGTGTGGAAATATATATATAAGCCCTAATAAACATCCTTTAACATTGTATGTCAAAATAAAAGCTGATAATGAAAAACCAATTACAAATGTTTTAACAAAATATATAAATATGTTTACTGGAATTCCTATAATAGAAATGCCTAGTATCCAAATTGTAAGTATTAAGATTACATTTGACATAAATGCTGATTTAAAACTATCTAAATAATTTAGTTTATTATTATTTATGTTTGTTACAAAATCTTTAATATATGTTTGAGCTAAGACTTTATCATTTTGTGATAACATTGTTGTAAAAATTGAACCCATAGTGATTCCGATTAATGCTAGAACAATTAAAAATATAATTTTTTCTCTCTTTTTTTGCAGCATCTATTAGCTTGTCTATTATTTGTTTCATAAGTCACCTCTACCAAATACTATGTAAACTAAATAAAATTATTCCTATTTTATTCAAAATATATTATAATGGTATATATGAGGTGATTTAAGTGAAAAATCAAAAGAAGAATAAAAAAGAAGAAAATAAATGTTCAAAAGATTGCTGCAATAATTATGCTTATTTTAATGGTTGGAGTATTCATATCTTCTTTATTTATGTATATGTAAAAAGCCTATTATTATAGGCTTTTATATTTTTTATGAAGTGCTTTATTTATCCCAGACGATAAAATATTACTTAATTTTTCTATGATAAAATCGATTTCTTTTTGTTGTTACCATTAAATTATAGCCTACTGGCGATAATACTTCAAAAAAGAAGCTCTCTTACCTCGTCTTCTTCAAATGTTCCGATTAATCCAAGTAAATTTTCTTTATCCTCTTTTTTTACTTCAATGTCTCTATTTAAATAATTAATGCTACTTGCAAGAGTGAGATTGCTTATTGGGTTTTTACTATAATCTTTGTGAAATGCATAGTATTTGTACATATAGTTTATTGTATCACTTACAATTGTTATTGCATCAACTACAGTTGGAATTCCAATTGCGATAACAGGAATACCCATTGTTTCTTTAATTATTTCTTTTTTTCTTTCATTTCCAATTCCACTACCAGGTGAGATCCCAGTGTTACTTATTTGAATTGTTTTATTAATACGATGTAGTGATTTACTTGCAAGTGCATCTATTACTATTATGAAGTCTGGTTTTATGGTATTTATAGTGCTTTTAATGAAATCACTTGTTTCTATCCCAGTAGTTCCTGTAACACCTGGTTTAATAGCACTAACGCACCTATAATCTTCAGCTAATTCCCCTAAGGCATAAATATGTCTAGTTACTAAAATGTCATCTATCACATATGGACCAAGTGAGTCTGGCGTAGAAAGCGGATTTCCAAGACCAATTATAAGAGCTGTATCTTTTTTCTTTGATATTAGAAATATTTAAAATGTTTTTTATTTCAAGTGTAAAGACTTCTTCTACTTCTTCTTTATTTTTAGTATCAGTTACGTCTTCAAATTCAATTGTTACATAATATCCTTCTTTTTTATTAATTTCTTTTTTGCTATATGTTTATTTATTATAGTTCTAGTTGTTTTAATTTTGTTATCAGTAATAATTTCACTTTCTATTTTATTTGAATCCACTAAATCTATAGCTAAGTCTGTTCTAATTTGATATTTTGATAAATCTACAGTATGTTTCATATAATATCACCATCTATATTTTGAACATTTTATGTAAAAGTATTATAAATTTTGACAATTTTTAGGATATCATTTGCAATTTATTATTAAATTTGTTAAAATATAGGAGGTTAATGACTTGGAGGTGAGATTCTATGCCAAATATGAAGAATGCAAAAAAGCAGTAAAAACTATTGCAAAGAAAAAAGTAGAAAATAATGATTATAGAGCAAGTATGAGAACTGCTATTAAAAATGTAGAGAAAGCTGTTATTGCAAAAGATAAAAAGGAAGCTACTGATGCTTTAGCTGTTGCAATTAAAAGAATTGATAAAGCTTTTGCACATGGTGTTGTTACTAGTAACTTTGTAGCACGTAATAAGTCAAGATTAACAAAAAAAGTAAATGAAATGGAGTAATTTTTACTTCTTTTTTATACTTTTTGTTATAATAAATATGGTGATAATATGAAGAAATTTTTATGCTGGCTTGTAACTGTATGTATCTTACTTTGCCTATTATTTTATAAGGAAGAAATTGTTACTTACATACTTGTTAATGTTATATATCCTAGAGAATTTATAGTTGAAGGAAAAAATGATTATGCATTAGAAAACTCTTATAAATATGTTCAATTAACTGAAGATTTCTCGCCCAAAAATAGACAAGATTTGCTTAATATTTTTTATACTATTTTGAATAACGGCTGGGATAAGTTTTCATTTGTGTGTGATTTATCTTATAAAGATTGTACCAGCGATGTTCAAGCTATTTTAGATAGCCCTACAATATTATCAGATATTAATAATTTTGTTCATCCCTATAATACTTATAATGAAATGCATATCAATATGAATAATTTTGGAAGAATTGATGTTACTGTTGATAAAGTTTATTCAGATTTTGATATTGCTTTGATTGAAGCAAAAAAGGATGAGATTGAAAATAATGTTTTAAATGATTCTATGAGTCTTTTAGAAAAGATAAAAGCAATTCATGATTATATTATTGATACAACAGTTTATGATAGTAATGCTTCTTTTGATAGCACAAGTAAAAGCAATACAGCTTCTGGTGCTCTTATAAATCATACTGCAATATGTGGTGGATATACCGATGCAATGGCATTATTTTTATATGACTTTGGAGTTTTGAATTATCGTGTATCTAGTAGTGAACACATATGGAATTTACTATATATTAATGGCCAGTGGAAGCATTTAGATTTAACTTGGGATGATCCTGTCACTAATACTGGTGAGAATATGCTATTATCAAAATTCTTTTTAATTAGTACAAGTGAACTTGAAAATTTAAATGTTGCCGATCATGCTTTTGACAAATCGGTATTTATAGAGGCAAATTAAAAAACAGGTAATCCTGTTTTTTATTGTTCCAATATATTAAGTGCTTCATCAAATGTTGAAACAGAATATATTTTTATTTTATAGTTATTTTCTTTAGCTAGTTTAATAGCCTCATCATAATTTTTCCCAGCTGGAGCTAGAAATATATCTGCATGTGCTTTTACAGCACCTTTTAATTTAAATGGAACACCATCTATTTCCCCTACATTACCTTCACTATCAATTGTTCCTGTTCCAACTATTTTTCTTGCGTGTGTTATATCTTTATTGGTTAAAAAAGCATTATATAGGGCTAAACTCATCATTAATCCTCCAGATGGACCAGACTCATTTTTATTAAAATGAAATGTTATATTAGAAGTAGTTTTTATCTTCCCTACTTCACTTAAAGCAAACCCAATAACTTCTTTATTATCATACATTATCCACTTTGCTTTACAAGTTATTTCTTTATTATCTCTTAATACATTAAAGGTAACAGTATCACTATTTGAATTATTTAATAGTTCTTTTAATTCATTTTTTGAAGTAATATTCTGATTATTTATTTTAGTAATAATATCTCCCACTTTTAAATCAGTTTTAGCTTCACTTAAAATGTAAGTTACATAAAGTTTTTGCTCTTTGATTTCATAATTTATGTTTGCTTTATCAAGAGCAACTTTTGTAGCGTTGAAATTTGCTTCATCAAGCATAATATGGTTTCTTAGATACATATTTTCATCAGTATTGTTATTATCACTAGTATCGCTTTTTATTTATGACCCAATCTTTATTAAATTTAGCAGCAATAAGTGTTGGAATTGTTGCTTTATACTCTGTTACGTAAGCAAGATTTAATGAGCCTGTATTTTTATAATTTGTAGATATATCTATTTTATCTGATATATCTATTATCCCACCCGGAGACTCTATATAATATGGAAATTCTATTGTTGAGATTAATATGGTTGAAATCATTATAATTATAAAAAATTTTATTTTTTATAATGAAATTTTTTATTTTTTCATATAATTTATTAAGCATGTTTATCTTATCCCCTTCTTTTTTAATTGTATCATATGTGAGGTCGTTTTATGAGAAAAATTTGTGAAAGTATAATTGTAATGGCGGTTTTATTATTTTTTACTATAATGATTTTATCTAATTCTAATGTTGTTTTAGATGCTGTTTCCTTTGCAATAGAAATATGGAAAACAAGTGTTTTTCCATCACTGTTTCCTTTCTTTGTTGTGAGTACATTTCTTATTAATTATGGTTTTGTTGAATTATCTAGTGAAGTTTTTAAAAATGTAATGTGGTATTTATTTCATATGAATGGAAATGCGGCTTTCGCCTTCATTATGAGTATTATATCTGGTTTTCCAAGTAGTGCTAAATATACAAGAGAACTATATCTCGATGGCAAAATAAATAAAAAAAGAAGCTACAAAGTTATTGATGTTTTCACATTTTTCTAATCCTTTATTTATTCTAGGAACGGTATCAGTTTTGTTTTTAAATAATAAAGAAGTTGGTATTTTAATTTTAAGCAGTCACTATATTTGTAATATAATTATTGGAATATTACTTAGAAATTATGCACCAAGTGTGAAAGATTTAGAAAAAATATCTTTAAAAAATGCGATTTTAAAGATGCATGAAAAAAGAATTAATTCTAATAAAACATTTGGTCAAATTATGAGTAAAGCCATAAGTGATAGTATAGAGACTCTTTTACTTGTTCTTGGTACGATAACTGTCTTTTTGACTATAACTTCAATTATTAATAATATTTTGCATGAACCACCTTATTATCAAGCAATTATTAACGGAATTATTGAAATGACTCAAGGATTAAAATATGTAGGAATGCTTACAATTCCACTTAAACTTAAAACTATTTTAGCAACAATGATTTTATCTTTTGGAGGATTAAGTGTACATATACAAATAATCAGTATCTTGAGTGATACTGATCTTCCGTATTTGCCTTTCTTTTTAGCACGTATTTTTCATGCGATTTTATCAGGTATTTTAGTATATTTTTCATTTGACATATTTACACTCTTGCTTTAAATGTGTATTTATCCATATATTCATTTAGTTTTATATAAACTGTATTTGTATTTAGAGATGTTTCAATTGTTTTTGCAAAGTTATCCTTATCAAGTGCTCCAACATTATATCCTGAAACATATTGATAATTAGCTACTTTTGTGAATAAAATTTGTATCTTGACACCATCTAGAAGTGTCAGTTTTAAATTCATATATTTTGTTTGAAAAAGTAGAATTATTATTAGAACATTCATTTATTTTTAAATTTTTCATATATTTTTCAGAGTAATCTTGAAGCCATGTTGCCGATTTTTCATAGATTACCATCCATGTATCATCATTATCATTTTTTATTGGAATAGTACCATTTACAGTAGGAACGCTTAAATCTCCAAGTACTCTAAATTATATATGGTACTAGCTTGTTTTGTAATATAAATACCATAATCTTTTTCTTTAGAATTCATTTTACTTATGATTGGTATTTTAATAGAAAAATAGTCATTTGAAGAATTAAATGTTAAATCTCCAAAGCAACTGTATTATCAATATCATAGTAATCAATTAAATAATCATCATATAGAATCTTTTTTTCTATTGGGTTAACCATTAATTCTTTTGTTGTTCCATCACTAAACGTAAACATTAAGCAGGAATTACTAAGGTGATCTTTACAATATGTAATACTATTTGGCAAACTATTTAGTAAATCATCTTGAATTTTTTTAATCATAATTGCTTGCTTTGTTAGAAGAGTTGTTTGGATGTCGTCTTTTGTATAGATACTCTTTACGCTTGAAACTAGTTGAAATAAAAGAAAAGAGACGACCGTTACTAAGCAAATAGAAACTCCGAGTTCGATAATTGTAAATCCCTTATTATTCTTCATAAATGCCTCCTTTATATATTTGTGAGCCCAATTGTTGCAAATGTATTATCTTTGTATTTTATAATCCAGTGATAACCATTATCATTCCATGAAATCTTTTTTTGCAAATTGATATAAATCATAATCATTTTGAAAAAGAGAAAATTTGTATTAACTTTTGATTTAAAAATACTGTCTTTTACAAATAACACCTTTTTCGATATTTAGGTCGCTTATTAAGTTAGTACAATTGAAACTAGCTGAGGTATTACTACAAATTGTATCTATATATCCGCTTGTCCCATTTGCACTACCCTTTAAAGTATTATATAGTGAGTATTTTTTTGCATATTCATCTAACGATTGAATGCCATAAAGTCCTACAACCGTATTATATTTAAATGAATTATCGTAGCTTCTCTTTAGAGCACTAAACTGCATTATAATGTATGTCATTGCCCCAAGAACGAATGTTGATACAAGCAATGTTTCAATAAGCATAAACCCCTTATTCCTGTTTTTTTTCATAAACTTATCCCCTTTATGTTGTTTTTATTCTTAATATATTATATAATACATTTAGGATAAATGCTAGTCCTAATTGAATAAAAAGGGTGATGAATAAAATGTTAAAAAAATTTGATTTCGATAAAATGCCAGTTGTAGAAATCGTTAATGAAATATTAATTGATTCAAGTAAAAGAGGTGCCAGTGATATTCACTTTGACCCTATGGAAGAATATATGAAGATTAGAATTCGTATTGATGGAGCTTTAGTTGATTATGCTGAAGTTCCTAATTCTGTAAAGAAGAATTTAATTACACGTATTAAGATTATTTCTGGTATGAATATTACAGAAAGCAGACTCCCTCAAGATGGTGCGATTAAAGCTACCCTTCAAGGAGTTGATTTAGACCTTCGTGTTTCTGTTCTTCCTATTATGCTTTCAACTGAACAGGCTGAAAAAATCGTTATTCGTATTTTGGATTATAAAATGAGTTCTCAAGGACTTGAGGCTTTTAGGATTTAATCAAAGTAATTATGAAAAAGTTATTAAGATGATTAGTTCTCCTAATGGAATTATCTTAGTAACTGGAGCTACTGGTAGTGGTAAATCTACAACTGTATACTCTATTTTACAAAGACTAAATAAAGAAGATGTTAATATAATTACAGTAGAAGATCCAGTCGAAATGAATATTGAAGGTGTAAACCAAATTCAAACAAATAGTGAAATAGGACTTACATTTGCAACAGCACTTCGTTCTATTTTACGTCAAGACCCTAATATTATTATGGTTGGAGAAATTCGTGATACTGAAACTGCTAAGATAGCTGTTAGAGCATCTATAACTGGACATTTAGTTTTATCAACTATCCATACAAACAATTCATTATCAACCATAGAACGTTTACTAGATATGGATGTTGAAAGATATTTGCTTTCTAGTGCGCTTACTGGTATAATTTCACAAAAATTAGCTCGTAAATTATGTCCACATTGCCGTACAAAAAAGAAAAACAAATGATTATGAAAAAGAGTTATTTAAAAAAGTTCTTCATCGTGATGTAGATGAAATATATACAGCTGAAGGTTGTGAAGAGTGTTCAAATGGATATAGTGGTCGTATTGCTATACATGAAGTTTTGGTTGTTAATCAAGATATTAAAGATGCGATTAGTAGTAATGTTCCAAAGGACAAGTTACGTCATTTAGTTTATACTTCTGATGTTATTACTCTACTTGAAGATGGTCTTGAAAAAGTAGCTGAAGGATATACTACTTTTGAAGAATTACTTAAAATTATTGAACTTGATGATACTGTTGAAAGTAAAGTTAAAGAAGATAACCGTTATGATTTAAAAAGAAGCTTTAAGTTCAACTTCCCTAGCCCAACAAGCTCCAGATGGTGAAGAAATGATTTCAGAAAGAAAAATTCATGTAATGCCTATTAAAGATAATGATAGTAATGATTCGAATGATGCAAAAGCTGAAGAAAAAAGAAAAAGAAGCTGAAGAAGAAACAACTGTAAATGTTGAAAAAAAGAACTTGATGATTTTTTAAATCAACAAAGTAAGTCTAATTCTTCATTCTTAGAACGTGAACATAATAATAATGACGATGATGATGAAGATAATTTAATGAAAATGGAATTTTAAGACACAAAAAAAGTGTCTTTTTTTTATATCTTTAAGATAAATAATTCTAGACACATTTCTTTTGAAATTTTACCTGTTTTAATATTAATATCTAAATCTGCTAACATTTCTAGATATTTAAGAATTACGTCATCACTAAATTTACTACTTTTATTTAGTGCTAGTTTAATTCTATATGGATGAACTTTAAGCAGTGTTGCAATGTCTTTTTCTGAATAACCTTTTTTATATAAATTACGTGCTTGATACATGATTCTAAATTGATTGGCAAGCATTATTATAATTTTAATAGGTTCTTCTCCATCTTTTAGCATTTCATTGTAACTTTCAAGAGCTAAATCTTTTCTTTTTAGATATAATGTTATCAATAAGATTAAATATATCAACATCAACGTTTTTAACAGTAACATTTATAATGTCATCTTTCGTAATAGTTTTATCAGCATCCTTATATTGCTTTAATTTTTCTATTTCTTGATGTAATTCATAAAGATTATTGCCTACTCTATCTACTAATAATTTCTGATTTTCTAAAGACATATTATAATCATTAAGCTCTTCTTTTTATAAAACTTGTTATATTTGTTAATTTATTAAATTCTATAATTTGTTTTTTTTCTTTTAAGAGTTTAACGATTTTTTTTTCGTTCATCTAATTTATCTTTATTAATGGTAAAGATAAGAATTGTATTTTTCGTTTTCATGTTCAATATATTTTTCTAGTAATTTAGTATCTTGTTCAGGTAATTTTTTATTTGTAGTACCAGTAAATATATAGGCGTTTTCGCATATAATCATTTTATTTTCAGCAAATAAAGAGATGGTACTAGCATCGTCAATTATATCATTAATTTTACTTTCTTCTAAATTATATATGCTTATATTTACGTCTTCTATTTTATATTTATTTTTAATTTTATTGATTTCTTTTTTTATTAAAAATTCTTCTGTACCATATAATAAATACATAAATACCACCTATTTAATTATATCATGTTATTATAAAATAAAAAAGGCTTAGTTAGCCTCATTTATTTTATCCATTGCTTCTTTAAAGTTCCAATTCTCTACTTCATCTAAGTCTTTTCCATATTCATGAATGTATTCTTTATGCTCAACTAGTTTATCTTTACATTTTTTGAATTAATGCTCCACTTTTATTACCAAGTTGTGGTAAATATTTTAAGGCATCTAAAACAAGATGATAACGATCTAATTCATTTTGAACTCGCATATCAAATGGAGTTGTTATGGTTCCCTCTTCTTTATAACCGTGGACATGCATATTTTGATTTCTACGATTATAAGTTAATTGGTGAATTAGAGATGGGTATCCATGGAATGCAAAGATAATAGGTTTATCTTGCGTAAATATAGCATCGTAATCTTCGTCTGTAAGGCCATGTGGATGAGCTTTATTAGATTCAAGACGCATTAAATCAACTACATTTACAACTCTAATTTTTAAGTCGTTAAAATTTTGCCTTAAAATTGTCGTTGCGGCAAGTGTTTCAAGGGTTGGCGTATCACCACAACAAGCCATGATAATATCTGGTTCACTTCCTTGGTCGTTACTTGCAAAATCCCATATACCTATTCCTTGTGTACAGTGTTTAATTGCTTGTTCCATTGTTAACCATTGCATTCTAGGGTGTTTACTTGCAACAATTACATTAATATAATTTTTACTTTGAATACAGTGATTGAAGCATGATATTAAACAGTTTGCATCTGGTGGCAAGTACATACGGATAATATCGGATTTTTTAGTTACAAGATGATTTAAGAACCCTGGATCTTGATGTGTATATCCATTGTGGTCTTGTTGCCATATGTGTGATGTTAAAACATAATTAAGTGATGCGATTGGTCTTCGCCATGGTAATTCTTTTGTAACTTTTAACCATTTAGCATGTTGACTAGCCATTGAATCAACAATTCTTACGAATTCTTCATAACTATGCATAAATCCGTGTCTACCAGTTAATAAGTAGCCTTCAAGCCATCCTTCACACAAATGTTCTGATAGCATTGAATCCATTACACGTCCATCGTGAGATAAAAATTCATCTGAATCTTCTATTTCGGCACAGAACTGTCTGTTTGTTTTTTTTTTCAAAAATAGGGCTTAATCTATTTGAAAGTGCTTCATCAGGCCCAAAAATACGGAAATTACGATTATCTTCATTTTTAACAATAATATCTCTTATGAAAACGCCTAGTTCTTTCATGTCTTGAGCTATTTGTTCTCCTGGACTAATTACATTTACGCCATAATTTCTAAAGTCTGGAAGACGTAATTCTTCAAGAAGTATTCCTCCATTTGCATGTGGATTTGCACCCATACGTTTATTCCCTGTAGGGGCCATTTCTTTTAAATCAGGAATTAAAGCTCCATTTTCGTCAAATAATTCTTCTGGTTTGTAGCTTTTCATCCAACTTTCTAGTAAAGGAAGATTATGTTCAATATCATCACTTATCACAATAGGAACTTGATGAGCTCTAAATGAACCCTCAATTTTTAGGGTATTAACTTCCTTAGGGCCTGTCCATCCTTTTGGCGTTTTTAAAATAATCATGGGCCAAATTGGTCTATCAGTATTATCAAGTGTTCTAGCTTGATTCCAGATTGTTTTAATTTTTTCTATAACCTTATCTAATGTACTAGCCATTAGTTCATGCATTTCTAAAGGATTATTACCTTCAACAACGTATGGCTCATAACCACATCCTTTGAAGAAATCTATACGTTCTTCATCCGAAATACGTGCAAAAACAGTTGGATTTGATATTTTATAGCCATTTAAATTTAAAATAGGTATAACGGCTCCATCTGTTTTAGGATTTAAAAATTTATTGGAATGCCATGATGTTGCAAGAGGGCCAGTTTCGGCTTCACCATCACCTACAACACAAGCAGCAATCAAATTAGGATTATCTAACACAGCTCCATAAGCATGAGATAAACTGTATCCTAACTCTCCTCCTTCATTAATAGAACCTGGTGTTTCAGGAGCAACATGACTAGATATCCCTCCAGGGAAACTAAATTGCTTAAATAATTTTTTTTAATCCTTCCTCATCCTCAGTAATATTAGGGTAAACTTCACTATATGTACCTTCTAGATAAGTCTCTGCTACAATTGCGTTTCCACCATGACCTGGTCCTGAAATATAAATCATATCTAAATCATATTTTTTAATAATACGATTTAAATGTGTATATACAAATGTTTGTGCAGGAACTGTTCCCCAGTGCCCTACAATTTTATGCTTGATATCACTTGGCTTTAGAGGGCGCCTTAATAATGGATTATCAAGTAAGTATAATTGCCCTACTGCAAGATAATTAGCAGCTCTAAAATAGGCATCTATTTTGTTTAATTCTTCATCTGTTAGTGTTTTCACATTTATCCTCCTACTCTCTTATATAGTATACCATATATTAAAATTCTTATCTAGACAAAATCAAAATAAGTTAGATTCATTATTCCTAAATTAGATTATATATATTATTTTAAATAACTTTGTTAAGTTAAAAAAGAGCCTAAGCTCTTTTTTTAGTATCTAAATTTTTTTTATTTCAAAATAGAAAGTAGATCCACTACTTGATGTTTTAACCCCATAGTTTAGTCCTTGTTTATCTAGAATGTTTTTAACAATAGAAAGCCCAATTCCCGAACCTATTTGAACACGGGAATAAGTTTTATTGATTTTGTAATATTTATCCCATATATGATTTAAATCATCTTTACTGATACCTGTTCCTGTATCCTTTATTTCTATTAAAACAGTTTTTTCTTGTTCTGTTACTATAATTTCAACTAATTTATCATCGCCAGTATAATTTAGAGCATTATTAAGTAAATTATACATTACCTGTTCAATTCGAAATTTATCAGCTATAACATTAATTTTCTTTTGATTTTTATATTTTATATTAAATCCATCTTTTTTGTAACATATATATCATATTTTTTAATGATATTTTTAATATAACTATTTAGTTCAAATTTTTCTTCTTTTAAAATTACTTCTTGATTTTTAAGTTTAGATAATTCTAAAATATCATTTACAAGAATATTTAATCTGTCAGTTTCTTCGATGATTGTATTTAGATTAGCATTTCTTTTTTTTCTCATCTTTATAAGTTAAATCTCGTATCATTTCAGCATACGCTTTTATCATTGTAAGAGGCGTTTTTTAAATCATGACTTACATTAGCTAGCAATTCTTGCCTTGCTATATCTAATTCTTCTACCTTTTTTTTAGTATCATTTAGTGTATCTGCTAATTCTTTAATTTCTTCAATAGAACTATCACTATCAAATGTTACATTAAAGTTTCCAGTAGCAAGCATATGTGCTTGTGAATTTATTTTCTCAATTGGTTTTGAAATCCTTTTGGAAATAAAGTAAGCAATTATAAGCGATAATAATAATACAGCAATTAAAATATATATAAATTGATGTTTAATAATTTGAACGGTTGAATCAATAGGATCAAGGGATGTATTTATAAAAATATAATTATTACCTAATTTTAGAGCACTCATTAGTATTTTATTATCATGTCTTGGGTTGATAAATTCATAATTTTGAATAGTTAAATTTCTTTTGATAAAATCTTTTTTATATACATTTAATTCAAAGGGATTCCCATCTGACATACATCCTCTTTTATAATCATTTGAAATGTATGTAGGACTAAAAGTATTATCATATACTTCGATGCAAAAATCATTACTATAAGTTAGATTATCTAAAGTATCTTCTAGCGTATCTTCGTCGTATTCTTGGGTGATTTCTTTAACAGCACTAAGAAGTTGTTTTTTCTTTGAGTTTTCATAAAAACTACCTAAAGAAGAAATGTTTAAAATCCAAATAAGTAGTAAAATTAAAGATGAAAATAAAATTAAATATTTCCATATTTTAGTTTTTAAATTATTTTGTAGTTTCAAACTTATAACCTACTGATCTAACTGTTGTAATAAGATTTCTGTATGTTCCTAAATTATTTCTAAGCATTTTTATATGAGTATCTACGGTTCTGTCATCACCAAAAAAATCATATCCCCATACTTTTTCGCTAGTAGTTGTTCTCTTGAAAGAGCGACATGAGGGTTACTTATAAAATAACATAATAGTTCGTATTCTTTTGGCGTAACTTTAACTTCTTTTTCATCTACTTTAACTGTATGTGCTCTAAAATCAACAGTTAATCCATCATATACAAATGAATCTGTTATATTATAGCTTCTTTTTAAAACTGCTTTTACACGAGCTACCATTTCTTTTTTTGGACTAAATGGTTTAGTTATATAATCATCTATTCCAAGATCAAACCCCAAAAGTTTATCATATTCTTCACTTCGAGCAGAAAGCATTATGACAGGAATTTTCTTATCTTTTAAGATTTCTTTAGCAGCTGAAAACCCATCAAGAACAGGCATCATAATATCCATAATTATCAAATCAATATTATTATCCAAAGCAATATTAATAGCTTCTTCACCATTAGAGCTCTCTATTACGTCATAATTTTCACTTTCTAAATATTCACGTATAACTGAACGAATTCCTGCTTCATCATCAACAACTAATATTTTCATAAACTCACTTCCTCTTTTAATTTATAAAATAAATGTGAAATATTTGTGATATTAATACTTAATTATTTGAAAATCACTATAATTATTAATATTTGTATCTCCGCTAGCATATATTTTATATGCTAAAATTTTAGTTTCTATAGCCTCACTTCCAACCAGACTAAAAAGAAGGACTTGTATCTAGTGGTTTTATGGCATTACCTGGTATAAACCAATATAGCGATTTATCTTGATACTTATTTATTTTACTATTAGAGCCTATACTTACAAGAGATTTATTTTCAAGAGATACAACACTTACAATTTTAGTTTTATCAAGAGGATCTTCAATCCCAATTTGATATGGATTATCACTGTACTTCTTTCCTACTTTAATAACATCTCCTAGATGAATTGTAAAGGATTCAATCTTATATTTTTTTATTAAGGCACCCAGTTCTTCTACAATATAAGCATCAGCTATAGAGTCTAGATTTATGTTAGGATGATTGTTTTTAATTTTGTTTGATCCTAATAAAATAATGTCTGCTTCACTATTTTTAGCTAATTTTAATTCTAGAGTAGATGGAAAGACGGAACTTTGATTTTGATAAGACTTCCATAAATCATATAAATTTCCATTAGAAGCACTATAAAATCCATCTGATTCTTGCTCTAATTTTTTTGCTTTTTCTAACATTTTTATAAAGTAACTCATCTATTTCTAAATAGGATATATTATCTTTATTTGTTTTGATAGTATATAAATTAATGATGTTATCATAAGCATTATATCTATTAAGTAATTTTTCATATTTTGTTAATAAATCATTAATTTCATTTTTAATTAACTTAATATTAGAACTACTAGTATTATATATGCTGATATAGCCAATATCATTATTAAAGGTAATTTCAAATATTTCATCTTTACTTTTTATTTTTTTCACTAAAAATAACTGCTATAAGGAATAAAAAGAATAAAGGTATAATTAAGATAATTCTTTTTTTCATAAGCTATAAATTTATTAATATTTTCTTGATATAGTTATTTTTCATTCATTTTTTTTAATATATAGGTTATTTGAAGATTATTTAATTTTATAAAAGTAGTCATATTATCACCACTTACATTATAACATGCTTATTTTTAGTTGTAAATTATCGAATATTTACAAAAGTAATCCGCAAGCATTGATTTCACTAATGTAAATATAATTATTAAAAATATATAAAAAAATACTATCATAGTATTTTTTATTGAGCTGTAAATCCTCCATCAATTGGAACAATTGCTCCAGTTATAAATGATGCTTCATTGCTTAATAAATAACAAATTAAATTAGCAATTTCAAAATCTTTACCAAGTCTTCCAATAGGAAGTGCACTAGCCATCAAGTCTTTCATATCTTTAGGAACTTCTGCAAGAATAGGCGTATCAACATATCCAGGAGCAATAGCATTTACTCTGATATTATTTTTGGCGTATGTAAGTGCCAGTGAACGTGTCATTTGATTAATAGCTCCTTTAGTTGCTGAATATGCAAAGCTAGAAGTTGTTCCAACCAGTCCATACATAGATGATGTATTTACAATTGCTCCTCCATTATTTTTTAACATTTCTGCAATTACATATTTATTAATTAAAAATATTCCTGTTTGATTGACAGATACAACTTTATTCCATTCATCTAAACTTACTTCATGAGCAATTGTAGCACTACCTCCTATTCCTGCATTTGCAACTAAATAATCAATGTGTCCATATGTATTTATAGCATATTCAACACATTTTTTTACATCTTCCTCACTTGCTACATTGCATTTTATACCGTGACAATTACTTCCAATAGATGAAGCAATCTCTTCTACTAAATCACTTAAATCAGCTATTATAACAATAGCTCCATTTTCTACTAATTTTTTTTGCTGTTGCAAGACCAATACCGCTTGCACCACCTGTAACAATAGCTACTTTATTATTCATATTACCATATCCTTTCTTAATATCTTCTTATAAATTATATCACAGTTTATGAAACTTAAAAATAAAAAGGTAGTTATCTACCTCATTATTTCATTAATACTTCCTCATATGTTGCTATTAATTTCTTACCAACTGTTTTAATTTCTTTATCTAGGACTTTTTGATATCCATTTTCTACCAATGAAGGTAATCTTTTATCAATAATTCCTCTTATTTTATCTTCATATTCATCTAGATTTTTAGCCTTATATACGTCTTTACCATCTATTAAAAAGTTGAATATAGGAATATCGTGAATTACTGTATTTGTTTTTTCAGTTAAAGCTTCTAGTATTGGTATTCCTTCTGTTTCTTCAAGTGTTGGAAAAACATATACATCACATCCACTATATGCTTTTTTTATAATATCTGGTTCTTGATACCCTGCAAAATATAAATTATCAAGTTTAGTTCTTACTGCTTTTTTAATTTTTCTGGGTGAAAATGTAAGAGGCGAATATCCAAACCAAATAAATTTATATTCAGGCATTCTGCGTGCCATTGAAACAAAATCAAGTATTCCCTTTCTCTCTAAATAAAGGCCTAGTCCCATAACTACTTTATCAGTTTCTTTATATCCGAATTTTTTTCTAAATTCACGTCCACCTTCTTCATCTCTTTCAAAGAAACGCATATCTATTCCGTTAGAAATAGCGGTAATTGGCCGGTTCAAATTATATGATTCAAGTAAACTTTTAGAATATTCTGTTGGTGTTATAATATGGTCTCCAAGTCTATAACACTTGGAAATCCACCATTTGAATAAAGGCGCTAATTGATTAGAAAAAATAAAAGAATTTCTAAAATCTTCCTCTGTTGAATGAGCATGATAAATTACTTTTTTACCCATTTTCTTTGCTTTCTTAGCGAGTAAGTATGATTTTGGTCCATAAAAATTGATATGAACAATATCATAATCTGTACACTTAGGATCTAATGTATATTCAATATCGTTATCTTCAAGTGCCTTAATTTGATGACTCACGGCTTTACCTAATCCTGATTTCCCAATATGCTTTAATCCTTCTGTATATAAAAAGTATTTTCATAACATCACCATGGCTATTATATCAATAATTTTTTATATTGACAAGAATAACATCAGTGCCTATTTTATTAACTTCATTCCACTTTATTTCTACCTCGTCTGACCGTGCAAAGATATTTAAGAAAAAACGTTTTTTTGAACAATTAAAGATGTTATATTCCCATTTTTATCAACAGCTGCATCTATAATGCTCCCCTATCTTTTTACCATCTTCTAAGGCAACAACATCTTTATTTTGCAGTTCAGATATCATCATAATACCACCTAATTAATTATATTCATATAAAAAGAAAAAAGACTCATAAAATCATCTTTTTTATGTGGTCTATACCACTTTTTCTAATCTTGATATTTGAGCCTGTGAAATACCTATTTCGCTTGCTAGCTCTAGTTGTGTTTTCCCATAAATATATCTTTCAAGTAAAATATATTTCTCTTTTTTTCTTTTTAATTTAGAAAGAGCATCTTTAAGTGCTATTTTCTGATCTAATGAGTAGTTTTTATTTTTAGTATCTTCAAGTTGATCTTCAACATAAATAGTGTCTCCTCCGTCACTATAAATTGGTTCAAAAATACTAACAGTCTCTTTCATTGAATCCATGGCATTTGCAACATCATATTCATTCATATCTAATACTTTAGCTATCATACTAACACTTGGCTCTCTACCAAGTTTATTTGTTAGTTCTTCTTTAACACGAAGGGCTTTATATGCCGTATCTTTAATGCTTCTTGCTACTCTAAGACTGCTTGTATCTCTTAGGTACCTCCTAACTTCTCCTAAAATCATAGGAACAGCATAGGTCGAAAACTTTACTTCATGCGATAAATCAAAATCTATTGCTTTTATTAAACCAATACATCCAACTTGAAATAAATCATCCATATTATCACATCTGTTATTATATTTCTTTAAGATTGATAATACTAATTTTAAATTACCATTCACAAGATCATCTTTAGCAAGCATATCACCCTCTTTGTATCTTTTGAATAAATCTGTCATCTCCTCTGTTGTTAAAACTTTAATATTCGCAGTATTCACGCCACAAATCTCTACTTTATGACGTGCCATAAATTATCTCCTTTCATGAATATTATGGTAGCAAGAATATATTTTATACAAATAAATTGCGACTTTAATGTAGTCTAAAGATAATATTTACTTGTTTTTTTATCATAAAATAAGTTAATCTATCTATGAGGGATAAATATGAATGAAAAAAAAAATTAATAGAATATTATAACAAATTTAACGAAGAAAAACGTCTTTTAAGAAGACACGGTAATGTTGAATACATAACATCAATGAAGTATATCCATGAATATTTAAAAGAATTTAATAATCCAAAGATAATTGATATTGGCGCAGGCTGTGGGATATATAGTATTGCTCTAAGTCGTGAAGGATATGATGTTACAGCTATTGAACTTGTGAAACACAATTTAAGAGTGATTGAGAAAAAAATCAAATAGAGTTAAAAGCTTATCAAGGTAATGCTCTTGATTTATCAAGATTTTCATCTAATTCATTTGATTTTACGCTTCTTTTTGGGCCAATGTACCATTTATGTACAAAAGAAGAAAAACTAAAAGCATTAAATGAAGCTAAAAGAATTACTAAGATAGGCGGAATCATTATGGTTGCATATTGTATGAATGATTACTGTATTATTAAACATGGCTTTAGAGATAATTTTATAAAAGATGCTTTAAAAAGCGGAAGCGTTGACGCTAACTATCATGTTGTATCAAAAGAAGATGACTTATATAGTGTTGTAAGACTTGAAGAAATAGATGAATTAAATAATCTATCACATCTTGAACGTATTAAGATTATAGCCCCAGATGGTGCAGCAAATTATATGCGTGATATATTAAACAAAATGGATGCAGAAACATATCAAAAATTTATTGAATATAATTTAAGTATATGTGAGCGAAAAGATATGATTGGTGCTAGTGCTCATACTGTTGATATACTTAGAAAAGTAAATTAAAAAAAGAACTTGATAGTTCTTTTTATTTTCCTTTTTTTAAAATAATCTATAGTATATTTATATGTCTTTATTTTTTCACTTACTAAATCAGTTAATGGTTTGTTCATTAATTCTTCTCTATCAAAATCGAATAATTCTTGAGTCGTAGTATAAAACCAAGCATTATCATATTTTTGTTTAACGATTGTACTTTGAATGATTCTTTTTAAATAATACTAGAACTTCCATTTTGTTGATTCTTTTTGTTTCTTCTTTAGAACTTTTTATATTTTTCCATGAATCCATATCAATTAATACTATTTTACTATCTGTTAGTATAACATTGTTATATGTCATATCATCGAGTAAAATATTATGTTCATTTAATTTTTGTGATAAATCTTCCACTTCTTTAATATTTTCAAGTAAATAATCTGTTTCTTTTTAACATAACATCAACATTATCACTTTTAATATATTCTCCTATATACGCTTCTATTATATCTGCTTCTTTATTTTTATAAAGAATATCATATATTTTCATAATATGACTATTATTTAAATCTTTTATTGTTTCAAACATTTCATTATTAATACGATAATATGAAACGGTTTCATCGTTATATGTTTTTAAAATTTTATCTGTACCATCTATTTTATATACGGAACCACAGTAACCTTTATTTATGTATTTTAAACTATCTTCGCACAAATTATACTCATCTAAATTATTATTATAAAATACCATAAAATCACACCCTTTAAATATTCTTTAACACTTTTTTTTCTTTGTATCATATAAATTAGGAGTTAATAATAAATCACGTATCTGTTTCACATAATTAAAGTCTTTAGTATTAATGATTTTTATTAAATCGGTTACATATATTTCTTTTAGCAAATTAATTAATCTTGAAGTATTTATATCTAAAATATCTTCATAATCATAATCACAGTAAAACCATGTATCCGGGTCAATTAAACTAAGACCATCTTTATTTATAATTGTGTTATCGTATTTTAAATCTTCTAATAAAATCCTCTTTTTTAGCAAAGTATACTCCTATTTTTAAAAGTGATACAGTACAGTCTTTAATATAATCTTTTAGACATAAGTACTAAATTAGTTCCATCTGATTCTATATATGATCTTGTATACGCTGAAACAACTGAATCATCATCTATTCTTTTTATAATCATAGTCAAATAGTAATTTATCTATTTTAACTAAATTTTTACCATTATATGCATTAATAATATCAGCAACACCAGGAACAATACGTCCACTATAATCGCAATCTTTATTATATATTTTTAAGATACTTTCGTTGTCATATGAATAAACCTTGCCACACTTACCTATATTTTTACCAATTTCAGTATTGCTTGAAATAGTGTAATTGTTGATATTACCATAAGTATCATAAAATGTATATAAATTAGTACTTTTCATAATCAAAAACGCCCCTTTTTTTCTTGTTAAGCAGGTATTCTAACATAAATCGATAAAAATTGCAACCTAGCACTTACTATTGACAAGTGCTAGTCAAAGTGATATAACAATTATGTACTAAAAAGAGAGGATGATTTTATGAAAAAGAAAGAATTTAAAGCTGAATCTAAAAGACTTTTAGATTTAATGATTCATTCAATTTATACAAATAAAGATATTTTTTTAAGAGAACTTATTTCAAATGCTAGTGATGCAATGGATAAACTTTACTATAAGTCTCTTACTGATTCTAAGATAAAAATTAATAAAGAGGATTTAAAAATTAGGATTACACTTGATAAAAATAATAGAACAATTACTATAGCTGATAATGGTTGTGGTATGAGTCATGAAGAACTTGAAAATAATTTAGGTACAATTGCTAAAAGTGGTTCTTATGCTTTTTAAGCAAGAAAATGAAGACCAAGATGATGTAAATATTATTGGACAATTTGGTGTTGGTTTTTATTCAGCGTTTATGATTGCTAATAACGTTGAGGTTGTATCAAAAGAGTTAGCAAGTGATACGGCTCATAAATGGGAATCTAATGGTACAGATGGATATACTATTTCAGTAGCACCAAAAAGAAAATGTTGGAACAACTATTACTCTTCATATAAAGGATGATACTGATGATATAAAATATAGTGACTACTTAGAAGAATATAAAATACGTAATATAGTTAAGCGTTATTCTGATTACATTCACTACCCTATTATCATGAAATGTGAGAATAGAAAATTAAAAAGAAGGATCTAGTGATGAATATGAAACTATTTATGAGGATGAAACACTAAACAGTATGACTCCTATTTGGAAGAAAAATAAAAAAGATATAACAGATGATGAATATAATAATTTTTATACAGGTAAATTTTTTTCGACTATGAAGCCCCACTTAAACATATTCATTTTCAAGTAGAAGGACAATGTTCATATACAGCTTTACTTTATATTCCAAGCCATGCCCCATATGATTTTTATTCAAAAGAATATGAAAAAGGATTACAATTATATTCAAATAATGTCTTAATAATGGATAAATGTAAGGAACTTGTTCCTGATTACTTTAATTTTGTAAAAGGTATAGTAGATAGTCCTGATCTATCTCTTAATATTTCAAGAGAGATATTGCAACAAGATAAAACCGTTAATTTAATTGCTAAAAAAAAATATAGAAAAAGAAAATCAAAAATGAACTTACAAATATGTTAGAAAAAAGACCGTGAAACATATAAAAAATTCTTCAAAGATTTTGGTCTTCAATTAAAATTTGGAATATATAATGACTATGGATTACATAAAGATACGCTACAGGATTTAATTCTATTCTATTCATCTAAAGAAAAAGACCTAGTAACCCTTAAAGAATTTACAGACGGGTTGGATAAAGATACTGATACAATTTATTATGCTAGTGGCGAAAGTATAGATAAAATTGATATGTTGCCACAAGTTGAAGCAATTAAAGATAAAGGGTTTCCTATTTTATATTTAACTGAATATGTTGACGAATTTGTTATTAAAACATTAGGAGAATATAATAAGAAAAAATTTGTTAATGTCTCATCTAAAGATGTTGATTTAAACTCTGAAGAAGAAAAAAGAAAGAACTTGATAAAGAAAACACTAAATATAAAGATATGTTTAGTGCTATGAAAGAAGTATTAAAAGAAAACATATTTGATGTTAGATTTACAAATCGTCTAAAAAACATCCTGTATGTTTAACAACAGAAGGTGAAATTTCACTTGAAATGGAAAAAATCATGAATGCTATGCCAAATGAAAATGAAGTTAAAGCTCAAACAATTTTGGAAATTAACCACAACCATCCAATAGCAAAGAAAATAGAAAAATTATTTAAAGATGATAAAGAAGAATTTAATAAGTATACAAAAGTTTTATACGCTCAAGCTAAATTAATTGAAGGAATGAGTATAGATAACCCAACTGAAATAAGTAATTTAGTATGTGAAATTTTAGCAAAATAAAAGGCACTTCAATGTGTCTTTTCTCTTGCAATTTCATTATTAATCCAAGTCATAATAATAGATGCAACATAATCAACCTCCTCTTTTGTGAGTTCTCTATTCATATCTATTCTATGCCATTTATATAAACAACTTCTACAACATGTTGCTGTTGCGTGTTCTGCAATAAAAACAGGGTGCCCCTTAAAAGGTGTTTGCTTTCCATCATTTTTAATAATATTTGGTGCAAGTCTTTTATTTATAAAATCATAAGCGTGCTTTTTTATTTCATCTAAGCCTTTTTTTTCAATATAAACAAAATCTTTATCTTTTAAGTGAAAACTACCTCTAAATTTAGATTTAGAAAGCTTATTTAATATATTGTAATTATCATTCATACCATTACCTCTATCAAGATTATAGCACGAAAGTACCGATTTTTAAATCGGTACAACTTTTTATTCAACAAAGTTTTCATAACTGTTATAACTATCCAAACTATATAATGATCATTTTACAAAATTTAGTATAAAATCATTTTTAATTAGTAAGAGCGAGGCGGAAGCTACCCCACTTGTATAAATTATCTCTTCTGGATATATATTAAGGAGTTTTGCTATTTTGCTTGTATATTCATCTAGTTTTTCTTTTGCTTCATGACCTAATTTATGATTTGAATTATGGTTTGCATAATATTTTTTAGCTGTTTCACAAAATAAATCTAAAACGCTATCATCTACTTTAGTTGATGCTGCTGAATCTAAGTATATCATAAATCACCTACTTTGTTTTCCCATTCCAATTCATAAATTTATCTTTAAAACTATCAGCGTAATCTTTTGCTATAATTATTTTGTTATTTTCTTCTTTTATCTCTAATACAGGAGTGGGATTACAGCCACCTTGTTCAACGCCTAGTTTATTTATATGGAATTTCGTTTTACAGTTTTGACATTCTAGGTATTCTCCTTTTTGAATAAAATATGCATTTTCTGCAGGTGTACATACTTGGCATGTATTTAGAGCGATTCTAACAACACCATCTGTTCCTCTTACAACAATAAATTGAATAGTAATGCCATCTACTTCATAATTTACAAATGTGGCTGTATTAGTTACATTTGTAGTATCAATTACAATATTATCTTCACTATCTGCTTTTACCGTTATAAATGAGTTTTTATTCTTATTGCATCCTGTTATAAAAAACATTGATAAAAGAATTATTACTGCTAATATTTTTTTTTCACTTAATTTGCCTCAATATTTAAAATAGTAAAACCTAGATTATTTATTGTTTCTTTTATTTCGTCTAAATTAATTTTACCTTTGCTTATAACCATAGCTTCCATTTTATCTAAATTAACACTTACTGTTTTAATACCTTCTATTTTTCTAGTGCAATTTTAACTCTACCGGCACAATTGGCACAACTCATGCCATCTATTTTAATTGTTGTTTTTATATTTTTTCCCATTTTAATCTCTCCATTCATTTATTCTTTTTTTAATCTTAGGGCATTTATAGTTACTGATATACTACTAAATGTCATAGCAAGAGCTGCTATCATAGGATTCATATTAATGCCTAATTTGGAAAATAATCCTATACTAATTGGAATCATACAAGCATTATAGAAGAATGCCCAAAATAAATTTTGTTTTATATTTTTTATTGTTTTTTTACTGATTTTTATTAATCTAACTAAATCCATCATATCGTTATGCATTAATAATACATCTGCTGAATTACTTGCGATATCTGTTCCACTTTCTAGTGAAACACCTATATTAGCAGTTGCAAGACTTGGGGCATCATTTATTCCGTCTCCAATCATACATACAACGTTATCTTTCATAAGTTCCTTTATTTTATTTGTTTTATCACTTGCATCACATTAGCATATACTTCGTTTATGCCTATATTATTAGCAACTAGCTTAGCTGTTTTAGCATTATCTCCTGTAAGCATAACTGTTCTAATATTCATATGTTTTAATTTTTTTATTACATCTTTAATATTACTTCTTATTGTATCACTAACACCTATTAGTCCAATCAAATTATTTTCTTCAATAATATAGACAACACTCATCATTTTATCTTTTAATACTTCTTCATCGCTTTCATGGTTATTTTGAATATTAAAAAGAGAAAATAGCTTACTACTGCCCAGATAATATTTTTTTATTATTTATAAATCCTGATAAGCCAATACCTTCTATATTTTTATAATTGTCTACTTCATATAGATCTTTATAATCAGCAAAAGCACTTTTTAATAGGATGTGTTGATTTAGCTTCCAAGCTAGACACTATTTTAATTAAATCATCATTTGTATAAGTACTATAATTGTATATTTTACCAATGTTAAGTTTTCCGTAAGTTAGTGTACCTGTTTTATCAAATGCAACAACATTAATTTTACTAGCACATTCAAGTACAGAACTTTTTTTTTACTAATATTCCACGTTTGGCACATACACCTTCACTTATAACAACTGCAAGGGGTGTTGCAAGACCTAGAGCACAAGGACAAGCTACAACTAGAACAGTTACAAAATGATTTAAACTTGTATTTATATCTTTATTAAAGATCAAGTATAAAAAAAGAAAGTTATAAAAGCAATAACGATAATACAGGGAACAAATATTCCGCTAACAGAGTCAGCTAAAGCTGCAATAGGTGCTTTGGTATTAGTTGCTTCTACTACTAATCTAACTATTTCAGAAATAGTTGAATCACGTCCTATTTTAGTAGCTTCATATTCGATGTATCCATCTATATTTAAACTTCCGGCATTAACAACATTGCCTTTGCTCTTTCTTACAGGAATTGACTCTCCCGTAATAAAAAGACTCATCAAAATGAGCACTTCCATTTACGATAATGCCATCACTCGCTACTTTCATTCCAGCTTTGCAGATTAAAATATCTTTCTTTTTTTTATCTCATCTATTGTTATTTCTTTTTCACCATCTTTTGTTTTAATTAAAGCAGAAGATGGTGTAATTGTAACTAAATCATGAATAGACTCTTTTGTTTTCTCTTTACTTCTAGAATCAATGTATCTACCAAATTTAATAAAATATATGATAATACATACTGATTCAAAATATAACGAATGAATATACTCGGAATTATTATTTATAATCATAACAGTTCCATATAAACTATATAAAAAACTAGTTAAGACACCAATTGATACTAATGTATCCATATTTGGAGTTTTATGAATAAAATTTTTATAACCATTTTTGATAATATCAAATCCATAAATCAAATATAAGCATGAAAATATTAATAAAACAAATGCATAATTAATAGAATTTATCTCCATATCTAGATATGGTAATTGTGGCAGGTTGAACATGCTAGCCATAGATATATATATAATCAAAAAAAGCTAAAACACCAAATATAATTAAAGTGTTTTTTTGTTATCTTTCTTTTTTTGCTTTAGTTCCATCATATACACCCAAACTTTTAAAGCCTGCACTTTCAACCATTTTATTTAAATCACTTATGGTAATATTATCTTGAGCTTCTATTAATGCTTGTGCAAGAACTAAATTAACAGAAGCACTTATGATGCCTTCTTGTTTATTTAAGTACTTTTCTAGTCCGACAGAACAAGCACTACAACTCATTCCTTCGATACTAAGTATTATTTTTTTTCATAATTCACCTCAACTTTGTACAATTATTTTATTTTTTACCATGCCCATCCAACATGTATAAGTAAACATTCCTTCTTTAGTAGGTGTAAAATAGATAATATTATCCCCTTCTTCAAGTTTTTTCTTTATATTAAACTCTGTAATTTCAAGCTCATTGTTGCATCCTGTTAAATATTTTTTATCGCCATGAATAGTCATTTGAACAGGAACACCCTTTTTAGAATAATATCTTTATAGCCACCATAATCTAAATCGAAAGAAACAATTTGATAATCATTATTTACTGTGGCTTTAATTCCATCTACTTTATTCGTATTAAAAATATCAATACCAAGAGTTGTAAAACCTCTATTTAACATTACAAATGATAAAATAACAATCAATGAACACGCTACTTTATTTACACTAGCTCTTCCTTTGCCACGAACAAAATTAACAGCAATACCTGCAAATAACATAAGAGGAATTGTTCCGAGACAAAAGAGAAACATAGCAAACGCACCAGATATGAAACTTCCGGTTTCAATCGCATATACTTGCATGGCTTGAAGGGGTCCACAAGGCATAAGTCCATTACATAACCCGATAATAAAAGGATTTTTATTTGCTCTTTTAAATTTAAATATATGAAAACTTTTTAATTTAACAAACCCCATCATGTTTAATGCAACAAAAAACATAACAATACTCGATAGGATAATAACTATGCCCTCAGATACTTTATTTATACTTAAAACACTGCCTATCATACCTGCAATACCACCAAGCAAAGTATAGGAAATAAGCCTACCCAAATTATAAAGAGGTGGACGCTTCATATCTCTTTTTATACCCTAATGAAGCTGTCAAATTAATAGCTCCACACATACTAATACAATGGATACTTGAAAATACACCAATTATAAAGAGCATACCATATGTAACACTACTGTCAATATTTGGAATAACATTAAAAATATTAAATCCAATTATTTTATATAAAAGTATTAAAAACAAAATTAAACATAATGATATCAAAATAAATTCTCTAAACTTAAATTTATTTTCAATATCATTTATATTATCACTTATATATTTCTTTTTGTTACATATCCTTCTTTAGTTATTGATTCAATAATATCATAAATATTTACACTGTTTTCATATGAAATATGCGCAATTAAAGATTCGAATTTAACACTCTTTATATTTTCTATTTTTAAAAGACTTTCTTTAATTTTGCCTTCACAATGACTACAATGCATCCCATCTATTTTTACATATAATGATTTCATTATTTTATTTTTCCAAATAATTCAACAATATCATCAATAACTTCCATTTTACCATCATTAATATCTTGAACCATACATGTCTTCAAATGACTTTTCAAAATTTCATTTCCAAGACTTTTTAAAGCATTAGTTGTAGATGCAACTTGCATCAAAACATCATCACAATATCTGTCATTCTCAATCATTTGCTTTATACCGTTAACCTGTCCTGCTATAATGTTAAGTCTTCTAGTTAAATCTTTCTTTTCTTCATCTGTTCTATGTTTAAGACGAATACAATTACACTCTTTTTTTCATATTATCACCGCCTCTATCATTATAGGTGGTGGGGGTATACCTGTCAAGATTTTTTCTAAAATAAAAACAACAAAAGTTGTTTTTATAATTTTATATCTTCATTTTCAAATTCTTTATTTATTAATTCTTCATGCATTAATTCTTCCATATTTTCTATATAAACATCTTCAATACGGTCAACCGGCACTTTATTGCCGTTAAAATAGCATTAAGTTTTAAGGCTGCTCTATCTACTTCATCATTTACAATAACATAATTATATTTATTTACTTCGTTAATTTCATTATATGCTGCTTTAAATCGTGCATTAGCCTTTTCGATTGTTTCCGTCTTTCTAGCAATTAGTCTTCTTCTAAGTTTCTTCATACTAGGTGGCATAATAAAGACGAATATAGCATCTTTAATTTTATTTTTTATAATAAGTGCTCCCTGAACCTCTATTTCTAAAATAACATCTACTCCTTTATCTAATTGTTCTTTTATTTTATCCTTAGGAGTTCCATATAAATGATTATTGTATTCAGCATATTCTAAAAATTCGTCACGTGCAATTTTATCTCTGAATTCTTGTTCTGACAAGAAGAAATAATCAACGCCGTCTTGTTCTCTACCTCTTTTATCTCTTGATGTACAAGAGATAGATACCCATACATTATTATTCATTTCCTTTAATTTATTAATAATACTATCCTTTCCAGCTCCACTTGGACCTGATACAACAATTAAACTTCCTCTTCCATTTGTTTTTATCATAAATACCCTCCATTATTAGAAATATTTTAACATATGAAAAAATTATAAGCAATAATCATTTTACAAAAGTATAACTTGTTTTTTAAATAAAAAGTAGTTTTAAACTACTCTTTAAAATATAATGTTCTAATGGCATTTAAAATTGCAATAATAGATACTCCTACATCAGCAAAAAAACAGCCATCATCATAGAAGCAAGACCAAGTGCTCCTAAAGTTAAAAATAAGATTTTAATTAAAAGAGCGAAGAAAATATTTTCTTTAACAATTTTCATTGTTTTTAATGATATATTAATAGCACTTTTAATACTATTTAAATTATCATTCATAATAACAACATCACTAGCTTCAATAGCGGCATCACTTCCTGCTAGCCCCATTGAAATACCAACATCAGCTCTAACAAGAACTGGAGCATCATTTATTCCATCCCCTACAAATGCTAAAGTTTTACTCGTCTTTAATAATTCTTCTGTTTTATCAACTTTATCTTTTTTTGGTAAAAGTGAAGAATAATACTCATCTAAGTCAAGCTTTTTTAGAAACTTTTAAAGCAACTTCTTCAGTATCTCCTGTAAGCATAACAAGTTTTTTAATATTATGGTTTTTTCTGATATTTGAAATGGCCTCTAAAGCTTCTTTCTTTATGGTATCACTAACAACAATGTTTCCACTATACTTATTATCAACCATAACATATAAAATAGTTCCAGTAGAAGTGGTATTATCTATAGTAATACCAAATGAAGATATAAAATCAATATTACCAACAGATACCTTTTGCCATTGATATTAGCCGTAACACCTTTGCCAGGTATTTCTTTTTATATCTTTTATTTTAGTCTGATCTATAGTATCACGATATGCTTCTTTTATAGAAAGAGCTAATGGATGATTTGAATGATATTCAGCATATGCTGTTAATTTAAAGCTCTTCTTTACTGATACCAATATTATTTATTTCATTAACACTAAACTTTCCTTCTGTAAGTGTTCCTGTCTTATCAAAAACAATAGTATCTACTTTTGATAAAATTTCTATATAATTACTACCTTTTATTAATATTCCCTTTTTTGATGCCCCACCTATTCCACCAAAGAAACTAAGAGGAACCGATATCACAAGTGCACAAGGACACGAAATAACAAGAAAAGTAAGCGCTCTTTTTTAGCACATATGGCAAATGTCATACTTGGAATAATAATTGGTGGTAATATAGCTAGTGCTAAAGCTAAAAAAAGACAACAATAGGTGTATAATATTTAGCAAATTTTGTAATAAATTTTTCTGATTTAGCTTTCTTATCGCTAGCACTACTTACTAGTTCTAAAATTTTTGATACGGTTGAATTTGAATAAAGTTTTGTAACTTTTATTTTAAGCATTCCAGACATATTAATTGATCCATTTAAGATATTAGATGAAGCATCTACACTTCGTGGCATGGATTCTCCTGTTAAAGCTTTCGTATCAAGCATTGAAGACCCTTCTATAACAATGCCATCTAAAGGTACCTTCTCACCTGGTCTAACAACTATAATGTCATCAATTTTGACATCATTAGGTTTTTTAGTAACAATTTTATCATCAATTAAAACATTCGCAAACTCAGGTTTTATATCTATTAAACTAGCAATTGATTTTCTTGATTTATTAACTGCGTAACTTTGAAATAATTCTCCTATTTGATATAAAAGCATTACAAGTACACCTTCTAAATATTCTTTTGTTATAAAAGCTCCAATAGTTGCAACTGACATTAAAAAGTTTTCATCAAATAAGCTTCCGTGAATTATATTCTTAAATGATTTTTTTAATATATCAAACCCTATTATCAAATAAGCTACTAAGTAAATTAAGAATCCTAAAATAAGAGAATAATTTGATACAATCAATCCTACTAATGTTATAACAGCTGAGATAATTATTTTTTTAAATTACGTTTTTTCTCGTTTATTCATAACATTTACCCCTTTATTACACAATCAGGTTCTATTTTTTTAATGCACTTTTTTTAATTTGCTCAAATACATCTTTTTTCACTAGCATAAGCAGAATATGAAACAGTCATACTCTGCATTATAAAATTAACAGAAACATCTTCTACACCATCAATATTTTTGATAGCTTCTTCTATTTTAGCGGCACATGCAGCACAATCTAAATCTTCTAATTCGTAATTTTTTTTTCATAAAAGCATTCCTTTCACTTGAACAATCGTTCAACTATTCTTCTATATTATATTTGAATTATCGCTCAAATGTCAATACATTTCTATTATATTTGATTATTTTTAAAATATCCCTTTATAATATCTAATTAGAAAGAAGGACTTTTATGAACAACAAAAATACTAATTTGCACGATGAAAATATGGTAAACCATATTAAAGAAAATATTACATCATATAATACAATAACTGATTTATCAGACTTTTTAAAATTCTTGGTGATAGTACTCGCCTTCAAATTTTAATGGCTCTAGTTCACGGAGAACTTTGTGTAAGTGATCTATCTTCACTTCTAAATATGACTATATCAGCCATATCACATCAATTAAAATCATTACGAACAGCTAAATTAGTAAAAGTTAGAAAAGAAGGTAAAATTGTATATTATTCATTAGATGATAATCATATTAATGCTATTCTTGATATATCACTAGAACATATTATAGAAAAATAAAAACCGTTTAATTAAATTAAACGGCTTTATAAATATTATATATTATACATAGTATTTGGGAAACTCATACATCTTATGAGTACAAAGTTATCCATGAATCAATCTAATTAAATTATTATCAAATTTAAATTTTCAAAAAAGATATATTTCTATATCTTAATCATATTCTAAAAATTATAACCATAAATCGCGAGTCAAACTTTTTTTCAATTTTAATGTTCTTTCTATTTGCTCGTTTTTTATTTTTTCATTTAATTCACTTTGTTCTATATTATATAATTTTTCTTTGGCATAAAATAGAATATATGCATCATATATACTTAATTCAGCATAATCATTTTCTTTAGACTCTATATATTTTGTTAAATCTTCTATTGTTCCAAAATTAGATAAAATTGAAACTGCTTTTGCCATTTCTTCTTCTGAAACTCTACTATTTACTAAATTTCTTAAAGATGTATTATGCATATAATCTGCGACTTTATCATGTTCTTCTTGTGTGCAATCTTTATTTTTATATTTAATTAATAGTTTAGATAATTCCATTCTTTCTCTTATTTTTAAATATTTTTGTATCTTATCAACATTTATTAAATAAATGGGAAATTGATTAAGTTCATTTATATAATCAATTTCTTCTTTTGAAAAATAACCAGTAAATTTTATCCATATTTCTAATGCATTACTAGTATTCGCATAAGAGTCACATGATATACAATATGATAAGGTTGTAGTTTTTGGTAATATAATTCTACTCATTTTTAAAACCTCCCAATTTCTTAATTATTATACATCAAATTATGATAAAAATAAATAAGAGATTCTATCATTGAAACATTATCTAATGGCAGTTTCTGTTTATTAAATTAATTATATCTTTTCTTCAAAATTGTATTATCAAATTCCATATAATATTCAGTTATTAACAAATAGTAATCTTTCACATAAGAATACTTACCATAGATAAATTCTTTCTATAATCTTTTTTGAAACACAAAAAAACTAACAAAATTGTTAGTTCATTTATTGTTCTCGGAATATATTTGTCCGAGTTTCCTATCATAATGGTGTCCAGGACGGGAATTGAACCCATAATTAAGCTTTTAGGAGAGCTTTGTTATATCCGTTTAACTACCCAGACAAGAAAAAATAGCTTACGCTATTTTATAATATTAATCAAAAACAAAATATAAATATTAAATGCATAAGCGAATTTATGACGAAAATGCAGGCAAAATTCATATGTTCCTACTATTTTATCAACCATACTTACGATCCAGCTTTCGGCGTACTTCGGAATAGCTGTATATATAGGAAACATATGTGATTTGATTATATCTACTTCTTTATCAGATAATTCATAATATTTTGTAGCATTCATAACAGCATATTTAGGATGAACAAATGTAGATACAATTTTATCTTTAAATGTTCTTTCCATATCGCTTAAAAAGAAATCATGAAGAAGTCCAGCACGTGCTACTTCTATATCTGATAAATGCATCATTTTCGCTAATTTATACGAATAATAGGAAACACGCATTGAATGATCAAATCTAGTTGTTCCATGATGCTCTATATATTTTAATTTATTGAATTCTTCATTTGTTAATATATTTTCTATAATTTGTTTATAGCATATATCATCAATTTGTTCCGACATTTCAACACCTCATAAATAAACTTAATACATTATATCATATTTTTTATAATATAAACATTATTTTCGCATACTTTCTTTAAATTAACCGCCAATTGTTACACTTCCGCCTTCTGGGAATAATTGAATATATGTATTACCATCATTAACTTTAATGGTCTCTCCATCCATATATTTAAAGATTGTTTTATCTTTTCTAGAAGCTTTTTTCCCATGTAATTGAACGGCATAGCCGTTAGTTATATAGTATCCAGTACCAGAACCAATATTTTCTATCTCTTGTCTTCCGTATGAATCAATACTATAATTATTCATTACTGCAACAATTATATTTTTCACTTCTATTTGTGTTTTAGTTTTATCGCTATTTAAATTCATATGTGCTTCACCATTAACGTAACGTAAATATACTTTATTTTGTTCATCATATGTATATGACGTTTCAACATAACTAGAATATGGTAAACTTACATTATTAGCGATAATATTATCTTCTCTACTACTTAAATCGATATTATCAACACTGTAATCCAAGACTGGTTTACTAGTTGTTGTAAGGCTATATCCCTTCTTTTCTGCTACATTTTTAAATCTTCGATACTTGTAAACGCTGTATGTTCAAGTGCAACCCCTAATGAATAATCTCTAGTAAAAGCGTTATCATAAAGTCCATTTATATTATTAATACCAAACTTCTTAATATCACTTTCAGCTTGTGGACTCCATCCAAAATGTACATATATAGCATCATTTTCCATCGCATAATCTAGAAAATCATGTCTTGAACTTCGAACTGATCCTATACGAGGCGTTGCTTTATCTTTGTATATTGCCATAAGCCTTGTAAGTCCACCTTCAACAATACCTTCATATACAATATATGCATCATTCAATCCAGCATGATTTTTTCTAGCTATAGCGTGATTGTTTATCATAATAGCGTAATTTCTTGATTTTGAAGATGTATCAATTATTTTTAGTTTCTTCTCTTCTTTTACAGTATTACCGCCTATTATTGGTTTTATATTATCTTTGTTTTCAAAAGTATAATAGATTACTAATCCCATTACCAATATAAGCAAAATATAGCTAATTTACTTCCACTCTTTTTCTTCTTTTTCATACCTCACCATCCTATTTTGATTATAGCACACTTTTACATATTCTCAAAATTGAAAAAATATGAGAAAAATCTCATATTATTTATTTGTTTCATTATAATATTTATACTCCGAAAGTTCATCTAAAATAAATTCTAACTCATCACTTTCAATGTTTTCTAGAATATCTTCTATTTCATATATAAGTTCACTGACACTACTACAGTTTTCATAATTTATTTTATAATTTGATAGTATATTCATCTCTTCTTTTTGTAAGATATATACCATTTCCAACATTTTCATGTAATAAAGATTTATAATCAATATTATTTATAATGTTTTTATATTCATCATTCATGATTTACAAGCTTATAAGTGTCACGTGCTATCATGAGTTCTTCATCTGTTGCAATAACATAACATGGTATCTTAGATTCGGGAGTTGTTATAATACCTTGAATGCCTTTCCTAACAACAGTAATATTATTTTTTTCTTCATCTAAATATACATTAATAGGACTAAGTTTTTTTATAACTTTTCCTCTAATAATAGCATCGTTTTCACCACCACCAGCAGTAAAACAGATTGCATCAACACGCCCAAGTTTCATGTGATATTTAGCAATATAATCAACTATTCTACTTGTATACATATCAACAGCTAAAATAGCTTTTTGTTCTTTCGATTCATATGCTCTATCAATATCTCTTAAGTCACTCATTCCGGCTATTCCATATAGTCCACTTTCATAATTTAATTTTTTATCTATCTCATCTATTGTTAAATCAGCAGACTTCATAACATGTGAAATAATACTATAATCAATATCCCCTGAACGTGTACCCATCATAAGACCAGCATTAGGGGTAAATCCCATAGATGTATCAATACATTTTCCATCTTTTACAGCTGTTATACTAGCGCCACTTCCGATATGACAGATAATCAAATTAACATCATCCGTATTAAGTTTTTCTTTCATAACATCGGTTATATATTTATGGCTTAAACCATGAAATCCATATTTTCTAACATTATATTTTGTATACCATTCATATGGTACAGAATATAAATACACATCTTCCTTCATTGTTTGGTGAAAAGCAGTATCAAAACAAGCTACTTCTAAAATATTTGCATCTTCTTTCATAAAAGCCTTAATACCACTTACACTAGCAGGGTTATGAAGAGGTGCTAGATTACGTAAAGCATCTATTTCCATAAGAACTCGTGGATTAATCAAAACAGAATGTGAATAAAAATTTCCCCCGTGAACCACTCTATGTCCAACACCAATAATTTCACTTATATTTTTGATTATTTTTCTATCAAGTAATTCTTGAATCAAAATCTTAACAGCATCATCATGATTTCTAATTTCAGTATGGATTGATATTTTATCTTCTCCAAGACGTAAGTTATAAGAACTATCTTCTAAGCCAATTCTTTCAAACATTCCTTTTACTAATAACTTTTCCTCTGGCATTTCATACAATCTAAATTTTAAAGATGAACTTCCAGCATTTACAGACAATATCTTCATAAAATCTCTCCTTTAGTTTATTATACTGATTTTATATCAAAACTACAACAATTAATAAAAAAATCAAAGTTTTAATCTTTGATTTTACTACTATCTTAATATTAGGAAAACAAGGAATATCACTAAAATACCAAGAACTATCCAACTATTTATTTTGTCAAATTTGGTTGATTTATATTTAACACCTAGGGCTGATGTAATTAATACTCCACCAATAAGTCCACCAATATGAGCAGCATTGTCAATTCCAGGACTTATAAATCCAACAAATAAGTTTAATAGAATTAATGGTATTATCTGAGATTTAATTACCGTTCCAAGATAAAGCCTATAGTGATATCCAAAGTATAATAATGCACCAAAAAGTCCAAATATAGCACCACTAGCTCCGGCACTTATTCCATTTGTAAATAATACTGAGAATAAATTACCAATAACACCACTTACAATATAAATAATTAAATATTTAGTCCTTCCAAAAAAACTTTCAAGTTGTGAACCAATGATATATAGTGAATACATATTACATATCAAATGAATTATTCCAATATGAATAAAAACACTTGTGAATAAACGATACCATTCAAAAGAAGTAGCAATATCAGGATATATAGCACCAAATTTATACAATGTTATAGCATCCGTACTTCCATTTCCAAATATATACATAAGAATAAAATAAATAATATTAAGAGCTATCAAAATATATGTTATAATCGGTTTTTTTAGTTCTAAATACTTCCTCTGCCTTAACTGATTCTTCAGCGTTTTTTCTTTGTTATATCTTGCGTTATTTTCATAAATAATTCCGCACCTTTTTTTTCTTTAAATCTAGTGTTTTTAGTAATTGATGGAAATTCAGTTGTTACAAACTCATATTTTTTTAAATCTTTTTAATATTCTTTATATCAATTGAATGAATGTTAGAAATATGCATATATTTATCCGCATCTACAGTTTCTCCTAGATTAATAAATATATTTAAAACATCCATATGCATAGATAATGTCTTAGCTTGAATTTGTTTAGTTATATGTTTTGCCCTAAAAACATCATATTCTAGTTGTTCATTATTGTGAATATAATTAGAAACAATACGAACTATTTTATAATTTTCATCTAAATTTTCAAGCCAAATTTCATCTTTGGCTCCACGTAATACAATAGGACTATATCCTTCTTCTGTTATAAAAAAAAGTGCAACAATTTCATAACAAGTTCATCATTTTATTAATTATTATTTCATTCATAATAACCTCCTGTTGTAATAATATTTTAATATATTCCATATAGTTAGTAAAGAGGTGTCTATATGAAAAATATTATAAGATTTTTAATTTGCTTAATTCCATGGTTTTTAAGCGGACTATTGTTTTCTAAATATACAAGTTTTTTTTGATAAATTAGCGCTTCCTTTTTTTTGCCCTTCCTAAAAATTTATATGGCATAGTCTGGACTATTATTTATTTTTTATTGCTATAAGTATTTGTATTATATACAACAAAAATAATTATAAATATTTAAAAAATTATAATGAAGCCTTAATAAGCAATTATATTTTTAATCAACTTTATTTATTTTTTATGTTTCGTCTACAAAACACTTTTCTTTGGTTTTGCTGATGCACTTGCAATATTAATTACATCACTAATGCTTTACTACGAAACTAAAGAAATAGATGAGAAATCTTCAAAATTTCTTCTTATCTATGTTTATTTTAGCTTATACGCAACAATTTTATCACTTGGAATTTATTTTCTAAATGTCTAGATTTCATCTTTTCTAAACATATATTCAATTTTTTGAAGCATTCTGGAGTTTGACACGTAAACTTCATATATTGATTTGTTTTAGGATGAACAAAACCTAGTTCATAGGCATGCAAACACTGTCCTGTTTCATCAATTATCTTACGGCGACCATATACAGGATCATTTACAACAGGATGTCCAATATAATCCATATGAACTCTAATTTGGTGAGTACGGCCAGTCTCTAATTTCACTTCTATTAAAGTTGCTTTCTTAAATCTTTCAATAACTTTAAAATGTGTTACAGCATCACGAGCGTTTTTATCAGTAACAGCCATTTTCTTTCTATCTTTAGAGTCACGTCCAATTGAGCATCAATAGTACCAGTTTCTGATGGTAAAACTCCCCATACTAAAGCAAGATATTTTCTATATGTCGTTTTATCTTCTAGTTGCTTTGCTAATACTTCATGTGCTTTATTATTTTTAGCAACAACAAGTAATCCAGTTGTATAAGCATCTATTCTATGAACAATACCAGGCCTAAATTCTCCATTTATGCCATATAAATTTTTAGAGTGAAATAAAAGAGCATTTACAAGTGTTCCGGATTCATTTCCGATAGCTGGATGGACAACCATACCATTTTGCTTATTTACGACAATTACATCATCATCTTCATAAATAATATCAAGGGGAATATTCATAGGTTCTGCACTCATTTCTTTTTCTTGATATTCTTCATACTCTATATTATCATTTTTCTTAACACGGTAACTGGCTTTAACACAAATACCGTTTGCTTTTTACTTTTTTGTCTTTTATTAATGACTGCACTTTTGTACGACTATAATCTGTCTTTTCCATTAAAAAAACATCTATACGTTTTGCGTTGTCAACATCATTTGCTTTTAGTATCATTTTTATCACCTCTATACACATCTATAATACATAAAATAGACCCAATAACAATAGCTATATCAGCTATATTAAATATTGGAAAAGCATATGTACCAATATATACTCCTATAAAATCAATTACATATCCATGTATAATACGATCGACTAAATTTCCAAGTATTCCTCCAAATAAAAGGCCATAGTATACTTTTTTTTTGACTTAGATATTTTTTTATTTTTAATGAAGAAATAATAAATAACAAATAAAGCAATTAAAGCGCACGTAACTAAAAAATCTAGAGCCTGAAAACATACTCCAAGCCGCACCTCTATTTTCTAAATTTGTTATATAAAATATATTAGGTATTACATTTATAGTATCACCTAAAGCAATAGATGTTGATACTATATATTTTACTATTTGATCCAAAAATAAAAGAACACCACCAATGGAAATTACTTGTATCATAAAATCACCTTCATAATTATATCATACTTAAAAAGAAAAGAAAAAGAGGATAACCTCTAGTTATTAATGCCATGATGAGATGGAAACGTTGATGTATTTATAGCACTAAATGTATATCCATTTTGTTTTCCATATTTAATAATATCACGTAAAGCATTAAGTGTTTTATAATTACCCTCAAAGTCATGCATCAAAACAACATTATTTTGATATTTTAAAGAAGATGTTACATTTCTATAAACATCATCACTTGATCTTGCTTCTCCTGCATCTCCACTTGAAACATTCCAATCAAAATAAGTAAAACCTTTATTAGTAACTTCATTAGTTAAAATAGTCATAATACCAAGGCTATATCTTCTACTTACAGTATTAGAACTTCCGCCTGGGAAACGAATGATGGTACTTTTTTTACCAATTATACCTTCTACTTTATTTTGAATAGCGTACAAATCTTCAAAATAATTAGAAACAGAACTATATACATAACTATAATTATGTGAAAAGCTATGTAGGGCAACAGTATGACCTTCATCGTTTTCTTCTTTAATTAAATAGTTAAGTGAATCATCATGATTAATAACAAAGAAAGTGGCTGGTACATTTTCTTCTCTTAGTATTTTTAAAACCTCTGGCGTAATTGTCCTACTTGGTCCATCATCAAATGTTAAATAAATAGTTTTACCGCTTCCATTAAGTACTTGTTTTACAACTTTTACAGTACGAGTTACATCTGATACATTACCAAAGTTATCTTCTACTTTATAATTAAGTTTATACTCTCCTACCATATCTTTATTAACTTCGCCAGATACAACAACCTTAGATGTAATATCTCCTTCACATTTATCAATGGCTTTGTATCCCAATTCTTCATAATTGGAACCAACCGTAATCGTTACATCTCCTCCATTAAGAGTAAGTAACGGTGCTTCTTTATCTTCATATACTATTTTTCTTTCAATAAATCCTTCATTTTTACTCTTGTCACTAACTTTATAAGAAATTTTATCTTTACTAATATTGATTTTTACTTTTTCAGTAACATCTCCATCATAATTATCAGTAGCAGTATATCCTTCTTCTTCATATTTTTGATCTGGACATACACTTACTTTTTCTCTCGCCTTTAAGTTCTATTTTGGGTGCTTCTTTATCAACAACCGAAACTTTTCTGATTTTTAAAGCATAATATTTTTTTTTCTTTTAATTCATACTTAACTTCATAATTGCCTATTTTATTAACATCAATATTTGAACTTACTTTAACATGACTGCTTACATCTTTAAACATAAAAGATGCATGATATCCTTTCTCTTTATAAGTATCTCCTACATTAAGTTCTAACTTGTCTTTTCCTACAAGATAAATGCTAGGTCTCATCCATACTATTAAAAGTGCTACTAAAGCAAGTATTATAAGCAATATAACAATTGTCATATTTTTCATTTTTTCACTCATACAAACACACTCCAATATCTACTTATAGTATATCACATTTTTAAATAATCTTCCAAAATAAAAGATAATAAAAAACAACCGCAGTTGTTTTTATAATTCAAATTGTGAATTGTAAAGTTCAGCATAAAAGCCACTTTGACTCATTAATTCATCATGATTTCCTTGTTCTATTATATTACCATCTTTCATTACTAATATTAAATCAGCATTTTTGATAGTAGATAATCTATGAGCAATAATGAATGAAGTTTTGCCCTCTGTTAATTTATCCATAGCTTTACTTACTAATTCCTCTGTTCTAGTATCAACATTACTTGTTGCTTCATCTAAAATCAAGAATGGTACATTGTCAAGCATCCCTCTTGCAATAGTTAATAATTGTTTTTGTCCTGCGGAAATACCATCACCATCAGTAATTTTAGAATTATAACCATTTGGTAATGTTCTGATAAAGTGATCTAAACCAACTGTTTTACATACGTTATAAACATCTTCTTCACTAATATCACTACGATTATAGATTATATTTTCCATAATTGTTCCTTCAAACATCCAAGTATCTTGAAGAACCATTGTAAACAGTTGATGAATATTGTTTCTAGTTAATTTGCTTGTATCAACACCATCAATTTTAATACTTCCAGAATTAATATCATAAAATTTCATTAATAAATTAACCATAGTTGTTTTTACCAGCACCAGTAGGACCTACGATAGCTACTTTAGCTCCTTTTTTAGCTGTTGCTGTAAAATTATAAATAGTAGGTTTATCATTGCCATCATAAGTAAATGATACATGATTAAATTCAATCTCACCTTTTACTTTTGATTTATCTAAATAAATTTTAATATCACTTTCATCTGACATTTCCTTTTCATCAAGAAATTCAAATACTCTTTCACTTGCTGCAGCTGTTGATTGCATAGAAGTCATTGCTTGTGCTATTTGTGAAAGTGGTGATGTAAATAATCTTACATATGAAATAAAAGCAACAATAACCCCAAAACTAATATTACCATTTATTGTAAGAAGTGCTCCAACAATACAAACTGCAACATATCCAAAATTACCAATAAAATTCATCATAGGCATCATTAATCCAGACAAAATTGACTCTTCATATTAGCGTTATATAATTTGTTATTTAATTCATCAAATTTAGCATTAGAACTTTTTTTGCCATTATATGCTTTAACAACGTTAAGTCCAGAGTATATTTCTTCAATATGACCATTTAAATTACCAAGTTCATTTTGACGAGCAACGAAGTATTTTTGTGATTTGCCTAAAACACCAAACATAAAGATAAATCCAAATAAACTTGCTAAAATAGCAGTTAAAGCCATAATCCAGTTTGTATAAAACATCATGAATAATGTTCCTAAAAAAATAAAGTAATCGCACTTACAAGTGTCGCAAGTGATTGATTCATAGACTGCGCTATTGTATCAACATCATTTGTTACACGTGATAATATATCACCCGTAGTATTTTTATCAAAATAAGATAAAGGAAGTCTATTTATTTTTTTTTGAAATTCTACCACGCAATGAACGTGCAAACTTATTTGAAACGTTAGTCATAGCTATTGATTCAATATACGTAAATAAAGCACTACATACATATAAAATAACTAAAAAGAGGCAAATACGTTTTATACTATTCATATTCATAGTAGGTTCAACTATAGTTTTAATACTATTAGGCATTTCATCGATTTTTTCATACATTTCATTTGCACTAGCATCCTTAGATAGTGTACTCATAACGTTCAAAAAATTGAGCTTGATCAAGAGCAGTAATCACATTCCCGTCTATTTCAAAATCAGTTAATAATAAAGATGCTACACTACTTGGAATAGATACATTTCCACTAGTTGATTTCAAAAGTTGTTTTTTATCTTCTTTTGTAATTTTAACATCATTATAAACTGAATCTGTTAAAATAATATCTAAAACAGAATCAGGAAGATTAGAAACTTTATCAAATGATGGATTTTTAATCCATTCGTTAAATTTTTCTTTATCAGTACTTGAAATATCACTTAAATTAATTGCTAACACTTTTTCTTCGTTTAACTCAATATTTAAAATGTTAGGCATTTTTTCTTTTAATGATTCTTCATTAATACTTTTTTTCAATATTAGAACTAATTGTTTTTAAATTATCAGAATTTATTACTAATCCTTCTGTTATTTTATCTGTTAAAGACGATAACTTATTAGGAGCTAGAATAGATAAAATAGAACCTAACATAGCTAAAATAAGTGCAATAGAAATTAAAATATGAAATGGTTTTAACTCTTTTTAAAAGACGCATTATAGAGCCTTTAAAATCTTTAGCTTTTTCTTGTACTGGTCCCATACCTGGACCATGGTGTCTATTATTTGCCATTTTCTAGTTCCTCCTTTGTAAGTTGTGATAATGCTATTTGTTTATAAACTTCACAGTTTTTAAGCAATTCTTTATGTGTTCCCATTCCAACACATTTACCATTATCTAGAACAATTATTTTATCAGCATTCATAATTGTTCCAATTCGCTGTGCTACTATCAAAGTTGTAGCATCTTTTGTATACTTCTTTAATTCATGACGAAGAACAGAATCAGTTTTATAGTCTAGCGCAGAGAAAGAATCATCAAAAATATAAATTTCTGGATCTCTTGCAATTGCACGTGCGATTGCAAGTCTTTGCTTTTGCCCACCAGACACATTAGTACCACCACTAGCAATATGTGTATCATATGTATTATCCATTTTACTTACAAATTCTTCTGCTTGAGCAACTTTAATAGCTTCTTTTTACTTTTTTCTTTTGTTATTTCTTTTTTACTTTCTCCATATGCAACGTTAGATGAAACAGTACCATTAAACATTACTGCTTTTTGTGGCACATACCCAAGTTTATTATAAAGAGATTCAAGTTTATATGAACGCACATCAACACCATCAACTAAAACAGCTCCATCTGTAGCATCATAAAACCTTGGTACTAAATTAATAAGCGTACTCTTACCAGAACCAGTAGAACCTATAAACGCTACTGTCTCTCCCCTATTTGCTTTAAATGATATATCTTTAAGTAAGTACTCTTGTGCATCAGGATACTTAAATGATACATTTTAAATTCAACTGTTCCTATTTCTGTTGGTAAGATATCACTAACACCATCTTCAATGCTAAGTTTAGTATCCAAAACCTCATTTATACGTTTTGCTGAAACTTGTGCACGTGGAAGCATCATAAAAATCATAGCAAGCATTAAGAATGACATTATAACTTGCATTGCATATGATGAAAAAACAATCATGTCTCCAAAAGACCAATCTTAAGTGGAAGAATAGCATCACGAATTAAATAAGCTCCAACAAAATAAATTGAAAGTGTTAAAAAATACATTACTAAATACATTATTGGAGACATAATAGCAAAAGCTTTTTGATTAAATAATTGTTGACTTGTCAAGCGCTCATTAGCATCTTTAAATTTACGTTCTTGATACTCTTCTGCATTAAAAGCTCGAACAACTCTAATTCCTGTTAAATTTTCTCTTGTAACACTATTTAATTTATCAATTAATTTTTGAACAATTTTAAATCTAGGAAGTACAATTACCATTAAAGTAGCTATAACAGATAACAGAATTACAACACTAACAGCCGTAATAGCACTCCACTGCCAACTTTTATTTAAAATCTTCCCAATTGCCCAAATAGCTGTAATTGGTGCTTTAATCATAAGCTGAAGTCCTATTCCAATAAGCATTTCAATTTGTGTAATATCATTTGTTGTACGTGTAATTAAACTACTAGTAGAAAAATTTTTAACTTCATGCATAGCTAAATCTTCTACTTTGTTAAATAATTTTTTTCTAACTTTCATTGAGAATAATGATGATATATTAGCAATCAAATAGCCAACTATAATAGAAGAAACTAAACTTCCAAAGGCACAAAGAAGCATATAACCACCATTAATTAAAATGTCCTTCATCTCACTTCCTTCTGTTTGAACAAGTTGTGTTATTTTAGACATATAATCAGGCATTTTAAGTTCTAACCATACTTGACCAAATATAAGAACAAAACTAATAAGTGCGAGTATAACTTCTTTTTTACTCAAATTTTTAAGCAATTTTATCATTTTATTTATCTTCCTTTCTGTTTATAAATGAAGTTGAATAATCACTTACATTTTCTTTCATGCGACTTAAAACTTTAGAAAATGTATTAAGGTCTGTCTTGCTTATTCCAGAAATTAATACATTCTCTAACATTCTCATTTCTGATTGATGACATAAAAAAAATTTTTTCAACCTTTTCGTTTAAAATAATTTCTTTAGTTCTAGCATCTTTTTTACTAGCAACGCGTTTAATTATTCCGTTTTTTTCCATCGTCATTAATATTCCAGACACAGTTGCTCTTCTTAAATTTAGTACATCCTCAAGTTCACTTTGATATACAGTTTTTTTTGATGTCACTATATATTGTATTATTTGAATTTGACTTGGTGTTGGAAATTTTTAGTTTCCTTTATATCTAATTTAGACGCCAACATAAATGTTCTAGCAATTAATTTTTCAAGAGACTTAATTTCATATAAAATACTTTTTTTCTTTCATATACACCACCATGTCATCCATAACATATTATTACATGATAAAATATTTGTCAATAGCCTTACAATTACTTCCCATAATTTTCCATAATTAATAATTATGCTTAATCAAGTTGGACGGACATTCTATAAATAGACTCAATTCTATCATCAGGATACTTAGCATCCAAAAATGCATCAATATTTCCTAGAGTACTTACATTCATTCTTCTATCATAATAACGAATAGCAGCAACAATTGATATAATAATATCAAGAAGCATTAAAACAAAACAAATACAGGTTATAATTTTACCATAATGCGTTTTAAATATTTCTAATTTATTATGTAAAAAAGGATATAGATAGCTCATAATAAGCAAAACAAATATCCCCCAGAAGAACATATGAAAAAAACTTGTTCTACCACTAAAATTAATTGGGTAATTACTATAATCCCATGATTTAGAATGAAAAACAATCTCTTGAATATAAGATAGTAAATATTCAAGTATTCCTCCACTTATAAATCCTCCAACAAATAAAACTGTCTTATTTTTTACTTTTTTTAAATAGAATAACCATTACTACAAGCCCTATTCCATATACTTGACAAAATGGCCCATATATTAATCCTTTATGAAGATAAATATTACCATTACGGAAAAATTCCAAAATCATTTCATAAAAACATCCAATAATAGATCCTATTACAAAAAGCCAAAAAATATTCATTTAAATTACTACATATTTTTTTAATTTTATCCATCAAACATCACACTTCCATATGCTAATATTGTATCAAATGAAAATAAAAATGTCAAAGCAAAAAAAATAAATCTTACAGTTTTGTAAGATTTATTCATATAAAATATCAATATCAACGTCCCCATTTATCCCATCAATTTTACCATCTTCACACAATTGCCAAAGCATATATTTTCCTTCATAATTTGTTTTACTTGTATAATGTGCAAGCCAAACAGGTGCATCTTCATTCCAAATATTATTTAAATAGTATTTGCTACCATATAAAATATATTTATAACCATGTTTTTCAATTATAGATTTAAAGGTAGATGCTACTGAATTAAGGTCATATAAACTCATACCTAAGCCATTAAAATAACTAAAGCTCTCCCAATCAAAAGCAATAGGCAAATCAAGACTAGTTCCACCTAAAGTTTCAATAACCCATTTAGCTTCGCTTTTAGCCTCATCTTTTGTTGTAGCATAAGAATAATAGTAAACACCAACTTTTAATCCTGCTTTTCTAGCATTTTCAATATTCTGTTTGAAATATTTATCAATAACATATTCTTTTTTTAAAGCCAAGTCCTGTACCGATTCTTATAATTACAAACTCAGCCCCTGCATTTTTTACTTTTTGTAAAATCGATTTCACCTTGCCACTTTGAAACATCTATTCCAATTTTAGTAGAATCAGTTTTATATAAACTATAAATGTCAGAAAAATCAGTGTGTGATTTTTCATAATTATTAGAACTATTAGATGGTTTTTCTTTAATATATAATGTAAAAGGAACAGATTCTATATTTCCTGAAGAATCAGTTACTTTATATATCAAAGAGTAACTTCCAGGTGTATTTATATCATAATCGCCTATTATTTCACGAAGTGGATTTTTGTCATAATTATCAGCTGATAAAATACTTTGTGTTAGATCTTTATCATCAGAAACATATAAAGAATATGCATTGCTAAGTAGAATAATAGGTTTAGTTGTATCAACAACATTATAATTAACAATTCCTCTTCTTTTTTTTACCACTACTATTTACATATACAAACTCTAGATTATATTTTCCAATATCACTAGTATCTATTTTTTTTATTTTCAAGCACCATTCCGTTTGGAACTTTGATGTTATCACTTAAATATACATCAGAATAAACCTCCAAATCAGTTGATGCAATAGTAAAACCAGTATTATCAAGAGGAATATTCTTTTTACTTATAAAAATAACTAATAAAAAAAATACATAATAATAAAACTATACCTATTGTTATTAATATCGTATTTTTTTTTCATATTTCCTCCAAATATCTATTAATGATTTGTTTTCTTCATTACTTTTTGTTTTTCATTACCATCACTATATGATTTATTTATTGATGCTACTATATCTTCTGTCTCAATACCAGCCAAATTACTTTCCATTATTTTTTTCTAATTATATAATAATCTTGTAGGGCATCAAACCCACTTTCTTTATTAGTATATACAGTTTCTCTTCTATCTTTAACATGCATGTCATAATCAGATATTCTACCACATGCCAAACAAGCACATTTGTAAATCACTTTATTTTCTGCTCCAGAAGCATACCCATAACTCAAGTCATTTAAAAATAAGAAAGGTCCATGCTCAAAGCGACATTCTATATTTTTAAATAAAGCCATTTGTTTTTCATTATCTGCATTATGTAACACACTTTTTGGCTGCTAATTGTTTATCACTAAAAATTGACTTTTTAGGATATTTTGTTAAATCTTCTTCGTATGCACCAAAAAATAACTCTTCACTAGTTTTATCATTATGATATAAAATAGCATTATGTAAAGTCCAAATGCCATTAAAGAATGCATGCCATATTTTATCTTTTTCATAATCACTTACTTTAATAGAAAATTCATTTTCAATATATTCAGTTAACTTTTCTTTAGTTATTTCAAAATCAGTTATAACTTTTTCGATATTTTTATCTATTTCTTCTTTATAAGTTTCATAAAATTTTCCTTCTGTACAAACCAATGGTTTAAATTTATCTTTTTCATTAAGTAAAAGCATTGCAAGTAGCTTTGAAACATTATCAACATTCCCAGTAACCTTATATTCTAATAGTTTTAAGTTATATAATTCATTTAATTTCATAATATCACTCCGTTCATTGTTTATATATTATAACACATTTATATCTGCTTAAAACAAATTATTTTTATTTCAATATTTTCATTTTACTAAAATTATCACATTTACTATTCTCATCTTCCATGTAATAATTTATACCATATAAATATAAATATTTTAAGTTATCATCTAACTTATTTTGAGTATTACCATTTCTTTCATTTGCTTTTTTATTTTTGATATCATCCTCAATGCCTTCATATAGAATTTTTGGATTAATACTATATAAGTATTCATTATAATCATTATCAAAATTAAAATATAGAAAATTATACCCTAATTTTTTAATATATTTAATGACTCTAAAATTTTATCTTTATATTTTCTATTAGCTTTTAAATAATTTAATAATTCATTAAACATCTTTTTATCATAATTATTAATGCATATTATAAAATATCTGAAATTAATAATACTAGTGATATTCTTAATAATTTCATTATACTTATTATAGAAATGAACAAGTTTTCTTTTCTTTAAAAGACATTTATTTCTTGCTATTTCATCTAATTTAAATAAGGCAGCTTCACTATCTTTATATTTGCTTAACAAGTTATTTAAATCAAAAAATAAAACATCAAATTCATCAATTACACTAGATAAAGCAATTACTGCATTTATGTCAATTTCCCTCTTCATTTTACCACCCCTGTATAAATAACCCTACTATATTTTAAAAAAAAAAAGAAATTGGTTACTTTAAATCTTTTCACTAAAATTAGAATATATAATAGCATATTTTTAATAATTTGTCATATAAAAGCCAAAAACATATAGGATAGATATTCCTATATGTTACTTACAAGCATAACCATTTTCTTCATATATTGTTTTTATTTCATCAATCGTAGATTCACTAGTAATACCATTTACACCACCTAAAGTTGAAATTGCATTAAACATCTTAGGCACCTTATTCACATCTATTGAATAATTTAACACAATTTCTTTATTCTCACTAAAAGTTGCCTTATAAGATAGACCATCATAGTAATTATATTGATCTTGTTGCTTGTTTGATACCTTCCATAAGTATTCTGCAACTTCATTATCACATGTACTTGATATCGATATGGCTGAATTAGTTAAAGATGTTATAAAGAAAGAATGACGAAAAATTAAATTATTATTAATTTTAAATGCCTTTCTTATTTATTTTTTTATTAAATAATCTTTTTACAAATGACTTTACTTTTTCTTTATTTTCAGTTGATTCTAATTCATGTACAGTTATCTCTCTAAAGTCACAATCAACTGTATTTAATTTTTCATCAATGTTATTTAATAATTCAGCAAAATCATAATGTCTTCTTATTTCATAATCAAAATTAAATTCGCCTAGTGACTGTGCCAGTTTTGCTTCTTCTAAACCAACCGCGTAACAACATAACATAAATGCATAATACTTATTATTTTTATGTTCAATCATCTCTTCAATAATTCTTCTATAATACGTTTTATTTATAACTTCTTCATTAGTCATTATTGGATATAAGTAATTCCCTATATCAGGATTATTAGCAAGTATTTCCATATTTTCTAAATGAAATCTATCTTTCAAAGAAACTCTGTTAATAGCTAAATATCCTATTGAATACTCAGGATAAGTATGCATTGTTTGTAAAACAGCAGATCCATATTTCACTACAGTTTCTAAATCTTTTTTATGATATTGACTTTTTATTGAATCAACATTGCCAGCAATCGTTGCAATTACTTCACTTACTACAAAATCCAGTTTTCGCTCACTGTTGTCTTTAGCAGTTACTAATAGTTCAAAATCACAATCATGATATGGACTATCAATAAAATCATTTTCTCCAATAATCCATAAAGGATATTGTGCACTTTCTGCTCTTTTTAATGTTTCAATATCTTGATAAAATTTTGGACTATTTAAAAAATATGGATTTAACATTTTATCAAACAAATGATACCACCCATCAGCATTTTCTATACTTACTAGTGCTTGGACTCTTTTTTTTTCATAATCGGTCATATTTAATAAATCAAGATTAATTAATAATTTATGTTCAAATTTTATCGCGTTTGGATCTATATTTAAATTTAATAAATTAGAAATTTGTAATTTATTTAATTTAGAAATCCAAATATTAAGATCACCTGTATCATTAAAACTGTCTATAAGTTCATATTTATTTAACACATCAATTATTTGTTTTTGACATAATAACTCACTTCTGCTTATCATAATAAACCATCCTTAATCATGAATATATTATACATCAATAAAGATATATTCATATCCTTTTTTTATTTTAAATTTATATAATTTATGATAAAATGCTCAATAATTAAAATAAAACTTTATAATAAAAGATGAAACTAAAACAAAATTTAGAAAAAAATTTAGAGTTAGCACTAGAAAAAAGAAAAATAGTTCTGCTTCTTAAGCACAAAAAACTAATTCACGTGAATTAGTTAAATTTCATATGGTAGCGCCGGGGAGATTCGAACTCTCGACCTATCGGGTATGAACCGATTGCTCTAGCCAGCTGAGCTACAGCGCCAAATCAAGCATATTAATTATATCAAACATTTTTATTTTAAACAATACTTTTTTTATAATTTTGTATATTTTTATGTTTTTATTAATAATATGCTTCTAAAATACACTTATATACAAAAAAAAGAAATATTTTATTTCAATTTTAAATTTAACATATTTCTTAATTGTTCAACTTTATCAAAGTCTTTATTTCTAACAATTTTCACCATTGATTTATACATCATATAAGCGCGATATGAAACTACAAAAAATGTTCCAAAGATAAATAATATACCTAACCAGTATATATCAATAAACATTAAGAATGCCCCAAATCCCATACCAAGTAAACTTGATAAAAACAGTAGTAATAATAAATTTCTATTCTTCATTTCTAATTCTAGATAAGATACTTTTTGTTTTAAATATTCAACTTGCTCTTCTTTAGTGAGTTTCATATTTTTTATAACATTATTATAAACAATTTCACTTTTTACTATTTTCTTCTCCGTTAATTACAATATTTAATTCTTCATTCATGGCTATTCCCCTATACCACAAACTCATTATATCATATTTTTTTAAAATTCAAGCTATTTATTATAATTTTCCAGCAGTTTTTAATGGAAATAATCTAAATACAACAACACCATCTATATCACTTTTCTTAATTAGCCCTATATATCTACTATCAAGTGAATTTTCCCTATTGTCACCTACAACAAAATAGCTATCACTAGGAATTACATCAACACCAATATCACGCATTGAAAAATTTTCAGTTTTATGAGTCAAAAATGGTTCATCAATCTCTTTTCCATTTATATATAATTTATTATCAATAAAAGCAACTTTTTCACCTGGAAGTCCAATAATTCTTTTAACCAATTTTTCATTATTATAATTCAAAACAACTATATCAAATCTTTGGTAATTATTATTAAACTTTTGTAGTAATAATATATCGCCATTTTCTAAAGTATCTTCCATTGATGGCCCATCAACTCTAACTGGAGTTATAATAAATGTTCTAATTAAAATAACTAAAGAAATAATTAGAATATATGGTATTAATTCTTTTATCTTTTTCATAAATTCATTCCTTTACAAAGAAAAGGCAACTTATGCTGCCTTATTTGTTGAAACTTTATCTCTACGTTCCTTAATTCTAGGTTGACTTACTAAAGTTCTTAAGTAATTTAATTTAGCACGTCTTATCTTTACCTTTGCGAATTACTGTAACACTATCAATTTTTGGTGTATTGTATGGGAAAATTCTTTCAACTCCAACACCAGCAGAAATTTTTCTAACTGTAAATGTCTTAGAAACTCCGCTACCTTTAATTGCTGTTACAATACCTTCAAATGATTGAATTCTTTCTCTTTTACCTTCAATAATTTTTACGTCAACTCTTACAGTATCACCAACACGAAATTCAGGAATATCTGTTCTAATTTGACTCTTTGTAATTTTTTTCAACTAAATTCATTCGTCTCTCCCTTTCTTTTTTATTAATATGATCATAGGAAAATAGACCCAGCGGATCACATAGAACATTTTAACACACTAATCTATTTTTGTAAAGAGTTATCTTGTTTTTTCCTTTTTTCTCTTCCTCTATTACTTCATGATTCATATAATCATAATACATTATTCTAGCATTCAACTGTTTTTCTAAAACATTTATCTTTCGAAGTAATAATTCAATATATTTATCATCAAGATATTTTGAATATTTATATTTAATTATATCTCTATATCTTTTTAAATCATTAAGAGCTTCGCTTAAACCTGTTGGGTCTGCATCATCTGAATCTAATAATTCAATTATATAATTTAAATAATACTCTACTTTTCTTTTGTTTTTCTTTTTCAATACTTTTTCAACAAAAGCTGGTTTTACCATCAAGAGTGAATTTACTTTAATTCCATCATAAGGAATTTGATTTTTAGGTTTTAATTCAAAACCTGACATTTTGGTTTTAGGAATTGTAAAATCTTCTTCGCTAAATTTTGATTTTTCGATGATATATTTTTTAGCTTTATTCATATTTATTCATCTCTTTCTAATAAATCAGGCCTACGAGCTTTTGTTTTTTTATGCTTTCATTCTTTCGCCACTCCGCTATTTTTTTTTGTGGTGTCCAGATAAAAAGAATTTCAGGAACTTTCATTCCCATAAAATCAATTGGTTTAGTATATACAGGATAATCAAGAAGATTATTGTTAAACGAATCATTTTGATGTGATGAAGCTTCAATAACACCATCAAGTAAACGAACTACACTATCAATAACTATCATGCTTGGAATTTCTCCACCTGTAACTACATAGTCACCAACACTAAGTTCCATATCAACCATTGATCTAATACGTTCATCAAATCCTTCATAATGTCCACAAAGTAATATAATATGCTTATATTTTGTTAAACTATATGCTTTTTTTTGATTATAGGTTTCTCCTTGAGGCGTCATCATAATAACAACTGAATCATCTTTTCTAAGATGTTCAAGTGCTAAATAGATAGGTTCTGGCATAAGTACCATACCTTCTCCACCACCAATTGGATAATCATCTACACGATTATGCTTATCTTTTTGTGTAATCACGTATATTATGAACTTTAATTTCAACTTTTTCTTTGGCTATAGCACGTGCTACAATCGATTCATTTAACATACCATCAAACATTTTTGGGAATAATGTCAAAACATCAATTTTCATATAACAAACCTTCTATACTCTCTATTTCAACTATATGTTTATCCAAATCTATATTTTTACAAAAACATCAATATTGAACAAGAAATGTTTTAGTTTCATTCTTTATTTCTAATATATCATATGCTTTTCCCTGTAAAATAGAAGAAACACTTCCAACGAAAGAACCTCTATCATATACATCAAGACCAATTATATCTTCATTCAAAATTCCTGAGATTAAAACCTCATTTCTATCAAAATAAACACTCTGTCCTTTATATGGTAAAACATCATTAATATCGTTAATATCAGTAAAACAAACCATATCAAATTCTTTGTGTTTACGATAACTTTTTATTTCTTTTTTTTATATGTTTATCTCCAAGATACAAAAAGTTTCCTGGCATAAATACATCACTTTTATACTTAAATGAAGATAAAATTCTAACTTCACCTTTAATACCATGAGTATTAACTAATTTTCCTATATATATGTACTGCATAAATCACCTACTTATCTAATTCATACAAAATAATGCTTGTTGCAACTCCAACATTCAAACTTTCACAGGCGCCATTCATATCTATATATATATTACTATCACATAGTGACTCTAATTTATCACTCATTCCAGCACCTTCATTGCCCATTATTATAGCAAATTTTTGCATTTTTTTCAATACCTTTTAAACTTTTTCCATGCGTTACTTTTGTACCTAAGATTTTATAACCATTATCTTTTTAGGCTTACAAGTTCATCTTCTAGTTCACAACGCTTTATATTGATATGAAAAAGCATTCCTTGACTAGCTCTAATTGCCTTAGAGTTATATATATCAACAGTTTTATTGCTAATTAAAATAGTATCAATATGAAAAGCTACAGCACTACGAATAATAGTTCCGAGATTACCTGGATCTTGAATATCATCTAAAACTAAAATATGATTTCCATATATAGGTGATGGTTCTTTTTTTCTTGCATACACCTATCATTAATGGAGCACTTTCAAGTTCACTAATATAAGAGAGAACATTATTACTAACATATGAAATATTTGTATCAAGCGGAAAAACCTCATTTTCTTCTAGTAATAATTCAGACAAATATCCTGTTTTATAAGCTTCCAATACCAAATGTTCTCCCTCAACTAAAAACATATTTTCTCTATCTCTATATTTCTTGCTATTTAATTTTTTTATATTTTTTATTTTTTCATTTAGAATTGATGTATATACCATAAAATCACCATATTTATTATATCAAAAAAAGAAAAGCTTTTAAAGAAAAAAGACCGATATTATCAGTCTTATTATCTACAAGCTTTTGAATCAAGAAGTAAAGTATTAATACCATAATCATTATCTTCAATTTTGTAAGTATAACCTTTACTTGTTTTTTTAATTGTAACCAATGCTTTGTTACAGAAAAGTTGACTTGTTTTAGGATTTTTAATTTCTTTATTTATAAATCCTTCATTTACTAAATCTTCAACAGCTATATAAAGAGTACTATACTTAGAATCAGTATCAATATCAGGGTATGTCATCTCTTCACTACTATCTTTATCATTTGGAAGCATACCAATATTTTCAGCACCCCAGTTTCTAGCTGCTTGTTCTATATTAGCAATTGCATCATCATATAATGATGCTTTATATTTTTTTAAACTACTTGTAACAGTTGGAATTGCTATTAAACTTATAAGTCCTAATATAACAACAACACCTATTAATTCTACTAATGTAAATCCTTTTTTTCATAGAAACACATCTCCTACTATACAATAATAACAAATTTTTATATTTTAATCAATATTTTTTGGCTCTATTATTACAGTTGCATAATTTTTGAAATCTGCGCTATTTATAATATCATTTTCAATATCATATGACAAAGACATTATTTTATCATAACTATCATAGTCAACTTCACCAAGCAAGATATTATTATTTACAATCATGGAATTAATTCTATAAATATTATCACTCATAAAAATCAAAGACGCTACCATAGTTTTTTTTCTTACGTTCAAAGTCTTCTTTTGTAATAACCCTTTTATTTAATTCATCTAGGGCTTCTTTTATAAATTTATCAGGATCACTTACCTCTGCTATAAGCATAATATCAATATGTGTTTTAGCATTAATAAAATCAAAATCGATTGGATCAGTAACAATATGTTCATCTAACATTCTTTCATAAAATATAGATGTTGCACCAAAAAGTAGATTCTATATATATACCATAATAATCCATTAAATCTGATATATCTAAATCATAATCATTAGTTGCATTAACCTTAATATTAATAAATACTTTAGGCATTGTCACATTCATTTTTAGTATTTCCTTTTTTTAAATACTTGATCTGGCTCATCATATTTTTTTGTTATAATTTCTTTTTCAGCATTAAATTTCTTATGTTCTTGATTATTTTTTACTATTTCAAGTGTTTTTTCTGGATTAACAGAACCAGTTATAACCAAAATCATGTTTGAAGGATGATAAAATGTATTGTAACAAGTATATAAATCCTCTTTTGTAATCGCACTTACACTACTAACGCTTCCCCCAACTGGCACTCGAATGGGACTTGTTTTGAAAGTGTTTTTTAAGCTTTTTCATACCCCATTCTAAAAGGATTATCCTGATACATTTTAAGTTCCTGAATAATAATACCTTTTTCCTCTTCGACATTTTCATCGGTAAAATAAGGCTCTTGTACAAAATCAAGTAAATAATTTAAATTACGTTCAAAATCATTCATACCTTCAAATAAATAAGTTGTTTTATATGTTGATGTTGAAGCATTAGAACTAGCACCACTTTTACCAAAGAATGTAAAAGGATCAGTTCCATCTTCTGTAGCAAATAACTTATGTTCTAAGAAATGAGCAACACCTTCTGGGACTTTTATCATTTCATCATTATCATAAGGAATAAATTCACTTTGATAAGCACCATAATTAGTTGTGAATGTTACGTAGACGTTATTACTATCACTTTTAGGAACAATGTATACTTTAAGACCATTATCTAGTTTTTCACTAAAAACTTCTAAATCAGTTTTAACAATTTCTCTACTCTGCATCATTACTTTCTCCTTCCAACAAATAAATAGTATCTATTCTCATTTTATTTGCTAAAGCAGCTATTTTTTGAACATTCATTTTTTTCATTTCTTCTATTCTGGTATCAATGTCATCAGTATTTAAATATTCTTTTTCCTAAGTAGCTATTAATAATAGCTGAAGGTGAATCATATATAGAAATACAACTATTAATATATGTATTTAGTCCATTTTCTATTTCATCAGCTGTTATATTTTCATCTTTTACTTCATCCAAAACTTCTTTTACTAAAGACACCACTTTATCAAAATCATTCTTGTCTATTCCAGATGTAATAATCATATAACTATTAAGTATCGATGGTGAAGCCTTAATGTAATAACATAGAGAATTATCTCCCCTAACTTTTCTAAATAATTTTGAATCCCCGCTTCCACCTAAAATATAAGCTAAAGCCTGAAGTGTATATTTTTTTCATAATCAGTCATATCATCTATTTTTAACCCAATAGCTAATTTACTTTGATTAATATCCATTTGTTCTTTATAAATATGTTCCTCTTCTACTTTATCACTAACTAAAAAATGACTTAAATTATATTTTGGTTGTGTACGATTTAATAAAACATATTTATCAATATACGTTTCCATATCATTAAAATCAAAATCACCTAGAACAAAAATATCAAAAACGTCTTCACTCATCATACTTTTATAATATTGATATGCATTTTCTTCTGTAATTAAATTTAAATCTTCAAGATATCCATCAGCTCTAAGTGATACTATACTATTTGGATACATAAGTTCAAGCATTCTTACCTGGCTATAATATCCTGGATTATCTTTAATACTTTCAATTGCGTTTTTAATGCATTCCTTAGTGTGCAAAAAAAGCTTTGCTATCAAATTTATTATCTTGCACATTAGGATTAAATAATAAATTCATAAAAAAAGGCAATAGAAGCATCAGTCATCCCTTCTTCAGTATATTTTTCATTAAGAAATGTGGCACTCCATGCGGAAATTAAATAATTTCCTGACTTATAACTATTACTTGACGCTCCAAAATTATATAATTCTTCTGTTCTAATAACAACGTCGCGAACACTTGGATAATCCTTACTGCTATTTAATAAAATATCTGTAGCAACATTTCTTATTGTTACTTCTTCTTTTTTTTATTGGTCTTTTACAAACGACCCTAATATTTATTTTTTAAATCTATCTGTTTTTATAAAATGTAAATTAAAACCTTTTTTTTCAATTCTCTTGTATTCCAAATTGTCACCTCTATTCATCCTTATTATTTTGTATAGTTAATTCAAAATTATGAATTAATTTTTTTACTTTTATCTTTTGTATCTTCATCAGCAAAAGAAGATTCAATAGCATACTCATTCATTTTGATAAAATCGCTTACTTTATATCCAAATGTTTTACTCAAAACTTCATATTCATGTTCTAGGCTTGTATTCGATACTGTTCTATTATCTGTATTAATAGATACTAAAGCACCTTTTTTTGTATAAAAAATCAATAGGATGATTTTTTATATCAGTAGCAGCAAGTGTTTGAATATTGCTTGTTGGACACACTTCAAAACAAATATGTTCATTAATTGCTCTATCAAGCAAAGTCATATCTTCTATAATTCTAATCCCGTGTCCTATTCTCTTAGCATTAAAATTTAGTGCACTTTCTATACTTGATACACCATCTGCTTCACCAGCATGAATTGTAATCATAAGATTATTTTTGTTTGCTATATCAAAAGATCTTTAAATGAACTTGTTTTATACAGTGCTTCTGCACCAGCTAAATCTATTCCAACTACTCCTTCTTTTTAGCGTACTTAGAAGCTAAATCAACAACTTCTAAATTTGTTTCAAAAGAAGCATTACGCATCATACACAAAATTGTATTAACAATAATTCCATCAACAGATTTAAATCCTTCTAAGACAGATTCTACAATATCATCCTTGGATAAGGATGTACTAACATGTTGCATAGGTGCAAAACGAACCTCAGCATAAACAACATTTTCAAGTTTTAAATCAAATGCTAATTCATGTGCTGCTCTATATAAATTTTCTCTACTATTTAAAGCTTTAATTGGAAGAGAAAATTTAGTTAAATACTCATTTAAATCATGACAATCTTCCCTAACTGTCATTTTTTTTTTACCTCATCTAAATCCATATTTAAAATACTTGCAACTGTTTCTGGTCTCATGCTTCCGTCTAAATGAACATGAAGTTCCACCTTTGGTATATCATAATAATTCATAATCATACCTATAACTTAACTGCACTTGAAAGTGCAAGTTCAATCATACAAGTAAGTGAGTTTTGTCTTTCAAGTGGTGTTGTTTCCTCATTAGTTACAAGACTATTAGAAATTGTAAGTAAGCACGTTGCATTCTTTTTTAAAACATTAGCATTATGAAAAAGAGCAAACGATTCCATCTCACCAGCTACACAGCCATACTTAGCATATAATTCTTTAAAATTATCATTTTCTTTATAGAAAACATCACTACTGTGAATAGTTGCAAGCGAAACTTTTTTGCCACTTTCTAAAGCTTCATTTAAAATACATTCATTTAATGTTTTAGATGGCCTCATAATATCATCCATACAACCATTTTGTGTTTTAGCAAAACTAGACTCAGAGTAACAATCTTTAGCAAGTACTAAATCGTAAAGTTTTAATTCATCACTATATGCTCCAGCTGTTCCTATTCTAATAATATTATCTACATCATAATCTTTATATAATTCATAAGAATATATACCAATACTCGGCATTCCCATTCCTGATGCCATAACAGTTATTAAAGTATTTTTATAATAACCTGTGTATGCATACATTCCTCTAACGCTATTTACAAGCTTAGCATCAACCAAATAATTATCAGCTATAAATTTAGCCCTAAGTGGATCACCTGGCATAATGACTGTTTTAGCTATCATATTTTTTTCTGCTTCTATATGTGGTGTCATATTTATCTACCTCCTAGCTTATTATAACATTATTTTAAAAATTATTCTGCATTTATCCATATATTTTTTATCTCTTCTAAAGGAGAATCAAAATCAGGTTCTATTTTCTTTATTTTACCATAATTTATATAATATATACTTTCCCTATTATTAAGATTATTTTTTATAATGTTTTCAAGTAATATGCTATCTTTATATAAATCATAATTCTTTTTTAATAAAGTATACATTACAATATAACTTGTATTATAAACTAATCCATGCTTTCTATATTTTAAATATAAATTCTTGGACATTTTTAAACTTCTTTTACTAAAAACAATTGTATTTCCATACATCATAGAAAAAATAAGATATAATTCTTTTTCTTTCATTACATCATTTACTATATAACCACCAACATTAAACATCATAATTAAAACATCATAACTAGAAAATAAATCCTCAATAATAGATGTATTCATTTTCTCCACCTCACTTTATTATTCGTTAAAAATATTTAAATTTCCTTAAAAACAAAAAAATCTCTAAAAAGAGATTTAATTTAAGTATTTTTGTAAAAATTGTCCTGTATAACTTTCTTTTACTTTAGCAACTTCTTCTGGTGTACCTGTACAAACTACCTTTCCACCTAAATTACCACCTTCTGGTCCTAAATCAATAATATAATCAGCTACTTTTATAACATCTAAATTGTGTTCAATAACAAGTACAGTATCACCATTATCAACAATACGATTTAATATTACAAGCAATTTCTTTATATCATCAGTATGTAAACCAGTTGTTGGTTCATCTAAAATAAATAAACTCTTACCTGTTGGCTTCTTTTGCAACTCTTTTGCTAATTTAACACGAGCTGCCTCACCACCTGATAAAGTTGGAGCTGGTTGACCTAATTTTATATAAGATAATCCAACGTCCATAAGCATTTGCAATTTAGTTTTAATTTTAGGATGATTATCAAAAAATTCAATAGCTTCTTCAACACGCATTTCTAAAACATCATAAATACTTTTACCTTTATATTTAATCTCTAATGTTTCACTATTATAACGTGTTCCGTGACACACTTCACATGGAACATAAACATCTGGTAAAAAATGCATTTCGATTTTTTTGACACCATCACCAAAGCAAGCTTCACATCTTCCACCTTTAACATTAAATGAAAAACGTCCCTTATCATATCCGCGCATTTTTGCTTCTTTTGTTGCTGTAAAAACTTCCCTGATATCATCAAATACACCTGTGTATGTAGCAGGGTTACTTCTTGGAGTTCTTCCAATTGGAGCCTGCGAAATATCTACTACTTTATCAATGTTATCAAGACCAGTAACAGTTTTATATGCACCTGGCTTTTCTTTACTCTTGTATAAATTGTTACTTACACATTTGTATATAATTTCATTTACTAATGTACTTTTACCAGAGCCTGATACACCTGTTACACAAGTAAGTGTTCCAAGAGGTAATTTAACTGTGATATTTTTTAAGTTATTCTCACTGGCTCCTTTAACTATTAAATACTTTTTTATTCCCCTTGCGGCGACTAGTTGGAACATCTATTTTATATTCACCACTTAAATATTTACCAGTTAAACTATTTTTATTATGCATAACTTCTTCAGGTGTACCTGCTGCAACAACATGTCCACCATGTAATCCAGCGCCTGGACCTATATCAACTAAATAATCAGCTTGAAGCATTGTGTCAGTATCATGTTCCACAACAATTAACGTATTTCCTAAATCACGCATTTCAAGCATAGAATTAATTAATCTCTGATTATCTCTTTGATGAAGACCTATACTAGGTTCATCAAGAACATAAAGAACACCAGTAAGTCTAGATCCAATTTGTGTTGCAAGTCGTATACGTTGAGCTTCTCCACCAGATAATGTTCCAGCAGAACGATTAAGCGTTAAATAAGAAAGCCCAACATTAATTAAAAACTCAAGTCTCGAATTTATTTCCTTTAAAATAAGTTTAGAAATTTTCCTTTTTGCTCCTCACCTAATTTTAGGTTTAATAAATAATCATGTAATTCAGAAACACTAAATTTTGTAGCTTCATAAATATTTTTATCACCAACAAGAACTGACAAAACAGATGAATCAAGACGGGCTCCATTACAAGTTTTACAAACAGACTCCCTCATATATTGTTCTATCCACGTTCTAATCCATGAACTTTTTGTTTCAACATATCTACGCTCTAAATTAGTAATAATTCCCTCATAATAATTTTTTTAGCTTTTCTTGTATTTCCATTCTTTGAAACATAATTAAATTCAATTACATCATTTGAACCATATAAAATAATATCAAGATCACTTCTTTTTAAATCCTTAACTGGCACATTCATATCAATATTATAAAACTTACACGTTGTAAATAATTCTGTGTATGTAATATTGCTAGTATCATCAATATTAATTGCTGCAATCGCACCTTCATTTAAACTTAAATTTTTATCAGGAATAAGTAAATCTTCATCCAATGTATATTTTATTCCAAGACCTTTACAATCTGGACAAGCACCATAAGGAGCATTAAAACTAAACATACGAGGTTCAAGTTCTGGTAAACTAAAGTCACAATCTGGGCAGGCATATTTTTCACTCATTACAAAGTCGTCACCACCAATAACATCAATTTCAACTTTACCATTGCTTAGTTTACAAGTAGTTTCAATAGAATCATATAATCTACTTCTAATACCATCTTTAATGACAATACGATCAACAACAACAGAAATAGTATGCTTCTTATTTTTTCTAAACTTATTTCTTCTGCTAAATCATATTCAACATCATCAATTTTAACTCTTGCATAACCATCCTTAACAAGAGAATTAAGTAAATCTTTATGAGTTCCTTTTTCTTTATAAACAATAGGCGCTAACACCTTAATCTTAGTACCTTCACTCTGTTTTAAGACCTGATTTACCATTTCTTCAATACTTTGACTTGTAATAGGTTTATGATGAATAGGACAATATGGTATTCCTATTCTTGCATACAAAAGTCTTAAATAATCATATATTTCAGTTACAGTACCAACAGTACTTCTTGGATTTTTATTAGTTGTTTTTTGATCAATACTAATAGATGGCGATAATCCTTCAATACTATCAACATCAGGTTTTTCACTTCCTCCAAGAAACTGTCTCGCATATGCACTTAAAGATTCAACATAACGTCTTTCTCCTTCAGCATAAATCGTATCAAAAGCAAGTGAACTTTTACCACTCCCTGATACACCTGTCATAACAATTAATTTGTTCTTGGGAAGTTCAAGTGAAATGTTTTGCAAATTATTTTCACGTGCACCTTTTATAATAATTTTATCCATAATATACCACCTCAAACATAAATAGTATACCACATTAAAATAATTTTTTTGCAGTTTATATATTTATATAAAGAAAAAAAGAGAAGTCTCTCTTTTATCCAATTAATGCCATACGGAAGCCACCCCAACCGGACGCACCACCAGTGAACCTACCGAAGTACGACTGACCTGCAAGAACGCCGTGAGTGCAATGGCCTCCGCGCCCGAACCAAGGGCGAGAAGCGTCAACGAAGGTAGAGTCGTCATCAAACCAAGAGTTATGTATTCTGTTATTTCCATCTTTGTCTTGATAATAATAGAATGGCCCTATCTCTCCTGTTGCGTCTCCTAAAATTCGTTTATTATAACTAGTTATATTGCTGTCACTTGGATAAACGTCAAAGTATTTTTGATTATATGAAGATATTGAATCTGCATCAAATCCACTATCTATATATATATCTTTCATATATGAAGCCATGTATTCCCATACTCCTCCACTCATATCATATACTCCACTTATATTTCCTGTTGTACTTGCCTTATATCCTGTTTCTGTATTATATGCAAGTGTCACACTTGTATCAGTTCCATATGTTCCAGGATAACTACTTTGATCTGTTCCTTCTACCGCACTATATCCTGTTATAAAGCTACTATTATTATTTATATTTACTTCATCATTTATTCCATATACTGAATATGATAAGTATGTAGCTGCTCCCCACTCAGTATTCTTTAACATATGACTATCTAAATCTCTATTATAATTATAAGATAGCTCAAACATTGTTTTTACATTTATATTTCGAAGTGATGCATTATTTGGTTTTACTGTTATATTACTTGTACTTCCAGTTGTCTCAAATTTTCCCATCCAAAATCCATTACTTTCAAAACTTGTAAAGGCTGGATGTGTTAAGTATTCTCCTACTTTACTTCCTTTTGATACACTTGTATCTTTATTTTCAAATACTATTTCTATTGTATCTGGTTTACTTGAATTTTCTGGTTTTCCTTCTATATAGTTTGTATAATTTCCTTCATTAAATATTCTATATTTATATCTTGGTATCCATACAAAATATGATTCAATATTACTTTCTGGTATTACTTCTCCATCACTATAACTTTTTGTCTTATCAATTAATATTACAGCATTGGCCCATACTTTATTTTTATAGTTATACCATTCTTTTTTGATATCTGCTTTTTTTACTGTTCCATCATTTTCTATTGTTACTGCTACTAAATCACTATTTATAATGGGGTCTGCTCCATTTAAAACAGAATCTTTATATTTTTTCTGCTTCAATTAGCTCACTATCACTAATTGTACATGGACTTTTTTCTACTACTTTTGGTGATGTTTCAAGAAATATCTTTTCTATGCAGTATCCATTTATTTCTAAAGTAGCGCTTATATTACCATTCTTATCAACTACAACTGTTCCACTTGTTGGTCTTGTTCCTTTGATTGATAACTTGGTATCACTTGGAAAATCAAATCTTGTATCTTTATCTCCTGTTATCATACTACTCATGTATTTATTCTCAGCTGCTGATATAACACCATTAGCTGATTCTATAGCTGCACCTTTCTTTGCCTTATCTATTGTATTTAATACTAGTGGCATTGATATTAGTGCAACAACAGCTAAAATAACTATTACGGCTAAAAGTTCTATTAATGTAAATCCTTTCTTTTTCATAAAAAAAATACACCTCTATTCTAAAGTGTATTTTAGCATACACCCCCACTTGTCAAGTGGTTGTGTGGTGTATTTAGACTATTCGTCTATATATGTAGTGGTAAACTTAAAGTAGATAATGGAAGGTATTAAGTTATCACTTATTTAGCGAATTTTTCTTTTTTTCTATAATTAGTACAATAACAAATAATAATAATCCTACAGTAGAACAAATTATGCCTGCAAGTTTCCAAGGAGATTTATATTCTAACGTGATTGTATGTTTTCCCTTAGAGATTTTGAAACCAATAAAATTATTATTTACTTGTTCATATTTAACTTTGTTACCATCTACATATATATTAAATCCATTATCATATGGTATTGATATGCTGAAGTAGCCATCATTTTTGACATTTATATTACCTGTTATTATATCTCCTTTTGTATTTTTTGTTGAAATAACGTAATCATCATGTTTATCTTTTTCAATAGATAAAATATCACTGCTATCTAATACAAATGTAGATATATCTTCTATTTCAAATTCTCCTTTAGAAAATACAATTTCAAATTCAGTTGGATTATTACTAAAAGTGTATTCAAAAGTATAGTTTTGATTGTGGTATTTCCAACTTGATTTTGTAACTTTATTTTCGATTCCGTTAATTATAATTGAGCGATCAATATTTGCCTTGTTTTTTATTTTGAATTTAAGTAGTAGTATTTTATCTGTTAGAAGAGATGAATCATTTATTTTAAGAGTTAATCTTGAATTATTATTTTTGATTTAATGTGATATCCATGTTCTGTTTTGTAACTTCAACATCACTATTCATAGTAGTTACACTAATATTAGCTATACTAATTCTATTTTCATAAACATTACTAATATCATCATCAACAATTGTATAATGCATAAGAGCATCTATATTATATGGATATTTTAATGTATCATATTCTCTTTTACTCATAATATCAGGTGTTGCATAACCAATTGAAAAAAAACATTATCATTTTGATACATTTTTAAATCTTTATCTATTACTTTATTATAACCTATCTCATTATAGAAAGGCGCTATAACATATTTATTACCCAAATAAATGTTACTCAAAACGTTATATGTTGTTGCTAGTATCTCACGTGAACGATATTTAAATTCATTATTAATATCATTATTATAAAATTGTTTATAATTAGCTGAAGATGTTGATGAATAAATACTTGTTGTATAATAACTATTAGATATAACTTGATTGATTGAATTTAAATTATTATATAAATTATTAGTTCTATACACACTACCACTATTATCAATATATTCTATGACATCACTATAATCGATATCTTGTCCCTTTTTTACAAGTGTATCTTTAATATTAGATGAAATTGAACACGTAAATGTTAAGCCTAAAATAATAAAGATAAATACCTTTTTATTTTTCTTTTTATTTAGTAAATATATTCCTATTAAAGTTAGAATAACATCTAAAATAAATAAATAACAAGTACTATTTTTTATATTCATAAATGCAATAATAATAGAAACTAATATATATATAATTATTACTTTTTTTATCAAGTTTAATATTACTAAATATGCTAGCAATTATTAAAAGTGCTAGTGGAATAAAAAGGAATTAGAACCTTTCCATTTATATACATTCCACCATTTAAAATATACATAAAAATAGGAAAAATAAAAATTAAAGCCATAACTATACCAAGAAAAATATTATCCTTTTTTTACTACAAATACAATTTACAATTCCCAAAATAAGAACTGATGTTAACCCAATAGCATACCCTCCATACAATGTATCAGTAAGTGTAACTTTAGGAATTAACAATGATAAAAGTGATGTTGTATTTCCAGATACTCTTCCATTTAAAATGGTATATAAAGTTGGAAGTAATAATATACAACTTAAAAGAACAGAAATAAAAATAGGAAATACAAACTTTAAAAATTCCACAATAGATGATTTAATATTTATTTTATCTTTTTCTTTGATATATTTATATACAGCATATATACATATTACAAATATTCCACTAACGCTAAAGAAATAACTTGTCATTATAAGTAAGAAAACACTAATTATTAGAAAAAGGCTTTTTTTTCTTTTTGAAATAATAGTCTACTGCCATTAAACTCATAATTAAAAATGGCATATAATTCATAAACATAATATGTCTATGGCTATGAAATAAAAGTGGCGTTGCAAAAGCAAAAAAGAAAAGTTAAGATAAAAGATAAATTTAAATCATAATAACTACGTATCCATTTGTAAAATAGAAAGACACTTACTAACAATGATATAATTGTAGTAATTATTATGTAATTTTGCATTGATATAAAGGGAAACAAATAAGATAATAAAATAATTGGGCTAAATAGACCATAATATGATAAATAATATATATTTTGACCTGCTCCTAAATTAAATGCAAAGTCAGGAAACAAATTATGAGTTTGATAAAATAAATTTCTAAAATATTCTGGAATTCTATAATGTTGAGTTACCCAATCAGTTACACTTCCATATAAAGAGTCGGTTCCAACTAGCGCAAATATAGTAAGAAAAAGGAGAATAAAAATACATAAAAGGGCCAAATAATCCTTTTTTTTCATAATTATTCTTATAAATCCAATGTAATCTTTTTATCGTTTTTTATGTATTTTCTATATTTAATTTGAGCTTTATCAAATAATTTTTTAGATACAATATTAGCTTCCGTTCCATTATATTTATCTTCCATATAAACAACCTCTTTAATTCCAGACTGTATAATTGCTTTTTAGCACATTCGTTACATGGAAATAGTGTCACATAAAAGAATACACCCCGATACACTATTATGACAATTTAAAATTGCGTTTAATTCAGCATGAGTAACATATGCATATTTTGTATCTATTAAATTACCTTTCCTTACACTCCAAGGACATTCATCATCACTCATTCCGTTTGTTGTTCCATTATAACCAATAGAAACAATTCTTTTGTTTTCATTTACAATACATGCTCCAACTTGAGTATTAGGATCTTTACTTCTTTCGCTAGATAAAAGAGCAAGCCCCATAAAATAAGTATCCCAATTAATATAGTCTTTTTCTTTTCATATTATCACCTTTTAAAATTATACCATATTTTTTTTATTATAATTAATATAAAAAGCTATCAACAAAGTTAATAGCTTTTTTACCTACATAATTTTTGTAACAATTAGTTCTACATTAAAAAATACCACCATCTTCAAGTTCTATTTTGTCTACAGAATCATTTCTAAGTATAAAAGTATCACCAACAGAAGCATCAATCACTGCCATTCCATTTATTGTATCAACATCATCTTTAATAAGCAAAGCACCAGTTGTTGATTCGCCTACAATTACCTCAGGCGTACTACTTATACGAACTAATTTTATAACAACTTCCATATCATTAACTGAAGTATTTGCTGCAATAACATGCCAATTTGCTAAATAGGTTCCTTTTTTTAAGATTGTAAAACTATTATTTTCTACATTAAATTCAATATTTTTCTTTAAAACGACATTTTGAGTAGGAATAGTTCCAAGAGTAGCTATCTCATCTCCTGTAGCATTTGTAACTCTTAAGTTTGCACTTTCTAGCACTGGAGATGGACCTGTTGGACCTGTTGGACCAGTTACAAATACTGGATAAGCATTTTGTTTATATTTGGAATCATTCTCTATTTTTTCAAGAGCATGCTTCAAGTCATCACCACATTTATTATATGGACACTTTTTCATATAGTTCACTCCCTCTCATACTATTATATTAAGTATTGAGAATAGGAATTAATAGTAACAACTATATTAGATAAAATTAAAAAGTGTTTACCACTTTATAAATTAACTTTGTACTTTTTTCTTTACTTTTTTAAAGATTTCTTATCAACAGTTATTTTATTAGACATTGGACGTAAAGCTAACTTTTCTCCATTATTTCTTTTTGATCAAGAATAAACAATTTCTTGTTTTCTAAATTACTAATAACAATGTTATCACCTACACCATTTAGTTCAGGATAAAATAACAAAATATATGCTTTAGCAATTGGCATAATTTTTTCTAATTCCTTGGGACTAACATTTCTACTTTCTAAGTAATTTAACACTTCATATACATCTTCATAATTAGTAAATAATCTCCCTGATGTAATATTTAATATAGCACCTAAATCAAAAGTATTTTTGTTCTTCACTAATACCATCTTTATTCATGTTGTATCCTCCTAACTTACAAATGCAATTATATATCACTAGACTTCTAAATACAAGAGTAAGTTATGATATTGTATAAATTAATTTATTTAATAAAAAAAGAATAGTTTATCACGCAACTATACTTCTAATACTTTTACAATGCTAATTAAATCTATAATTTTTAATCAAAGAATGGCTAGATTATCATTTAATAAAACAGTGTATTACTGAGCTTGCAATTAAATTCATAATATGTTATTTGATAATAAATTCTGATGATACATAAAAAGATTCAAATGATCCATCTTCTTTTTCAACATCATAGCTTTTTATAATTCTATAATCTCCTGTTGCTAATTTACCATATTCATTTTCCCAATCAAGTTCAATTTCTCCTGCTGTTTTTGATTTTAATATATATACAGGTAAGTTAAAATCTAGTTCAACATTTATCTTATGCCATTTTCCATCTTTTTTAATTTCTATTTCATAAGGTTCACCATATTGAATGTCTATATCACTATTATTTTTTATAATTAATGTGGCACCGGTTTTTGTTAGAGTATTTTGTTTAATAAATAACGATACTTCTTTTTGTGTAATTTCAACATCAGATTCATTTCCAACATCAAATTTATTTTTATTATTTTCACATCCTGTTACGCTCAAAATAATAGTTCCACATATTAAAATTGTCAAAATTGTTTTTTTCATAATTGTCCTCCATTTCAACAAACTTAAATTTATCTCTTTTTTTTCATCAAGTTAATATACTATTTTTTATTTCATTAAATTCTTTAATGTACTTTTTCCTCGAATTTTAGCATGATATCTTTTGTAATGTAATGATATTATACTATTGTTTTAAATTTCAGTCGATAAAATAATTAAGCAACAACGATAAATTTAAAATTGACAAAATTAAAACCGTTGAAATTCAACGGTTAAAATCAAATGGTGTCCCAGAAGGGATTCGAACCCCTGACCGCTGCCTTAGAAGGGCATTGCTCTATCCAGCTGAGCTACTGAGACAAATGTTCCTAACGAACATTTAAATTATACAATATTTTTTTTATTTATTCAATACTTTTTAAAAACACTTTTGTAAATTTCTTTTATTTTCTACTTCAAATATTACTTCTTCTACATCATAATTATCAGCAATAGATAAATTAATTGTATATAAAACTTCTTCTAAAATATTTTCTTCACTCATATCACTAAAAATGTAATTATTAAAAAACTAAATGCATTGTATTAACATCTTGTTCTGTTGCAAGTAGTTTAGTATTACTGTTTAGAAAGCTCATTAAATTACTACCATATGATGGACCACTAGCAAGTTCTTCTATTATTACTTTTATTTTTTATCTTTAGAACTATTTAAATATTTTGTTACTGGAACATAATAATAGTCATCATTATACTTTCCAACATAATAAACAGTTACACCCATAACATCTTTAAAACTAGTTAAGTCATATTGTTTGTTTATTCCATATGCCCTATTTAATGTCGCAGGTAAGTTTTTTTTAGACTGTGGAAGAGATGTTAAAATATCTCCGTCTATATATAAAATAATATTATCTACACCATCTATATTAGTTAATGTATATACTAGTGCCTCTATTACGTGCTCTTCTTCTTTTGCACTAACATTTAATAAATCTCCTGAAAAGTTTATCTTTAAAGTTTTATCTTCAAGTCCAATGCTAAGAATTTTGGTTGATGCTGGCAACACTTGTTTAAACCCACTTGGTATTTTGTCTGTTAATGCGCTTTCTTTAATTAAAGCTGTAATAAGATTTTTAGCTTTATCTTCTATTTTCGTTCCATCGATTTGAATGCTAGTTCTAGCAAGTAGATCACTTTTATCATATAAATATATTATTGATGTTGATGCATTGCGATCAACATAACTTAGTTCTTCTTTAATATTATCTAGAGTATATAAACTTTCCTTAGGCATTAAACAAACAAGTAACAACGCAAATAAAACAGCTGTTGAAACAATCATCTTTTTAGAAAACATTCTTTTTTAACATAGCATCACTCCTATTTAAGAATATGAAAAAAGTGCTTTATTAATGCACCTTTTTAAAGAGAAACTTCCCCAAGTTTTAAAAAGTTCAACAACAGCACTAGCTCTTCCTTTTACGCCAAGTTTTTGCATAACATTTGAAATATGATTACGAACTGTTTTTTTCACTAATTGCTAAAATAGAAGCTATTTCAGTAGTTGTTTTATTTAAAATTAACAAATCAAAAACTTCTTTTTCTCTTTTTGTTAAAATGCTCTTTTTCACGCTTTTTCTCCCTTCTTGCGGGTGGTTTATATTATCTCATAATATCTTATGATGAACCTTTATTTGCGTGAAATAAATTGCCTAATATTATTTAAATTGTACTGTTATATACATCTTATTTTCATAATTTTCTTGTATACTTCTCATAATATTATTAGCTAACTGCGTATCATGCTTATCACTATTAACGACTACTTTTATCTTATCGCCATCACGTTTAATAAATGTTTTTAATTTATATGTCTCTTCTATTTTTTTTTCTCTAATTTCTTTTTCTTCTGCTTTATTGATATTTAACTCTTTCATTTTGTCAAAAGCTTGATTTTTTTTTCTTCTACAGTAGCATCTTTATCCATCATAATTAGTTTAAGTGAATCTAATTGTTCCAATAATGTTTCATCTGCTTCTACTCTCATAGCACTAAGTATATCACTCTCTTCTACTGTAACATTACTAGAATCTACAGTACTATCCTCTTCTTTTGATGTTTTTTTGTAATATAGTCAGAATTATTTGTAAGCAATAGTTCTGATGGCATAGTAATGTAATACACACTTAAAACTAAAATTAAACTAAATAAAGTTAAAAACCATAAATTCTTTTTTTATTTATCATTAGTATCCCTCCTAGTACTTCTTTAGTATACTATATGATAGAGATATTAACTTATTACAAAAAAATAGAACACATTAGTCATGTGCTCTATTTTTTCATTAATCTCACCCTTTATAAGTGACATAAATTCATCTCTAGTAACATTTGTTGTATCACTGCTACCGTGAATACGATAACTAATACTGTTACTATCTACTTCATTTTGTCCTAATACTAAAATATAAGGTATTTTCTTAGTTTGAAGTTCACGCATTTTATACCCAAGTTTCTCATCTCTATCATCTAGGGTTACACGTACATTAGCGTTCTTTAATTCTTCAAATACTTCTTTTCGCATATTCTAAATGATATTTATTATTTACAGGCACAACAGCCACTTGTATAGGAGCTAGCCAAGTTGGAAGAACACCTTTTGTCTCCTCAAGTAAGAAAGCAATAAAACGATCTAATGAACCTAAGATAGCTCTATGAATAACGATTGGTCTTACTCTTTCACCTTTTTCATCTACATAAGTCAAATCAAATCTTTCAGGTAATTGATAATCAAGCTGAATAGTTGAAAGCGTTACATCATGTCCTATAGCAGACTTTTTACTTGAACATCAAGTTTAGGACCATAAAAAGCAGCTTCTCCAGGAGCCTCATAGAAGTCAGCTCCAATTTCTGTTAATACTTCACGTAAATTTTCTTCTGATTTAGTCCATAACTCATCATTTCCAAAATATTTTTCAGTATTATCTTTATCTCGAAGTGATAAACGAAAACGGTAATCTTTAAATCCAAAATCTTTATAAACATCTAGTATCAAATTAATAACGCCTTTAAATTCATCTTTTATTTGATCTGGTCTACAGAAAATATGTGAATCATTTTGTGTAAAAGCACGTGTTCTTTCAATACCACATACAGCACCGCTTGCTTCATATCTAAAGTCATTAGCAATTTCAGCTATTCTAACTGGAAGATCACGATATGAGTGAAGTGTACTTCTAAACATAACCATATGATGTGGACAGTTCATTGGTCTTAAAACATATGCTTCATCATCAAGTTCCATAGATGGGAACATATCTTCTTTATAGTGATCCCAGTGTCCTGATGTTTTATATAAATCAACATTACCTAGGGATGGTGTCATAACATGTTTATATCCAAGACTAATTTCCTTATCCATAATATAATCAGTAAGAGTTCTTCTTACAATAAATCCATTAGGAAGCCACATTGGAAGACCTTTTCCAACTAGTTCATCAAACATAAATATGCCTAAATCTTTTTCCTATTTTTCTATGATCTCTTTCTTTTGCATCCTCAAGTTCCATAAGGTGTTTTTCTAAATCTTCTTCTGTTTCAAAACATACGCCATATATTCTTTGAAGCATTTTATTTTTAGCATCACCCTTTAAAATAAGCACCTGATGTTTTTAAAAGTTTAAAATATTTTAATTCTTTTACAGTATCAACATGAGGTCCTCTACATAAATCAGTAAAGTCTCCTTGCGTATAACAAGAAATAACTGTATCATTTTCATCCATTCTTGATATTAAATCAATTTTATATGGATCATTTTTAAACATTTCAAGAGCTTCTTCTTTAGTAAGCTCATGTCTTACAATACGTTTACCATCTTTAGCAATTTTTTTCATTTCTTTTTTCAATTTTTTGGCAAATCTTCTTCTTTAATTACATCATCACCTAAATCAACATCATAATAAAAACCTTCTTCAATAACAGGTCCTACCCAAAACATTGCCTTAGGGTATAAATGTTTTTATAGCTTGTGCTAATAAATGAGCACAACTATGATTCATTACACTTAATCTTTCATTTTCTTTTATATTAATCATTTTATCTATCCTCTCTTTTTATCTTTTATGACTATAACATTTTGTTTTTTGACGATTAACCTTACAAGTAATTTGTTGATCAGGAAGAAAAGCATCCTCTTCTACTACTTCACCAGTGCTAATCTCTCTATAACCAATTTCTCTTAGTTCTCTACTTCTAATTTTCTTTAAATCTTGACTGCTATATTCGCTATTTAAACTAGCCATTAAATAATCTAAATTATACGATTTTGGATTTTCGTACACAAGAACTTGGTGATTATTATCACGTACAAGTAAATGACTACCATTTGCAATTGTTACTTTGTTAACTTTCTTAAAATTTACATGATTTAATAAAATACCTTTTTTAGATATTAAATATTCTTCCATTACATGATGGGTAAGTTTAAATGGACCATCATAACTAATACCGATATAATTTTCCATAAACTCTTCAATACTTAAAATATTTTTCTTACTTGTTTCAATTTTCGCCATAAAACTCCTCCTAAATACAGAAAAACGCCCCTCTTGCAAGGAGCGTTTCTACGCGGTACCATCTAATTTATTACTTAATTAAATGATAACGGAATTACCGGAACATCTTTCGAGTTCAATTCATAGGTAGTAACTAAATACTTCACTTATTGGTTTGCACCAAACACCAACTCTCTTTAAAGGAAAAGTAATAGTCATGTCCTAATCAAAATCTTTAACTTGATTTTACTACAAAATATTAACAAGGTCAATGTTATTGTAATTTTTTTTTTGATATCCATATTTTTTTCGTATTTATATCATCACACATTTCCTTTGTTTCTTTTATGAGTGAATATATATCTTCATTTGTTAATTCTTTATTTGAAATAAAATATCTATTATGAAGTCTTTGATTAAAGAGTGAAATATAACTTCTAGCTGGAGATGTAAATTCACCAGTTGGACATAAATCTCTAACTTCAATGGAACTATATACCCTATTATCAGTCGATGAATCTATTAGTTCTTCATCACCAACGCCATATGTAAAAGCTCTATTTTGTAAAATAAGTGGCAACTTATTATCTTGACAATACTTTGCTATATGATTTTTCATAAAACAAATTTGTGTTTCTAGAACATCACTTGCTGTTAACTCACCATATTTTTTAATATTGAGAGCGTGTTCATTAATTAAATTTCTAGATATTTCTGTTAAAATATTCAAAGTATCATAGTATTTATTTTTCTTATCAATACGAGATTGTTCAGCTTGTTTAAAATTAAAATTCTTACTAACTCTAATTTTTACTTTTTCAACACTAAACTCTCTAACATCCATGCCTTTTGTAAGTTCAAATGTATAAGCATACGCGAATCTTTTTCTTCCTTGAAGTAGTGAAAATCTTCTATAATATTCTTTTTTTGAACATACGATTATCAGATGTTAAGAATTCATTTTTAGCAGATAAATCTTCTAATGAATTTCTAATAACAAAGCTTGCAACATCTGTTACATAAAGAGTTAAATAATATGCATTCTTCTCTTTTCTAACAGATAAAGCATCTTCAAAAATTTTTGCTTTTTCATTATCAATAGTAATTATTTGAACATTATCTTTTGCTTCATGCTTTTTCTTATTTGTTCTAGGCTTATTTATTTTCTTATAATATTCAAGTAAATCAGATAATTTAGATAAAGTAGAAAAGATTTCTTTTTGTTTATATGTTTCATAATTATTCTTTTCATATATACTACTAACATGATCTATTTTAGATACAACAATATTATAAAAATCATTATCTATTTTAGTCCCATAATTAATATGAGCCCTGATTAATTTTTCTAAATAATCAATTTCATCTTTTTACTTTTTTTATCACTAATATTTCTATTAATTATTATATTAAAGTATTTTTCTAGTATATATTCAAATATATAGTTACCCTTATTATCTTCTATTTCATATAACTCAGGATAACTATTTAAAAGCATAATAGCACCTTCTAGGTCATCTATATTAGATATTTTACCTAAATAAATTCTTCCAATATCATCAAAAGATCATCTTCTTCATTATCAAATAAAATATCAGTATCAATATCATCACCATAATCAATATTACCAGCTAAAGAAGCACTTGCTTTTTTTTGTTTCTTTCTTAATTCTTTTTTCTCTAAACGTATAACTTTTTCAATATAATCAATTATTTTTAATAAAGACACGCTTTCACTACTTACAGTAGCTAATTTATTTAATAAATCAGGTAAAAAGAACAGTTATTAGATTCATAATTAAGCTCTATTACTCTTTCCAAAATACGATAATTTCTTCGTGATTTAGCAAGCAATTTATCATACTTAATTTTTAAATTTGTTAAACATTCTAATCTTGTACTATAGTCTTTTTGCATAGCCTCTTCTTCAGCTATAAGTTTCTTTTGTGTCTCTTCTTCTAACACATCACTATTATCTTCCTTATCACTTTTAAGAGAACTAGTTTTCTTTATTCTTTGTTCTTCTAATAATGATTTTGAATAAATAGATATTTGTTCTGAGCACACATCAATACTTTTTATTTTTTGCTTAATTAACTTTGAATCTTTACCGTCTTTATCTAACATTTTCTTTGTTATAACTAAACTTTTACGCAACTTTCTTAAATATGACTTTGTAAGACTAATGATTTGTTGCTTTTCTGTAATTTTAAATTCATCTAACATAGATGATGAAAAGAATGTATTTATTGAAGATAGTTTTAAAGCAAGGTCAGTTGCTACTCTTTTTAAATTTTCTTGTTCAGATATTTTTTCTTTTTTATTTCACTCATATATATTCCTACTTTCTTAAATTAGCGCTAACCATTTCAATATCATCGGTTAGTTGTAAAATGCGTTCAATTACTCTTCTAGATTTTAATTCTTCAACACCGTCATGTGTTATACTAAAATGTTGTTCTAAAGCTTTAATATCTAAATTAGACGTAAAGAACGTTGGTAGTGAAGACTGCATCCTATATTGTAAAATAGAACACAAAACTTCATCTCTTCCCCAAGGAGTTACAGCCTCAGCTCCAATGTCATCAATGCATAAAATTGGTATTTTTTTTATTTTATCAACTTTAGCTTGATAGTCATTTTGGAACGAAGACTTAAGCTCTCTTAAAAAGTCAGGCCAAAATACAATCGCACTTTTTATACCTCTTTTTGCTAAGGTACTAAAAGACGCCGCCACTAAATAAGTTTTACCACATCCAAAATTGCCGTGCAAATAAAGACCTTTTGATGTGGGTTAGAACTATACGATTCAATAAATTCCTTAAGCCACTTAATTGTTTTATATCTGTTTTTATCTTCCATATAAATGTTATTCATACTAGCAAATCCAAGCTCTTTTGGAAGACCAAACAAACTCATATTTTTAATATAAGCATTATCACTATTTTTTCTTTTATTTTCTTTTTACATGGTTGATATGAAAAAATTAATTTTCCTTGAACCTCTTTTTTGGAAGGTATGCGTAACCGGTTATTTTATTTTGACATTCTAAAATATTTTTACAATGTTTACAGTTATGGTATTCCAAACTTGAATCCCTAAGAAGTGATGTATACTTAGATAATTCTTCAATAGAAAGAGAAAGCTTATTTGTAAGCTCATCAAATGATGCATCTTTTTTAGCGTCAAGAAAATCTTTTATTAACGAATTATCTAAATCTACTTTATTTGAAAAATTACTTATTAATGAACTCATATTCTGCATAATATCACCTACTTTAATTCACTAAGCATTTTTTTTCATTTCTGCTATCTCACTATCAGACGCTTTACTTTCACTTATATTTTCTTTAAACCATACTGGTTTTTCTTCAATATTTTTGTAACTTTTGTCTGTTTATATTTTTTCATATTTTTATATTCTTTTTTTCTGCAAATGACATAGCACTTTCAACTGTTTCAATTTTGCTTTTCGCCCACTGCCCTGCTATTGATTCAACAAAAGAGCGTGTCAACTTATTATTGTTGATTTTAAGAACATAGTCAACCAACACATTTACAACACCAGGATTTAAATTCATATCTAAAAGTAGATACTCTAAAGTAGCTGTATCTTGTTTAGTTGGACGAGCACCATTATATTTACTTAACAAAAAGTCATATGGAGTTGTTGTTTCAAATTGATAAATAATTTTAGCCTTTTTGCTAGTTTCACCCGAAGGTTTTCTTAAATACTCTGGTTGACTTCGATATAATAAGCTTGGAAGTTTTCCATAATGTTCAAATTGATATACTTTCCTACTATTCATTTTTTAATAAACTTTTATCAATAATTCTCTTTTCTGATAAAGAATTTCTAATAAGCTCACTCATTTTTTCATTATCAAAGTCATAAATAAATGATAATTTATATAAAAGTTCCTTTGTATCTTTAGTAAGACTGCTTGGATTAAACATCTCTTCTGGTAAAGAAGCTATAATAGTATCAAGATCTATTTTTGATGTTATCTCTAATTTGTTTCTGCTTACTTTTCTAATATCATTTTCAATATGATCATAGCTATTTAAATCAGTTGATTCAAATATTTCATTAAATTTACATGTTATATCAGTATATTCACTTAAATTCATACGTGGTAATTTAAAATAGGATACAATTTTGTCATATTCCGTTGTTCCAACATTATTATAAAGCGATATATTTAAAACAGGATTATTTAAAAATTCATGTGCCGTTAAGGGTGAAAACATTTCATATACAAATCTATTTACATCACCTTTTTTAAAATAAGTTTTAATAAGACCAATGCCTTCAAGACGCTCCCTAGCTTCTTTTATTCCATCTAAGCGAAGACGCATATTGGTCATTAAATGATGATGTGTCCATTCAAGTGATATTATTTCACTTTGATCTAAATATGACCATAAAGTAAAGTAAAGACTGATAGCTACTTGACCAATTATCGGTTGATATAACATTGTTAAAATTTTCCTATCTTGGTCGCATAAAACAGTACGATTCACAACAACAAATGTATCAGCTGGCAAAAGGCTTTGTTTTAACATACTATCCACTCCACTCACAACTTACCCTTATTTTAACACAAAAAAAAAAAAAAAAAGAGGAATTCCTCTTTATAATAATTTATTTGGTGCTTGATGTAACAATTCATCTGTAGCACTACTATCTGTCTGCATGCAAATTGTTAAAGTTGCAACAATTTTATCAATACAATAACTCAATTTTTCAGGTGTATATGGTTCACTACTGGTGTACCAAAATGGTTTTTCTTTTATATACTCACTTCGTGATGTTAACCACCACTTAGTAACTCCGAATGTAACAGCATAAGGAATCATATTATAAACATAATTACTATCTTTTGCTACATTTTCTTTTGTTTCATTTAAATTGGATGTCATAAGACGATGTTTTAAATCAGATACTTTATCATAAGCAGCACTTCCATAAGGAGTTCTAAGAAGAATATTTTGATAAAAATAAGTAATTAAACCAAATAAAATATTATTAATTAAATAGATAATTAAATTAATTTTAAAATTAAGTAAAGCATAAATACCAAGAATGGTTAAAACAACATATAATGCATAAATAAAATTAAAATATTTACCATGTAATTTAGATAATAAAACATATAGAATAATTCCTAGAACAATACTTATACTAAAGGCAAAAAGATACGTTTCACCTAAATAATAAAGCATATCAATCTGCGAAACTGTAAATGCTAAAGCAATTAAAGATAAAAAAGAATATTTTTTTTTCCTTTTTTATATTTGGATAAAATAATTTAAGACGATTTTTTTTACTTTCGACAATTTGTCTTAAATCTTCAAGATAAGGTAGAAATATACCATTAATACTTGTGGCATCAACCTCATCCTTGTTTTGAAAAATGCCATCAAAAACAATTTTCTTACCAGCATTAATGCCATCATATTCTTTTACTTTTATTAATTTATATTCACTCTTTTCACCGCTACCATAATTTTTTATAGTAATATATCCTTCACAAGAAAGAGTAAAAATAAGAGAAACAACATCAACCATACGCATTTTACCATTAAATAAATAAGCACATTCTAGGCTAGTAAGGTCATCTATATCAACATCTATTTTTTTTCTTTCATGATATTTTTTTTTATATAACATAAAAGTTGAGACAAGAACAATTATAGAAAATATTATATATGATACTTTAAGATAAGATGTTGTTGTCATAGTATCTTTAAAATATCCTTGATCTAGAACAACTCTAAGAGACAATACATTTCCTTTAAGAGTCTTAGTATTTACTATACCATTAATTATATCATTTGACACTTGATAATCTATTTTATCAGTTACATCAACATTTCCTGAATAAAATTTGATATTTTTTAAATTACTAGCATCTTTTACTGTAACGGAAAAACTCATTTGTTCTATTTTAGATGCATTATCGCTATCCATAAAAGATAAATATACAATATCACTTTTATTATCTAAATCGCGACCCATATTATATTTATAATTAAGTAGATAAGTTGTGTTAGTATCACTATCTTCACGTTCAAAAACAATCTCACGATTTTTACTCGTATTATTAACAGTATATTTACCGTCTATTTTAATATCACTAACAGTTGGGGCGTATTTAAGTTTTTTATTTTTTTCACTTAAAACAGTTTGTTGAAGTGGTATCTTTCTTTTGAAAGATGAAGCAGCATCAAAATAAACATTATAATACTCTGTTATATTATAAATATTATTCTCATCTATTTCTGCTTCAATATATAAATTTGTTATATTATAATCTTTTGCTAAAGCACATGTAGGCAAAAACATCAAAGCTAAAATCAGTAATATTAATTTCTTTTTTCATAATTAACACACCCTTTTATTCTTATAACATTATAACATACTATATTTCTTTTTAAAAGAAAAAATAAAGCACAAAGCTTTATTTTTCACAAACACCATTAGCGTAATATCTGCTAAGAGATCCTTGCATATTTCCATAATGATATAAAATATTACACACTTCAACATAAAGGGGCAAAAGTGCTACTAAAACAAATAATTTTAAGTAATATTTTAATCTATCTTGTTTTAAAGTGAACATATACGACCATTTTGTACCCTTCTAACAGCACTTCCTAAACTTCGACCTAAATCAAGTAACCCATTAACTGCTCTTACAATAGCTGTAATCCAAGCAGCGCTATATGCACCACCAAAAATTTCTTTCAACTCATCTTTATTTAATGCTTTCATAAATCCTCCTATCTACATGGAAGTGGACGAAAGTATCCATCTACTAATCCAATCAAAAAAGTAAGCCCTGCCCCAATTGCAGCCACTAAACTAAAACTAAATCCACCACCATTTATTCTTTTTAATTCATCACTTGTTAATGTATTCATAAAATTACCCACTTTCTAAAAAAATTAAACTATATAAAAAATAAATAAACCATCTAAGCATAACTTTTCACCTCTTTTTTATAGTAGACGGAAACTTGATAACTTTATCAAAAATATCTTTATTATCCGTTCTATGGGACACAACCATAATAATTTTATCTTGATATTTACTAAATATATTTAAAAGAATTTCCCTTTCCATAGATGAATCCATTTCGCTAAAGGACTCATCTAATAGATATACATCTGCATCTTTTAAAAAAGCTCTAGCTAAAACAATTCTCTGTCTTTCACCACCTGATAGATTACTTCCATTTTCTTCAATTAATGTATCTATGCCAATTTTTCTTTTTTCTAAGATATCAGTTACTTTTGTTAATTCTAATATTTCATTTAATTTATCACAATTTATCATGTTATTCATGCATATATTTTCTCTTATCGTTTTAGTAAATAATATTTCTTGTTGTGACAAATAAATAATTTTTCCATTATTTCTTCTTCTTTTAATTTACCATTAAATTTTATATTCCCACTATATTTATTTAAATAACCTTTAATCGCTTTAAGCATGGTACTTTTTTCCAACTCCACTTTTTCCATAAATAAGTATTTTATCATACTTATTTATAGATGTATTTATAATAGGCGTTTTATAAATATCCATATCAACACTTAAATTATCAATGTCTATTTTATTTACATTAGTAGGATTTATTTTATTAGTTTGATATTCACAAAAGTCGTGAATTCTATCAAGTACCTCTCTTAATTCTTTTTTATCATGCATAAAATATATTAAATTTCTAATTTGTGGTTTTACATAAGAAATTAAACTAAAAAAGATAAAAAATGAATTTAGAGAAAATAAATTATTCTTTACTAGGTTAAGGCCATATAAACAAATAAAAAAGACTTATAAAATCATCAAATAGATTGCAAAATATATTTTGAATATTTTCTTTATTTTCTAATTTTTTTATCATGTTAGAATACTCAGCATACGAAAACTCTACATCACTTTTTTTATATATTTTTCTAAATTACTTCCTTTCACACTTTCATATCCTTCAATTGCTTCAAATAACTTATGATTAACATCACAATTTTTCTTTTTACATAATGTTGTTACTTTTAGCATAATCTTTATCCAAATATGAGTATATAAGAAAATAAAGAAGATACATAATTAAAAAGATTAAAGAAAAAGTAACAGAAATATTAAATAAAATAATTAAGGTAAAAGTAATAGTTAATATATCAATTAAAAAATTAAATATATAGGTTGCTATTGTATCCCCAGCGTTTTTAGCATCACTTATTCTTGATATAAATTCCCCAGTTGTTCTACTACAATAAGTTTTGTAAGGAAGAAATAAGATTTTATTAAATGTATCCAATGTAATTTTTTATCAATTGAAATTTTTGCATTCAGAGTTATCTTATTTTTAATAAAAATCAAAATATTTTGGAATAAAAAACAATAAAATTAAAGAAACTACATATGATTTATATATTGTTAAGTCTTGATTTTTTATCAAAGATAACATCATAAATGAAGTTAAAATAGATGTAATAAGAGAAATAAAATAGATTACAATATAACCTAATATTTTGTTTTTATAAATTTTTATATATTCTAAAAAATATTTCAACATAACATTATGCTTTTCATAATAAGGGAGTTTTTCTTTTGGAAACATTGTTATAACAATATTATTAAAAATACTAGTGAATTCATCTATTGATAGTGTATAAATGGTACTTGCAGGATCGGCAACAACAATTTTATTATGTTTTAAATCTACTTTATAAATAACTACATAGTGATAAAACTTTTTATCTATTAACATATGTGCAACACACGGTGTATTAACCTCTTTTAAATTATTTATGTGACACTTTATACCACTACACTCAAATCCTATTTCTCTAGCTATCTTAACTAAGTTATATGCACTCGTTCCATTACTATTACATCCTACCATATCATAAATAATATTATATGGGATGTTCCCATCATAATATTTTATGATCATTAAAAGACATGCAACAGCACAATCCTTTTCACTTTGTTGCTTTACGAATGGATATTTACTAATCTTAATCACCTCCTCGATTATATCTTACTTTGTGTAGTTCTAAAATCCTGCACAAAAAAAAAAGAAAATCTTACTTTTTCCTTTTTTATATATATTTATATTTGTATCACCGTATTTTTTCGACTTAATATTTAAAAGATTTGTTTTAATAACCTCATCTTCTGCCTCACAGATAACAATTCCGTCTGAAGCTAACAAATCATATTTAATGATTAAATCAAGTGCTTCCGATATAAGGTGCATCTTATAAGGTGGGTCTAAAAAAATAATATTAAATTTAATTTTTGTTTAGAAAAAATTAAGAAGTGCTTCTCTAAAATCAGAATGATATATATATACATTTTCTATAGAAGCCGTATTTTTTTTTTTAAAACTTTAATCGCCTCTATATTCGCATCTACAAAATAACACTTCATACCATATTCGCTTAAGCCTTCAATTCCAAGAGCACCACTTCCTGCAAATAAATCAAGTGAAACACTATCTTTTAAATATCCTTGTATCATACCAAATAAAGATTCTTTAACTCTATCCATTGTTGGACGAGTTCCATCAATATTAAACCCATCTAATTTTTTTTCCTTTATATTTACCACTTATTACGCGCATAATTTCCTCCGTATAAAAAATCAACAAAGTTACATAATATTAATGTGATTTAAAATCACACATATATTAACTCCCCTAAAGAAAAAATCCTTCCAAGGATTTTTTTCTATACTTAGTATAACAAAATATAGTTAAAATGTTAATCTATTTCATTGTCGATAAAAAATATTTTGTAAAAGGGAAATAGTTTCAACCGCACGTTCCAATCTATCAGTTGGTCTTAATCCATAATAGGTTTTAGCCTCTTCTATAAAATCTTTTTAATTTTTCTGGATGACGATTTAAAATTTTATACCAATATGAATTTTGTCTTAAATAATTTATATAATTTGGATTACCTTTTAATTTAAACTGGACATCTAAAGTCATTAATCTTCAAAGTGCTTATATAATGGCCTTGGCTTATATTCTGGTTTTACAGCTGCATCTTTTGTAGCATTTAAATCCTGTAAAACCCCACTACTCTCTCTATATTGCCAATATTTTCTTGAATCGCATCCAAATTAATATTTTTAAGCCAACCTAGAAAATCTTGTGAACCACTATCAGTACTCTTTTTTTCCTCTTCTACTTTTATATAATCTTTCCATGCTTCACTAGAATCACCATATAAATCATATATTTCATAAAATTTCTGCCATGTCATTTCATTATTTTTTGACAAAACGAATAAGCACCGGATTTTTCTTTACAAATTCCTTAAAATTTGTTAACTTATCCATACAAATCACCTATATTAATATATGTTATTAACTAGTTTTTTTTTTCCTATTTTTTCAACTTCTTTATTAAGCCAAAAATAATTACTATTCAAAAAATCACATACAAATATTTTACGATTATAAATATTAAATATTCTAAAAATCTCAGGATAAGAAGTATCTGTAAATATCACAGTACTAGCATAACCAATTTGAATAAATGTTTTTTCTACAAATGATTTCATATAAATAATATTATTTTTAAGTAAATTATATTTATATTTTTCTTTAATATAACTATTTAATAGTTTCACACTAAATGGTTTACATAATTGATTAAATAAACTAATACCATATGAAAAGTCATATGCTTCTAGACGATATAAGTTTGAAAGTGCCTCATATAAAACACTTGGATTTTTATGATAAATGTTATACACATCTGGTTTAATAACAAATAAATAATATTTTTTCATAAAATCACCAAATGTATTATATAAAAATGACATCTAAAAAATAGGTCGATTAATGTTTTTAAACTTTGTTAATACTATTTTTTTATATAATCAGTATCAAAACTATCTTCGCACATACGAGCTGTTAGCTCATAATCTTTATCTAAATAAACTTTACCAATTAAGTTATACATATCATAAGCATGCTTTTAATTCATGAACATATATATAGGCATTAGTTAAAGATGTAACTTTCGGAACCATTATATTAAAATCAACCACCTTATTATCAATAATTTTAGGATAAACACCATACCAACATAAATCATCTACATATATCTTTCTTTCATTCACATAATCTAAAAATTCTTTTTCGTAATTAAAAAAATTTATGAATATCATCTTCTGTTAAAAGTAACCCACATATTTCTTTTTTATATGAATCAGTTTCTATAAGAGTATCAAAATTTTTTTAGGACGAATACACCTATATTCCCTATTCATATCAATCGCATCTTCTATACTTTCAATACACCCATAGTAATACTCTAATGTATTTTTATTTACTGAATCAAGAGATAAAAAGAAAATCTTCTAATGCTACTTCATCTATTTTTGATAAATTTTTGATTAAAATACTCATATAATAATTTTCTTCTTTAGTAATTTTAAAAATACTCTTTTATGATATTCAAACTTTCATCTACGCCATTTTCAATAGAAAATGAAAGTGATTTTAATAATGCTTTTTACAGCATAATAAATAACAGTTATACATTCTTCTTTATTTTGACTTTTTAACTCATAAATATCATTTTCAAATTTTAAGACATCTTCTCTTTTCATCTTAATCACCAACTGCCGTTATTATACAATTATACTTCTATTAAAACAAGAAAAAACATCAAATGATGTTTTATTTTTTTATAAAATATTTAATTAAGTAAAATAAGAATGCAATAAATAAGAAAACAAATAGCCATTCAAATATATCATATAAAAGACCAGCTGAATATCTAGCTAGTATTTCTAATATAGTTGATGGAATATAATCATTAATAAACTGATTTATAGCTATAATTCCTAATTTATCACCAATAAAGTGAATTAAATGAAAGAATATTTCGATTATTCCAATAAAATAAACAACACTTTTAAAATCTTTTAAAAAGAACACAATAACAGCTACTAAAATTAATAATATAATTAAATCCATACGTCACCTCTATCATACTTATCCAGTATAATGAACAAAAAAATTATTCATTTTCAACAAATGAATAATCATAAACTAAATTATTTTTCTATACACCTTAATACAAGGAAAAGATTCTTCCATATATCCTTGAACATGAAGTTTCCTTGGTGTAGTATCACACTCTAATATATTACGTAAATTATCAGGTATTAAAAAACGCTTTTGCCTATCTAATTTTACAACGTTAGAACACTCACTAAATAAAATATCTAATCGTTGCTTTAATCTCAAATATTCATCACATTTATCACTATTACATAATTCTTGCTTTCTAGATATTTCTAATATTTTGTTTTTTATAATATTCAAAGCATGAATTGTTATATAATTATTTCCTTCAATATAACGACCAACAAGTAGATCATTTTCTTCAGCCAATGTAAATGACGGTATAACAATTCTATATTTATTATCAATTGTTACATCTTTTGAACCTAAAATAATTTCATCACCAAACATAATTATCTCCCTCAGATGCAACTATTATATCACGTATTTCATTTAATGCAACTTAAAATAATTTAATTATTAGTAAGAGCGAGACGGAAACTATCCGAACCGTCTGCAACACCAGTGTATCTACCGAAAGTTGACTGACCTGCAAGATTGCCGTGGGTATAACCACCTCCACGAACGAACCAAGGGAGAGAAGCGTCAACGAAGTGAGAATTATCACCAAACCAAGAGTTATGTATTCTATTATTTCCATCTTTATCATAATAACGATAAAATGGTCCAAATTCTCCTGTCGCATCTCCTAAAGTTCGTTTATTAGCGCTTGTCCAACTACTATCACTTGGATAGATATCAAAAATATTTTGAATCATACTTAGATATTGAGGCTGCATCAAAGCCACTATCTTTATATGTATCTTTCATATAAGCAGCTACATACTCCCATGTTCCTCCACTCATATCATATACTCCACTTATCTTTCCTGTTGTACTTGCTTTATATCCTGTTTCTGTATTATAGGCTTGCGTTATATTAGACGCTGTTCCATATGTTCCAGGATAACTACTTTGGTCTGTTCCTTCTACGGCACTATATCCTGTTATATAATTACTATTATTATTTATATTTACTTCATCATTTATTCCATATACTGAATATGATAAGTATGTAGCAGCTCCCCACTCAGTATTTTTTAACATATGACTATCTAAATTACGTTTGTAATTATAAGCTAGCTCAAACATTGTCTTTACATTTATATTTCGAAGTGATGTATTATTTGGTTTTACTGTTATATTACTTGTACTTCCTGTCACTTCAAATTTTCCCATCCAAAATCCATTACTTTCAAAACTTGTAAAGGCTGGATGTGTTAAATATTCTCCTACTTTACTTCCTTTTTGATACACTTGTATCTTTATTTTCAAATACTATTTCTATTGTATCTGGTTTACTTGAACTTTCTGGTTTTCCTTCTATATAGTTTGTATAATTTCCTTCATTAAATATTCTATATTTATATCTTGGTATCCATACAAAATAACTTTCAATATTACTTTCGGGTATTACTTCATTGTCTTCATAGTTTATTGTTTTATCTTTTAGAATAATCGCATTTGCCCATACTTTGTTTTTATAGTTATACCATTCTTTTTTGATATCTGCTTTTTTTACTGTTCCATCATTTTCTATTGTTACTGCTACTAAGTCACCACTTATAACAGGGTCTGCTCCATTTAAAACAGAATCTTTATATTTTTCTGCTTCCACTAGCTCACTATCACTAATTGTACATGGACTCTTTTCTACTACTTTTGGTGATGACTCGCTAAATGTCTTTTCTATGCAATACCCATTTATCTCTAAAGTAGCGCTTATATTACCACTTTTATCAACTAAAACTGTTCCACTTGTTGGTTTTGTTCCTTTAATTGATAATTTTGTATCATTTGGAAAATCAAATCTTGTATCTGTTTTTCCTATTATCATACTACTCATATATTTATTCTCAGCTGCTGATATAACACCATTAGCTGATTCTATAGCTGCACCTTTCTTTGCCTTATCTATTGTATTTAATACTAGTGGCATTGATATTAGTGCGACTACTGCTAGAATAACTATTACAGCAAGTAATTCTATAAGCGTAAAACCTTTTCTTTTCATAAAAAAATACACCTCTATTCTAAAGTGTATTTTAGCATACCCCCCCCCCCACTTGTCAAGTGGCATGGTGGTGTACTTAGATTATTCATATACAATAATTACTTATTATATATTTAATAAATTTTTATATAATTTCTGCTTTAATATTTTTATTCTTTAAAGCATCTACAAGTTTATCAATTTCTTCTTTTGTATTGTAAAAAGCAAAGCTCATTCTACAAGTGTTTTTTATACCAAGTTCATCTTTTAAAATCTTAGCACAGTGATTGCCAGCACGTACGCATATGTGATATTTATTTAAATAAATAGCCAAATCTTGCGCAAAAAATATCTTTCATATTAAAGGTTACAATACTACTTTCACTTGTTTCATTATAGATAATAATATCTTCTATTTCTTTCATTCTTGAAATAGCATACTCTCTAAGTTCTAATTCATATTTCTGAATTTTATCCATTCCAATATTATTTAGATAATCAATAACTGCTCCAAAGCCAATTACACCTGCTATATTTTGTGTTCCTGCTTCAAGTAATCCTGGAAGTTCACTATAAATTCTAAAGCCATCATTATTAAATAAAGAATTCATACCACCACCAAAAGATATTGGTTTAATATTATTTAAAAGTTCATACTTACCATATAAAATTCCAACTCCTGTTGGGCCATACATTTTGTGTGCTGAAAAAGATAAGAAATCTATATCCATACTAGTTACATCATATTTTATATGAGGAACACTCTGGGCACCATCAACTACCACTAAAATATCATGTTCATGGGCATATTTAATAATTTTATCAAGTGGTCTTATATCACCAACAACATTTGTGATATGTGCTATACTTATGACTTTTGTCTTAGCAGTAACACTATTTTCTAAAGCTTCCATTTTAACTTTTAGGTTTGAATCAAGAGGAATATACTTAATAACAATTCCTATTTCATCAGCAAGTTCAAACCAAGGAAGTACATTAGATGCATGCTCAGCCTTAGTAAGCAGTACTTCATCTCCCTTTTTTAGGTGATATCTAAAATATCCAAAAATAAGTTTATTCATTGAATCTGTTGTTCCATAAGTAAATACAATTTCTTCTGTTTTTTTTAGCACCTATAAAATCTTTGATTTTTTTTTCTTGTGCCTTCATATTCACTATCTACTTTCATACTAATATCATAGTCTCCTCTATGAGCATTAGCACTATAATTGTTATAATAATCGCTTATTTTATCAGCCAAAACATATGGCTTTAAAGTAGTAGCACCATTATCAAAATAAATTGTATTATTAGACTTTAATAAATTAAAATCATCACGATTCACAAAATCACCTCCAATACTTATTTATTATTTGTTGAATTTCCTCCTTATAAATACTATCATCCGTTAAGAAACCTTTAACTAAAAAGTGCAACAGCATTATTATAAGTAATACCCCTACTCATTAAATAAAAAATTACATCTTGATCGAATTTTCCAATATGTGCAGCATGATTAGCAACAACATCATTTTCTTCAATAAGCAAATTAGGATTTATTTGGCAAGGATTATCATTCATTGTTATAATACGATTGTTTTGTTCAATTGTACAGTCCTTAATCCCATTATAAACCATTCCTGTAACATTAAATAGTAAAGAACCATCTTGCGTATTAACACCACGAGTTATAATATTACTCTTAGTTGATGAAGCATTATGGTACACTAATAAATCATATTTTTGTCCATATCTACTAATTGTATAAAATTTATAATCAATTTGCGCTAACTTACCATTTAATTCAATCACATCAAGTTCTTTAACAGCATTGCAATCATAAAATTTATGAACCGAAAGACTACTATTTCCATCAATGTAATATTTATATTGAACCTTTGTATCTGCTTCACTTTTTAATTCATAAATATTAGATATAACATTTTCTTTTACTCTAATAGTAATATCAAGTTTTGACTCATCATTGCTTTTATGAAAAATACTAATATCTGTACTTTCATTTATTTCAATATAAACTTTTGTTATATCAAAAACATCTAATTTGCTAGATAAAGTTACAACAATTTTTTTCATCGCTATCTAAAAGTGTTACATTTTCATTTTCTATTTCAATACGGTTCATTACTTATCACCATCCGCTAATAAGTTTTCATATCCATTCTTTTCAATTTCAGAAACCAAACTAGCATCACCAGTTTTTATTATTTTACCATTTCTCATAACATGAACAAAATCAGGTTTAATATAATCAAGTAATCTTTGATAATGTGTAATAAGTAAAACACCACATTCATGCGTTTTATAATATTTCATAACTTCTTCTCCAACAATTCTAAGACTATCAACATCAAGCCCTGAATCAATTTCGTCTAATAAAACCATACTAGGTTTTAACAAATACATTTGAAGAATTTCATTTTTTTTTCTTTTCTCCACCAGAAAATCCTTTGGTAACACCACGATGAATCATTTCTTCATCCATCTTTAATTCCGCACAAACACTTTTTATTTCACGAATAAAAGACATTAATTTAAAATTATCGCCTTCTTTTTCATGAAGAGCTGTTCTCATAAAGTCAGCATTCGTTACACCTTCTATTTCTGTTGGTAGTTGCATTCCAAGGAATATACCAGCACGAGCTCTCTCATCAACTGACAAGTTATTTAATTCTTTATCATCAAAATATATAGAACCAGATACAACCTTATATGTATCATCACCCATGATAACCTTACATAATGTTGATTTACCAGTTCCATTAGGTCCCATTATCGTATGAATTTCACCAGATTTAATTTCTAAATTAAATCCATTTAAAATAACCTCTCCATCTACTTCAACAACTAAATTTTCTATTCTTAATTTATGCATAGTATCATCTCCATTACTCATTGTATCAAAAAAAATAAGTATTTAACTACATATATTAATAAAAAACATAAAAAAGTAGCAGATATCTGCTACTATAAATATTTTTCTATTTTTTAAATGAATCACTATCATCTAATACTGTTTTATCAAGTTGTTCAAATAATTTTTTCTGATCTCTTGATAGTTTTTTTGGAATATGGATATCTAAAATAACATACATATCACCCTTACGTCCTGTTTGAACATCAACAACACCTTTTCCTTTAATACGATGCTTGTCATTTGTACAAGATCCCGCAGGAATAGTAAGTTTAATATTTCCATAAAGTGTTGGAACATCTTTTTAGTGCCTAACACAGCTTCTGTAATTGTTATTGGAAGAGTCAAGTAAATATCACTATCTTCACGCTCAAAAAGTGGATGAGAAGCTACTTTAAATTCAACATATACATCTCCATTAGGTCCACCATTAACACCAGCTTCTCCCTTACCAGCCAAACGAAGTCTGTTACCAGTATCAACACCAGCTGGAACTTTTAATTCGATATCTTTATTGACATTTACTTTACCTGTTCCACGACAATGTGTACATTTAGTTTCATAAGTATGACCTGTTCCATTACATGATGTACAAGTTGTACGACTTGCGAATGTACCAAACATTGTTCTTTGTTCTACTGTTTGTTGTCCTGTTCCATGACAAACACTACAAGTCTTCTCATTATGTCCACCACGTCCATGACATTCACTACATTCTTCTAAAGTATTTATGTTTATTGTCTTTTTACATCCAAAGACAGCCTCTTCGAATGTTAAATTCATCTTAATTAAACTATCGGCACCTTTTTCTTGCACGATTAGAGCTTCTTCCACCACCAAAGCCAAAACCTGACCCAAAGATATCACCAAATATATCAGAAAAATCAAAACCTGAAAAATCAAATCCACTGGCTCCAGAACCATTTTGATCAAAAGCAGCATGACCATATTGATCATATTTACGACGCTTATCTGCATCTGATAAAACTGCATATGCTTCTTGTGCTTCTTTAAACTTTTCAGCTGCATCAGGTTCTTTTGAAACGTCTGGATGATATTTTTAGCTAAGCGTCTAAATGCTGATTTAATATCGGCTTCACTAGCGTTCTTGTCAACGCCTAAAACCTCATAATAATCACGTTTATTCATACATTTTACTCCTTTTTCTAAATACTAAACTAATTCTTTTAACTCTTTTAATTTAGTGCTAAACATGTCTAATGCTTTTTCTATAGGCTCACGTTTTGTCATATCAACACCAGATGATGCTAAAATATTTAAAGGATAATCACTAGAGCCAGAATGTAAAAACTTAAGGTACTTTTCCTTTGCACCAGGAGAGTTATTCAAAATATCGCTTGCAAATGATATAGCAGCTGATATTCCTGTTGCATATTTATATACATAAAATGGTGTATAAAAATGAGGTATTCTCATCCATTCAAAACGAATTAGATCATCACTTACCATTTCATCACCAAAATATAATTTATTAAGGTTATAATATGTTGAACTAATTTCCTCCTCTGTTAGGGGAATTCCCTTTTCATATTTATCATGAATTAGCATTTCAAACTCAGCAAACATTGTTTGCCTATATAAAGTTCCTTTTATTTTATCTAAAAATTCATTTAAATAAAGTCTTTTTTCATCTTTTGTTTTAGCATGTTTACATAAATAATCATTTAAGAGTATTTCATTTACAGTAGATGCTATTTCAGCTAAAAAGATAGGATAATTGTGATACAAGTAATCTTGACTTTTTGAATAATATGAATGCATAGAATGTCCAAGTTCATGAGCCATTGTACTTACAGAATCAATTGTATTATTATAATTTAAAAGTACATAAGGAACTGAATCATAAGTTCCCCAACTATATGCACCAGATTTTTTACCATCATTTGGATAGATATCAATCCAGTGTTCACTAAAAGCCTTCTCTAAATCAGATAAATACTCATCTCCAAGAGGTTTAAGTGCCTCAAATACAATCTTTTTACCTTCTTCAAACGGAATATCCTTTGGCTTTTCTTCACACAAATCAACATATACATCATACATATGAAGTTCATCAAGCCCCAAAAATTCTTTTCTAAAATGAACATAATCATACATTTTATCTAAATTTTTATGAACAGTATCAATTAAATTATGATAAACAGCTACATCTATATTATCAGAATACAAACTTTCTGTTAATGGATTTTGATACTTATGTACACTACTTTCAAAGAAATCTTCTTTAATTTGCCCTTTATATGTAGCAGCAACAGTATTTTTTTATACTCTCCCAGTAGTGATACATACTTAAAAATGCACTTTTTCTAACACTTCTATCTTTACTACTCATATATTTAATATAATTACTATTATTTAGTTCAACTAAAGTGCCATTTTCATCACGAATTTTATCAAGATGAATATCAGAATTATCTAGATTATAAAATACTTCATCCCCAGTTCCCATAGCTATACTAGCTTTTGAAATTAACTCTTCCTCAAGATCACTTAAAGTATGACTTTTTTATATCTAAACATTCTCTCTAAGTCAAAACGATACTTTTCTAAGTTTTTATTTTCATTTATAAATTTTTCTACATCTTCAAAATTAACCGAAAGTATCTCTGGAGTAATAAAAGAAAGTTCTGTACCTAAATCATCTATTAATTTATCTACTTTCATCTTTTGCGCTTGACTATCTTGATTTTTGGTATTTTCATCGCAAAGCATATGAGCATATGTATATAAATTAGATGCTACATTATCATATGCTATGTAAGCTTTATAAAAGGACTCTAAGTTACTAGAACTATCCATTATCTTACCTTTAAACTCCATAATGCGTTTATGATACTCTTTAAGTAATTCAATATCACTATCAAAAGCATTTAAATCTTTATACATTTTACTTAAATCCCATTTATCACTACCCGCAATTAGACTTCTATCTTTTTCTTTATCCATAGTATCTCCTTAATATAGGGTTAAAGTTCTAGTCGCCTAGAACCTTACCACATTTTTATTTTTCTTCGAATTCAGCATCAATTACATCATCATCTTTTTTCTCAGTAGTTTTGCTTTCGCTAGCATTATTACCATTAGCTTCATTTGCTTTTGCAGCTTCTTCATAAACTTTTGTTGCAAATGCCATAGCAGTTTCTTGTAATTTTTCTTTCTTACTCTTAATATCTTCAACATTACCTTTTTCTAATGCTTCTTTTTAAATCTTTAATTTCAGCTTCAGCTTTTTCTTTATCTTTAGCATCAATCTTGTCTCCTAGATCCTTCATAGATTTTTCAGTTTGGAATACAAGTTGTTCAGCTTCATTTTTAACATCTGCTTCCTCTTTACGACGAAGATCTGCTTCTTTATTAGCCTCAGCTTCCTTAACCATCTTATCTATTTCTTCATCAGTAAAGTTGTAGAAGAAGTAATTGTAATAGCTTGTTCTTTATTTGTTCCAAGATCTTTTGCTTTAACGTTTACAATACCGTTAGCATCAATATCAAATGTAACTTCAATTTGAGGTACACCACGAGGTGCTGCTGGAATTCCTGTTAATTGGAATCTACCTAAAGTTTTATTGTCACTAGCCATTGGACGTTCACCTTGAAGTACATGAATATCAACAGCTGGTTGATTGTCAGCAGCAGTTGAGAATACTTGACTCTTACTTGTTGGAATAGTTGTATTTCTTGGAATTAATACTGTCATTACACTACCCATTGTTTCAATACCAAGTGAAAGTGGTGTTACATCTAGTAATACAACGTCATTTACTCCACCAGTTAATACTCCACCTTGAATAGCAGCTCCCATAGCTACAACTTCATCAGGGTTAACACCTTTAGATGGTTCTTTTCCAAGTTCTTCTTTAATAATTTCTTGAACACGTGGAATACGAGTAGATCCACCAACTAATAATACTTTATCAATATCATTCTTTGTAAGACCTGCATCCTTTAAAGCTTTACGAACTGGTTCTAGAGTTGATTCAACTAAATCACGAGTAAGTTCATCAAACTTAGCTTTAGTAAGAGTAACATTTAAATGAAGTGGCCCAGCTTCTCCTTGAGATATAAATGGTAATGATACTTCTGTAGAAGACATACCAGATAAATCTTTCTTAGCTTTTTCAGCTGCATCCTTAACACGTTGCATAGCCATCTTATCTTTAGATAAGTCAACACCATTCTCACGTTTAAATTCATCTGTTAAATAATCCATAACTTTCTTATCGAAGTCATCTCCACCTAAATGGTTATTTCCACTTGTAGATAATACTTCAAATACACCGTCTCCAAGTTCTAGAATTGAAACATCAAATGTTCCACCACCAAGGTCATAAACAAGTACACGTTCATTTTTATCTTGTTTGTCAAGACCATATGCTAATGCTGCTGCAGTAGGTTCATTTATAATACGTTCAACTTCAAGTCCAGCAATTTTACCAGCGTTCTTTGTTGCTTGACGTTGTGCATCATTAAAGTATGCTGGTACTGTAATTACTGCTTTAGTTACAGTCTCTCCTAAATAAGCTTCTGCACTCTTCTTTAAATCACTTAAAATCATTGCACTAATCTCTTCTGGTGTATAATCTCTTCCGTTAACATGAACTTTTCACTAGTTCCCATTTTTCTTTTTATTGAATATACAACATCTGGATTAGTAATCATTTGGTTCTTAGCCTTTTGACCAACAATTATTTCTCCATTTTTTGAATGCAACAACACTGGCTGTTGTTCTAAGTCCTTCTGGATTAGCAATTACCTTTGCTTCTCCACCTTCATATACTGCAACACAACTGTTTGTAGTACCTAAATCAATACCTATAGTTTTACTCATATATAATCATCCTCTCTTTTATTCACTAACCTTGACCATAGCTGGTCTTATAACTTTATCTTTAAGTAAGTATCCTTTTTTGTAATACCTCAATAACCATTCCAGGTGCAACACCATCAACATGATCTGTCATAACAGCTTGATGATAAGTTGGGTCAAACTCTTTATTAGCCCCATCAATTGCTTTAACTTCATATTTTTCTAAAACATTGACTAAATTACAATAGATCATTTTAAATCCTTGTAAAAATTTAGAAACCTCATCATCTAAATTATCATCATCCATCTTAATTGCTCTTTCAAAATTATCTATAGTTTGTAGAAGCTCAGTTACCATATCTTCATTAGCATACTTAAGCATTCTAGCCACTTCTTCATCCTTACGGCGACGATAATTAATCATCTCAGCTTGACTAGATAAAACTTTAGCTTCCTGCTCTTTAGTTTTATCTTCAAGTTCTTCAACCTTATGTTCTAAGTCTTTAATTTCTTTTTTATATTTATCTTTGTGTTCATGCTCATGATTTCTTTTATCATGATGTTCATTATGTTCATGGCATTTACACTCATCCGGTTTTTGCTTTTTTTCACAAGAACATCCACTGTCATTACACTCTTGATGTTTGCATGCTTCACCATGATTGCAATCATCATTAGCGTGATGCTTATTCTTTTCTTTTTTCTTCCATATTACTCTCCTTCAAACATTTTATTATGTTAATAAATTTGTGTTTTTATTCAATATTTTCCTTAATATAATTTAAAAGTGCCGTTACTCTGTCATATTCCATACGTTTAGGTCCAATAAGAGCAATTGTTCCTTCCTCACCATTTATATTATATTTTGTTTTAATAATTGTCATATCATCATCAAACTCATTTTCACTACCAATATACACATTTATACCGCCATCATCAGATTCACTATCTTCACTAATACTACGAACAAAATCCTTATCTTCAAATTTTTCTAAAATATTTTGAATTTTATCCATATTATTATAAAACTCTGGTTCCTTTAAAATATTACTTGGCTTATTAACATGAATGGTTGATTCATTAGTTAAATCATTAAACACATTATATAGTGCATCATAAACAGCACGTTGTTGTTTAACACTTTCACCAATACGAGGTTTAACTTCAAACTCAAGTTTTGCACTTACCTCATCAATAGGAGTTCCTATGATAAACTTATTAATTAGATCAACTGTTTGTTTAATTTCAACAGTAGAAACCTTTTCTGTCAAAGAAACGTTTCTATGTTCAACATGACCCTTATCAGTAATTACAATTGCAACTAAATTTGTATCACTAGTTGGAACAACTTCTACTTTACTAATTAAATTATCCCTAGATGATGTTCCAAGAACAATAGATGTATAATTTGTAAGATCTGATATAATTTCCATACTTTTAGTAATTGCATCACTTAAAACCAAAGACTTGTTATTAAAAACAATTTGTAAATTAAGCATATCTTCACCAGTTAGTTCCTTAGGTTTCATAATATTATCTACATAATATCTATATCCCTTTTCACTTGGAACACGCCCAGAAGAAGTATGTGTTTTTCAAGTAACCTCAATTTCCTCCAGTAAACTCATTTCATTACGTACGGTTGCACTTGAACAGTGAAGTGATTCACATAATGATTTTGAGCCAACAGGTCTTGCCGTTTTAATATATTCCTCAACAATTAATTTAAGAAGCTCAGTCTGTCTATTATTTATCATATTTCACCTCTAGCACTTCCTATTCCCTAGTGCCATCT
>VOFC01000102.1_pt1 | contig 106000 bp, 138 predicted proteins | sample 5384161 | NCBI WGS metagenome assembly VOFC01 (sample SAMN12384722, study PRJNA508395) | human gut metagenome | isolation source: healthy gut B | host: Homo sapiens
GAGATAGCAGCGCTGGCGCGTGTCAATCACTTTGCTGATTGACACGGAGGATGCGTGTTTTGACTTGAATGCATCTCGCCCCATCGCCAAAGGCGATTTAAAATGGCGAGATGCGTTGCTGGTCGCACATCGTGTGAACAGTAACGCGCTGTCCGAAGAATGTGATAGGGTATAGTGAGCAATAATATTTTCACGTTGATTAAGAGAAAGGAAGAGTTGAATGGCAGAGACAATATGGAACACAGTGGTGATGGTTTTTCATTTTATTATGAAGAATATCGTTATCATTAATATTCTTTTATCTCTGATTATTGTATTTTTTGAAAGAAGATCACCGCAGGCAGTATGGACCTGGCTGCTTTTGCTTTATTTTATTCCTATTGTCGGATTTATTCTATATCTGATCATAGGGCAGGATTATCACAAGAATAAGATGTTTAAGGCAAAGGAGATTGAAGGTGAGCTGAAATACGCTGTGCGAAGGCAGGAGGAAACCATTTATCACAGGCAGCTGAAGATGACGAGTCCGGAACTTGACCGGTTCAGGGATCTGATGTTGTATAATCTGGAGGCCGGAAGTGCTGTGCTTACGGATAATAATGATATCCGTATTTATACAGATGGAAAAGAGAAGTTTCATGCACTGATTGAGGAAATGAAACGTGCGAAGAAATATATCCATGTACAGTATTATATTATCAGGAATGATGAAGTGTGGCAGGATATAGAGAAGGTATTGATCGAGAAAGCACATGAAGGTGTAGAAGTCAGAGTTTTGTTTGACAGTATGGGATGTCGTACCATGCACAAAAGAGATTGGGACAGGCTGAAATGCGAAGGAATTCGGGTCGCAGAATTCTTCCCGGCGATTCTGGGACAGCTTCAGATGCGTGTGAATTATCGAAATCACAGAAAGATTGTCGTGATTGATGGAAAGGTTGGCTTTGTTGGTGGTTTCAATGTAGGCAGGGAATATATTGGAAAAAGACGAAAAGTTTGGTTATTGAGAGATACACATTTGTGTATTGAAGGTGCAGCGGTCACATCTCTTGCAGTGAGGTTTGTCCTGGATTGGAATTATGCAGCTCATGAGAACGTGTTTTTGGAAGATCATTTGTTTGAGATTCCGCAGTATGACAGGCATGGATTTGATCCGGTACAGATTATCTCAAGTGGACCGGATTCACAGACGAAGACAATCCATGACAATTATCTTCATCTGATCCACAGTGCAAGAAATCATGTTTATATACAGACACCGTATTTCATACCGGATGCGTCCATTTTGGATGCGTTGAAGATTGCAAGCAGATCCGGGGTAGATGTCAGAATTATGATCCCATGCAAACCAGATCATCCATTCGTTTACTGGGCAACGTATTCTTATATTGGGGAGATGGTTGCAGCAGGCGCAAAATGTTATGTCTATAATAATGGATTCCTTCACGCAAGGACATTATCAGTAGATGGCATGGTTGCCTGCGTAGGTACAGCGAATATGGACATCCGAAGTTTTGGCCTGAATTTTGAAGTGAATGCAACAATCTATAGTGAGCGTACAGTGCAGAGGTTGGAAAGAGCTTTTTGAGAATGATATGACAAAGAGTACGCAAGTGACACGAAAGATATATGAGGAGAGGAATTTACTGATCCGGTTCAAGGAACAGTTTCCAGATTACTGTCACCACTTTTATAGTGGATAAGACAAAAAATAAAAAAGAAATTATAAAAGATAAAAGAGGAGAAACAGGAAAATGAAAAAAAGAGTGATTGCGGTTCTTACAGCAGTTCTGATGACAGCATCTTTAGCAGGATGCGGAAGTGGTAAGTTGTCTAATGATTATGTGACAGTGAACAAATATAAAGGACTTGAAGTAACAGAGGTTGCCAAAAAAAGAGGTGTCCGATGATTCTGTAGAGCAGGAGGTACAGTCCAGACTGGAAGCTGCTGCGACAGAACAGGATGTAACAGACCGCGCGGCACAGAGCGGAGACTGGGTAAATATTGACTATACAGGAACTCTGGATGGAGTTGCATTTGACGGTGGCACAGCTACAGGATATGATCTGGAACTTGGATCAGGATCGTTTATCGGAGCTTCAGGCGATTATCAGGGATTTGAAGACCAGATCGTGGGACATAATACCGGCGAAGAGTTTGATATCACTGTACAGTTTCCTGAGAAGTATCAGAGCTCTGATCTTGCAGGAAAGCCGGCGAATTTCCACATTGTATTGAATAAGATTTATCAGAAAGTAACACCGGAGCTTACAGACGAGTGGGTTGCAAATAATAGTGAAAGCAGCAAGACGGTTGATGAATACAAGGAAGAGGTAAAAAAATTCTCTTCAGGAGCAGCAGGACGATTCAGGTAATTCACAGTTGAAACAAGAAGTACAGACTGCTTTACTGGATCAGCTAGAGGTAAATAAATATCCTGACGGTGCAGTAGATGAGCAGGTGAAACAGGCAAATGACTACTATACACAGATTGCACAGATGTACGGAGTAGAGCTGAGTGATTTTATTACAACTTATCTGAAGATGACAGAAGATCAATTTAACAAAAAATTGAAGACTCTGCAAAGCAGGCTGTTCAGCTTGAAGAAGCTGTAAAACTGATCGCCAAGAAAGAGAAACTGGAACCGTCTGATAAGGAATATGAAGAAGGAATGCAGGAGTATGCGGACAAGGCAGGAGCAGATCTGGATACCTACAAAGAGAAGGTAGGAGAAGATGTTCTGAAAGATGCAATCCTTCGTGATAAAGTACTGGATTATCTGGTAGACAATTGCGTACAGGTAGAGCAGTCCGATAAAAATTAAAGGGGAATAAAGGAGGAACAAAAAGCATGATTAAAATGGAGAATGATGTGCTTAGCGTAGAGATTGCTGAGCACGGTGCAGAGCTGACCAAACTGTATAACAAAAAAACAGGTACAGATCTTCTCTGGGATGCAGAACCCAAATTTTGGAAACGTCATTCACCGGTGCTATTTCCAAATGTGGGAAAAACCTATAAGAACACAGTGAAGATCAACGGCACACACTATCCGACATCCCAGCATGGATTTGCAAGAGATCATGATTTCAAATGTATTCATGCAGGGAAAGAAACATCAATCTTTCTTCTGACATCAACAGAAGAGATGAAGGAAGTTTATCCATTTGATTTTGAACTTTTCATTACTTATACACTGGAAAAAAATGTACTTCATGTAAAATGGGAAGTAAAGAACCCGTCTGATGAGACAATTTATTTCACAATCGGAGCGCATCCGGCCTTCCGCTTTGCAAAGAATGAGGAAGGAAAGACAGATTATATTCTGAAGTTCCCTGGAAAAGATGAATTGAAGTATTGTCTGATCAATATGAAAGAAATGGCTCCTGATCCGGAAGAACTGCATGAGATGAAACTAAATGAAGAGACATATCCGTTGACAGAAGAACTTTTTGAAAATGATGCGTTGATCTTTGATAATACGCAGATTGAAGAAGTATGGATCAGTCATAAGGACGGAACACCGTATGTGGGAGTTAAGTCAGAAGGATTCCCAAGCTATGGAATCTGGTCTGTAAAAGACGCACCGTTTGTCTGCCTGGAACCATGGATGGGAAGATGCGATAATATTGGATTTGATAAAGAAATCTCTGAGAAGCCTGGAATTAATAAGGTAGAGAGCGGAGAGACTTTTGAAAAAGAATATCAGATCGTTGTTGCAATATAAGAATTCAGGTATACTGAGAATAGTATCCTGTGGAAAGGAAAAAGCCCCCGTTAACCGGAGGCTTTTTTTCTCTTTCATTCTCTTGATCACTTTCAGACGCGTGAACTCTTCACGCTCTTTTTTCTTCCAGTGCATTGGTGATCGAATAGACCAGATTTGAATACATTGGAATTGTAATGTTCTGGAGAGCATTTGCTCGTTTCTGCGTCTTCTTGATATTACTTGCGAGACGGTAAGCAGCGTTTTCAACCATGGAGAGCTTGATCGTAAGGTCTTTCCTTGCGGAAGGCCTCACGGGCAATATCGATCGATTCCTTTGTGGTACTGAAGGCATAGGTCGGCTGACCTGCGTCCGGGATATATTTTACATGAGGAATCTCGGTTCCCATGATACTTCGCGTCTGGATCGTTATGGAATTTTCAATCGGTACAGTGTAGGCGAGCTGTTCTACCATGCTGATACCGTTTTCAATATTAGCACGCTGCAGACATTGATACGCATAAGTAAATGTTGAATCAATCTCTTCCTGTATGGTGCGTGCTTCTTCAATCAGATCCATCAGTTCACGAATCAGGATGTTACGCTTCTTATCCATCAGATCATAACCCTGCCGGGCAAGTGCAAGAGAATTCTTGGCCAGGATCAGATTTCCCTTGGTTGGAAATGTACGTGGATCCATGAAGCTCCCTCCTTTCCCTAGTCTTCTACAGCAGGTTTATAGTATTTATCAAGAATCTTCGTATCAACACGGTCGAGTTCTTCTCTAGGGAGTTTTCCTAAAAGTTTCCATCCCAGATCCAAAGTCTCTTCCATCGTACGGTTCTCATTAACACCCTGTCCGATGTAGTGCTGTTCAAAGTCGATTCCGAATTCCAGATATTTCTTATCCAGTGGTGAAAGTTCATCTTCACCAATAACAGAAGCCAGATTTCTTGCATCTCCAACTTTTGCATAAGCGGAGAATAACTGATTGGCAAGATCCTGATGATCTTCACGTGTAAAACCTTCTCCGATACCGTCCTTCATCAGACGGGAAAGGGATGGCAGGATATTGATCGGAGGATAGATTGACTGCCCATGGAGCGGGCGGTCAAGTACAATCTGTCCCTCGGTGATATATCCCGTCAGGTCAGGAATCGGATGCGTGATATCGTCGTTTGGCATAGTCAAGATCGGAAGCTGTGTTACAGATCCGTTTACGCCTTGTACAATACCGGCACGTTCGTAGATGGTTGCCAGTTCACTATACAGATATCCCGGGAATCCTTTACGGCTAGGAATTTCTCCTTTTGAGGAAGAGACCTCACGCATGGCTTCTGCGAAAGAAGTCATATCGGTAAGGATAACGAGGATATGCATATTTTGTTCAAATGCCAGATATTCCGCGACAGTCAGGGCAACCTTCGGAGTGATGAGTCGCTCCACGACCGGGTCATTTGCAAGGTTCAGGAACATGGCAACATGGTCGGCAACACCGCTTTCTTCAAAAGTGCGGCGGAAGAAATCAGCAACGTCATGCTTGACACCCATTGCGGCGAATACGATTGCAAATTTTTCATCAGAATCGCTTCCAAGAGAAGCCTGTTTTTTACAATCTGTGCGGCAAGCTGGTCGTGTGGAAGTCCATTTCCTGAGAAAATCGGAAGCTTTTGTCCACGGATCAGTGTGGTCAGTCCGTCAATCGCAGAAATTCCGGTTTGGATATAGTTTCTTGGGTATTCTCTGCGGACCGGGTTGAGCGGAAGTCCGTTCACATCTCTTTTTAAAGTGGAGACACGGCCCGAGGTCATCGATGGGCTGGCCGATTCCGTTAAACGTACGACCGAGCATATCCGGTGAAAGTGCAATCTCCATCGGGTGTCCGGTCAGTTTGGTATGTGTATTTTTCAGGGACATATTTTCAGAACCTTCGAAGACCTGGATTACTGCCTTGTCTTCGTAAATCTCTACAATACGTCCTATTTTGCGTTCTGTGCCGTCTACGACAAATTCTACAATCTCATCGTAAAAGGCGTCCTGTACGCCCTCTAACACGATCAGAGGGCCGTTGATACTGCTTAAGCCAAGATATTCAATTGACATGATAGTGGTCCCTCCTTATGCATTTTTCTCAAGTACGTGCTGATAGAAAGCGTCAATATCTCTGTGATACTGTGCAAACATTTCCGGGCGGTTATTTGGAACATCATATTTGATCGCAATGACACGATCGAAAATATTCTCCGATTTCAGGACGGACATCGGATGTCCCATGGTGACAAGCGTACGTGCCTGCTTATAAAGGTAAAGGATCGTATCCATCATCAGAAACTGCTTTTCCATGGAAACGCAGGTATCATCCGGGTGGAATGCATTTTGCTGCAGGAAACCAAGACGAATCACACGGGCAATCTCAAGGACAAGTTTCTGATCATCCGGGAGTACGTCGCTTCCGATCAGTTTTACAATCTCAAGAAGACTGCTTTCCTGATTCAAAAGTGCCATCAGACGGTTGCGGTAGTCAACGAATTTCGGGGAAACGTTGTCCTGGTACCAGGGGCTTAAGTCAGTGAGATATTCACTGTAACTGGTCAGCCAGTGGATGGCAGGGAAATGTCTTGCATAGGCAAGGCTCTTATCCAGTCCCCGAAGCAGCGGACGAAACGCTTGGTGTTCTGTGTAACAGGCTCTGAGAAGTCACCACCCTGAGGGGAAACAGCACCGATGATCGTAACAGAACCGTCTGTTCCGTTCAGGTTATGCATCATTCCGGCGCGCTCGTAGAACGCAGACAGACGAGATGCGAGGTAAGCCGGGAAGCCTTCCTCTGCAGGCATTTCCTCCAGACGTCCGGACAGCTCACGGAGAGCTTCGGCCCATCGGGATGTGGAGTCTGCCATGATGGCTACGTCATAACCCATATCACGGTAGTATTCTGCCAAAGTGAGTCCGGTGTAAATGCTGGCTTCACGGGCAGCAACAGGCATGTTGGAAGTATTGGCAATCAGTGTAGTACGGTCCATCAGAGGTTTGCCGGTACGAGGATCGGTCAGTTCGCTGAACTCTTCCAAAACCTGCGTCATTTCATTTCCACGTTCACCACAGCCGATATAAATGATGATATCCGCATCCGCCCACTTGGCGATCTGATGCTGGGTCATGGTCTTTCCGGTTCCGAAGCCTCCAGGGATGGCAGCGGTACCGCCCTTTGCAATCGGGAACATGGTATCGATGATACGCTGTCCGGTAACAAGCGGGACGGATGCCGGAAACCGGTGGTGCGTCGGACGCGGTGTGCGGATCGGCCAGTGCTGGGTCATTGTCAGTTCTTTCTCCTGTCCGTTAGGAAGTTCCAGACGAACCAGAGGTTCGTCAATTGTGTATTCACCGTCTGCAACAGTCACAAGAACAGTTCCCTCTACTTCAGGAGGAATCATACATTTATGAGTGATCGCATGTGTTTCAGGAACTTCTGCGATAATATCACCTGCATGGAGATAATCTCCCTGCTTTACAGTGATGTGTGTTTTCCATTTCTTTGTACGGTCAGAGAATCGACACTGACACCGCGTGTGATAAATGCGCCGCCGGAGGATTCTGCGATATCTTCCAGTGGACGTTCGATACCATCAAAAATGTTGTTCACGATACCGGGTGCAAGTGTTACGGATACAGGGCTTCCGCTGGCAATAACTTCTTCGCCCGGGCGAAGCCCCGTTGTTTCCTCATAAACCTGAACGGTTGTCATATCTTTATCCAGTGCAATGACTTCTCCGACTAACTTCTGTTCGCCGACATAGACCATCTCGGACATACGGAATCCTGTGTTGCCTTTCAGATAAATGACGGGACCATTGATGCCGTAAATTTTCGCTGTCTTAAGCAATGCCGTCACCTCCTAAAAATACAAATTTGTCATACTGTTCTTTCAGCTGTGTGCTGAAGGAATTATCGATCAAAATGTTGCGGGAACGGATGACAGCACGGACACCGCCCCGGAAATCTTCGGCGCTGATCGTCAGATGAACTCTTGTAGCACCTTCCAGATCAGAACGTTTTTTTTTTTCATCAGTTGGGTTAATATAGATCGTAAGCTCATCATTTCCGGCAAAAGCCACCGCTTTGCGGATGCATTTGATAAGAAAATCATCATAAGCTTCCGTCTTCATAAATTCATCGATTAATGCGTCTGCTTCCTCGAAGATCTTGTCTTTCAATTCTTGCTGAACCTTGCTTTGACGACGTTTGATCTCCAGCTGGGACTTGGCGAGCGCCTGATTCAGTGAGAGCTTCGCATTGGCAGCTTCCGCCTTGATGCGAGTTTCTGACTGTCTTGTGGCTTCTGCCTTATGATCTTCGAAAACCTTCTCCAGGGCAGCCTGATGGGTGTCAATGATGACATTTCCCTCTAAGCGGGCCTGCTCCATGGATGTGGTTTGCAGGTGTGCGATTTTTTCTTCTAGAGTCAAGAGGAATCCCTCCTTTAGTTCGTAATATAATTGCGTTTATAATTTCAGTCCGATCGCCTCAGTGATATATGAGGTGATAAAGTCTTTCTGACGACCGGTTCCGTGGCGGTCAGGAATTTCGATCAATAACGGCATCTTTCGCTCCAGTCGGAAAGTGTCGATAATGTCAGGAAATTCCTGACCGAACTTCTCAGTCAGAAGAACAATGCCGACAGTCGGATCGGAAAGCACTTTTTCCAAAGCTTGTTTCAGCTCATCCCGTTCGTGGATGACAACTCCGTCTACACCGGCAAGACGCATTCCGGTGTAAGTGTCGACATTGTCACTGATCAGATACATTTTCATAGGCGGCTCCTTTCTGTTGAAAATCAGAAATTAGAGATTTCCTAAGATCATGAAAGAGATGATCAGTCCGTACAGACAAACACCTTCGGCAAGTCCTACGAAGATCAGAGATTTACCAAGTACGCTGGAATCTTCACTGATTGCACCTAACGCTGCACTTGCCGCACTTGCAACGGCGATACCACCACCGATACAGGAAAGACCTGTAACAAGTGCGGCTGCAAGATATCCCATTCCTGTTGCGATTGTAGCACCGGAAGATGCGGCAGCTTCAGCAGCCTGTACATTTGCCGGACCTGCAAGCATCATGATAGATGCAATGGCAAATGCGCCGAAGAAGAAAAATGCATTGATACCGATCGTGCGTTTGTACCGCTTTTTGTTCTTTTCACCGATCAGGTAATAGCCGAACGGGATGATAATGCTTAAGATAAGTGCTGCGATAAAAATGATTTTTGTTACTAAACTCATAGTGGAATCCTCCTGATTTCTATACATTTTATGGCTGTCATAGATTTAAGCCAGACAGTTATTTCATTTTTTTTTTTTTGTATATGGGTCGAATGCGCGTCCGCTTCCTTTGTAGAAACGGCTGAACATCTCATAATATTCCAGACGAAGTACCTGAATACCTACAATCAGTCCTTCGAATCCGCATACGAACAGGTTGCCAAAGATCACTCCGAACCAGTTCGGATTTCCGCTTTCAGCGCCGGCCAGCTGAAGTACTACTTCCATGATAGCGGCATGGCTGACGGCAAATGCACCGATACGGATAAAGGAAATAGTGTTTGAGAAATAACTGAGCAATGTCTCAAACATCTCGAAAAAAGCCTTGTACGATGTACATTCCAGGGCCTGTTTCCATCTTGTCGGCACGTTTCTCAATCATGCGGGTCAGAGGCTCTTTCAGGAAAATGAGAAGCAGTGGAACACCAAACATGATACCCATGACAATACCACCCGGAAGCGGATTGCCTGTCATAAAGAGAACGATGGTTGCTACAACGGCAATGTAGAAAATAAGTCCTGCCACACCGTTTGGATCAAACCAGGTACTTTCGATATCTTTGCTTCTTGCGGCATTGATAATATGTAGGATCATCGCTACGATGATCAGGAACATACCAAATGCGACAGCAATGATAAACACTGTGTTTAGTTTGCCGAGGAACGGCAGTGTAGTCATATGGTCGATCGGTCGTATCCACAATGGTTCAATGATGTCTTCAAATCCGAAAATACTTCCGAACATAAATCCGAAGATTGTGGAAAATACACCGGCAGTTGCGATAATTCCGGCAAGTGGAGCTTTCTTAAAGTGATAGATCAATGCCCCACCGATGAGAAGGAGAAGTCCCTGTCCGACATCTCCGAACATGACTCCGAAAATAAAGGAGTATGTGATCGCTACGAAAATGGTTGGATCCATCTCGTTGTGAGCAGGAAGACCATACATCTGAATGTACATCTCAAATGGTTTGAATAGCTTCGGATTTTCCAGTTTTGTCGGCGGTTCTCCGAAGTATGCATCATGATCGTCTTCGACAACGACAAAGACTTTGTCATCATCTTTGATTTCTTCCAAAAACTTCTCTACATCATCTTCTGCCATCCATCCGCAGAGGATATAAGAATCATCCTGGCTGTCTTTCATCCGGGCAGCCATCTTACGGATGTCAAAGTTCTTGGAGAGTTCCTCCAGACGGTTTTTCGCTGCAATGAGCTGTGGAGCTCTGTCAGAAAGCATCTCTCCGGGTTCTTTATCTAGATCCTGGATCTCCAGATTGATCCTTGCAATGTCGCGTTCCAGTGACTGGTAAGCGAAAGACGGAGTTCCTTCAAATTCATCTTTCAGCTCGATGCGTTCAAAATGCAGAGAACGGAACACAGCATCTACCTTTTGTGCTTCTCCCGGAGAAACGAAGTAAGCGCCGTATACGAAGCTTCCCTCGCGTTCACCTTCAACGAAGATTGCACTCAAATCATCCATCAGATATTTATTCATCTTGTGATAAGATTCCAGCGCGATCCGTCCAAAACGATATGTAATATATCGATATCCGAGGACCTTGTGAAGATCACAGTCGAGGGGGCGGAATGGGGAGAGCAGTTGCTGTTTGGCACGGAGCTCTTCAATCTTAGCCTTCTTTTTCTCTTTCTTTGCCTGCAGACCTTCATAATCCTCGCAGGCTTTGCGAACAACTTCAAACATGTCGTCAAGACCTAAAGAATCATCCGGTGTAACATCATCTACATTCGGAAGATAACCGACGAACTGAGTTGCCTGGGCAAGCACATCCCGGTACGGATTAAGCTCTACGAACGGGCGAAGATTATCGACTGTCTTAAGCTCGGACAGTGCGGACTCCAGCTGGATCTCATAACGTGAGAGATACAAGTCTGTGACACGGTCGATATCATCCCGCGGACCGGAAATGTTGATAAATTTCATTTTAACAATCATTGGGTTCTACCTCCAACGTACGCTAACGTTTCGCCTGGTGTAATTCCGTAACGGATGCATTCCAGAGCGGTAGTCAGCTTTTTGATTTCTTCTTCTTTTAAGAAGAGGTAAGTGTTGACAGCGGCGATGGAGTAAGGATTCCGTCTTCTGTCAATGGTGTACAGATGATGGAGACATTCTGAATACATCTGCTCCATGGTAAGCTGCTCAGTGGATTCATAGCGGCGGGCATAAGGAGTCTGATTGCAGAGTGTCTGCAGTTCTTCCAATGTCGTTGCCTCGACCATTCCTTTGATCAAGTCAGTAGACAGACGATAGTGGATCGGAAGAATCAGCTGATAAATGTCAGCAGGTTTCATATTAAAATATTTCTTGGCTCTGTAGATCCACTGCATATTGAGCAGATCAATCTGAGTGCCGCAGTCTCGCTGATATAATTCCTTATCTTCCTTTTTAAACACCTTTTTCCGTGCTTTCCAAAGGGTAGTAAAATAATAAAGATTCAATGCCAGATCGTAGTCATATAGGGTGACAGAAGGAGAATCCTTTAATTTCTTTAAAGGTTCATAATATTCTGTATCCTTTAATGTCTCGATCAGTTCATCGGTGGTGCGTGAGGTGATCAGTTTCTCGATCGATATCTGTGAATACCGGTCGAAGAAAGGACGCTTGTAATCAAGATCAAAAGGTTTCTGATAATGGTTGATCACAATCCTCAAACAATAATTGATCAGCTCAACTTCATAAGATTTCAGACGTAGCTTCATAAGCTTACGCTGTTTCTGTCCACAAAAGCGGTAAAGCTTTGCGTAGTCGCGGTAAAGTGAACGAGTCAGAATCTTCTCAATACTTCCTCTGTGAAGCTGTTCGGGGGCCAGTTCTTCTAAAATATCTGCGTAAGCAGTTTCTTTCTTCAGATATTCAACTACCTCGGGAACATTATGTAGAGAAGCAATTTCCTCAAACTGTGCCGGGGTAAGGAGTTTGGCTTCCATTGCCCGGGTTTTCGTTACAATACCACTGTATTCCAGTAGATTTCCCATAGGCTACACCTCAGTGATCCGTCGGAGAATCTCATGAGCATAATCAGAATGCTTTTCATCGTATTCCTTCTGCAGGGCATTAAGTTCATCCTGACTCTCCTGACTTTGCCCGGATAAGATCCGTGAGGTCTCCGCTTCCAGTTTGTCACGAATTTCTTGAATCTGCCGCTGCGTATCGGCTTCAAGCTCTTTGTCGAAATCCATCCGCTTTTTGTCAAATTTTTCATCTAATGTGGACTTTTCGGCTTCTGCATGTTGCACGATTGCAGATGCGGCGGATTCAATCTCTGTCAATTTGTTTATAATAGAGTCCATAACCAGCCTCCTTTTTGTTAGAAATTCATAATATCTTTTATAATACACCTTTTGGAGAAAATTACAAGCAATCTGAAAAGATAATTTATGTTAAATATCCAGAGGTATTGGAGATAGAGACCGTGAGTCTGAGAATGTCATTAGTATTCTTCAAAATGGCTTTCTTGTGTGGACAGTAATTAGTTGTGAGATGAGAAAAATCATGTTATGATAAGACCTGAAATAATCCGCAGATATCAAAGAAGGTTTTACCTTATATATAGAAAGTACGCAGTAATGCTGTGGTGAAGAACAGGAGAAAAATAGCAGATGAGATTAAGAAATATACCAAGAGCAGATGGCGTGATCGATGCACATCGTGCTGTGATCAAGAAACCAGAGGAGCAGAGAGGTCAGTGGGCTCAGGTCTTTGGAAATGAGAAACCAATTCAGATTGAAATCGGAATGGGAAAGGGCCAGTTTATTTTGAATATGGCTAAGGCTCACCCAGAGATCAATTTTATTGGAATTGAACGTTATTCCAGCGTCCTGCTTCGTGCACTTGAAAAATATGATACAGAGGAATTTGAAAATCTTGAGAATATCCGTTTTATTTGCATGGATGCAAGAGAGATTGAAGCAGTGTTTGCACCGGCAGAGGTGGATAAGATCTTCTTGAACTTCTCGGATCCGTGGCCAAAGGCTAGACATGCAAAACGTAGATTAACATCAACAGAATTCCTTGCAAGATACGAGAAAGTTCTTGTGGAAAATGGAAAAGTGGAATTTAAGACAGATAATACTGAACTTTTCAACTTTTCTCTGGAGCAGGTGAAAGAAGCTGGATGGGAGCTGCTTGCTTATACTTACGACCTGCATCATCAGGAAGAGATGAATAAGGGGAATATTATGACAGAATATGAGCAGAAATTCTCAGAGAAGGGAAATCCAATCAATAAGCTGATCGCACAGAGAAAATAAGCATCATATATTATATAGAAAGAGCAGAATTCAAAGGAGAACAGGATGAGACGGGGGAAATGTTGGAAAGCTGGGGTCCGTGAGTTGTGTTATTGTCATCAGAGACTGAATCGAAGGATTGTCTGCATTTGCAGATCCTTCGAGGAGGTGTATCGAATTTTAAATAGGGGATATTGCAACAAAGACACGGGAAAGAAGAAACGTTGCTGATATCGTCTGAATTGTATATGAAATTAATAATTTTGAAAAAAATGAAAAAATTTGAAAAAAAAGGGGTTGCATTCTGGCAACAACTGATATATAATACTATTTGTGTTGAGGAACACGATACACAAAAACAAAAGAATGCGCTATTAGCTCAGTTGGTAGAGCACCTGACTCTTAATCAGGGTGTCCACAGTTCGAACCCCTGATCGCGCACTAACAATCACTGTTTTTACAGACATAGGAGCTGTGGGGACGGTGATTTTTTTTTATATATTAGGAAAGTCCTTTCCTAATATATAAAAAACGCTCCGCTTAGGATGCGCACATTAAGAGGTCACAACCGAACGAACTCTGTTGTGACCATCCTGTCATTCCCCGAAAAGACATTATGTTATTACGGAGAATGACTATTGTTTAATTCAGATCGGCTGTCATTTCTGCAACCATAGCCAGATTGTCGTTCGTACTCTGATCCATATCTATAACCTGAACATGAATCTGGTTTGTATCTGTCTGTTCAAACTGAAGCTGGATCTCATACATCCCATTTTACGGATCTGTTGTTGTTCCACCGAATTTTTCCAGTTTGTTTCCATCAGCATCTGTAAGAATCATCTGTACATTTTCATATTCTTCCGGTACTTCAAGATACAAATAAGTGGATGCCGGTGCTTTCACAATCTTACTTACTGTAAATCCATTGTTTTCTGTATTTACCTCATAAATATTTAACAGGTTTGTGTCTGTGTCTACCGTAAACTCAAGATTCCACTGACCTGTGATCAGATTTTCACCTTCTACATAAGTTGTCGGTTCAGATTGATTCTCTACCTTTGCATACAACTCCGTGAACTTAATATCTACAGTGGACTGATCTTTAAATGTGTTGTCCGTCAACCATCCGGCACTGATGTGCCCCAATCCGACAAAGCTTCCGTCTTCTGTTTTCTCCAGGGATAATTCGGCTCCGGCCTCTTCCCCATTTACATAAACCTGCTGGCTTTTCTCAGGCAATAAATAGTCCTTCTGATTTACCTGATCGTTATCTGCTGTTGCTGTCATAGTAAAATACATTTCATATCCATCACAATACGCATCTGATATTGTTACTGTCACGCCATTGCTTTCTGCTTCTGATCCCGGATTCTGCACACTGTCTGAATTGTCTGCAATTTTTCCATATGCTGTCTTATCCTTTTCACCGTATGGATTATTTTCCTTGTTTTTCTGCAGTTTTGCAAAGACATCTCCAATCACTGGAATATTTTTCGCCAGTACTGGATTTGCATAAAATACGCTTCCTGATACTGCGATTACTGCTACCGCTGCAGCTGCCGCTGTCCATGCTTTTCTCTTCTTCTGATTACCATTGTTTAGTTTTTTCATCGTAACATTCCCTTGTACGATTTCTCTATATGCATCCTGAATTTTCTGTTCTACAACATCTGGGATTTCCAGGTTTTTTTTTCAATTCTTTTTTTCATCTTTTCCTCAAATGACATCATCAAAACCTCCTTTTTGCTTGCATTTTCTATCAGCTGCATTCTAAAAGCATCCTCTATTCAAATTGGAATTCCGGGTGTTCTTTCAGGTATAGCTTTTTATATACTCCTCGGCCCCTGGAAAGTCTTGTCTTCACTGTGTTTTCATTCATCTGTAGTATTTGACTGATTTCCCGTATGCTCATCTCTTCTACATAATATAAAATCAATACAACCCGATATTGTTGTTCCATCTGGTCTAACAGCTCGAGAAAGTCTTCATTGATTGTTGCTGCTCCCGGTGGTGCTGCAATCTTTTCTTCTGCTTTCTTTCCTTTTGCATCTTCTGCCCCATAATAGTCCTCAATTCCGACTACTTTCTTCTGTTCTCTAAGCATCTGATTACAATTATTGATTAATATTCTGAGCAGCCATGTCTTAAAATACTGTGCTTTTTTTAATTCTTTCAGCTTTTCATAGCAAGTAAGGATGCTTTGCTGAATTGCATCTGCTGCATCAAAATCGTTTTTTAAAATACCGACCGCTACTTTATACATGGCCTGCTTATTTTCTTCTATCAATTCCACGAACGCCTGATCATCTCCCCTTTGCGCCCGCTTTACAAGAGATTTCATTTTATACGCCACCTTCTTTCAATTGTTTTCAAGCTTCATCTCAACCGATTGATACTTATTAGATGAATTTACGGCATAAAAAGTTTCAAAAAGAGAGAAAAAGTACATGTTAAAGAATCTTTGCGTAACTATATATGCAATGTAATGTGATGATTGCTTTACTTTGAACATTATTTTTCGGATAATATTATTAAAGGAGGTCGTAATATTATGAATATAGGAAATCAAATATTGAACATTCGGAAAGAAAATCAATTAACACAAGAGGAGTTTGGCAAATTGTTTCATGTTACTCGACAAACTGTTTCAAATTGGGAAAATGGGAAAAGTTATCCTGAATTGCAAATCCTTGTAAGTATAAGCGATCAATTTGATGTATAATGGTATGTATTGGATGGTATAAAAAATCAAAGAGTGACAAAAAGGTAGTTCAATATATTAAAGGACATGATTAAATGAATTTTGAGCAGGAACTGTCAGCCCTAGAAGGAATCCTCGTCATTGACGGGGATTCCTTCATGGAAAGGCAAAGCTCGTTCTCTAAAGCTTGTTACTTATAATTTTGCAGGATTTACATGAACCATGATATGTTTTACTTTAGGAAAAGTCTTTTCGATATCGTTATGCACTTTTTCGGCCACATCATGTGCATCCTGAAGTGTGATGGAGCCATCGAGCAATTTCAACATCAACATAGATTTTATTTCCAAAAATTCGAGTTCGAAGTACGTCAATCTTATGAACATTTGGATTGCGCATTACGCAGTTGCGAAGTTGAGTCTCCATTTCTTCGTCACAGGAGTGGTCAACCATTTTGTCGATTGCATCTTTGAAAATATCGGAAGCAGCCTTTACGATAAATACAAAAATCACTAAGCTGGCAATGGAGTCCATGATTGGAAATCCAAGTCTTGAACCGGCGATTCCGACCAATGCGCCGATGGAAGAAAATGCATCGGAACGATGGTGCCAGGCATCTGCCATTAGTGCACTGGAATCGATTCTCTTGGCATGATATCGGTGTACCAGTACATTGCCTCTTTACTTGCAATTGAAATTATGGCGGCAATCAGTGCTAAGACACCTGGTGTTTGTATGTTGTCAGAATTTCCCTGCAATATCGTTTTGAATGCTTCGATTCCGATTCCAAGGCCTGTGATAAGAAGAACGATTGCAAGGACAATTGCAGCTACACACTCTAGGCGTTCATGTCCATAGGGATGTTCTTTGTCCGGTTTTTTTGATGCGAGTCTGATTCCGATAATAACTATAAATGTACTGAATACATCTGATGCGGAATGAATAGCGTCGCTGATCATCGCATTGGAATGCGCAACAATTCCGGCAAAAAGTTTGAGCAGAGATAGTGCGATGTTTCCGATAATCGTAATAGTAGAGACTTTGTTGGCTACTTTTTGGAAATCTTCTTCATTTGCGACAGGATTTCCGGTTTTCATTGTGCTGTTTTCCATATGTGTTACCTCCAATTTAATAAAACAATTAAAAGATAGCTCTATGGCACTAACGATATGTGGGAAAATAAAAGAATTGTTTTAAAAAAAAACACCCACGAACCAGTATAAGCAACTACTGTCCCGTGGATGAAAAATTCCACTGTCACCTTTGTGACCCGACTCCATGATATGATATCACGGTCTGCTCAGTTTGTACTGTAGATTCTTATGCAGTGCAAAGAGTTATAGTAGATATAGCATAAAAAAGTTGAGTTTGTCAAGAAAAACCAATCGGTTTTTGATTACAAATCTTAGGAAGAGATAAGGTTGCGCAACGAAATAAGTTGCTTGCGGTCTTCTTTTGTGAGTGATAAGATAAAAAGTACTTGTAAGATGAAGAGAGTGAGGTAGAAAATTATGTATTATGTACCAGATGGCACAAAAGAGTGCGGATATTATGAATGTAAAAAATGTGGAAGTCGATTTTTATCACTGCAGACAATGAATACAATTCCTTGTCCGGATTGTGGGATGGATATTGACTATGAAATTGGACCGGATGAAACTTTGGAAGCAGCGGAGGATACAGCTGTGTTGGTGGAGAAGATTACAGGAGAAGAGGAAGTTGAGAAGATGGATTCACTTCTGAGTCTGGCAATTACCGGTGGAGATTATAATTGGATTTAAATGATATACGAAGATAAAAAAGAGATTTTTCCTGTTATAGTGGAAAAATCTCTTTCCATTCTCCGGGAGAAAGTGTCTCATCGAGAATAATATCTTCTATAGAAATGCGTTTCAATTCAATTACGCAGCAGTGAACCGCTTTCATCATGCGGCGAATCTGACGCTTACGCCCTTCACTGATTGTGATCTCTCCGTAAGTGACCGGATGAGTTGGGAGGTTATTACATACGGCATTTGTACTTCCGGATGCAAAGTATCTATTATATTAGAAAGAATATCCTGACGAAATACTTTTAGTTTCGCAGGAGAAGTGAGTACTGGGGATCCTTTTTAAAAGGATTCCTTTTTCTAATTGTTGGCACCGATCCTCGGTTAAATCACCGAGAACTGTAAAATGATAGGTTTTCTCTTTATGATAAGAAGGGTGCGTAAGTTTTCGGTTGAAAACTCCGTCATCTGTAATGAGGAGGAGTCCTGTTGTTTCTCTGTCTAATCGCCCAACCGGATTTAAATTATCGTTGTTTAATTCTGAAAAATAGTCCATAACGGTTGGGTAAAGGCTATCACGGCGGGCAGTGACGCAGCCAAAAGGTTTGTTGAACATATAATAATGAAACATATTGTGTCTCCTGTGCCTTTATAAGTGAAATAAATAGATGAGATTGATTATACAGAAAAATAATGGATTTCACAAGGTGTGCTGCTTATACCTGCCATTGGCTGTGGGGACGCAGTTTACGCATCTGCAACAACCGAAAGAACTGACGTCCTTTCGGTTAAGGGCATTCGCCCTATGTTCCCCAACCCTATCAGCTTAGTGCAAGCAAGCTTGCAATAGCTGTTAGTGCTTGGGAACGCAGATGCTAATTTTTCAGAATATTCTGAATTGCATGAAATATATAAAAAACATTTACAATTAAAAAAAGCTGTGATAAGATAACCTTCGTCGCTGAGGAACAGCAAGGAAAACAACAGAGGAACGGAAGATGAAAGAAGACGCGGAGGCGGGACATTCTTGATCGGAAGGAAACTGGAAGATTTAAAAATCAATGAAATGATTGAAAAATAAATCAAAAAAAGTTGTTGACAAAGAGTTCTGAAAGTGATATCCTAAATAAGCTGTCGCGTGAGACGGCAAAGGAAAGCTCGAAAAGAGCGACAAAGAAAAATAAAAAGTTCTTGACAAAGAGAAAAAGCTTTTGATAAAATATAAAAGCTGTCGCTTGAAAAGAACGACACAAACAAAGAACCTTGATAACTGAACAATAGACAACAACAACCCTTGAAAATTTCTTTAAGAGAAGATTTTTAAGAACGGTTTTTAAACAAACCAAAACAACAGTAAAAAGGGAAGAATTAGCTAGTTAGTTGGTTCTGAACTGGATACAAACATTTTTTACGAGAGTTTGATCCTGGCTCAGGATGAACGCTGGCGGCGTGCTTAACACATGCAAGTCGAACGAAGCACTTTTATTTGATTTCTTCGGAATGAAGATTTTAGTGACTGAGTGGCGGACGGGTGAGTAACGCGTGGGTAACCTGCCTCATACAGGGGGGATAACAGTTAGAAATGACTGCTAATACCGCATAAGACCACAGCACCGCATGGTGCAGGGGTAAAAACTCCGGTGGTATGAGATGGACCCGCGTCTGATTAGGTAGTTGGTGGGGTAACGGCCTACCAAGCCGACGATCAGTAGCCGACCTGAGAGGGTGACCGGCCACATTGGGACTGAGACACGGCCCAAACTCCTACGGGAGGCAGCAGTGGGGAATATTGCACAATGGGGAAACCCTGATGCAGCGACGCCGCGTGAGCGATGAAGTATTTCGGTATGTAAAGCTCTATCAGCAGGGAAGAAAATGACGGTACCTGACTAAGAAGCACCGGCTAAATACGTGCCAGCAGCCGCGGTAATACGTATGGTGCAAGCGTTATCCGGATTTACTGGGTGTAAAGGGAGCGTAGACGGAGTGGCAAGTCTGATGTGAAAACCCGGGGCTCAACCCCGGGACTGCATTGAAACTGTCAATCTAGAGTACCGGAGAGGTAAGCGGAATTCCTAGTGTAGCGGTGAAATGCGTAGATATTAGGAGGAACACCAGTGGCGAAGGCGGCTTACTGGACAGTAACTGACGTTGAGGCTCGAAAGCGTGGGGAGCAAACAGGATTAGATACCCTGGTAGTCCACGCCGTAAACGATGATTACTAGGTGTCGGGCAGCAAAGCTGTTCGGTGCCGCAGCAAACGCAATAAGTAGTCCACCTGGGGAGTACGTTCGCAAGAATGAAACTCAAAGGAATTGACGGGGACCCGCACAAGCGGTGGAGCATGTGGTTTAATTCGAAGCAACGCGAAGAACCTTACCTGCTCTTGACATCTCCCTGACCGGCAAGTAATGTTGCCTTTCCTTCGGGACAGGGATGACAGGTGGTGCATGGTTGTCGTCAGCTCGTGTCGTGAGATGTTGGGTTAAGTCCCGCAACGAGCGCAACCCTTATCCTAAGTAGCCAGCAGTTCGGCCGGGCACTCTTGGGAGACTGCCAGGGATAACCTGGAGGAAGGTGGGGATGACGTCAAATCATCATGCCCCTTATGAGCAGGGCTACACACGTGCTACAATGGCGTAAACAAAGGGAAGCAAAACCGCGAGGTTGAGCAAATCCCAAAAATAACGTCTCAGTTCGGATTGTAGTCTGCAACTCGACTACATGAAGCTGGAATCGCTAGTAATCGCATCAGAATGTCGCGGTGAATACGTTCCCGGGTCTTGTACACACCGCCCGTCACACCATGGGAGTCAGTAACGCCCGAAGTCAGTGACCCAACCGAAAGGAGGGAGCTGCCGAAGGTGGGACCGATAACTGGGGTGAAGTCGTAACAAGGTAGCCGTATCGGAAGGTGCGGCTGGATCACCTCCTTTCTAAGGAAGAAAAAAGTAGAGAGTTTTTACTGTTGTCTATTGTTGGGTTATCAAGTAACCAAAGCTTTTTGGTGGCGATGCGCTTAGGGGTAACACCCGTTCCCATCCCGAACACGATGGTAAAGACCTAAGCGGCCGATGGTACTGCACTGGAGACGGTGTGGGAGAGTAGGTGGCCGCCAAATTAAAAGAAAGAAACTAAGGCAGAGACGCTGCCGAAGTTGAACATATAGATACAGGCAAAGATGAGCAACAACTTATCACCGCCAACCCAATCAGCAGGGCAGTGCTGTTATGATAGCTGGTTTCACCAGTGATTAGATATACAAAGAGATTTGTGTATGTAATGACTGATGAAAATATCAGTCGGATGAAGAACTGAATAAGAACTTCATCTTATGTACCTTGAAAACTGCATATAGTAAAATCAATAGATTTAGATAAATATCTAATCAAGACATCCGAGGTAATGTTAACAACATTAACTTAAGATCTGAAGAAAACAGATTCAAAAAAAATTGACTATCACCAACGCATGCAACGCTATGCATGTGTGGACATTATCCCATTCCCGTGGGATGAGGTCGAGTTGGTTATGCTGATAAGAGCGTATGGTGGATGCCTTGGCACTAAGAGCCGATGAAAGACGTGATAAGCTGCGAAAAGCTTCGGGGAGGGGCAAATACCCATTGATCCGGAGATCTCTGAATGGGGAAACCTACTTGAGCAAACCTCAAGTATCCTTAAGCCAATACATAACTTAAGGAAGGGAACCCGGTGAACTGAAACATCTAAGTAGCCGGAGGAAGAGAAAACAACATGTGATTCTGTGAGTAGCGGCGAGCGAAAACGGAAGAGCCCAAACCAGCGTGCGTGCATGCTGGGGTTCGACCGCGGAATTGATTCAACGAGTTTAGCAGAACGGTTTTGGGAAAGCCGGCCAGAGAGAGTGAAAGCCCCGTAAGCGAAAGACGAGTTGACATGGCGGGATCAGAGTACCACGAGACACGTGGAACCTTGTGGGAAGATGCGGGGACCACCCGTAAGGCTAAATACTACTTAGTGACCGATAGCGCATAGTACTGTGAAGGAAAGGTGAAAAGGACCCCGGGGGGAGTGAAAAAAGAACCTGAAACCATATGTTTACAAGCTGTGGAAGAGCTTTACATGCTCAACCGCGTACTTTTTGTAGAACGGTCCGGCGAGTTACTCTTACTGGCAAGGTTAAGCACCAAAGGTGTGGAGCCGAAGGGAAACCAAGTCTTAACAGGGCGCATAGTCAGTCGGAGTAGACCCGAAACCGGGTGATCTATCCATGTCCAGGTTGAAGTTGCCGTAAAAGGCAATGGAGGACCGAACCCACATCCGTTGAAAAGGGTGGGGATGAGGTGTGGATAGGGGAGAAATTCCAATCGAACCCGGAGATAGCTGGTTCTCCTCGAAATAGCTTTAGGGCTAGCCTCATACGAGTCTTGCGGAGGTAGAGCACTGAATTCCTAAGGGGGCGTCAAAGCTTACTAAGGGATATCAAACTCCGAATGCCGTGTAGATGATGTATGGGAGTCAGACGATCCGAGATAAGTTGGGTGGTCAAAAGGGAAAGAGCCCAGACCAACAGCTAAGGCCCCAAAATGTGTGTTAAGTGGAAAAGGATGTGGGATTTCGAAGACAACTAGGATGTTGGCTCAGAAGCAGCCATCCATTCAAAGAGTGCGTAATAGCTCACTAGTCGAGAGGTCCTGCGCCGAAAATGTCCGGGGCTAAAACACACTGCCGAAGCTTTGGAATTGAGAATTCAATTGGTAGAGGAGCATAGCAGTACCGTAAGGAGCTGTGGACTTTTAAGAAGAGAGAATGCCGGAATGAGTAGCGAGAGGAAGGTGGGAATCCTTCCGGCCGAATATCTAAGGTTTCAGAGTAAAGCTGATCTGCTCTGGGTAAGTCGGGGCCTAAGGCGAGGTCGAAAGACGTAGTCGATGGATAACAGGTTGAAATTCCTGTACTATCCTGTAACAGAACTGTGGGGACACAGGCAGAGAGCGTGAGCCGGGAATGGAAAGACCGGTACAAGCGAGGTAGGAGTTCAGTTGGCAAATCCGCTCTTCAATCTGAAGACGTGATGTGGACTGAAAATAAGTAGGGAAGCACGTGAGCTGACTGTCAAGAAAAGCCGCTATTGTTTGCAGAGTACCCGTACCGTAAACCGACACAGGTGGATGAGGAGAGAATCCTAAGGCCGACGGAAGAAGCATTGTTAAGGAACTCGGCAAAATGACTCCGTAACTTCGGGAGAAGGAGTGGCAAGATGGCCGCAGAGAAATGGCCCAAGCAACTGTTTAGCAAAAACACAGGTCTATGCAAAACCGCAAGGTGAAGTATATGGGCTGACGCCTGCCCGGTGCTGGAAGGTTAAGGGGAGGGCTTAGCGTAAGCGAAGCTTTGAACTTAAGCCCCAGTAAACGGCGGCCGTAACTATAACGGTCCTAAGGTAGCGAAATTCCTTGTCGGGTAAGCTCCGACCCGCACGAAAGGCGTAATGATTTGAGCACTGTCTCGACAATGCACCCGGTGAAATTGAAGTACCAGTGAAGATGCTGGTTACCTGCGCCAGGACGGAAAGACCCCATGGAGCTTTACTCCAGCTTGATACTGGGATTCGGTAATGCATGTACAGGATAGGTGGGAGGCTAGGAAATGGTAACGCCAGTTGCCATGGAGCCAATGTTGGGATACCACCCTTGCAGTATTGGGTTTCTAACCTGCAGCCGTGACCCGGCTGGGGGACAATGTCAGGCGGGGAGTTTGACTGGGGCGGTCGCCTCCGAAAGGGTATCGGAGGCGCTCAAAGGTTCCCTCAGAATGGTTGGAAACCATTCGCAGAGTGCAAAGGCAGAAGGGAGCTTGACTGTGAGACCGACGGGTCGAGCAGGTAGGAAAGTAGGACTTAGTGATCCGGTGGTATAAAGTGGGATTGCCATCGCTCAACGGATAAAAGCTACCCTGGGGATAACAGGCTTATCACTCCCAAGAGTTCACATCGACGGAGTGGTTTGGCACCTCGATGTCGGCTCATCGCATCCTGGGGCTGAAGTAGGTCCCAAGGGTTGGGCTGTTCGCCCATTAAAGCGGTACGCGAGCTGGGTTCAGAACGTCGTGAGACAGTTCGGTCCCTATCCGGCGCGGGCGTAAGATATTTGAGAGGAGCTGTCCTTAGTACGAGAGGACCGGGATGGACGGGCCGCTGGTGTATCTGTTGTCTTACCAAAGGCATAGCAGAGTAGCCAAGCCGGGAAGGATAAACGCTGAAGGCATCTAAGCGTGAAGCCCCCTCAAGATGAGATATCCCATAACGTCAAGTTAGTAAGACCCCTTGAAGACGACGAGGTAGATAGGGCAGAGGTGGAAGTGCAGTAATGCATGGAGCTGACTGTCACTAATAGGTCGAGGGCATAACCAAAGCAGTGATAGGTTTGGATGATGATGTTGGTTTTGACTGTATGTAGTTTTGAAGGTACATGATATATAGACAGGAATGAGAAGCAGTGCGAAAGCACTGTTTTTTTTCTTGCAAAAAATCAAGTTTCTTGACAAAGAAAAGATTTTGCTATATGTATATATCAGATGAGGATAGTGTGTCTCACGGCAAAAATGCTGGTGGCATTCTTGAAAAAAAAGTATATAGAAAAGATGGGACAATAAATGACCAAGGGAAGAATCATAATAGCTGATATAGAAAAAATATCATGTAAGGAAGAGTGGATTCTCTCACAGATAGCACAAAGATATGTTGAATATCAGAAGCATAAGAGAGAAACGGATAAAAAAACAGGAGCTGATAGCGGGATATCTTTTTAAAGGAGTATTTAGGTGTAGAAAATGATGCTCAGCTTGTAATGAATAAAAATGGGAAGCCGATGCTTGTGGATGCGAGAAAACATTTTAACCTGTCACATAGCGGTAAATATGTAGTTCTAGCGATTGCTGATCAGGAAGTAGGCATTGATATTGAACGTGTGCGTCCGTATCATGAAGCTACAGCGAAGAAGATATTTTCGAATGAAATACAAAATGCAATGTCTGAACTTTGTGGGGAGGAAAAAGACCGGATATTTACTCAATTATGGACAGAACTAGAAGCGAAGCTGAAAGTAAAAGGCATTGGATTTAGCAAAGAATGGGAAAATGAAAAAGCAAAGGAATATTTTATTGAGACAAGATGTATAGATGAATATTATGTAAGCTTAGCGACAGAAGAAAAAATTTCTATAGAAACAGAATGGTTTGCAGGGAATGGAAAGGAAGTAAAATAGTATGATTAAGCCTATTATGAGAGACATATTTTTCTTAAATCAGAAATCAGAATTGGCAACAGAAGCGGATAAGCAGGTGGCAATAGATCTGCTGGATACACTGAAAGCAAATGAAGCAGGCTGTGTAGGAATGGCTGCGAATATGATCGGAGTAAAAAAGAGAATCATTGCAGTGAATATGGGGTTGTTTAATATTGCTATGTTTAATCCGAAAATCGTGAAACGTACAGGCGCTTATGAGACGGAAGAAGGTTGTCTGTCATTGGATGGAGTGCGAAGCTGCAGACGTTATCAGGAAATAGAAGTTGAATATCAGGATATGAATTTCAAAAAAAGAAAAGAGAAAAATACAGTGGATGGACGGCTCAGATCATTCAGCATGAAATAGATCATTGCGATGGGATTTTGATATAAATTTTGTTTGTGCATTGAGGAGGTGTGTCGCATGGATTTCAAGTATTGCAAATTGGAAATCTTTATTCCAGAAACACATATTTCGCAGCTACAGAAAGCATTGCAGTCAGTAGATGCCGGTCATATAGGAAATTATGATTCCTGTATGTCCTGCTCCAAGGTCACCAGTTACTGGAGACCATTAGATGGAACTTCTCCTTACATTGGAAATGTAGGAGAGATTAGTTGTGAGCCGGAAGTGAAAGTTGAAGTGACTGTATTTACAGAAAAAGTGGATGAAACAATTCAGGTAATTAAAGAGGTACATCCATATGAGGAACCGGTAATCAATGCATTGCCGATTTATCGGACAAGCTTTTAAGGGAAAAAAGAAGTCTTACGATCAGACAGAAAGGAGACTTCTTTTTTATTATACAACAGATTCTGATTTCATGCATAGAATAGTTAAGAGAAAATATCGGCAATCATGGAATAATGCCTATGAGATTTTGCGAATTGAAGGAAAAGGAAGTTGTGAATATCTGCAATGGCAAGTGCCTTGGAGGTGTAAGATCTGCAGATAAATGTATGCTCCGGTGCGATAGAAGCATTGATTGTTCCGGGACCGGCAAAGTTCTGTGGATTCTTTGGAACGGATAGCGAATATGTGATACCATTTGCATGTATAAAGAAGATTGGACCGGATATTATTCTTGTGGAAATTAAAGAAGAAAAGTTTTTGCAAAAATATTAGACATTGTGTATAATGAAGGCAATAAGATACGTGGAAAGGCGGAGTGGATTATATGAAGTGTCCATATTGTGGCAATCCAGATACAAGAGTCATTGATTCCAGACCAGCAGAGGATAATAGTTCTATCAGAAGAAGACGTTCCTGTGATGAATGTGGTAAGCGTTTTACAACTTATGAAAAGGTAGAGACAATTCCACTGATTGTAATTAAGAAAGATAATAACCGTGAACAGTATGAAAGAGCGAAGATAGAGAATGGAGTTCTGAATGCATGCTACAAGCGTCCGGTTCCGGCTGAAGAGATTCAAAAGACAATTGATGCGATTGAACTGTCAATTTTTAATCGTGAAGAGAAAGAAATCCCAAGCAGTGAGATTGGTGAAATTGTTATGGAGAATCTGAAGACATTGGATCCGGTTGCATATGTCAGATTTGCATCTGTCTACAGAGAGTTCAAAGATGCGAATACATTTATGGATGAATTGAAGAAATTTCTAAGATAATAAAAATCGGTTATACTCTGTTCGTGAGTATAACCGATTTCAATCTTTCGGAGAATGTTAGTATGTTACACGGGAGGCGAGAATGAGAACTTATAAATTAACAATTGCTTATGACGGAACTGCATATCAGGGATGGCAGAGACAGGCAAACACAGAGAACACTTTGCAGGGAACTCTGGAGCGAACAATTTCGTCAGTGGCAGGATATCCAGTGGAGATTGATGGTTCAGGACGAACAGATGCAGGTGTTCATGCGAATGGACAGACTGCAACAGTAGTTCTTTCTGGTCGGGTGGAGGATGGATTTTTTACAGAAAAGATAAATTCAAGATTACCTGAAGATATTCGGATTTTAGATGCAGAGCTTGTGAGGAATGGATTTCATGCGAGAAAAAGTGCAGTTGGAAAAAGATACATTTATCAGCTGGATTTGGCGGAGAAACCAGATGTATTCACAAGACGATATACATATCATTTTCCGCAGAGATTGGATTTAGATGCGATGAGAAAGGCAGCACAATTGTTGATTGGCACGTATGAGTTTGCCGGATATACAGATAAAAAGGATGAAAAGTCCACAAAAAGAACAATTTATGCTATAATGATTTGCGGACAAGGAAGCAAAGTCAATATTCAATATGAAGGAACAGGATTTCTTTACCATATGGTAAGGATTTTGACAGGAACTTTGCTGGAAGTTGGAACCGGAGCACGAAGCATAGAGAGTGTGAAGGAACCTTTGAAATCAAAAAGATAGAAGTCAGGCTGGATTTTTTAGCACCTGCAAGAGGGTTATTCCTTGATGAGGTGTATTATTGATTCGGTTATGGAAAGTTGCTGATTATTCACGGAAGAGTTGGCGAATGGACGGTGAACAGCAACACTCTTGAAAGGGAGGATGCAGCGTATTGAAATTAATCTCATGGAATGTAAATGGTATACGTGCCTGTGTACAGAAAGGATTTCTTGATTTCTTTCATGAGGCAGATGCGGATATCTTCTGTATTCAAGAGACGAAGATGCAGGAAGGACAGCTAAATCTGGAATTAGAAGGCTATTATCAGTATTGGAATTATGCTGTGAAGAAGGGATATTCCGGAACAGCTGTGTTTACAAAGAAAGAACCATTGTCGGTGAGTTATGGAATCGGTATTGAGGAGCATGACCAGGAAGGACGTGTGATTACGTGTGAATTTGAAGAGTTTTATTTCGTCACAGTATACACACCGAATTCTCAGAATGGGCTGGCAATGTTAGATTACAGAATTAAGTTGGAGGATGACTTCCGTACTTATCTGAAGAAGTTAGAAGAGACAAAACCGGTGATTGTGACCGGAGATATGAATGTAGCGCACAAAGAGATTGATCTTAAGAATCCGAAGACCAACCGTAAGAATGCAGGTTTTACGGATGAGGAAAGACAGAAGTTTACTGAACTTCTGGATGCCGGATTTATTGATACATTCCGGTACTTTTATCCGGAGCAGACAGGAATCTATTCCTGGTGGTCTTATCGTTTCAGTGCCAGGGCGAAGAATGCAGGCTGGCGTATAGACTACTTCTGTGTCTCGGAAAGTTTAAAGGACAGACTGGACGATGCGAAGATACTTACAGATATTATGGGATCAGATCATTGCCCGGTTGAATTGGATTTGAAATAATAGAAAGAGGAGAAGAGAACAATGACAAAGATTGACATTATTTCAGGATTTCTTGGAGCAGGAAAGACAACTTTAATTAAGAAGCTTCTTTCTGACGCATACAAGGGAGAACAGGTTGTATTGATCGAGAATGAATTTGGAGAGATCGGTATTGATGGTGGATTTTTGAAGGAAGCAGGAATTGAGATTCGTGAGATGAATTCAGGATGTATCTGTTGTTCACTGGTTGGAGATTTTGGAAAATCTCTTCATGAGGTCGTAGATACTTATCATCCGGATCGTATTCTGATTGAGCCATCAGGAGTTGGAAAGCTTTCTGATGTAATCAAGGCTGTACAGGATGTTCAGGGTGAGATTGATGCAGAGCTCAATAGCTTTACAACAGTTGTAGATGTAACAAAGTGCAAGATTTACCGTAAGAACTTTGGCGAATTTTTCAGCAATCAGATTGAATATGCAGGTGCAGTTATTTTAAGCCGTACAGATAAAGCGAAACCGGAGAAGATTCAGGAAAGCGTTGCACTGTTAAGAGAACTGAATGAAAAAGCTCCAATCATTACAACACCAATCGAGCAGCTTCCGGGTGAGAAGATTCTTGAGACAATGGAATCAAGCAAATCTCGGAAGAGGAATTGCTTGCAGAAGTAGCTGAAGAGGCACATGAGCATGAACACGAGCATCATCACCATGACCATGAAGAGTGTGAACACGAGAGCATCACCACCATGATCATGAAGAACATGAACATGAGCATCACCACCACGATCATGAAGAACATGAGCATGAGCACCATCATCATGATGGAGAGTGCAGCTGCGGCTGTGGACACCATCATCACCACGATCATGAGGGTCATCATCATGCAGATGAGGTATTCACAAGTTGGGGTAAAGAGACAATTCATACTTATACAAAGGATGAGGTCAGTGCAATTCTGAAGACTCTTGAAGAGGACGGCTCTTACGGAAATGTACTTCGTGCAAAAGGAATGGTTGCAGGTGCAGATGGTGAGTGGATTTACTTTGATATGGTTCCGGAGGAACATGAAGTAAGAACAGGAGCACCGGAATACACAGGAAGAATCTGTGTGATCGGAGCAGAGCTTAACGAAGACAAGCTTGCAGAATTATTTAAGCTGAAATAAAAAGGATAAGCAAAGCAGTACCCCATAGGGGGCTACGTAACATTATGTAATAACAGATGTCTTCTGCGAAAGGGAGACGGAATGGAGATAGATATGATGAAAGAGCCAGATGTTATGGTTTATCTGATGACAGGTTTTCTTGATAGTGGAAAGACACAGTTTCTGAATTTTACATTGTCACAGGACTACTTCAGATCGACGGCAAGACACTTCTGATTCTTTGTGAAGAGGGAGAAGAAGAGTATGATCCGAGAGAATTGCTGAAGTATGGTGTCGTTATTGAGACTGTAGAAGATAAAGAAGATCTGACAGAAGAATGGCTGGAAGAGATGAATAAGAAGCACAAGCCGGAACGTGTTGTGATCGAGTATAATGGTATGTGGCAGGTGAGTGAATTTGAGAAGATGAAGCTTCCGGCAGGATGGGCTATTGAGCAGAAGATCACAACGGTAGATGCAAGTACTTTTCAGATGTATCTGACAAACTTAAAACCACTGTTTGTAGAGATGGTAAAGGGCGCAGAGCTTGTTCTGTTCAACCGTTGCGAGGATAAGAAACCGTTGGCAGGATACCGCAGAAGTGTTAAGGTTGTAAGCCCTCAGGCAGAAGTAATCTTTGAGGATGAGAACGGTGAGGTAGACAATATCTTTGAAGACGAAGTACCATATGATCTCAAAGCACCTGTGATTGAGATTCCAAGAGAAGATTATGGTATCTGGTATATTGATATGCAGGAGCATCCGGAGCGCTATAAAGGAAAAGCTGTAGAATTTGTTGCAAAGGTTATGAAACCAAAATCATTTCCATCTAAGGTATTCTATCCGGGGCGTATGGCAATGACTTGCTGCGCAGATGATACATCTTTCCTTGGATATGTTTGCAGAAGCGCTTATGCGCCGAAACTGAATGCGGGAGACTGGGTAAAAATTCGTGCAAAAGTGCGTTATGCGAATCTGTCCGTATACGGCGGAGAAGGACCGGTGCTTGAGGCAGAGAATATTGAGCCTGCAGAACCAATTGAAGAGTTAGTATATTTTAATTAAGACAAGCAATAAGACAAAGTAATAAAACAAGAAATGGGAGGAGAACTTCATGGCAAAGAAATATGATGTAATCGCATTAGGAGAGCTTCTGATTGATTTTACAATGAATGGACAAAGCGAGCAGGGAAACAATATGTTTGAGGCTTGCCCGGGAGGTGCACCGTGTAATGTGCTGGCACTTCTGAACAAGATGGGAAAGAAGACAGCATTTATAGGAAAAGTTGGAAAAGATCAGTTCGGAGCGTTATTAAGAGATACGATTACGGAAGCCGGAATCGATGCCTCCAATCTGATGGTTGACGAAAATGTGAATACAACACTCGCATTTGTACATACATTCCCGGATGGAGACAGAGAATTCTCATTTTACCGTAATCCGGGAGCGGATATGATGCTTACTGCAGATGAAGTGAATCCAGAAGTAGTAAAAGATACAAAAGTCTTTCATTTTGGAACACTTTCTATGACACATGAAGGTGTGCGTGAAGCGACAAAGAAAGCGGTAGAAACAGCAAAAGCAAATGGTTGCCTTGTATCCTTTGATCCAAATCTGAGACCGCCGCTGTGGAGCTCTCTTGATCTTGCAAAAGAGCAGATGGAGTATGGATTTGGAAAATGTGATATCCTGAAGATCTCTGATAATGAAATTCAGTTTGTATCCGGTAAGGAAGACTATGATGAGGGAATCGCATATCTGCAGGAGACATACAATATTCCGCTGATTCTTCTGACTATGGGAAAAGACGGAAGTAGAGCTTATTACAAAGGCATGCGCGTAGAGAGACCGGGATTTTCAGTGAAAGCAATTGAGACAACCGGTGCAGGAGATACTTTCTGTGGAAGTTCTTTGAATTATCTGGTTGATCATGATTTTGAGAATCTGACAGAGGAACAGTTAGGAGAGATGCTGACATTTGCGAATGCGGCAGCAGCACTTGTAACAACAAAGAAGGGTGCGATCAAAGCAATGCCTGTAAAAAGAAGAAGTTCTTGAACTGATTCAGAAATAATTGACAAGAAAACAGTCAATCATTATAATGTAACACAGAAACAAGGGCGTTTCCAACTTAGGTGGAGAACGCCCTTTTTTATCGTATCAGTTTATGATAAAGGAGGTCGAAAAATAATGCATAACTATACAAGAGATGATATTTTTCACATAGTAGAGGAAGAAGATGTCGCTTTCATCAGATTGCAGTTTACAGATATTTTTGGAACGATGAAAAATATGGCGGTAACAGTAGGACAGCTTGAAAAAGCGTTGGATAACCGCTGTATGTTTGATGTTTCTTCCTTGGAAGGGGTTGCAGATGAGGAAGAATCAGATATGTATTTATATCCGGATTTGAGTACATTTGAAATCTTCCCATGGAGACCACAGCAGGGAAAGGTAGCAAGACTGATCTGTGATGTGTATAAAAAAGATGGAACACCGTATGAAGGAGATCCGCGTTATGTACTCAGAAAGGCTGTTGCGGAGGCGAAAGAGATGGGATATACGATGAATGTCGGCCCGGAATGCGAGTTCTTTCTTTTTCCATACAGATGATGACGGTAGACCGACAACAGTAACTCACGAGCAGGGAGGATATTTTGATGTAGGACCATTGGATCTTGGAGAAAATGCGAGAAGAGATATGATCTTAACATTAGAAGATATGGGGTTTGAGATTATTTCCTCACATCATGAGATTGCGCCGGCGCAACATGAAATCGACTTTCACTACGATGAGGCGATGATTACAGCAGATAATCTGATGACATTTAAGATGGTTGTCAAGACAATCGCAAAACGACACGGTCTGCACGCGACATTTATGCCAAAGCCGAAGAGTGAGACTTATGGGTCAGGAATGCACATTAATTTGTCTTTATATAAAAACGATGGAACAAATGCACTTTATAACGCAGAGGATGAGAACGGACTCAGTCAGGAAGGATATTATTTTATTGGTGGCTTGATGAAACATATGAAGGCAATCACCTGTATTACAAATCCAACGATCAATTCTTATAAACGTTTTGTGCCGGGGTATGAAGCACCCGTTTATATGGGATGGTCAGCTAAGACAAGAGGACCTTTGATCCGTGTGTCTATGGAGAAAGAAGACAATTCAAGACTGGAACTTCGCAGTCCGGATGCTACGGCGAATCCATATCTGGCACTTGCAGTACTTCTGAAAGCGGGACTGGATGGAATTAAGAATCAGATCATGCCTCCGAAGAATATTGATGAAAATATTCAGAAGATGACGCAGGAAAGAAGAGATGAACTTCAAGTGGAAGAACTGCCGAGAACGCTTGGGGCTGCTACAGCAGAGCTTGAGAAAGATGAACTGCTGATCAGCGTATTAGGGAAAGAGCTTGCCGAGAAGATCATAAAAGCAAATAAGAAAGAATATAAAGAATATTGTATGCAGGTGACAGACTGGGAGATCGATCATTATCTTTACAGGCTGTAGTTCAGGTATCCTGGCATTTGGCATTTAGAGAGAACGGATTGATAGAAGAGTAGTTAGCGGAAGAGGTGAGCAGATATGAGCAACATTATTGTCGTTTTTCCAAAGAGGGAAAATGCAGTAAATATCCGTAATAGTTTGGTTCGTGCGGGTATTGAAGTATCTGCGGTATGTTTGACAGGAGCTAAGGTTTTGCAGTATGCTGATAACTGGAACGATGGAATTGTCGTGTGTGGTTATCGGTTTCAAGATATGCAGTATACAGATTTACGAGAATCTCTTCCGGATACGTTTGACATGCTTTTGGTGGCTTCAGCGGATAAGTGGATGGATGGACTGCCGGATGGGGTTGTAGGACTTCCACTCCCAATCAAAGTTTATGATTTGGTAAATACCGTTGAAATGATTCAGCAGACACAGAGCAGGAAGAGAAGAAAGCGCAGAGAAACGATACGAAAGAGAGACGATTCTCAGAGAAAGATAATCGATCAGGCGAAAGCGCTTCTGATAGAACGAAATAACATGTCAGAAGAGGAAGCACATCGATATTTACAGAAGAGCAGTATGGAAAGTGGGACTAATATGCTCGAAACAGCACAGATGGTGCTGACAATTATGAATGAATAAGAGGCAGCTGTTAACAGTAACGAATAAGAAGTGCTGTAAACAATAACAAATGAGAGGACTGTCAGTGATGACAGTGGAACGGAGAAGAGAATGAAATTTACAAAAATGCAGGGAATTGGAAATGATTATGTGTATGTAAACTGTTTTGAAGAGAAGGTAGAAGATCCATCAGCGTTGGCAATCCAGGTGAGTGACAGACATTTTGGAATAGGATCCGATGGATTGATCCTGATCTGTCCGTCGGAAGTGGCAGACTGTGAGATGGCCATGTATAATGCGGATGGCTCCAGAGGAGAAATGTGTGGAAATGGAGTTCGCTGTGTTGGAAAATATATGTATGATTACGGTCTGACTGACAAAACAGAGATTACAGTTGAGACTTTAGCAGGAATCAAAACACTTCAGCTTTTCGTAGAAAATGGAAAAGTTGCGAAGGTTCGAGTTGATATGGGAAGCCCAATCTTGACACCGGCAGAAATTCCGGTTGTGGCTGAGGGAGATAAAGCTGTAGATGAACCGATTCTTGTGGATGGAAAAGAATATCATATGACTTGCGTATCTATGGGAAATCCGCACGCAGTTGTTTATGTAGATGATGTTGATAATCTTCCGATTGAAGAAATCGGACCAAAATTCGAAAGCCATGAGAGATTTCCAAGACGTGTGAACACAGAGTTTGTAAAAGTACTGGACAGACATACTGTACAGATGCGTGTTTGGGAGAGAGGATCTGCGGAGACACTTGCCTGTGGAACAGGAGCATGTGCTGTAGCTGTTTCCTGTATTCTGAATGGATTGACAGAAGATGAAGTAACTGTAAAGCTTCTTGGCGGAGATTTGGAGATTCAGTGGGATCAGGAGAAGAACACAGTTTATATGACAGGACCGGCAACCGTTGTATTTGATGGGGAGCTAAAATAAAGATTTGATGAATAGATAATGATGGTGCGTTGACCGATTTTCATTTTTGTGAATTTGAGGTCAACGCATTTTGTTTATAATATTGACTTAATAACAAAGAGACTATAACAAAAAAAGAGATTACAAATTGTAATCTCTTAAAACATCGGAGTGACAAGATTCGAACTTGCGACCTCTACGTCCCGAACGTAGCGCTCTACCAAACTGAGCCACACTCCGATAAAATAGGGAACTTGCCGAAGCAAATTCCCAGCTACGGAAAAGGGACTTGAACCCCTACTAACAGAGTCAGAGTCTGCTGTGCTGCCAATTACACCATTCCGCATTACTTGAGTTTTGTTTGTTGCTTGTTTCAAACAACATGGTTATTATATCAAAGCTACAGAAAAATGCAACCCCTTTTTTGATATTTTTGCGTTAGACTTTTTAAAGAAATTGTCTTAAATGTCAGAAAATTAAGATAATTCATTTCGCCAAACGAAAAAGGGTATCGACGGTAGCGAAAAAAGCATCAATGGCAGAAAAAAAGGGCATCGACAGTTACTAAAATCTATAAGATCACTCTACAAGAAAAGCTCTGCAATAAATACAACTGCGCAGCAAAGAACTGCGACCGGCAGCAGTCCGGCACCACACCATGCGGCTACAACTCCAACAACGAGAGCGAGAACTCCGGAGATTGGAGACTGTGTGGCATGAAGGATCGCCGGGAATGTCATCACTGCTAGTGTGACATAAGGTACATAGTATAGAAAGGACTGAAGAAACTGGTTCTTCAAAGGTTTTCGAATCAAGGTCATCGGCAGTACGCGGATTAAATAAGAGATACCGCCCATGATAAGAATATAAATATAAATATTGTGTGTCATAATTTTTATTCCTTCTGAGTAATTGAACAGTTACGTTTTTATTATTGCTTAGTTGAAGCTGAAGTTTCATCTTCTGTCGGTATAGGGAAGAAGAATGCTGCTCCGGCTGAAAGTACGACGGTCAGTATAATTGTTCTGGTACCATCCGACAGAGTGGAGATCCAAGGCAGGCAAGTTGCTGCGAAGCTTGAGATAAATGCAAAGAGTAACCAGTCCCGCAACGACTTTATTCTGCTTCGAAGGAGGAATGATGATAGCGATAAACATTCCAAAGAGGGCAACACTAAATGCACTGACCATACGCGGTGACATGATATTTCCGGCAATGACACCGAGCATAGTTCCAAAAGCCCAGCCCGGAAGCGGAGTTACCATCGCGCCATAGGTATAATAAGGGTTTAAAGTACCTGGTCTGCTGATCGCAATTCCAAAAAAGTTCGTCTGTGATATCATAACTCATCAGCAGACGGTGTCCTAACGAAAGGTCGGGACTCAAACGCTGACTCATGGCACAGCTCATCAGAAGATAACGTGCATTCGTGATCAATGTGACAATTGCGACCTCAATATAAGGAGAGTTTGCAGCAATTACAGTCAGTCCGGCATACTCTCCGGCAGATGCATTATTTAACAGACTCATAAGGAATCCCTGAAATGCATTCAGGCCGATATTTCTTGCGGCGATACCGATTGAAAAGGAGACCGCAAGATATCCAAGTCCGATCGGAATTCCATCGCGAAAACCACGACGAAATGCCTGGCTATTAGATTCTTTCATAATAATAAACCACCTTAGTTACAAATTTTGTCTCTGAGGGATATTGTATCATTTTTGCTGAGGAAATCAAAGTCGGAAATGAGGCCAAATCCTCCAATTTATAACATTTCTTGACGCATTTGTGTAAGTGTGATAGAATGACCCCGTTGTAACATATAATTTAATACAGATGCGTGAGGTGTCAGTCAGATGGATGATGGCGTCCTGATTATGAATGATCAGAGGAACGACGTGGAAAATCTGGACTGGTGAAAAGGGAAACAGGTGAGAATCCTGTACGAACTCGTCACCGTATTTCGTGAGCTTGTGTTTTGAGGCAACTGGGAGACCGGGAAGGTGAAGCAGAAGCATTTGAACGATCAGCCGGGAGACCTGCCTTTCGCAGTACAGGAATGAAGAATTCATGCCACGAGGAATTGGCCGTACGAAAGAAAATGATTTAGACTGCAGTAATTATTTACAGATAGATTGTAAATGATCACCGGTTTTTCTTTGCGTACCCTCGTTTGATTCGAGGGTGTTTTCATTTCTGAGAATAAGAAATCAGGAGGATGACAATGAAAAAAAGAAAGTATTAATGGTTTTACTGGCAGCAACACTTAGTGTATCCATGATTGCAGGATGTGGATCAAAGGGCGACAACAACACTGACACAACAAAGACAGAGTCTAAACAGGACAGTGATCAGGAAGCAGCAGATAAGGTTGCAAAGCTGATCGATGACATTTATGTTCAGGAAAGAACAGACAAGACAGATGAGCAGTGTACAGCAGCGAAAGCAGCATGGGATGCACTGACAGATGCACAGAAGGAACTTGTTGAGGGAGAAAATGCTGACCCGGATTATTTCGGAAGAGATACAGGAGATGCATCCAAGGATGATCCGCTCAACGGGGATGAGATTGGAGAAAATGAGCTTCTTGTTGTAAGCTTCGGTACTTCTTTCAACGACAGCAGGGTAGAGGACATCGGTGGTGTGGAAAAAGCACTGCAGGAAGCAAATCCGGATTGGTCTGTAAGAAGAGCTTTCACAGCACAGATCATTATCAATCATGTACAGGCTCGTGATGGTGAGAAGATCGACAATGTGGATCAGGCATTGCAGAGAGCGGTTGACAATGGCGTAAAGAACCTCGTTGTACAGCCAACACATCTGATGCATGGTGCAGAGTATGATGAACTTACAGCAGCAGTAGAGGGATATAAAGATAAGTTTGAATCTATTAAGATTGCAGAGCCACTTCTTGGAGAGGTAGGAGCTGATGCAACAGTTATTAATGCAGACAAGGCAGCAGTAGCGGAAGCAATCACAGCAGAGGCAGTGAAAGACGCCGGATTTGACAGTTTAGATGCAGTGAAAGAAGACGGAACAGCATTTGTATTCATGGGTCATGGTACTTCCCATACAGCAAAGGTTAGCTATTCTCAGATGCAGACACAGATGGAACAGCTTGGATATGACAATGTATTTATCGGAACTGTAGAGGGTGAGCCGGAAGATACATCCTGCGAGGCAGTGATCGAGAAACTGAAAGAAGCAGGATATAAGAAAGTAATCCTTCGTCCGCTGATGGTTGTTGCAGGAGACCATGCGAACAACGATATGGCCGGAGATGACGATGATTCCTGGAAGAGCCAGTTTGAGGCATCAGGAGCATTTGACAGCATTGATACTCAGATTGCAGGTTTAGGAGAGATCCAGGCAATCCAGCAGCTGTATGTAGCACATACACAGGCTGCAATTGATGCAGAGTAATTTGTAAGAAGATATTGAGAAGGTCATGCTTATTCAGAGAAAAGGGAATTGCATGACCTTTTTTGAATTAATGAAAGGAAGGATTTAGATGAAAAAGAAGTTATTAATGGTATTAATTTCTGTTTCTATGATCGCATCTGTATTTACAGGATGTGGAAATAGCACAGAGGCTAAAGACAGTGGAAAAGCACAAACAGAACAGGCGGATACAAAAGAGGATTCTGCAGATAAGGCAGATGAGGAGCAGGCAGCACTGGAAGACGGAACATATACAGCAGAATTTCAGACGGACAGTTCTATGTTCCATGTGAATGAAGCAATGGATGGAAAAGGAACACTGACAGTAGAGGATGGGAAAATGACAATTCATATCAGTCTGGTGTCTAAAAATATTGTCAATCTGTTCGAAGGAACTGCCGAGGATGCACAGAAGGATGGCGCAGAACTGCTTCAGCCTACAACAGATACTATTAATTACAGCGATGGAACATCTGATGAGGTCTATGGATTCGACGTTCCGGTTCCGGCACTGGACAAAGAATTTGATCTTGCATTGATCGGAAAAAAGGGAACATGGTATGATCACAAGGTCAGTGTGACAAATCCGGTGAAAGTAGAAGAATAAAATGCATTTGTAACCTTTACAAACCGGCAAAGAAGGGATAAGATACTTTTATAAAACAATTTATAAAAGGAGCCTTGGATATGGCCGGAGCGGAAAAGAGAAATATTACAAAATCAAAAATAGTAAATTATATTATAAATCACGAAGCAACGTCTAAAGTGGAATTGTCGAAGGATCTCAATCTTAGTATGCCGACTGTATTGTCGAATGTGAATGAGCTCTTGGCTAATGGAATTGCGGTTGAAACCGGAGAATATGAATCTACAGGTGGGCGAAAAGCAAAACGAATCAGTATTAATCCAGCGTACCGTTATGCGGTTGGGATAAGGATTACTGCTAAGCATGCAGGATTTGTACTTGTGAATTTGAGCTATGAGATAGAAAAATATGAAAGGATCCGCTTAGAATTTTCAACAGAGGCCGCTTACTACTTACAATTGAGCGAAGCATTGGAAAGATTTCTTTCAGATGTAGAACACAGAGAACGAATCTTGGGAATCGGAATTTCAATTCCGGGAATTGTTAATTCGAAAGAACGAATGCTGATCAAATCTCATGCGCTCCAATTGGAGAATTATAGTTTAAGTTTTTTGGAACAGATCTTTTCACTTCCGGTTTATTTTGAAAATGATGCCAATGCGGCAATGATGGCAGAGGATTTAAATAACTATAGAAATGCATTGTATCTTTCATTGAATAACACACTCGGAGGAGCATTTTGCATTGACGGGAAATTGATTCCGGGAGCGAATCAGAAAGCCGGAGAATTTGGACATATGATCCTTGTTCCGGGCGGAAAGAAATGTTATTGCGGAAAACAAGGCTGTGCGGATGCTTACTGTGCGGCGAGCGTGCTGACAGATGATACCAAAGAGACACTGGAACAGTTTATGAAGAAGGTGGAAGAGCAGGACGGACAGGCTGTGAAGGTTTGGAAAGAGTATCTTAATAATCTGGCAATCCTTATTTCAAATCTGAGAATGGCATATGATATGGATATTATTCTTGGAGGAGAAGTAGGGGGATATCTTGCAGATCATATGATAACCTTAGGGAAAAAAAGTAATGGAATATAATGGATTTGAGCATGATGCGAGATACCTGAAAGTTTGTTCATATAAGAGAGAAGCCTCGGCAGTTGGTGTGGCAAAACATTATTTGCAGGCTTTTATTAAAACATTATAACGATCAGAATGATGGAAAGTTAGAAAATCCAGAGAAGAAACATTTTTAACACATGTTTCTTCCCTGGACTTTTTTTTGCGCAAAGTGCATAAAAATCATAGCGAAATCTTGTGCAATAGGCAGAACTGAACAATAATATATTGACAAAATACATTTCCTGAACAATAATGTAATTACTTTAATAAAACATTTAATAAAAGATATTCAATAAAGGAGGAAAACATTATGTTACAGCAGGTAATGACAAACCCGGGAGAAATTATTTTCAGAGAGGTACCGGTTCCGGAAGTGAAAGATGATCAGGTACTAGTTAAGATTATGAATATTGGAATCTGTGGATCTGATATTCACGTATATCATGGAAAACATCCATTTACAAAATACCCGGTGACTCAGGGACATGAGGTATCCGGTGAGATTGCCAAGGTCGGAAAAGATGTTACAGAATTTCATGAAGGACAGAAAGTTACGATCGAGCCACAGGTTTACTGCGGACAGTGTTATCCGTGCCGCCATGGAAAATATAACCTTTGTGAGGAACTTAAGGTTATGGGATTCCAGACAACAGGAACAGCTTCAGAATATTTTGCAGTAGATGCCTCTAAAGTAACACCGATTCCGGAAGATATGTCTTATGAAGAAGGTGCCATGATCGAGCCTCTGGCAGTTGCAGTGCATGGAGTGAAGCAGGTAGGAGATGTAAAGGGATTGAATATTGCAGTTCTTGGTGCAGGACCGATTGGTAACCTGGTTGCACAGGCAGCAAAAGGAATGGGTGCCGCAAAGGTAATGATCACAGATGTCAGCGACCTTCGTCTGGATAAGGCAAAAGAATGTGGTATTGATGTATGCGTTAATACTATGGAGAAGGACTTTGGAGAGGCAATGGTTGAAGCTTTTGGTCCTGACAAGGCAGATGTGATCTATGATTGCGCAGGAAATAATATCACAATGGGACAGGCAATTAAATACGCAAGAAAAGGAAGTATCATCGTTCTTGTTGCCGTATTTGCGGGAATGGCAACAGTAGACCTTGCAGTCGCAAATGATCATGAACTGGATATTAAGAGTACTATGATGTATCGTCACGATGATTATGTAGATGGTATAGAACTTGTAAATGAAGGAAAGGTTCATTTAAGACCATTGATTTCTAAGACATTTGCATTCAAAGATTATCTGAAAGCATATCAGTATATTGATGATAACCGCGAGACAACGATGAAAGTAATCATCAATGTGCAGGAGAAATAGGTGATCGAATCAAGAGAGGACAGAGTTTTATCAGAAACTCTGACTAGGAGGTAATTAATGGAAAACGAGAGTAATAATGGAAAAGTGCCTCTGATCAGCAAGATTGCATATGGTTTCGGAGATGTAGGATGTAACTTTAGCTGGATGTTTGTCAGTAACTTTTTAATGATTTTCTATACAGATGTATTTGGAATCAGTATGGCGGCAGTATCAGCATTAATGCTTTTCTCAAGATTTTGGGATGCGATCAATGATCCGATCGTGGGTGGACTGACAGATAAAACCAAAACAAAATGGGGACGTTATCGTCCATGGCTGTTGGTGGCAGCACCGATCACATCAGTGCTTTTGATCCTTTCTTTTTGGGCACACCCGGATTGGTCAAATACATCGAAAATAGTTTACATGGTAATTACATACTGTCTTCTCGTCTTAGGATACACCTGTGTAAATATTCCATATGGAACACTTTGCGGTGCTATGACACAGGATATTGATGAGCGTGCCAAGATCAACACATCTCGTTCCGTAGCAGCAATGATCGCAATCGGAATCATCAATATCGTAACAGTGCCACTGATCAGCAGGCTTGGAAGCAACAGTGTAAAGAACGGTTATCTGTTTGTTGCAATTATTTACGGATGCATCTTTGCTGCATGTCATTTCTTCTGTTTTGCAAAAACAAAAGAGCAGGTGACAATTCCGGAGAAAGAAAAAATCTCCATTAAAGTACAGTTGAAGGCCGTTATGCAGAATAGACCATATCTGCTTGCATTAGTTGGACAGGTGCTGTTTGGTTTCACCTTATATGGAAGAAATGCAGATGTTTTATACTATTTCACTTATGTAGAGGGAAATGCTTCTTACTATACTACATATTCTATGTGTATTATCATTCCGTCCATTATTGGTGCAGCATGCTTTCAGCCAGTATTTCGGAAGCTGAATAATAAAGGAAGAACTGCATCTGTTTTTGCATTACTTACAGGAATCGCTATGCTTGTAATGTTCTTCTTTAATGTAAAAGAATCTCCAATTGTATTCTATGCATTGGCAGGTATTACACAGTTTTTCTTTTCAGGATTTAACACTGCAATCTATGCAATTATTCCGGATTGTGTAGAATATGGCGAGTGGAAAACAGGACTTAGAAATGATGGATTCCAGTATGCATTTGTTTCTCTTGGAAATAAAATCGGAATGGCTATAGGAACTGCACTCCTTGCAGCTCTGCTTGGTAAATACGGATATGTGGCAAATCAGGTACAGAATCCGGAAGTAATTGCAGTTATGAAACATTCATTTTCAACAATTCCAGGAATTTTGTGGATTGTCACAGCAGTTGTTCTGTTCTTCTATCGTTTGAATAAAAAACGTTACAATGAAATTGTGGAAGATCTGAAAAATGGAAAAAGAGGTTAAGAAAATATAATAACAAAAACGTGGCCCGGTGCACTGCACCGGGCCATTATCTATATAAACTATTCGTAATTTTTGGTCGAAGTCCGGCAATCATAAAAGATCTGTCGCTAATACAATCACCGTCTTCTTTTCTATGTATGATACTTTTGTAATTCATTTGTATCAACTTGATGATGTTATTATACGGAAGAATTGTGAACACCCCGTGTCACGAAAGCTAAAGAAAAGTAAAATTTATTAAGAGAATATAATCTAAAACTGAAGAATTGTTTAATCCAGATTATAGACAAAATGTCGATAATTTTGTTAAGGGAAGACTGGAAATTTTTCACGATACATGATATGATGATGTAAATGTCAAAAAAAGTATAAATTGCGTTTGTGCTCGCACAAATAAGCAATTTATACTTTTTTGACACGCCGAACACCGAAAACGGAATAAAATGGTGTGAACACACCATTTTATGGGAGTTTGAGGTGTTCGAGGATTGCAGGAATTGCATAGCAATGGAGCAATCCGGTTACATCAGTGAGTGGCAAAATTTACTTTTGACACTCACATCATATGATAGAAAACAGTAAAGGAAGGATGAAAATAATGGATATCAAAGAACAGATTCATGCAACAACAGAAGAATTGTTAAGCAATATGGAAAGACTTGTAGCGATAGATTCACAGCTTGGAACACCGGCAGAAGGAATGCCATTTGGAGAGGGACCGGCAAAGGTTCTTCACGAAGCACTGCAGATTGCAGATGAACTCGGATTCAAGACAGTGAACCTGGATAACTACTGTGGATATGCAGAGATGGGAGAAGGCGAAGAGATCGTTGGTATCGCAGGACATCGGATATTGTACCGGCGGGCGGTGACTGGACCTATGATCCATTCAAGCTGACAAGAGAAGGAGATTATGTTTACGGTCGTGGAACAACAGATGACAAGGGACCTGTTCTGGAAGCTCTTTATGCAATGAAGCTTCTTCGTGATTCAGGTGTGAAGCTGAACAAGAGAGTTCGTCTGATCATGGGATGTAATGAGGAAAATGGTTCCAGATGTATGGAGCATTATAATGAAGTGGCAGAAGAGTTATCTTGTGGATTTACACCGGATGCAAATTACCCATGTATTCACGGAGAGAAAGGTATGCTTGGCATGCTGGCAACTTCTAAGAATACAAAGATTATTTCTATCAATGGTGGATTTGTATTCAATGCCGTATGTGATGCATGTACAGCAGAGATTCCGGCAGAAGAAGGACTGAAAGACAGACTGGAAGCTGCTTTCGCAGAGACAAAACTTCAGGAATACAAAGTAACAGAGGAAGATGGAAAGATCACTATTTATGCAAAGGGAGTATCTGCACATGCAAGTACACCGGCATTTGGAGTTAATGCTGCAGGTGTTATCTTTGACTGTCTTGCAAAAGCCGGATTTGAAGATGATTTCGTAGAATTCTATAACTCACACATTGGTACAGCATGTGACGGATCAGGAATCGGACTGAAATGCGCAGATGAGTTTGGAGAGCTTACATTCTGTAACGGAATCGTTAAGAAAGAAGACGGTGTGATCTCCGCACAATCGATATCAGATTCCCGGTAACATATTCTGTAGAAGATATGCTCAAGATGTGCGAAGGAAAGCTCGAAGACGAGAACGGACGCATTGAGATCCACACAACTACAAAACCATTGTTCTTCCCAAAAGAGTCTCCACTTGTAGAGGCACTGTACAAAGCTTATACAGATGTAACAGGAGATACAGAGAACAAACCGTTAGTAATCGGTGGTGGAACATATGCGAAGTCCTTAAAAAATATCATCGCATTCGGACCGGAGAAACCGGGCGTAGATTACCGCATCCACGGTGCAGACGAGTACACACTCGTATCTGAAGTTGAAGAAGCAGTACAGATTTACATGGAAGCAATTAAGAACTTGCTTGCAATTTAATAGATGTTACTAAGTATTGCTTTGATCTTGCTTGTAGGAATGTCTATGGGCTGGATCTGTAAGAAAATCAAACTGCCAAGCTTGCTTGGAATGATGATCACGGGGATGATACTCGGCCCATATGTGCTTAATCTGTTGGATGACAGTATTCTTGGAATCTCAGCCGAGCTTCGAAAGATCGCGCTGATTATCATCCTTACAAGAGCCGGTCTTGGTCTGGATCTTTCAGGACTTAAAAAGATCGGAAGACCGGCTGTGATGATGTGTTTTGTTCCGGCAACGTTTGAGATTGTTGGAATTGTACTGCTGGCTCCGAAGCTGATGGGATTATCTATACTTGAAGCTGCAATCATGGGAGCTGTACTTGCGGCAGTTTCACCGGCTGTTGTTGTACCCAGAATGGTGAAGCTTATGGATGAAGGCTATGGCGTGAAACAGGGGATTCCGCAGCTGATTCTTGCGGGCGCATCTGTGGATGACGTCTATGTCATCGTGCTGTTTTCAACATTTACAGGAATGATGCAGGGACAAAGTACATCTATACTCAGTTTTATCAATATTCCGGTTTCTATTTTCCTTGGAATTGGGATTGGATTATTAATAGGGACATGTCTTGCGTATTACTTTAAGAAAGTGCATATAAGAGATACATCGAAAGTGCTGATCATTTTGAGTATTTCTCTGTTGCTTGTTGTTATGGAAGACAGTTTGAATACGACGATCACATTTTCAGCATTGATCGCGATCATGTTCATTGGGATCGGTTTGCAGAAGAAGAGAGAAGTTGTTGCGAAGAGGATTTCTGTGAAATATGGAAAGCTGTGGGTGGCAGCAGAAGTATTTCTGTTTGTGCTTGTAGGAGCAACAGTGAATGTCGGATATCTTGGAAAAATCGGTGTGAAAGCGATAGTTGTTATCGTAGGTGCACTGGTGTTTCGTATGCTTGGTGTATCCGTCTGTCTTCTTGGAACAAGTCTCAAGAAGACAGAACGATTATTTGCCATGATGGCTTATACACCGAAAGCAACAGTTCAGGCCGCAATCGGTGGAATCCCTCTTGCGATGGGATTTGCATGCGGAGATACCGTTCTTACCGTGGCTGTTTTAGCGATTGTGCTGACAGCTCCGCTGGGCGCATTTGCTATCGATTTCTCGTATAAGAAATTATTGAAAAAATCAAAATAAAAAATGTTATTAAAACAGTTCATGTAGAAAAAAACGACCATTTATGAAAGCAGACCTTAACGGTCTGCTTTTTGTGTTATGATAAGTTCAGTAAAAAAGACACTTGTGATATGGAAAATGCAAGAAAACTGATCACAGGTACTGCGAAGGGTAACAAAGTAACATAGTACACAATAAAAGGTGGGTTTCAAAATGAGTTTGAAATATGAAAACTTGATCAGAAAAATGACACTGGCAGAGAAAGCAATTATGATGTCAGGAAAGAACACATGGGAGACAGTTGATTTTGAAAAATATGGAATTCCGTCGATGGTAATGTCTGACGGACCTCACGGGTTGAGAAGACAGGCAGGAGCGGGAGATCATTTGGGATTGAATGCCAGTCTTCCGGCAACTTGTTTTCCGACAGCGGCAGGAGTGGCAAACAGCTGGGATGAAGCACTTGGAGAAGAAATTGGAGAAGCACTTGCAGAGGAAGCAGTGACGATGGGTGTCAATGTGATCCTTGGACCGGGACTTAATATTAAGAGAAGTCCTCTGTGCGGAAGAAACTTCGAGTATTTTTCAGAGGATCCATATCATGCAGGAAAGATGGCAGCAGCATATGTCCGTGGAATCAGAGCAAAGGGAATTGCAGCCTGCCCGAAGCATTTTGCAGCAAACAGTCAGGAGCTGCGCCGTATGGCGAACGATTCTGTCGTAGACGAAAGAACGTTCCGTGAGATTTATACAACCGGATTCGAGATTGCAATTAAGGAAGGTAAATCAAAGTCCATCATGTCTTCTTATAATGAAGTAAATGGAGTCTATGCAAATGAAAACAGCCACATGCTACAGGGAATTCTTGTAGATGAGTGGGGATTTGACGGATTTGTCGTGTCTGACTGGGGCGGAAGTAATGATCATGCACTTGGTGTGAAGAACGGAAGCCATTTGGAAATGCCGGGAACAGGAAAATCAGGTATGTATGATATTATTCATGCAGTTGAGAATGGTGATCTTGATGAAGCGGTATTGGATCAGAGACTGGATGAGCTTTTAAATGTAATCTTCTCAACACATCAGGCAACAGAAGACGCAAAGGGAAAAACATTTGATGTGGAAGCGCATCATAACCTGACAAAACAGCCGGAAGCAATCCTTGATGTGATTGGATCAACAGATCGGATGTTGTTGCATATGAGCAGGGATATATCCGTAACAGAAAACCGAATCAAAAAGTTGACAAAGGCAGCAGTAGAACTTGCAAAGAAGGCGGATTGTTCGTAATCGTAAGTAATCTGATCACTGTACTTAAATATGTAATGTTACTGTTTTTGCCACTTGCATTCGCAGGACTTCCGAATATTGATTTCGGTTTTCCGGGAATCGATATTACTTTATTTGGAGAGACTTTCAAATGGAACATTATCGGCTATGACGCTGCACATGGCGGTCTTCCGTATTTCTGTGCATACATGATCGCAATGCTAGTTGGTGAGTGTATCAACTTCCCAATCCAGAGAAGCTTCGTATTTCGCAGTAAAGGTAACATCTGGTATCAGGGAATGTGGTATCTGATCGCATTCTGTATCGTAACCTGTATCGTAAACTCAATCAATTGTATCTGGGTTGCAGTTGCCGGAATGTTTGTACCGGGATGGCTTTACAATATCGGAACAACCGTGCTGAACGGAGGAGTGTCGATGGTGGTATTCTTCTTCGTGAATAAGATTATTTTCCCGGAGGGAGAAGCAAAGTAGAATATAGAAAAGAAGAACAGAAGAACAGGGCAGTGCGCGTTAGCGTGCTGTCCTGTTCTTTTTTAACATGAAAATCATTTTCCAATTCATCTTGACAATAAAATTTTTTGCGTTAAAATAAAAAAATGATTTTTGATAGATTCGAGATGGAAGTAAAGTAATGTTGGAATTTGTAAAACAGAGCAAGAAAAGAAAGTTATATTGTATCCTTGGCATATTGTATCTGCTGTGTATTATCTTTGTCGCAAATGATGCATGGTTGTATAGCACACCCATTGCAAAACTGACAAAGGTCGAAACCAGTGTCTCAGGAGAAGAGACAGGAACCAGAGGGACGAAGGAGAAAAAATATAAGCAGAACATCCAGGGAGTAATCCTAAATGGGGAAAACAAGGGAAAGACAATAAGTTTTACGAATGAGTACACGTATACCGGAATGACGAAACAGCCATATCATAAGGGAGATAAGGTACTGCTCAATGGAACAAGCAAGAGAATGGGTTCTGGAATTCGTGGACTGAAACGAGATACAGAGCTTATGATACTTGTAGGATTCTTAATGTTTGTATTAATTACCATTGCAGGAAGACAGGGTGCGCTTACGATATTGACCGTTATTTTTAATGTTGCTGTTTTTGCAATTGGTTTTTGGAAAGCGGGAGATACATCAAATGTGCTGGAAATGTGCAGCGGGCTGGTGATTCTTTTTGCGGTTATTACATTGGTTGGATTAAACGGGATTCATAAAAAGACATGGGCAGCACTTTTTACAACATTGATTGTTCTTGTAATGATCATGGGAATCTTTGATGTTGTAATCCATCATGCAGAAGATCTTGATTATTCGACCATGGAGTATCTTGGAAGTATTGAAAATCCGGATGAAATTTTCCATGCAGAAATCCTGATCTCAGGACTGGGAGCAATCATGGATGTGGCGGTCGCCATCGCTGCATCCTTAAGCGAAATCGTTGAAAAGAAGCCGGAAGTGACGTTTTTGGAATTATTTAAATCAGGAAGAGAAATTGGATATGACATTATGGGAACGATGATAAATGTGCTGTTGTTTGTCTTTGGCTGTGGAATGATCCCAATGTGTCTGATTCGAATGAATAATGATGTGAGTTTAATTACTATTATAAAATTGCACATTCCATGTGAATTGTGCAGATTTCTGGTGGAAAGTATAGGAATTGTTCTGCAATACCGATTTCTATTTTGGTTACTTCTGTGATGATAAAGGTCCCAGGAATGTTTCATAGACAGAAGAAAGCAAGAAAGGTGTAGGGAGAAGGAAAATGCTGATAACACTTGGATTGATTTTACTGATTTTAATTATGGTCGTCGGTGGAGACAGAGGTGTCGTTTCGCTTATTGCTTTGTGTGGAAATCTGTTGATCTTAAGTCTTGCAATCTGGCTTATGGCATCAGGAGTTCCGGTTCTTCTCGTTACGGTTTGTGTCGGCGTTGTCATTTCCTGTATTACGTTGTTCTATCAAAATGGTAGAAATGGAAAGACATGGAGTGCATTTTGGCAACTATGATCACAATGCTGTTGCTGTTTTTCTTCATATATATCGTTGTATGGAGAAGTGAGGCGGGAGGTCTTAACGAGATACAACAGGTTGGAGAAGATGTATTTTATTATAATATGAACCTGAATATCAGTATGAGAAATGTTGCTGTCTCTGTTATACTTCTCAGTACTCTTGGAGCTGTTCTTGATATGGCACTGACAGTTACCACATCTGTTTATGAAGTGAAAAGCCATAAAGAAGATATGACTTTTAAAGAACTGATTCACAGCGGAATGCAGATAGGAAAAGAAGTGACCGGAACAACGGTGAATACACTTCTGTTTGCATATTTAGGAGAATCACTTCTGCTTTTTTTTCCTATCTGCGGATGCAGGGATATTCGTTTGAACTACTGTTGAATTCTAAAATCATGTTTGAAAATTGCGCCTCAATGATCTTCGGAGCAATCGCCTGCGTGGTTGTAATGCCGGTGGCAGCGGTTGCAGGGGGCTATTTTTTTCCGATTTAAATAAACATAAAATCCAACGTTTAACATAATTCCAACTGCTGTAGAAACCGGTGCAGCAAGACCGATCTTTGTCAGGCTGGCATTCGGCTGGATACTCATGATGTATGCCATTGGCAGACGGACCGAAGTGTCGGATGAGTCCCTGTGTCATAACCCAGAGCGTCTTATCATTTCCATTAAAATAACCGATCATGCTGAAGAGGACGGCTGTTAAAATCGTTTCCGGTGCGAATCCTTTCAAGTAAGCAAAGCCATTCTGAATAACGTCGGCATCCGTAGAGAAGAATCCGGACAGGACATCTCCCTTAAGAAATACAAGAGCGAAGACGAAACATCCGACAACCAGGCCGACTTCGATTCCGGTGAACATAGATTTCTTTGCACGCTTTGATTTTCCGGCACCGACATTCTGAGAGACGAAAGAAGCCATAGATTGCATGAGTGCGCTAGGTACCAGCATTGCAAAGTTTACGATTTTACAGGCAACGCCGTAACAGAAGAAGCCTCCAGTCCGAGGCGGTTTACAAAAGCGCAGAGTGCGAGGAATGACATCTGTGTCAGGAATTCCTGGAGCGCAAGAGGGAGTCCAATAATGAGGAATTTCTTGCACTGTGGATTCAGGCAGAAGTCTTTTTTTCATAATCTTAAACGGCAAATTCTTTTTTGATAAGAAGAACTACTGCGAAGACAACACTGACTGCCTGGGCGAAAACAGTTGCAATTGCGGCACCGACTGCGTTCATGTGGAAACCTGCAACAAGTATCAAGTCACCGAAAACATTTATGATGCATGCGACAAGTACAAAAAGCAGAGGAGACTTGCTGTCTCCGAGTCCACGGAAAATCGCAGAAAGCAGGTTGTAGGCGACGATGAAGAAGATTCCGCCACCGCAGATACGGATGTAAACAGTAGTCAATTCGACAGCTTCAGCAGGTGCCTGCATCAGGATTGCGATCGGGTGTGCAAAACAAACCATAACGATGAACAATCCAACTGAAATCGCTGTAAATACAATTGCAGCACCGCCAATGACGGAGCCAATCTGTTCCGGTTTCTTTTCGCCGAGATAACGCGCGATCAGAACCGTGATACCCATAGCAAACTGGACGACTACGAAAGTGACGATTCAGAACCTGACTTCCGGTAGAAACTGCAGAAAGTCCGGAGGTAGAACCAAATCTTCCAACGACCGAAGGTCAACCGCTCCATACGCTGCCTGAAGGATTAGTGCGCCAAGCACAGGCATCATAAATGCTACCAGTTTCTTTAGAATGCTTCCTTGCGTAAAATCAGCAGTTTTATCTGTCATTTTGAATGCTCCTTTCACACATGATGTCGTAAAATTTCGGATTGTTTGAACCATGCAGTCAGCGTCCGCATCGGAGATATCATCAAGATAAGGCGTCAGCTCATTAAAATAATTCTCATTATATTTTTCAGAGATTTCCGTCCCATGTTCTGTCAAAGACAAGTATGTGACACGTCCATCATCTGGGGAGGCTGTCTTTTGTACCAATCCTTTCTTCTCCATTTCTTTTATTGTCCTTGTGACACCCGGTCGCGGGATATTCAGAACGTCACTTAAATCAGAAACTCTTACATGGACTTTCTGTTTCTGAAGCTCCTGGATCATATCCATATAGCGGATGTGAGATGACATGATACCTTCCGGAAGCGGAGGGAGCATCTCACGAATTCGCTTTTGCCTGATAACATGCATCGAGCATGCGTTTGATTTTTTTTCATTTGTCATAATAAAACTCCTATATAGTTACCAAGGTTAATTACCATAGATAATTATATGGAGGTTTGAGGAATTGTCAAGAGAAAATGTTGATTGTGATGATAATTTGAGGAAAATGTGGAGAGAAGTCTTGATATGTTCGCAAATTAATAAAAGACAAGAAAACGTATAAGATAACAAGCAAGTTATAGTAAAATAAATAAAAAACTAGTATAATATAGTAAGAAAAACGTACAAGATAATAAGTAAGTTATACGAGGGGAAATGATATGAATACTTATGCACCACCATTCAAACTTACAAATACAATGCTGGATTTAGTCGCATCAATTTCTGAAAAAGTAGGAAGAATCACTACTGGAAAAAATCTGGAGTCAAAGCCACATTTGAGAAAAAAATAACAGAGTTAAATCAATCTATTCTTCTTTGAAAATCGAGGCAAATTCATTGACAATCGGACAGGTAAGAGATGTCATAGATGGAAAGCTTGTGCTTGGAGAACAAAAGGAAATACAAGAAGTAAAGAACGCATACGAAGCATATGAGAAAATAAATGAGATCGATCCTTATGATATTGAAGAATTAAAGCACATACATGGGATTATGACGAAGTATCTGATAGATGAATCAGGATGTTTCAGACATGGCGAAGAGGGTGTTTTCAATGGAGAGGAATGCATCTTCATGGCACCGCCGGCAAGATTCGTCCCACATCTTATGGAAGAACTGTTTGATTGGATGGAACGAGAAAAAGAAGAAGTTCATCCATTGATCCTGTCCTGCGTATTTCATTATGAATTCGTATTTATTCATCCATTCGCAGATGGGAATGGACGCATGGCAAGGTTGTGGCATACTTGTCTTTTAGCAAATTGGAAGCCATTCTTTCAATACATTCCAATAGAAAGTCAGATTGAAAGATTCCAGGAAGAATATTACAATGTGATCGCACAATGCCATGTAAATGGTGATTCAAATCTATTTATCGAATTTATGTTGCGCCGATTGATCAGATTTTTAAAAGAAGTTCTGTTACAGTCGGAAGGACAAAGGGAAAATATATCAGAATATGTAAAACGATTATTAGATGTTATGGAATACGAAGTTCCGTACACCGCAGTTACTTTGATGGAGTTGTTGGGTCTAAAGTCAAAGGAATCATTTCGCAAGAATTATCTGAATCCGGCAATAGAACTTCAATTGATACAGATGACAGTTCCTGACAAGCCACGCAGCAGAAATCAGAGATATGTGAAAAGATAGATGTTGCTGGGCAAATATGAATGTGGATGCAGTAGCAGCACAGATTAAGAAACGGAACTACCCGGCGGCAATCAAAGAGTTTTGCGGTGAGATTTTGCTGGTCGGAATTAATTATGATATACTAGACGTGATGAGTTGGTAGTGAGAGTGGAGCAAGCTGATCTGCTTTCCATCAGCGATACGATTATATTAAAACAAAGGAGGACTTACTCGATGAGAGAAGTAAAAGCAGTAAAGATTAATGCAGCAGATTTTGCACCGTACGGAACATTTTGCAGTATGACAGAACCAGAGGGATATCCACTGGAGGGAGAGATTCATAAATTCTATCCGGACCGTATCTCAGGAACCTGTGTTGGAACAATGGCATTTTCACCGATTGAAGTTCGCAAGGACGAAAGAATTGTCAAGATGGCGGAATATCATACAACTACATGGGAAGGGATTGTTGCTCTTGATGACGACATGCTTATCCATGTTGCACCTGCTTCCGGCGGAACACCGGTTCCGGAACTTGCGAAGGCTTTCCTTGTACCAAAGGGATGCATGGTAAAGATCAATGCAGCAATCGGCATCTGTGTCCACTTCCGGCGAATAATGAGGTACTTCATGCAATGATCGTACTTCCGGAATGTACTTATGCAAATGATTGTACGGTTGTTGAATTTGAGGAGAAAGATTGGTTTAAGATAATATTATAAAGATGAAACAGATTGATTTTGACCACGGAACGGTTACAGGAAATATTTTGGGAGCAGCGTTACCGATGCTTGTGGCTCAGATACTGAGTCTTTTTTTGTACAACATTGTGGATCGGATTTATATTGCCAGGATCCCATCAGTAGGAACAACAGCGCTTGGAGCAGTGGGTTTGTGCTTTCCGATTATTGTGATCATCACTGCATTCAGCAATTTATTTGGAAGTGGCGGTGCCCCGTTATTTTCAATTAACCGAGGCAAAGGAAACATAAAAAAAGCAGAAGCGATCATGAATACATCATTTTCAATGCTGTGCATTTGTGGAGTGGCATTGATGGTGATCGGAATGCTGTTCGCAAGTTCGATTCTGATGTTGTTCGGGGCGTCGGAAGAAGGGCTGTCTTACGCATATCCATACATGATGATTTATTTGATCGGAACAGTCCCATCTATGGTTGCAACAGGGATGAACCCATTTATTAATGCGCAGGGATATGCAACTTCAGGAATGTTATCGGTTACAATTGGAGCCGTTGCCAATCTGATTCTGGACCCATTGTTTATATTTGGATTGAATTTAGGCATAAAAGGAGCGGCGATCGCAACAATCATCTCCCAGACTTTATCGGCAGCATATGTATTTTATTTCTTGAGAAAGAAAGCGGAATTGAAAGTGCGGGTGCTGTCAAAAGGAGAATGGAAAGCATGTAGAGATGATGCGAAGAATATTGTGAGCCTTGGAAGTGCAGGGTTTATCATGCAGCTGACCAATAGTCTGGTAACAATATGTTGTAACAGCGTCTTATCAGGAATTGGCGGTGATGTATATATCTCTGTCATGACAATTGTCTCAAGTGTCCGCCAGATGGTGGAAACTCCGATCTATGCTATCAATGAAGGAACTTCTCCGATCTTGAGCTATAATTATGGAGCTCAGCGTCCGAAGAAAGTCAAGAAAGCTATCTGCGTATTGACTTGTATGATATTGATCTATACAGCAATTACGTGGAGCGTGATTATTTTCGAACCGGAATTTCTGATCGGAATTTTCAGCACAGATAGAGAACTGCTTGCTGATTGCGTAGATGCACTGAAACTTTATTTCGCAGCATTTATATTTATGGATCTGCAGTATATCGGTCAGACTGTTTTCAAATCATTGAACAAGAAGAAGCAGGCAATTTTCTTTTCATTACTTAGAAAAGTATTTATCGTTGTGCCACTGACGTATTTGTTTCCATATGCATTTCACATGGGGACGAGAGGGGTGTTCTTAGCAGAGCCTATATCTAATGTGATTGGTGGAAGTTTGTGCTTTATTACAATGCTGGTAATGCTGAAAAGATCTGTTTGACATAAGAAAAAAGAAATAGGTTAAAACAGTCTTGACAAACCTACCTAAGCGGTGTATATTATCAAAATGAACAGTGTTCATTATAAATTCAATACAGAAATGAGATATCGGAGGTGAGATCGTGAATCATCTTGCTACTTCAAAAGAAGACATATTAGCTGCCAGCAGAGATCTGATAAAGGAGAATGGATGGGCTGCCGTAAGTATACGGGCTGTTGCGTCTCGATGTTCTGTATCAGCAGGTACTATTTATAATTATTATGAATCCAAGGCAGATTTGCTCAGTGATACAATAGAGAGTATTTGGCAGGAAATCTTTTTTCACCCGGAAGACGAGCAGGTATTTCATGATGTCGAATCTTGTATTTCATGGATCTATGAACGATTAGAATACGGTAATCGTCAGTTTCAGGGTTCTTCTCATTACATTCATTTGGTTTTATGAGAGATGAAAAAACAAGTGGAAAGAAAAGAATGATGAAGACATGGGGACATATTCTGAATGGGTTATGTGAGGTTTTAGGAAATGATCCGAAGGTCCGTGCAGATGTATTTGACCAGGAATTTACAGAGAAAAAATTTGCAGACATACTGTTTTCCCTGATTCTTGTGTCGATGATTCGTCAGGATTATGATCCATCATCAGTATTGATGCTTGTAAAGAAAACGTTGTATGTAACTGTTCAGAGCCAAGCAAAATTTCAAAAACAGGTATAAAATGCTTGCATTTTTAAGATTGTTTTTGAAATTTTATTTGGCGGATACGCCACACCGACGAAATGCGTAGCATTTTGGAGGTTGGCTCTGAACAGTCACCTATATATTAAATTCCCACAGTAGCTGTGGGAAATTTTTTTGAACGAAAATGAACAATGTTCATGTACGCATAGTTATGTGTGATTGTAATTGTGCAGGTCTGTTTTATCAGAACAACATAATTCAATATAAATTTAAAAAAGAAAGAGGGAAATTTATCATGCAGGCAATTGTAGAAACTTTATTTGACACCGTATATTTAATCTCGGTAATCACGATCGGAATTTTAATGATCAGAAAGAGCAAAGGAAACCGCCAGTTTACGATGTTTGGAATTATGGCAGTTCTTTTGGGAAGTGGAGATGCATTCCATCTGGTTCCACGTGCACTGGCTCTTTGCACCACAGGTCTTGAGAACTTTACTGTACCATTAGGACTGGGCAAATGGATCACATCTGTAACGATGACAATCTTTTATGTTATTCTTTACTATATTTGGCGTGAACGTTATCAGATCAAAGGACACAATGCAACTACAGCAGCGATCTATCTACTCGCAGGATTAAGAATTATTTTGTGTATGATGCCACAGAATAACTGGCTTAGTGCATCAGCTCCACTTTCCTGGGGTATTTACCGTAATATTCCGTTTGCACTGATGGGAATCCTGATCATTGTTTTATTTTATAAAAGCGCAAAAGAGAACAATGATCAGTCTTTCCGTTTTATGTGGCTGACAATCGTTTTAAGCTTTGCATTCTATATCCCGGTTGTGCTGTGGGCGGATGTCATTCCGATGATCGGTATGCTGATGATTCGAAAACATGTGCATATGTATGGACAGTGCTGATCGGTTACAGGGCAATGAAAAAGGAAATAGCTTAAGGATAATGCGAAGGAAAGCAGCAGACAAAGAAAGAACTTGTTATCCGTTTACTGTAGAAAAAATAGACATGAAAAAACATGACATGATATAATTAAAAACAACAGAAAACATTGAAGATGAAGAGGCAACAGTAAATGGAAAAGGGAAGTACCGGTTCTAAACAGACAAAAAGATACAGTTGGATCATTGGCTTGTTTATTTTTATAACAGCACTTCTTTTGGGCTGTATTATTGTAAAGAACATAGAGAAAAAAAAAGACAGCAGCTGCTTATACTGCACAAAGTACAGTAAAGCGGATCAATGCACAATTAGATCAGTATGTTGAACTTTCAGAATTTCTTGAAAACGTGATTCTTGCAGGATATGATCTGAATCAGACTACATTCTCAGAATTGGCAGAAATGCTTCCGAATGAAGCAGGTGTTGTAAAAGCATTCGAACTCGCACCGAATGGGGTTATTACTGATATTTTCCCAAAGCAGGGAAATGATCAGGCTTTTGGAATGAATATGCTGACAGAGCATGAACGCAGTGGAGACGCAAAGCGTGCCAAAGAAACAGGAAAATATACTCTTGGAGGTCCATATCAATTAAAACAGGGAGGAACAGGAGCTTTGCTGTTCCATCCGGTTTATCAGAATAATATTATAGGAAATGACACCTTTTGGGGGGTTTGTGATCATAGTTATCGACTGGGATAAATTTATAGATGAAATTGGCATGGAACGGCTAAGTGAAGCGTCATATTGTTATGAGATATGGACGAATGATGAGAATACCGATGATCGGATTGTTCTGGCTCAAAATCAGGAACATATGCCTGAGAATAGCCTTACGGTAGAGTGTGAGATTCCTAATTACACATGGTATGTGGATATCGTACCAAAGGAGGGATGGATTTCAATTTATCAATGGATTGCTGTTATTGTATCAGCCCTCATAATTGCCATGATGGGTGCTACTATTTTTGATCAGATCTGCAGCAAAAAACGTCGAGAGAAGCAGTATGCAGCTGAATTGAAAAAATCGGCAGAACAGGCAAAAGAAGCAAGTGAGGCAAAAACACGATTTCTGTTTAATATGAGTCATGACATCCGAACCCCGATGAATGCAATTATTGGATTTTCAGATCTTCTAGGAAAGAATCTTAAGAACGAGGAAAAAGCAAGGGAGTATTTAGGAAAGATCAAGTCCTCGGGCAATTTTCTGATGACGATTATTGATCAGGTGCTGGAAAAGGCTCGCATTGAAAGTGGAACAGCTGTGTTAAAAATGCAGGCAGAGAATTTGAGCGAAATGTTTTATTCTGTAAATACAGTATTTGAATCTGATATCCAATCGAAGGAAATTCAATATTCGATAGATACAAATATACAGCATAAATATGCAGTCTGTGATAAGACAAAACTTCAGGAAATATATTTAAATATAGTGAGTAATGCAATCAAATATACTCCAAACGGTCAGGCGATTCATGTAAATATTACGGAAACAGCATCAGATGATAAAAAGCATGGTATGTATTCATCTGTGAAGATACCGGAATAGGGATGAAGCAGGAATACCTTCCACATATTTTTGATGAATTTTCAAGAGAACATACAGCGACAGAGAATAAAGTGGTCGGTACTGGTCTTGGACTTTCTATTGTGAAATCTTTTGTTGAACTGATGGGCGGAAAGATTTATGTAGAAAGCGAACAGGGGAAAGGAACAAAATTCACAGTGGAAATTCCACTGGAGATTGCATCAGAAGAGGATGTATACAAAAAGAAAGAGTCGGAACAGTCTGTTATATCTGATAAGAGTATTGGAAAGCGAATTCTTCTTGCGGAAGATAATGAATTAAATGCTGAAATTGCGATAGAACTGTTGAAAGAAGAGGGATTTTGACTGACTGGGCAAAAGATGGTCAGGAATGCTGTGATATGCTGGGACAAGCAGGATGGATATTATGCGTTGATTCTCATGGATATTCAGATGCCGAGGTTAAATGGATATGAAGCGACTGCAAAGATACGGCAGATGGAAAACCGGAAAAAAGCCGCCATACCGATTATTGCCATGACTGCGAATGCTTTTGCGGAAGATATACAGATGGCAAAAAATGCAGGAATGAACGGTCATATTGCAAAACCATTGGATGGGGAAAAAATGATCACTGTGTTAAAACAGTGTCGGCAGATAACAGTGACGTCAAAATACAGGAAGATTTATAAAAGGCATTCTTGAAAGAAATAACAGATGGTGTGGGATTTTGATATGATCCCACACCATCTGTTATTTATTCAGAGAATTTATCACTGTAACGAATATACATATCTTCCCAATCCATGAACAATACATAAAATACCTGTCCGTGTTGCGGGCTATCTACAATTCTTCCATGGTCAAGCACAGAAAGGTAAGTTCCGTCAGCCTTTCGAAGATGAAAGTGAATATAATCATTTTCATTGCCGCTGTCGATTTGCTGCCAGATACTTGCCTCAATCTGCTGCTGCTCATCTTCCCGGATAAGGTTTCGAAAGCTCTTCTTTGTAAGCTTAAACAGCTCATCTATATCTTTATATTCAGCCATGTGGAGAAACTCATGGTTTGCATAAAAGAGTTCGTCATTTCCCTTATCCGCTCTGTAGATAATAAACGCACCAGGAAGATGTTCAGAGATATCCTTGAGTGCAAATCCAAGTTGTTTGCGGACACCGGATTGAAGTCCTTCCTTGTAAGCCATACATCCATTCTTTCCATGTAGTTTTACTTCATAAAGTGCGGCATCTGCACAGCGCATGAGCTGCGCACGGTTTGATGCAGCGGTAGGGTATTCAGCATATCCAAGAGAAATATAAAATGGGTAGTCATTTCCCTTGTATGAGAATATCTTTGGAAGCATAGTGAATTGTTGTAACTGTTCTTTCGCATCATCATATGTGCGATTAGGGAGAAGAATACAGAATTCGTCACCGCCGTTTCGCCCCAATAATGCATCCGATGGAAAAGATTTTTTTCATACTGTCAGCAAGATTCTTTAAAGCTCTGTCACCGTAAACATGTCCATAGATATCATTAATAAACTTAAAATCATCTATATCGAAGAGTGCAACTACATAATGAGCGTTCGGATTTTTTAGCAATCATTTCTTCTACTAATTCATCAAATCCGTAACGATTATAAATATTGGTAAGTGAATCCATATGTGCCAGTTTCTGGAATTTGTTTTTATTTTCTTTTGATGTTAGCCAGACCCAGATAAGAACTGACAGAACAAATACGATAGAAGTAAAAAAATCCGATAACTATAGCTATAAGTTTCGCATTTCTCCACCCACTTACAGGCATTACCTCAAATTTCCAGTTCTCTTCACCTATTGTAAAATCATAAGAAACCGGATTTGTTAAATTTCCATCTGATTGATAAACAACTTCATATGTATCACTCCAGGGAGAGGATGTTTTCGAAAGCTTATATTTATAACCAAAATCCGAAAGTGCGTTGATTGAGTCTGAAAAAATATCAGGAACACGCAAAATGACAATCGTAAATCCCCAGAAATATTCCTGCCCATTTTCATCCTTTAAGTAGACCGGATTGCGAACTGCAATTCCATAGCCTCCTTGCTTTAATTCAAAGGGACCTTGTGTGATCAAAGTATGGTTATCCCTCGCATAACAGGAAATTTCTCCACGATCTTTATCATGGAGCAGATCAATCTTGCCCGATTCATTTCCTTCAGCAGGATAAATATCTGTCACAACACCATTTGGGGCGAGCTGTATACTTTCTATAGAGTCGGACATAATATTTTTGGAAATGGTATCAAAATAATTGATATCTCCATTTTCACTGATCAAGATTTGTTGTAACGTATCAGTGACCTCAATTCCATTAGTAATCTCATTCTTTATACGTTCACCGTAAGCTGTTGCATTTAATTGTGCGGTCGTGCGTTTCTGTTCTGTTTTTTCAGTGGCATCTGTTTTGTATACGATGAAACCAACAAGGCACATGCCCAGTAAAAAAAACATAAGAGGCACAAGCGTTTTTTCTTCTTCAAGTAATTCACCTCTGTTTAAGCATCGTATATTTTCGCAATGCCATATTATAGCACAGAAATCGAAAGATTGAGTGAAAACTGTGAAAAAAACAGGAAAATTGGATGGGGAAGTGATCAGGCAGAAAAGTTGCTTCTTGCTACACAATTCCTTAAGTGATATACTGAACTAGAGAAAAAATAATCCGTGTGGAATTACAGTTTCGGTTTTACACGGATTTTTAGAAAATGAGTGGTTAGTTAAAACTAACCAAGAAAGGAGATGCGTAAATGGAAATTTTTCTTGGGATACTGATTCCGTTCATTGGAACAACGCTTGGTGCAGCATGCGTGCTTTTTATGAAAAAACACTTAGAAAACAGGTGCAGCGTGCACTTGCAGGATTTGCAGGGGTAATGGTTGCGGCATCCATCTGGAGTCTTTTGATTCCGGCTATTGAACAATCCGAAAATATGGGAGCTTTATCATTTTTTCCGGCGGTAGTCGGTTTTTGGATTGGCGTGTTGTTTTTGCTTGCGCTGGATCATTTGATTCCACACCTTCATGTAGGAAGTGAACAGTCAGAAGGACCTAAAAGTAAGCTTGGGCGTACAACGATGATGGTACTGGCGGTTACACTGCATAATATTCCTGAGGGGATGGCAGTTGGTGTAATGTATGCAGGTCTTCTTGCAGGAAATACAAAGATTACAGCAGCGAGTGCGCTTGCTTTATCACTTGGAATTGCAATTCAGAATTTCCCAGAAGGAGCAATTATATCTCTGCCGCTTAGAGCCGAAGGAGAAAGTAAGGGGAAGGCATTTCTAGGAGGTGTGCTTTCAGGTGTGGTTGAACCAGTTGGAGCAGTACTTACAATCATTGCTGCGCAGCTGATAATCCCGGCATTACATATTTACTGAGCTTTGCAGCAGGAGCAATGCTTTATGTTGTGGTTGAAGAACTGATTCCGGAAATGTCGCAAGGGGAGCACTCTAATATCGGTACAGTTTTCTTTGCGGTTGGGTTCAGTTTGATGATGGTTCTGGATGTGGCGTTGGGGTGATAGAGAATCTTAAAAGATTTATTTGACATAAGAAAAAAAGAAATGCTAGTCTAATAAATAGAAAGGTGCTACCGGGCGGTTATTTTTGCGTCTTGGAATCATGCTTTCAACGCACGTAACCAAGACTATAAAAAGTCGCACACAGTGAGATCACTATTTAAAATGTATGTGTTATTATAAAATTGGAGGTGAATGTGAAATGAAGACAAAAGATGAACTTCCTGTTTGTCCGGTAGCAACGGCCGTGTCCCTTATAGGTGGAAAATGGAAACTTTTGATCATACGTAATTTAAAAAGAACGTCCCTGGCGTTTTAATGAACTGCAGAGAGATATTGAAGGCATTTCACAGAAGGTACTGACAGATAGTCTCAGGCAAATGATTGATGACGGGCTTGTTTATCGGCACGATTATCAGGAGATTCCGCCAAAAGTAGAATATGGATTAACGGAACTTGGAAAAGAAATGCTGCCAATTATAGATGCACTGGCCGATTTTGGGAATTATTATAAATCAATCATAGATTGATTCTTTATTAGGAATTTAAACAACATAGAAATCAGAATTTTTTTATGAAGTTTCCAATATTAATTTATACAGGAGATATTATGAAAATTACTTACATTAACCACAGTGGATTTTTACTTGAAACCAAAGATTGCTACTATATTTTTGATTATTACAAGGGTGAATTACCGAATCTTGACAAGGAAAGAAAGAAGTGATCGTTTTTTGCAGTCACTTCCATAAGGATCATTTTAACCCACAAATTTTTGGGATCCTTGATGATATGGGAATGACTTATCAGGCAATCCTGGCGAATGATATACGAAAAAGGAATCATTTGTCGGATATGAAGATCACATATGTTTATCATGATCAAGCTTATAGTTTGGATAATGAAACCAAAGTTGATACATTGCTGTCTAACGATAGTGGTGTAGCATTTATTGTCAAAACAAAGGAAGGTACCATTTATCATGCCGGCGACTTAAATGACTGGTATTGGGATGGTGAACCGAAAGCTGACAACCAGAGACTTACTTCAGCATATCGTGCGGAAATCCGGAAAATTAAGGGTATGCACTTTGACGCTGCATTCGTTCCCCTTGATCCGAGGCAGGAAGCCCACTATGCCGATGGAATTCTGTATTTCCTTAAAAATGTAGATTGCAATGTCATTTTTCCAATGCATTACTGGAATGATGCCAATGTAATTAAGCGGTTTATTACTGAATATCCGCAATATAAGTCACGTATTAAAGACACAGAATGTACAAAAGGAGAAGAATTATGAAGTTTAAGATGATTCATGAAAACTATAATGTATCCGATCTGGACCGTTCTATAAAATTCTATAACGAAGCTCTCGATCTGCACGAAGTGAGACGAAAGACTACGGATGATTTTATCAAAGATCCAGATGGATACTGGCTTGAGATTCTGCCATAAAGCTAGTTGAGAAAACGAAAAATGTGCTAATTTCAGATAACAAAAAAATAAGAGAAATCCTTGAATCAAGGATTTCTCTCACATTCTATCAATGCGGAAGAGGAGACTTGAACTCCCACAGGATAAAACTCCCACTAGAACCTGAATCTAGCGCGTCTGCCATTCCGCCACTTCCGCTCGACACAAACTATCTTATCATAGAGTCTGCGTTTTGTAAAGTCTAAAAATTAAATTCTATATATTGTTCGAATAATTTAAATTTATCAGAAAACTTTAATAAAGTTTTTATTGACTCCGAGATGGATTTGTATTATAGTTTCTCGTTGATATTTTGCAACTGTTCAGAGGTTGGCTCTGAACAGTTACGATATTTTGAAGAAAAAATAACAGTGGGAGGAAGATATATGACATTTTATCAGGAATTACAGCTCAGTTCAGTTGCATCTAAGCAGCTGATCAAAGCGACAGAAGACAAGAAGGAAAGGTATCGCCACATTCTAATTTATAATTTTAAAGTCTATCTTGTAATGGCATTTTGTGTGGCGGTAGTTTCTTTATACAGTCATTTCACAGGGAATAACAACAGTGTAGTAGGCGTTACAGTGCTTCTTGCGGTGCTTGTTCTTCGACAGGCAGATTTTGGAATTCGTACAACGCACGGATTGGCCTCGATTGTCGGAATCTTTGGAATATTGATTGCAGGACCGAAGCTTTCGAATATGGTGTCACCGGTTCCGGCATTCTTTATTAATATAGTATGTATTTTGCTTCTTATGATTCTGGGATGTCACAATGTGATCATGTACAATCATTCTACATTTGTTCTTGGATATCTTCTTCTCCAGGGATATGATGTGACCGGACAGGAGTACTTGTATCGCGTGGCTGGCCTTTTGGTTGGAATGGTATTGTGTATGGCAATCTTCTATAAGAATCAGAAGAACAGACCGTATAGAAGATCATTTCTTGATTTGTTCCGCGAGTTCAATATCAGCTCTGCAAGAAACAGATGGTACATTCGTCTTTCATTAGTTGTTTCCAGTGCAATGTTATTCATGTCATTGCTTGGACTTCCGAGAGCAATGTGGGCGGGGATCGCAAGCATGTCTGTTTGTCTTCCATTCCCGGATGACTGTAAAGAACGAGCAGGAAAGAGAGCTGCATTTAATATAGTAGGATGTCTGTTATTTGTTATCCTGTATTTGGTGCTTCCGGAGTCAATGTATCCATATATTGGAATGATCGGAGGAATCGGTGTGGGATATTCCGCAGGTTATGCGTGGCAGACTGCATTTAATACATTTGGAGCACTGTCCATTGCATCCGGCTTGTTCGGAATGCCGTATGCGGTAGCGCTTCGTATTGGGGCAAATGTATTTGGCGCGGCATACACGATGGCATGCAATAAGATTCTGCCGAGACTGGCAGCAGTGTTTGAGCAGAGAAGAGCGCAGGTTAGCGAATAATCTAAGTTGTTTGAAATAGTAATTTATTCGAATAAAAATGGAGTGAGAACTGAGGCAATATAATTCACCTCAGTATCTCACTCCATTTTTCGTACAAACGATCCAGTGACCAGGCGGCATTGGCCGGGCTGGTGGAAGGAAGCACAAGGATGTCTCTTTCGGTCAGCGGCTGCTGATATTTCTTATAAAGAGCTCCGGCTTTATTTCCGTTTGCATAGATTTGTCGAATCTGACAATGATCTAAGATTTGTTTCAAATCAGTTGGTGTCACATTCTTGATACTGCTGTCACTGGAGCCTTTGATGTCACAGCTTTGAATAACATCCCAGATGGCGATATGGTGGCGGAGTAACATGGTCGTTTTCTCTTCAACTGTCTGCGGAGTTTCCTCCTCACAAAGTTTCGCCAACAATTTCCAAAATCGATTTTGTTTATGTCCGTAGTAGAAATTATTTTCCCGTGATTTTACAGAAGGAAGAGTTCCAAGAATCAGAATCTCGGAGTCTTCATTATAGATTGGTTCAAAGGAATGGGTAATGTGTTCATATTCCATGGTTGTGCTCACTTTCTGATGGTTTGGAGTAAGTTTTATAACAAGTATAGTGTCTCATGAAGATTGTGTCAATGATACTGTTTGCGTTGCTGGTCGCACACCGTGTGAACAGTAACTGCTACAAGGAGCAACTTCGCATCCACACAAAGGTTGCTTTTACCTGCGTAATGGATTATACTAGTCTGACAGGGAATTTTGAAACGGAGGATTTTACAATGAAAATTGCAGTAACTTATGACAACGGAAATATTTTCCAGCATTTTGGAAAGACAGAGACTTTCAAAGTGTACGAAGTAGAAGATAATAAGGTGGTTTCCAGTGAAGTGATCGGTTCTAATGGGGAAGGACACGGAGCACTGGCTGGACTGCTTGCAGGACAGAATGTAGATGTTCTGATATGTGGTGGAATCGGTGGCGGAGCTCAGACAGCACTTGCAGAGGCCGGCGTTGAATTATGTTCAGGTGCTCAGGGAGACGCAGATCAGGCAGTAGAGGCATACCTGAAAGGTGAGCTTGTATCCAGAGGAGCTGCATGCGATCATCATCACCATGAGGAAGGACATTCCTGTGGAGATCATGAAGAGGGACATTCTTGTGGAAGCAGCTGCGGTGGCGGATGCGGATCACACACTACAATGGAAGGAAAGAATGTTGGAAAGAAATGCCGTACACATTACAAAGGAACATTCAATGACGGCACTCAGTTCGATTCCTCTTATGACCGTGGAGAACCACTGGAATTTATCTGCGGTGCCGGACAGATGATCAAAGGATTCGATGCAGCAGTAGCTGACATGGAAGTTGGCCAGGTGGTTGACATTCACCTGATGCCGGAAGAAGCATATGGTCAGCCGAATCCGGAAGCTATCTTCACAGTAGAGATTGCAGAACTCCCGGGATCTGAAGACCTTGAAGTGGGACAGCAGGTTTACCTGTCCAATCAGTATGGACAGCCATTTCCGGTAAAGGTAACAGCTAAGGAAGAGACAACAATCACTTTCGATGCAAACCATGAGATGGCAGGAAAAGAACTGAACTTCAAGATTGAGCTTGTATCAGTAGAATAAAAAGTGAATAGAAGTAATTAGAGATTCTGCTAAGAAATATCTAATAAGAAACATAAAAGAGAGGGCAGTACTTCAACAATTAAGAAATCGTGAAGTACTGCCCTCTCTCTGTAATTGCAGGTAAAGATTTAAATTGCTACGGATTTACACTATCACTCACAATCTTTCCATCCATAATGCGGACAACACGGTCAACCTGATTGGCAATTTCATCATCATGTGTAATGATAATAACTGTTCTTCCAGACTCATGAAGGTCTTTGAGGATATTCATAATCTCGATAGTTGATTTACTGTCCAGGTTACCGGTCGGCTCATCGGCAAGGATGATTGGCGGCTGTGCGGCAATTGCTCTGGCTACAGCGACACGCTGCTGCTGTCCACCGGAAAGCTGGTTCGGTCTGTGGTCCATACGATTTTCCAGTCCAACTTTCGATAGAGCTTCCCCGGCAATCTCTTTTCTTTGTTGCTTTCCAAGTCCGCGATAGATCAGTGGAAGTTCTACATTTCCAAGTGCATCCAGGTTTGGAATCAGATTAAATCCCTGAAAGATGAAGCCGATCTTGTGATTGCGGATATCAGACAGTTCATTGTCTGAGAGATTGGCAACATCTTTTCCGTCCAGAAAATATTCCCCGGAATCAGGTGTGTCAAGACAGCCGAGCATATTCATAAATGTAGATTTACCAGAGCCGGAATGTCCGACAATGGCAATAAATTCCCCCTGGTTGATCTCAAGAGAAACATCATCCAGTGCGCGGACTTCATTTTCTCCAGGATTGTAGATCTTGTACATATTTTTAACACGAATGAGTGGCTCCATAATAACCTCCTTAAAAAATAAAATAAATAACTCAATAAGAATTTTAATTTCCAAAATAAGCATTGAGTCCAAGAACCAGACCATCAGCCAGACTATTTAGTGTGGAATCACTGTGGTCAGAGCTTGCATTTCCAAGTTCCATATCAACAGACGGAATCGTACTATAAGAAGTCTGCGTCAGATCGATATTCATAGAACCATTTTGGTAAATGGTCAATCCTTCTGTACGAAGTCCTTCTACAAGAGAGGCTCCAAGTGCATCATGTTCCTGCCAGTGGGAAGCGACAGGTTCCATACTTTTCAGACCATCCGGCACAGAAATGTAGAAACAGCCTTTATCATATCCCAATCCATCTCCATCCCAGTGGAGTGAGATGTGACAGTCAGCTACATTGTTACAGAGTACGGTGCGGGCAACATTATCAAGCTGGACATCGTCGCTATTTCTCACCATAAGGACATCATATCCTTGAGCAAGCAGCTTATCTTTCAGAATCTGAGCCATCTGAAGTGTAACAGTGCTTTCAGCAGTTCCATCGTTAAATGTCATTCCACCGGAAACTGCAGTCGCATAAGTTGCACCCTGAGCAGTGCTTCCGCCGGTTGTCTTTGGAGAACCATCCGGGTGACACTGTGTCTTTACAGAAGCACCACCGGAAGTTCCATGTCCGGCATTCACGCCGACGACGATATCCTTGCGATCAGAATCTGCAAGATAAATAGTAGCTGTTCCAGAATTGATTGCAGAAAAGTCTGCGTACTGCCAGGAAGGGTCAAAGCTGATCTCCTGTCCATTGCTGTAAAGAGCCGCTGCGCCGGTCAGCAGTTCCTGCTGAGTTACGGATTCAGATTCAGAAGCAGATGGGATGGCGGCATCAGCAGAAGAAGTTTCATCTACAGTTTCATTTTCAGAATCTGATGAGATAGAAAAATCATCCGCTGTCTTGGGTGGTGCCTTAGTACCCTGCGCCTGCGCCGTGTCCGTACTGGATTTGTGCTGTATGCTACCGCATCCGGTCAGGCAGTAACACAGGAGAACGGCACAAGAGAATCGAAAAAATGGGTTTTTCAATTTCAATCTCCTTTATGATAAATATTACTGTTCTCATTGTATCATAATCATTTTCCAAATAGGGAAAATTCAGATAAAATTAAGGTTTCAAAAAGGAAAATATAATGTAAAAAATTCAAGGCGATTGCATAATCATTTTGATTGCGATAGACTACAAGAGAAAGAATATCATAGTTAGGGAATTTTGCCTGCCAATAGCATATAGTGTGGCGGGAGTTCTAGTGCTATGTAATTCGCATAATCATAATATACGAGGACAATATATATGGAAGAACAACAAGAAAAAACGCAAGGGAAAAAACAAGATAAGAAATTGTGGAAGATTTTCTGGTCAACCTTTTACTTAAGTGCGTTCACATTTGGTGGAGGTTATGTGATCGTCAGCCTGATGAAGAAAAAGTTCGTAGATGAATATCATTGGATTGAAGAAGAGGAGATGCTGGATCTTGTGGCGATCGCGCAGTCGGCACCGGGAGCAATCGCAGTGAACGGAGCAATCGTAATCGGATATAAACTGGCTGGAATTGCGGGAATTCTGACAGCAATTGCCGGGACAGTAATCCCACCATTTCTTATTATATCGATACTTTCTGCCGGTTATCAGGCATTTCGAAATAACCAGATCATCAGCTTAATGCTCGAAGGAATGCAGGCCGGAGTGGGCGCCGTGATCGCATCTGTGACATATGACATGGGTGCCGGAATCGTGAAGAAGAAAGATGCTTTGTCATACGTACTTATGGTCGGGGCATTTATAGCTTCCTGCATATTTGAGGTAAATGTAGTCTATGTGATTCTGATCTGTGGAATTGTCGGAGTACTCCGCGCATTAATTGAGAAAAAGATCACGAAGAAAGGAAGTGAAGAGAAATGATTTATTTGAAATTGTTTTTAAGCTTTCTTCAGATTGGAATGTTCCTTTGGCGGCGGTTATGCGGCGATGCCTCTGATCCAAGAACAGGTTGTGACACAGCATGGTTGGCTTACGATGACAGAATTTACAGATTTGATCACGATTTCCCAGATGACACCTGGGCCGATTGCGATCAATGCGGCAACATTTGTCGGCAGCAAAATTGCAGGAGTGGTAGGATCTGTTGTGGCGACTTGTGGGTGCATTCTGCCGTCTTGTATTATCGTAACTTTGATCGCATGGTTTTATTTAAGATATAAGAAAATGAAAATGTTCCAGAGCGTGCTGGAATCCTTAAGACCGGCAGTTGTCGCATTGATCGCATCCGCAGGAATCGCAATTCTGCACACTGCATTCTGGACAGATGGAATTGTGCAGTTTGCGGCGACAAAATGGTCTATGGTGGTGATCTTTGGAATCTGTTTGTTATTGCTTCGTAAGACAAAACTGAATCCGGTGGTTGTGATGATGCTTGCCGGAGTGATGAACGTGGCAGTAAGATATGCAGCCGGATAAAACAGTGAATCCATGCAGGTTCCGGTAAAGAAATGTGAATAGGTGAAAAATACGCAGACTTATGTGGAAAACATTTCAAGGATCATGGTATATTGTGAATAACTTTCATGGTATACTGTACATACGTTGTGAAAAGAGAACAGAAATAATAGAGAAAACATTTATGAATATACAAGGAGAGCGAAATGAGCGAACAGAACAATCAGAACACACAGGAATCACAGACACCGCACAAGCGTCGTGTGAGATATAAAGGAAAATACCCGAAGAAATTCGAGGAGAAATATAAAGAGTTACAGCCGGAGAAATACAAGGATACAATCGCGCATGTAATCCAGAAGGGCAACACGCCTGCCGGCATGCACATTTCCATTATGGTAGAGGAAATCCTGGATTTCCTGAAAATCCAGCCGGGTGAGACTGGATTCGATGCGACACTCGGATACGGGGGACATACGAAAGCAATGCTGGAATGTCTGAAAGGCAGGGACACATCTATGCAACAGATGTTGACCCGGAAGAGTCTGCAAAGACAAGAAAACGTCCGGCAGATCAGGGATTCGGAGAAGACATTTTAAGTATCCGTCTGCAGAACTTCTGCACGATCGATGAGATTGCGAAAGAAGTTGGAGGATTTGATTTTATCCTTGCGGACCTTGGAGTTTCCTCCATGCAGATTGATAATCCGAAGAGAGGATTTTCCTTTAAAGTTGACGGCCCGCTGGATCTGCGCCTGAATCAGCAGAAGGGAATCAGCGCAGCAGAGCGCCTTGATAACATTTCCGAGGAAGAGCTTGCCGGAATGCTCTACGAGAATTCAGATGAGCCATACTGCGAAGAGCTGGCGAAAGCGATCACGGATGAGATTCGCAGAGGAAATCGTATTGATACAACAACAAAGCTTAGAAATGTCATCGAGAAGACTTTAGATTTCCTTCCGAATAATAAAGAAAAGAAGGACATTATCAAAAAGACTTGCCAGCGGGTATTCCAGGCCCTTCGTATCGACGTCAATAATGAGTTTGAAGTGCTTTATGAATTCATGGAGAAACTTCCGGGAGCATTGAAACCGGGCGGAAGAGTGGCAATTCTTACATTCCATTCCGGAGAGGACAAGCTTGTAAAAAAAGCACTCAAAGCAGGATATAAAGAAGGAATCTATTCCGAATATGCGAGAGATGTTGTACGTCCGTCAGCACAGGAATGTGCACAGAACGGAAGAGCGAGATCTACGAAGATGCGCTGGGCCGTGAAGGCGGAATAGTTGACTTCAATATAATGAAATGTTATAGTTAGTCAGAAATAATAGCGTTCGGTGCTGTTTGATCAGAGAATATATTTCCATATCCTGATCGAAACAGGTAAAAAAAGGGAAACAGGTGCAAGACCTGTACGAACTCGTCACTGTGAGCAGAGATGCGGTCTTCTTAGAAATTAGATTTCAGAAGACCGCTCCTATACAGACAAGTGTGGAGAGTCCACACATCCACTGGGAGACCGGGAAGGTGTTCTGTATAGAAGATCTGTAAGTCAGGAAACCTGCCGGCCGTTGGTGCGGGGAATATACGAATTCGGATCACGAGTAATTGATTGTACCGAAAGAACCATTCTTACTGTTCGCATTACGTGTGACCAGCAATCATTCATTTGATTCAAGATAATTCTATCCATTTTCCGTATTTTATAATTCACAACTTAAGAGGAGACAAAAAAGAAATGAAAAATAAGAGCAGATGGCTTGCGCTTATGCTGACAGGTTCTATGATGATTTCACCATTGTCTTATACAAGAACATATGCGGCAGAAAATGAGCAGCAGTATGAGACAAATTTACAGGAAACTGTTGAGGTGGAAGAAGCTGATCTAGATAAGAAACAAGATGAGAGTCAGACAGAAGACGCAGGAAATGTTAAAGAAGATAAAAGAAATGACGATTTAACAAAAGAAGATCAGACAGAGGAATCTGATAAAGTTGATAATTCTTCGGATAAATCAGATAATCAGAATTCAATCGAAGCAGAAACAAAACCAAATTTAGAGAATAACTCAGAAAATAACTCAGAAGAGAAAGATACAGAAACCACCGGGAAAAATCCAGGCACAACTGTCTCAGATCAGGTTGCAGACGAAAAAGCTAATAACAAGGATACACAGATAAAAGATGAGACAGGCAAGTCAGAACCTTCTACGGATTCTAACGATTCTACGAATACTCCGGAACCGGAACTTCCGCCACTGCAGGAGGCTCCTTCTGTAACTGGAGAATCTGTGAAAGTAGTAAAAGAAGACGCTGAAGAGTTCAAGATGTTCAAGGTCAGTGAGTCAACAGTTGTTGAAAAGGATGGCGAACTTGATATTACGATCAAGACAAACAACACAGGATTTGATGCGCTATATCTTGGTTCAAAAGATGATTTGTTGAAAGCATCTGTTATAGAAGGAACAAAGGATGAAGAAGGTGCATGGACATTTCATTTCAATGTGCCGAAAAGAAAAAGCAGGTCAGACAATTCCGGTATCTTTGAGAAAGTCAAAAGATCAGACCTGGTATGACAAACAGTACTTATGGATGTACATTCCGAATCCGGGAGAAACTTCAACACCGGATCCGGCACCAACTCCAACACCGACACCGGAAGCAACAGTAGCAAACGGAATCTACAGTATGGATGTAACTTCCAGTTCTTCCATGTTTAAAGTAGTGGATTGTATCCTGACAGCAAAAGACGGAAAAATGAGTGCCGTGCTTACATTAAGCGGAACCGGTTACGGCTATCTGTATATGGGAACAAAGGAAGAGGCTGCAAGCGCAGATCAGTCATCCTGGATTCCATATCAGGTGAATGAAGAAGGAAAATATACTTATACTGTTCCGGTAGAAGCGTTGGATAAGGAAATCGCAGTAGCAGCCTATTCCATTAAAAAAAGGAATCTGGTATGACAGAATGCTGACTTTCCAGTCAGAGACAATGAAGAAGATTGCCGATCTTAATTCTACAGATTCTGAGAATAAAGGTGATTCCGGAAACAACGGAAACACAGGAAATTCCGGAACTACTGGTGGTTCCAACAATACAGGTAATACAGGAACAAACAATTCTGCTTTCCCAGGCGGTTCTGTACCTGGAACTAATTCAGGAAAAATAGATGGAAATGACGGAAAAGCAGATAATGTATCAAAATACGAATCCGATACAAGTGGCTCTACTTCTCATGTAGACAGTGCCACAGCACTGAAAGACGGTGTATACACTCCGGATCGTTTTACCTGGTCCGGTGGAACAGGTAAGGTTCAGATTACTTGTAATAAAGTGACGATCCAGAATGGACAGGCTTATGCAACACTCGTGTTCAGCAGTGATCATTATCAGTATGTGAAAGCGAACGGAAATAAGTATTACACAACAAAGGGCGGCGGGTCAGCGACAGTTGTTATCCCGGTTGCATTGAATCAGAACAATAAGATTATTGGAATGACAGATAAAATGTCTGTCGCACATGAGATAGAATATACGATTTTCATTTATCTTGCAGCGGCGAATGGAGGAACATCTGCAAACGGAACAGATGCTTCAACAAGCAGTAACCAGAAGCTGGATGAAAAAGCACCTGAAATCATAGGTTTGGAATATCAGTCAGAGACAAAGCTTGACTATGCAGAATATTTCAAGATTTATCATTATGATCAGGGGATTGTACTTCTTGAAATCGATATGACGAAGGACACAGCAAGAGACCCTGAAAAAGCAGAGGAAACAAAGTCTGAAAATGAGAAGTCTGCAGAAGATAAAGAGAAGTCTTCCAAGAAGAAAGTAGCTTCTGTTACGATCAATAGATCAGAAGATTCTAAGAACTCAGATGCAGAAAGCAAAGTAGATGCTTCTGCCGAGGAATCCGCAGCTTCGGATAACAACGGCACAAGCGAACAGGAACTGGCAGCAGAGCTTTACAAGGGAAATGTTGTGAAATATCTGATCGTTCCGGAGGATGTGGAAGTTCCGGTTGGTCTTGAGCAGGATATGATCATTGTGAAAAAACCGACAGATCATACTTATGCAGAGTCTGATGAGATTCTGAATATGATGAAAGATCTAGATCTTCTTGATAATATTTCGGCAGTTGGAATGAAGAGCAAAGACTGTACAGTATCCGAGATTGCTGATAAGATGAAAGCAAAAGACGGAGAGAAGAATGCTGAAGTTGCATATGCAGGAACAGCGGACAAGCTGAAGTTGAAGAACCTTGTGAAGAGTGAAGTGAATCTTGCTTTGTTTACAGGAGATATTCTTCCAAGAGAAGATTCTGAGGAAAATGCAGCGAAAGATACTGACAAAATAGTAGATAAAGACAGTAAAGATACAAAAGAGACTCTGACAGTAGAAGAGAAGACGGAACAGTTCGAAGAGCTGACAGAAAAGCTTGCAATGCTTGGAATTCCGGTACTCGTTGATCGTTCTTCCGAGGAAAAGACAGAACTTGGAAAGCAGGAGTGGATCAAGGTTTACGGTGTTCTCTACGGATGTGAAGAGCTGACGAACGAGAAGTTTGATGCGGCAGTAGCAGCGGCAGAGAAATAGGAGAGAAAAAATAGAATGAAGATAAGAAGATGCAGAATCACAGCGTTAATGCTTTCAGCTGCACTTCTGCTCGGAGGCTGCGGTTCTACCGCAGCCTCCGGTGGAAACAGCGGTAATAATTCAGCAGGTACAGATGTAACAAAGGATAAGACCAAAGATGCAGCCGACAAGACAAAAAAAGCACCGGAGATCGAAGGGCTTACTTATGAATCTACAATGGATCTGACTTACGCGACAGAATTCGATGTATACTATTATAAGGATGGATATAAGTTGATCGATGTCCATGAAGATAAGCAATATCTGATTGTTCCGGAAGGTGAAGAAGAACCGGAAAATCTGGCGGATGATATTGTTGTGATCCAGCAGCCGACAGAGAATATTTATATGGCGGCGACAGCATCCATGTCTCTGTTTGATGCAATCGGCGGAATTGACAAGGTAAAATTCTCCGGACTTGAGGCTTCCGGCTGGTATGTAGAGAGTGCAAAGGAAGCAATGGAATCCGGAGCGATGACATTTGCGGGAAAATACAGCGAACCGGATTATGAGACTCTCGTTGACGGAGACTGTGATCCGGCAATCGAATCAACGATGATCCTTCATACACCGAAGGTACAGGAAATGATCGAAGATCTTGGGATTCCGGTATTTGTAGACTACTCCAGTTATGAGTCACATCCGCTTGGAAGAACCGAGTGGATCAAGCTTTATGGGGCACTTCTGAATAAAGAGGAAGAAGCGGATACATTTTTTGACCAGCAGGCTCATGTAATCGAGGAACTGAAAGGATTCGAGAACACGGAAAAAGACGGTTGCTTATTTCTATGTGAGTACAGATGGTTCAATCGTTGTGAGAAAATCTGACGATTATATTCCGTCAATGATCGAAATCGCAGGTGGAAGATATGCGTTCAAAAATCTGAAGAATCCGGACAGCAACGCACCATCTGTTAAACTGACGATGGAGGAATTCTATGCGACTGCTGTAGATGCAGATTATCTGATCTACAACGGGACGATCGACGGACAGATAAATAGTATCAGTGAACTGGAAGCAAAGAATGAATTGTTCTCTGAATTCAAGGCGGTGAAAGACGGAAATGTCTGGTATACCGGAAAGAACTTATATCAGGCAACAGATACAGTCGGAGAGCTGATCAAAGATATGCATCTGATGCTGACAGACGGTGATGCATCTCAGATGACATTTCTTGAAAAGATGGAGTAGAAGAATGGAGCAGACAAGTTTTCATCAGGAAAATTTCAGACGGCGTACAAGATACACAGCGGTATTTCTGATTCTTGCAGCAGTATTTTGTGTTGTGACAGTGCTAAATATCAATACCGGAAATGTTCATATTCCGGTGCCTAAGATTCTGCGTATTCTCTTTCTGAAAGAAGGAGCGGCGACAGAGTACAATATTATATGGAAGATCCGTCTTCCGAGAATTCTGATGGCAGCGCTCCTTGGTGGTGCATTGTCTCTTTCAGGTTTTTTGCTGCAGACATTTTTTTCCAATCCTATTGCCGGACCTTTCGTTCTCGGAATCTCTTCTGGAGCGAAAATGGTAGTGGCACTTACAATGATCGTGTATTTGAAATATATCGGAAGATTTTCTTCGTATACACTGATTCTTGCAGCATTTATCGGGTCGCTGATCTCGACGGGATTTATCCTTCTGATGTCGAAAAAAAAGTGCAGCATATGGCGTCTCTTCTTGTCGGGGGATCATGATCGGATATATCTGTTCGGCTATCACGGATTTTGTTGTGACATTTGCGGATGATTCTGATATTGTGAATCTGCACGGATGGTCACAGGGAAGTTTTTCCGGAATGAGCTGGAGCAATATTCGTGTGGCAGCAGTGGTTGTCGGACTTGCGGTGCTGTTTATTTTCCTGTCCAAACCAATCAGTGCATATCAATTGGGAGAAGCATATGCGCAGAGTATGGGAGTCAACATCAAGACATTTCGCGTGATTTTGATCTTGCTTTCCAGTATTCTGTCAGCGTGTGTGACTGCATTTGCCGGACCGATTTCCTTCGTGGGAATCGCAGTTCCGTTTCTGACAAGAAAAGCGTTCGGAACATCAAAGCCGATCGTGATTATTCCGGGAACATTCTTTGCGGGGGCGGTTTTCTGTATGATCTGTGACCTGATCGCAAGAATGGCACTGGCACCGGTGGAATTGAATATCAGTACGGTGACTTCTATTCTGGGTGCACCGATCGTTATCTATATGATGATACCGAAGGGAGGAAGAAAATAAGATGGCAGATTATTATTTTCAAATGAAAGACCTGTCGGTAGGTTATAATGGAAACTCCCTGATCCATGATATTAATATCGGGATCAACAAGGGGGAGATCGTGACTTTGATCGGGCCGAATGGTTCAGGAAAGTCAACGATTTTGAAAAAGTATTACAAGACAGCTGAAAGTCGTTGGAGGAAATGTATTTTTTGACGATACTTCTCTTCTGAAACTGCCGTACAAAGAGCTTGCGTCTAAGATGGCGGTCGTGTTGACGGATCGGATCAAGACAGAGTTGATGACTTGTCATGATATTGTGGCGACTGGACGTTATCCTTACACAGGACGACTTGGGATTCTGACGCAGGAAGATGAATGTCTGGTGGAAGAGGCGATGCAGGCGGTGCATGCGCAGGAGCTCGGCAACCGTGATTTTAATGCGATCAGTGACGGACAGAAGCAGCGTGTTCTGCTGGCGAGAGCAATCTGTCAGGACCCGGATGTGATCGTTTTAGATGAGCCGACTTCATTCCTGGATGTAAAATATAAGTTGGAGCTGTTGTCTATCCTTGAGCGGATGGCAAGGCAGAAGAAGATTACGGTGATTATGTCTCTTCATGAAATCGATCTGGCACAGAAGATTTCAGATAAGATCATCTGTGTCAAAGGCGAGACGATTTCACATTACGGAAGCCCGGAAGAAGTATTTACAGAAGAAATCATTCGCGAATTGTATGGAATCAATAATGGATATTTTGACCCGCTTTTTGGAAGTATTGAACTTCCTGCGCCGGAGGGTGAGCCGGAAGTGTTCGTGATCTCTTCCGGCGGAACTGGAATCCCGGTTTATCGAAGACTTCAGAAGGAGCACATCCCGTTTGCGGCAGGTATTTTATATGAAAATGATATGGATTACCGGCTGGCAAGATTACTTGCGGCAGAAGTGATCACGGAAGAACCGTTTGAGGAGATTCGGGAAGAAACGCTTCAGAAAGCATTTGAGACAATAGGGAAATGTAAGCGTGTGATCAATGCCGGAGTGAAGATCGGAACATGGAATATAGGGATTGAGAGATTGCTTGAAAGAGCAGAAATAGAAGGGAAATTATAAAAACGTATAAAAATGAGCCGAGATAGCATAAATGTGTTTAAAAAGCGCTGTCAACGCTCTTTTTTGTTGCTATTCATGATTGTGAATGGTAGAATAGAACAGTATAGGCTATAAAAAAGATGGGAAAATAGCAGTACAGACTGTTATGTGATGGGAGGCAATTTATGAGTAACAATGGACAATCAGCAAAGAGAGCAAGCTTCTCGGGTAAAATCGGATATGTGCTTGCTGTTGCAGGCTCAGCAGTCGGCCTGGGAAATATCTGGAGATTCCCGTATCTGGCTGCGAAATATGGAGGGGGAATCTTCCTTCTCGTTTATCTGATTCTGACCGTATCTTTTGGATATGTTCTGATCATGTCAGAGACAGCACTTGGAAGAATGACAAGAAAAAGTCCGGTTGGAGCTTTTCAGACATTTGGTAAGACAAAATCATTTAAGATCGGCGGATGGCTCAATGCAATAATCCCGATGCTGATCGTGCCGTATTATAGTTCGATCGGTGGCTGGGTTATCAAGTACCTTGCAGTATTTGAAAGGAAATGTGCAGACTGTTGCACAGGACGGATATTTTACAGAATTTATTTCAGATTCTTTTCAGGTAGAAGCATGGTTCATCGTGTTTTCTATTCTTGTATTCTGCGTTATCCTGGCAGGAGTTGAGAATGGTGTAGAGCGAGTATCTAAGATTATGATGCCAATCCTTGTTATCCTTGCGGTTATCGTAGCAATTTATTCTGTAACAAGACCGGGAGCAATTGAAGGTGTGAAGTATTTCCTGATACCGAATCCAAAGCACTTCTCAGCAATGACGGTTGTTGCGGCAATGGGACAGATGTTCTACTCCCTGTCAATCGCGATGGGAATTTTGTATACATATGGTTCTTATATTGGTAAAGACGTTGATCTTGAGAAGAGTACAACACAGGTTGAGATTTTCGATACAGCAATCGCAATGCTCGCAGGACTTATGATCATTCCGGCTGTATTTGCATTCTCTGGTGGAAACCCGGACAATCTGCAGGCAGGACCATCTCTGATGTTCATCACACTTCCGAAGGTATTCGCAAGTATGGGCGTTGGAAGGCTGGCTGGTATCCTGTTCTTCATATTGGTACTTCTTGCAGCAGTGACAAGTGCAATCTCACTTCTGGAGACAAGCGTATCTACATTCCAGGATGAACTTCATTGGAGCAGACCGAAATGCTGTATCCTTATGGTTGCTGTTATGCTTATAATCGGAACCTTATCTTCTATGGGATATGGAGTACTGAGCTTTATTCAGATTTTCGGAATGGCATGTCGGACTTCTTTGACTTCCTGACAAATTCAGTGATGATGCCACTTGCAGCACTTGCAACATGCTTCCTGATTGTTCGTACTGTTGGATTTGAAAGAATCGCAAGAGAGATCGAACAGTCATCTGCATTTAAGAGAAAGAAGTTATATATGTTCTTTTTGAAATATCTGGCACCGATCTGCCTGATTATTATATTATTAAGTTCTATTGCAAATGTATTGGGAATTATTTCTATGTAATGGAAAATGCTTGTTAAAATAGACAAGTAATCTTGCTGTAAATCTACCTGCATGGTATAATATAACTAGACTTGTAAAGTTTAGAAACAGTTCAGCCATACAACGAAGTGGTCATAAACTGACGGTCTTACGTTGTATGGCTGAATTGCAATAATTTTACATTTTAAGAAAATAATAGGAGTGATTAAGATGTATCAGGAAGAGTATAAGCGCTGGATGGCAGCAGACCTGGAAGACGCAGATCTGATGCCGGAGTTAACTAAAATCGAGGGAAATGATGACGAGATCAAGGAGCGTTTCGCAGTTGCGCTGAAGTTTGGAACAGCCGGACTTCGTGGTGTACTTGGAGCAGGAACAAACAGAATGAATATCTATGTTGTTCGTCAGGCTACACAGGGACTCGCTAACTGGGTAAAGACACAGGGCGGTACACAGACAGTAGCGATCAGCTACGACAGCCGACTCAAGAGTGATGTGTTTGCGAAGACAGCAGCAGGAGTTCTTGCAGCGAACGGAATTAAAGTAAGAATCTACGATGCTCTGATGCCAGTACCGGCACTTTCCTTTGCAACACGCTATTATAACTGTAACGCAGGTGTTATGGTAACAGCATCCCACAACCCGGCGAAGTATAACGGATATAAGGCATACGGACCGGATGGATGCCAGATGACAGATGATGCAGCAGCAATCGTATACGAAGAGATCCAGAAGACAGATGTACTTACAGGTGCGAAGTATATGTCTTTCGCTCAGGGAGTTGAAGAAGGTCTGATCCGTTTCGTAGGAGATGACTGTAAGGATGCACTGTATGAGGCAATCGAGTCCCGTCAGGTTCGTCCGGGTCTGTGTAAGAGCGCAGGACTTAAGCTTGTATACAGCCCACTGAATGGATCTGGATTAGTACCGGTAACACGTGTACTTAAAGACATCGGAATCACAGATGTAACAATCGTACCGGAGCAGGAGTACCCGAATGGATATTTCACAACATGCAGCTACCCGAACCCCAGAGATCTTTGCAGCACTTGAGCTGGGACTGAATCTTGCGAAAGAGACAGGTGCAGACCTCATGCTTGCAACAGACCCAGATGCAGACCGTGTAGGAATCGCTATGAAGTGCCCGGACGGATCCTATGAGCTTGTTTCAGGAAATGAAGTCGGAGTTCTTCTTCTTGACTATATCGCAGCAGGACGTATCGAGAAAGGCACAATGCCTGAGAAACCGGTAGCAGTGAAATCTCTCGTATCTACACCACTTGCAGATGCAGTTGCAGAGCATTACGGAGTAGAACTTCGCAACGTACTGACAGGATTCAAATGGATCGGAGATCAGATTGCGAACCTCGAGGCAGCAGGTGAAGTAGACCGTTTCATCTTCGGATTCGAAGAGAGCTACGGATACCTTGCAGGACCATATGTACGTGATAAAGATGCAATCATCGGATCTATGCTGATCTGTGAGATGGCCGCTTACTATAGAAGTATCGGAAGTTCACTGAAACAGAGACTGGAAGAGATCTACGCACAGTACGGACGTTACCTCAATAAAGTAGACAGCTTCGAATTCCCGGGATTAAGCGGAATGGATAAGATGTCAGGAATCATGGAAAATCTTCGTAAGAATCCTCTGGAAGAGATCGCAGGATACAAAGTAGCCAGCGTGATCGATTACGAGAAGACAGAAGAAACAGGACTTCCGAAGGCTAACGTACTTGTTTACAAACTGGAGAACAACGAGACAGTAATCGTTCGTCCATCCGGAACAGAGCCGAAGATCAAGATCTACTACACAACACTTGGTAAAGATCTTGCAGAGGCAGAAGCTGAGAAAGAGAAACTTGCAGAAGCACTAAAACCAATTATGGAGTAATAGAAGATGGGAAAGGGGATCAGATATCTGGTCTCCTTTTTCACTGTCGTAAAAAAATAAGTAGTAAATATGTAGCATATATGTTAAAATCAATACATTACAGTAAAGTAATAAAGTGATTAGAGAACGAAACAGATGGAGGAATATTACGATGTATATCACATGTCTTGATTTAGAGGGAGTACTTGTACCGGAGATTTGGATTGCATTCGCAGAGGCGAGTGGAATTCCGGAACTCAAGAAGACAACAAGAGACGAACCTGACTATGATAAACTGATGAACTGGAGACTTAGTGTTCTCAAAGAGCACGGACTTGGATTGAAAGAGATCCAGGAGACTATTGCAAAGATCGATCCTCTTCCGGGAGCGAGAGAGTTCTTAGATGAGCTCCGCACATTCAGTCAGGTAATCCTGATTAGTGATACATTTACACAGTTTGCCACACCGCTGATGGAGAAGCTGGGCTGGCCGACACTGTTCTGCAACAGTCTGGAAGTAGCTGAGGACGGCGAGATTACAGGATTCAAGATGCGCGTAGAGCAGTCTAAACTGAGTACTGTAAAAGCACTGCAGTCTATGGGATTTGACACCATTGCGAGCGGAGATTCCTACAATGATCTTGGAATGATCCAGGCAAGTAAGGCGGGATTCCTTTTCCGCAGTACAGAGCAGATTCGTGCAGATCATCCGGAAATTCCGGCCTATGAGACTTATGATGAGCTTCTGACAGCGATTAAAGACGCGATGAAATAGAGGATGAAAATACGAAAAAGCATCTGCACAGCCTGAATTGGCCGGTTGCAGATGTTTTTTATATGTTAGGAAAGTCCTTGTATATAGATTAATGTAGAAAATCATGATAAGATAGAAAGACAAAGAAGTATTAGCAGAATCAGCAGTATAGAAAAATGGAATCTGTAAGATTGGATGAATAAACAGGAAAGGACTACAACCAACATGTTATACGATGAAATCATGAAGATAGTGACACTGGCAGGGGAACTGATGCTTCAGGCACAGGACGAGGAACTGACAGTTTTTGATAAAGAAGGAACCGCAAACTTTGTGACAAAGCATGACAAGGAGATTCAGTTTTATCTGATTCAGAACCTGCGTCAACTCATACCGGAAGCGACATTTCTTGCAGAGGAAGACGGGATGCAGCAGGAACTTGGAGATGGATATTGCTTCATTATAGATCCGATTGACGGAACGACGAACTTTATCTTTGATTACAAGCACAGCTGTATCTCAGTCGGGCTGACGAAGTTTGGAAGAATGCTGTTTGGCTGTGTTTACAACCCTTACACAAGAGAAATGTATTCCGCTGTGAAAGGCGAAGGGGCGAAGCTGAACGGAAAAGAGATTCACTGTTCAGATAAAGGACTTGCAGATAATCTGGTTGCATTCGGAACTGCACGGTATCAGACAGAAGATACAGACAGAATCTTTGACCATGCGAAGAAGCTGTATCTGAACAGCCTTGGAATTCGTGCCGGTGGTTCTGCAGCACTTGATATCTGCCGTGTGGCATCCGGTGCAAATGGAGTCTATCTTGAACTGATGCTGTATCCGTGGGATTATGCGGCAGCATCTTTGATCGTGATGGAAGCAGGAGGATTTATCTCAACAGCAGAGGGCGGAATGATCACGTTGGATCAGCCGTGTTCCATACTGGCAGCAAGAAGACAGTGCTGGAAGGAAGTAAGCCAGTTGTTGAGTGTATAATAAGAAGAATGAAATAGAGAGAAAAAACAGAAGGGAACTGAATTCATATGTTTACGCATGAGATGATAAAATCTTTTAATCAGTTAGAGATGGATGTATATAATTACATCATCAGCAATGAAGAGAAAGTAGTATATATGAAAGTACGTGAACTGGCAGAGGAGGTTCATGTTTCAACAACGACGATCCTTCGCTTTTGTAAAAAGGTAGGATGCGAGGGATATTCTGAATTCCGTTTGAAATTAAAACAGGAAGTCAGCAGCAAGGAACAGAAGAAAATCAATATGGATCTTACTGCGGTTAAAGATTTCTTTGAGAGGGTGCAGACACAGGCATTTGCTGAGAATATCCAGGAAGCTATGAAGTTGCTTACAAAGGCATCGTCAATTATATTTGTAGGTGTGGGGAATTCTTCTTTTATAGGAAAGTATGGGGCAAGATATTTTAATAATGTAGGCTGGTTTTCATTTGCTATTGATGATCCGTTCACGCCAGTATTTCGTGGAAAAGGTGAGAGAACAGCTACAATCGCATTGTCTGTATCAGGAGAGACGGAACAGACACTGATGTTGGCAGAAAAGTTGAAAAGAAGAGGGAGCAGCCTGATATCTATTACAAATAAGGCAAACTGTTCTTTGGCGAAGATGAGTGACTGCAATATAAATTATTATGTTTCAGAGTATAAATATAAACAAGACGAAGATTATGATCTGACATCCCAGATGGCAGTCGTTTTTATTTTGGAATTAATCGGAAGAGAATTGAAGGGCGTCCATAACGATACAGATGATCTGTTTTAAAATGATATGGAAGACTTATTTCATTAAGGTTGTAGAATGTAATGGTACGAATAGTAACCAGATAAGTAACAAAAAAAACAGAATACACTAAAAAGTATCATAATATACAAAAAAGGAAAAGGAAAACAGTGCATTTTACACAATAAAGTAGAATGCCCTGTTTTTTTTATGTAACAAATTCCGTCTATATGGAACAGAAACCAGAAACAGGAAAAAGTACCGACAAAACGAAAAATACTTGTTATACTAGCACCATCAAAGCAAATGAGAAAAAATAAGGGAGGAAACAATCATGGTAATTCGATTATTTTGTGCAGCAGGAATGTCAACCAGTCTTCTCGTAAAGAAGATGGAAGAGGCAGCAAAGGAAAAAGGAAAAGATGTTGATATCGTAGCATATCCATTTACAGAGATGGAACGCATGATTGAAGGCGTGGATGTAGCACTGCTCGGACCACAGGTAGGATATCAGCTTGCCAGAGCAAAAGAGATCTGTGATCCAAAAGGGGTTCCGGTAGATGTGATCCCAATGCAGGATTATGGAATGTGCAATGGAATGAATGTTTTGAAATTTGCATATAAGCTTGCGAAAAGTAAATAAGAGAAAACAAAGATACACAATTTAAAAAAAAAAACAGAGTAAAGGGTAGTAGCAAATGAAAGAGAAATTTAACGAAAAAGTAATCCCTGTGATCCTTAAGTTTATTAATACAAAGGGAATACAGTCAATAAAAAATGGTATGGTGACTTCCATGTCTCCTCTGATCATCGGATCAATCTTCCTGATCCTGTCAAACTTTCCGATAAAGGCAGTTGTCGATGTATTAGAGTCTACAGGAATCAAAGCAGTATTCGATCAGGCATGTGGTGCAACATTCTCCATCAGTGCTATGATTGCAGTTATCGGTATCAGCTATAGCTATGCGAAACTGGAAAATCAGGAACCACTCAACTGTGCAATTATTTCATTGGCATCATTCTTGATTCTGATGCCTTCGTCCAAAACAACAGAAAGTGGAGAAGTTGTTAGTGGAATCATTGATAAGACATGGACAGCAGGACAGGGAATGATTGGAGCAATCATTGTCGGACTGATTGTACCGCCTATTTACTGTTGGTTCTTGAAGAAAAATATACGTATTAAAATGCCAGCCGGAGTTCCGGAAGGTGTAACAAATGCATTCTCAGCATTAATCCCGGCATTCGTAATCCTGACAGGGGCTGCAGTAATTCACGGTATCTGTTCTATTGGATTCGACACAACAGGTATTGAAATTATTTACAAAGTTGTTCAGACACCACTTCAGAAAATGACAGACTCCCTTGGTGGAGCAGTTCTGATGTGCTTTACAGGACCATTCCTGTGGTTCTTCGGAGTTCATGGTTCAACAGTAGTTGGTGGAATAATGACAGGACTATTACAGGCAAACAGCCTTGCAAATCAGGCTATTATTGACAGTGGTGTAGAACTTACAATAGCAAATGGAGGACATATTGTAACACAGCAGTTTTATGATCAGTTTATCAATATAACAGGTGCAGGTATCACAATCGGACTTGTAATGTATATGTTCTTCTTTGCAAAATCAAAACAGTTGAAAGCACTTGGTAAATTGGGAATTATTCCGGCAATATTTGGAATCAATGAGCCAATCCTGTTTGGTGCTCCAGTCGTTATGAATCCAATGCTTGCAATTCCGTTTATTGGAATGCCTGTGATCGCATGTTTAATCCAGTACTTTGCACTGTATACAGGAATCTGCCCATTATATGGAGCAACACAGATCCCATGGACTTGTCCACCGATTATCTCAGGATTCCTTTTAGCAGGATGGAAAAGTGCTTTTTACTTCAGTTAGTGATCCTTTGTGTTTCATTCTTTGTTTATCTGCCATTCATTAAGAAGATTGACAAGATGAATCTGGTTCAGGAGAAGAATCAGCCGGTAGAAGATGAGGATGAAGACTGGTAAAATCAGAATAAAAAAAATAATAGCAGGACAGGAGACAGAAATGGACGAAAAATTTGAACTGGCATGTTTTCAGATTATTACATATGTAGGTACAGCAAGAACACATTTTATCAATGCAATCCATTGTGCGAAAGAAGGAAAATATGATGAGGCAGCAGAGCTGATCAAACAAGGAGATGAAGCCTTTTCACTTGGGCATAACGCTCATGCAGACCTTCTGACAATGGATGCAAACGGAGAGATTTCTAATGGATACATGCTTCTGATGCATGCAGAAGATCAGCTTATGAGTGCAGAAGTTTCCGTACTCTCGCAGATGAATTCATTGCACTGTATAAGAGAATTGATGAGAAATAATCATCAAGATGTAATTGAATATAGAAACAGAAAAGTTGGGGGCAAAAGCCCCCAACACTATTATACAAAGCAATTAAGACAACAGGAAGGAAATAACAATGGGATTTCGTAAAGATTTTCTCTGGGGCGGCGCAGTTGCTGCTCATCAGCTGGAGGGTGCCTATGATCGAGATGGAAAAGGCTTGAGCATTATGGACGTTGTAACCAGCGGAGATGTGAATAGAAGAAGAAGAATAACAGGTGAAATACTAAAAGGCGAGAATTATCCGAATCATGAAGCAATCGATTTTTATGATTACTATAAAGAAGATATCCGCTTATTTGCGGAAATGGGATTCAAGTGTTTCCGTACAAGTATTGCATGGACACGTATCTTCCTAAATGGTGATGAAGAACAGCCGAATGAAGCCGGATTAAAATTCTATGATGACATGTTTGAGGAATGTCTGAAATATGGGATCGAACCAGTGATCACACTGAGTCATTTTGAGATGCCTCTGCATCTTGTACAAGAGTACGGTGGATGGAGAAACAGAAAACTGATTAATTTCTTCGTGAAATTTGCAGTAACATGCTTTGAGCGATACAAAGACAAAGTAAAATACTGGATGACATTTAATGAGATTAATAATCAGGCAGATATCGGTGACGGATTCATGCTTTACGCTAATTCCGGGGTTGTGGTTAAACCAGAAGAAAATGTAGAAGAATTGATGTATCAGGCATCTCACTACGAACTGGTTGCCAGTGCTGAAGCGATAAAAGCAGGACATAAGATCAATCCGGAATTTCAGATTGGCTGCATGATCGCAATGTGCCCGATCTATCCGGCTACCTGTCGTCCGGAAGATATACTGCAGGCTGAAAAGCCATGCAGAAAAGATATTATTATACAGATGTGCATGTAAAAGGAGAATACCCTGTAAATATTTTGAAATACTGGGAAAAGAAAAGACCTTAAGATTGACGTAACAGAAGAAGATCTTGCAGTGTTAAAACAGGGCTGTGTCGATTATATCGGTTTCAGTTATTATATGTCTTTCTGTACAAAAGCAGAACCAGACAATCCGGAATATGATTACCGTGGAGAAAAGGATCGTATAAAGAATCAGTATGTAAAGGCAAGTGAATGGGGATGGCAGATTGATCCGATTGGACTGCGCTATTCATTGAACTGGTTTACAGATCGCTACAAAGTACCATTGTTTATTGTAGAAAATGGATTTGGAGCATATGATACTTTAGAAGAGGATGGAAGCATCCACGATCCATACCGTGTAGAATATCTGCAACACCACATTTTCAGAAATGAAAAAAGGCGGTAGAGGAAGATGGTGTAGATCTGATGGGTTATACACCATGGGGATGCATCGACCTTGTCAGTGCAGGAAGCGGTGAGATGGATAAGAGATATGGATTCATCTATGTGGATAAACATAACGATGGAACAGGAGACTTATCCAGAAGAAAGAAAGATTCTTTCGAGTGGTATAAAGAAGTTATTTCAACAAACGGCGAAAATATCAATTAGTTAATAGAATGACTATTAAAAAGTGTCTATATCAAGAAACGATAAAAGGTTCTGATATAGACACTTTTGCACGTGGATTCAAAAAAGAAGAGATTCGACATTACAGATTTGTATTTGAAGGAAAGAAAATTCTGATCGGAATGCGAGAATAATGTTACAAAACATAGTAAAAAAAGTGCGGAAAAATCAGAAGAAAAAAGAAACTTTTTGTATCATTGGAGCAAGACAAATCGGAAAGACAACTATTATCCGAGAGTTTGCGAAAGAGCAATACGAACACTTTGTTGAAATAAATTTCATCTTAGACAAAGGGGCAGAAAAAGATCTTTGAAGGAAAATTAGATGCAAATACGATCATCGAGAATCTCACAGCATTTAAGATGTCATTGATTTTTTCTGGATGAGAGGATGCAAGATGTGCAATAAAATTCCTTGTGGAAGACGGTAGATTTGATTATATAGAATCAGGCTCTCTTCTGGGAGTTCGATACAAGGAAGTTCCGTCTTATGCGGTAGGATTTGAAGAAATCGTATATATGTATCCAATGAATTTCAAAGAATATCTTACAGCGAATGGAGTACAGGAATCTACGTTAAAAACGTTACAGACTTGTTATGAAAAAAACATGAAGCGGTTCCAAAGGTGATGCATGAAACTTTGTTGAAGCTGTTTGCAACCTATATTGTTGTGGGGGGATGCCGGATGTTGTACAAACTTATGTAACTACACATGATGTTGGAAAAGTAATACAACTACAGAGAAGTATCCTGGAATTATACAGACAGGACATATCCAAATATTCGAAAGTACGGAAAAGATAAAAATCAAAGCAATCTTTGACAGTATTGTTTTTTGCAGTTAGATGATAAGAACAGGCGATTTTTCCTGAATCGGATTGATGAAAATGGAAGAATGAACCGGTATGGGAATGCATTCCTTTGGCTGAGTGACGCAGGCGTTGCACTTCCATCATATAATGTGACAGAGCCGCAGCCGCCTCTGCAGCTTACCGAGAAACGAAATCTGTTCAAGCTATTCATGGGGGATACAGGACTTCTGTGTGCTTCCTGTATGGAGAATATTCAATTCGAACTCTTACAGGGCAATATGGAAGTAAATATGGGAAGTATTTTGGAAAATCTATTTGCCCAGATAATAAAAAAGCAAATGGATTCTCATTAAATTATTTTGAGTCTAAAAAATATGGGGAATTGGATTTCGTGATTCAAAATGGAATGAAAGTAGATCTTCTGGAAATAAAATCAGGAAACGATTATCAGAAACATTCGGCATTGAATAAAGTATCTGCTGTAGAGAACTGGGATTTTGGAAGAAAGATTGTATTCTGTAAAGGGAATGTGATGGAGAAGGAAGGAATCGAGTATTACCCTTGGTATCTGAGTATGTTTTATCAGCCGGAGAAAGAACCGGAGAGATTTATCTACGAGGTGGATCTGGCGGGATTGTGAAAAGTTATCCACATTTTATAAACAAAAAAAATTGAGTTATGAACAGCAAGTTAAACAGGATTGGATTATTTTTTTCACAGCCCCTCATGTGGAAAAAATATTTATAAGATATTGACAAAAAATACGGGGGGTATGATGTTGTTAGAAAAATTGATAAGAAATTACAACATGGGAAAACAAATTAATAAATTAATATAAGTAGGATTGTTACTTTCAGTAGGCAAAACCGGATTTTTTATGAACATCATTGAAGAGACAGTTGTTTGTAAAATTTGGTTTTTTTTTATTTGAATTCAGAATATTAAAGAAACATGAGAAAAAGTGAGGGGCAGAGCTTATGAAGAAAGGACAGAAGAAGAAAAGAAGGAGTGTTATCTTACGAAGAGTTTTAGCATTATTGTTAGCAATTGTGCTCATTCATTCCCAAATCATGCCGGCTGTATTCGCCGCAGATACGAATTACAGTCAGGAAAGTAATACAGAAGAGAAAACTGTGGTGGATGGAGCAGAGACAGTACTGCCAATGTCGGAAGATGCAATCTCCGAACCGTCGGAACCGATACAATCGGAAGAACAACAGACAGAAGATAAGGTATCGGAAGATACAACCGTCGAATCATCGGAACCGATACAGTCGGGAGAACAACAGACAGAAGATGCAGCCGACGCAGAACAGTCACCAGAAGTAGAGACAACAGGTGAGACTGCGGAAGAGACGGTAAATATCGCAGATGCTGTTGTACCCGTAACAGTCAACTATTATCTTCCGAAATCACAGAATTTACAGGTAGATGCACCGGACAGCTATACCGAAGGAGAAGCACAGGAAGAAGCAAAAAAGTGCAGTAATTGAACAGGCACTTGGGGATGAGACAACACAAAAGCTGATTGAACAGCAGAAAGAGAAAGGGATAGAAAGTAATACGCAGGAGCTGACAGCATCTGCTGTATCGGAAGAAGAATATGACAGCTACACACAGATGGCTGTGACAGGAGAAGGGCTTCAGGCACCGGAGGTTTCACTTTCAGATGATGTACAGTTGGAAGAGGATGCAGATGCGGAGAACACAAATCCACTGATTGGCTGGCAAGTAGCAAAAGACGGCAGGTATTATGTTGTCCTATCCAGATGGGACTGAGATTAAGATGGGAGATGTCATTCCAGCCGATAAGATTAGCGAAGTACAGATGACAGCAGCCGATGATGGAATTTCATTGTTGAGTACACAGGCGAATATGTCGATAGCAAGCTTGATTGCCCTGACACAGGATATGACAGTAGTACAGCGTGTGGGTGATGCAGGAACGAATGGAAAGTGGTCGGTTCTGGTGCAGGGAGGAACCAACCAGACGCCTTCAGCAGGTACTGTAAGACATGCGTATGGAACCTTGGAAAGTGCGCTGATTGCAATCAATACTGATACAACATCCAACAGCTTTAAAATTACATTCCTAGATAATTACACGGCAAGCTCAGCTGATTTAAAAGCGATGGGAAGTTCATCAGTTACGAGTGGAGCACTAGGGAATAGAACAACGAATAAACCAACAATTGTATTCACAGGAGCAACCAATTATAGCACAAGTATTTCGTATAGCAGTTGGACAACATTTACTTTCCAAAAACAAAGAATCTTTTTAATGGATTCAATGCTTATTTTACACACGTTAATCTGGACTGGAGTGGTTCAACAGTCTATGGTAATCAGAACGATACCACTTTTGATGATGTGAAATTTGTAGGCGGAGCAGTAACAGCAATTTATGGTGGAAGATATACTAGTAATAGTACTAATGTATCCTATAATTTGAAATTTATAGATGTAGAGATGACAAAGGATGCTCCTGTAAAGCAGATCTTTGGAGGCGGACAGGATAATTCAACAGGAACTATTAATCTAACAATGACAAATTGTACAATCTATGGAAATGTATATGCATCAAGTGGGTATATAACAGTTCTACCACCTATACACATACAGGAGATGTCCATGCAACACTGCAAGATACAGCCATTCGTAAATTCGATACAACTGTAGTAGATCCAATGTTGAAACCGAATGAAGTCCATACCGTAGGTGGATCTTTCTGGGGATTGTATGGGAAAGTAACAGGAAATCTTAGATTAGATGCATCAGGAAGTTACGTAGCAGAATGTGGAACCTGGTTTACCGCAAAAGAGGACTGCAAAGCAGGACGTATATATTATGCGTTCTCTGATATTAAGGAGAGTCTGAGATTTGTAGGAGCATATCAATATCCGGGATACAATCCAACAGATGCATACCGAGGTGAAATCTCTGTATATAATACACAGGTGGCGAATGTGTTTGGATGGGGAAAACTGCATTTGGATAATTCAGTTACGTGTGATGGTAGTGTGAGCAATTTCGGACATATGCAATATGATTCTAGTTTCTATCACTATTGGACAGAACAGAAAAAGCAGGATGCCAATGGGGGAGATCGATATGTTCCAAAGAATTATGCCCCGAATTTATCGGAGTGTATCGGATATGTATATATGAAGAACTCAACTATTTGTTCTGGCGGAGACTGCTATGACGGATGGAACCGTCAGCGATTTAATAGTATTGAATTGAGGGACAATAATAACAAATTTGAAGTATACAATGCTACCAAAACGAATAGTACCAATGTTGTAGATATGAGTTCACTTACGCCTACAACTGGTAGATCATATAGAGCTACGATTTCGATGGAAGGAAGATTTGCACCAACAAAAGAGAATGATGCATATGCTATGCTTCGAGTAGAAAATACACAATTAGTAAATGCAACAAGGTGTATTGAGACTTTGAAAACTCATGCAAATGTTACGTGCTTCATGACAACAGCTTCAGAGTATACTGCAGGAAAAAGTTATGGTTTGATTAAACTGTTTACCGACGTTTCGCAGCAAGGAATCTATTTATACAGTGGAACTTCCAATACAGGAACTGCAATCTATGAGACAGATTCATTTGCAGATGCATTAAACCATCTTCGAAAGCAGACGGGAACTTATTATACTTTATCATTTGCAACAGGGTATACTCTGGTACAGAAGGATGTTGACGCATTTAATAATGCATCAGGGTTTGCAAATAAAAATGTGACAATTATATGTGAGGGTGCAATAGCAGGGTCAAATGAGCGGTATTCTCCGAATACAGGATTAAGGCTTTGGAATCAAGTCTTTCCTAAATTTAATTCACTGACGTGGAAAAATGTGAAATTTCGATCAGATTTCCACGCATTTAATGAGTATTCATTTGTGATGCATGGAAATGGACACAATCTGACATTTGAAAATTGTACTTTCACAGGTAATTCGACGATAAACGCAGGAGGAAACAGTACACAGGGAACATCAGGCTCTACACTTACATTAAAAAAATTGCGTAAATGTAAAATGTAATCTATGCCGCAAAAGCAACAAGAAGGATTAGAAATACAACGATTAATGTGGAGTCCTGCACAGGCTACACTGGTACGGAAGGTGGATTTATAACAATTGATCCGGCACAATCCAGTGTTAAAAATCTGAACATTAATTTGAAGGATTGTGTTGCAAAGGTTGTTCCAAGTTATACTTATTACGAAAAGTCAGAGGGATTATAAACTGACAGCAGAGAACGCACAGCTGATGTTCACTAACCCAAGTGTTACAAGCGGACATACTGCAATGGTTTACCTTAACAAGGATTCTTCAGATCATGAAGTCGTTTTGTTGGGAGATTGTTACGGAGCGGAATATGCACCAGCTGGATCGTCTAGTCTGTATGTAACTGCAAAAAAGTAAGGCCGAAAGATGCTACAAGTGTAAATTTGGACTACTTTGACCAGATAGAGATTAATGGAGGAGAACTTCATCTTGGTGACAGCGCCAAGTTAGTGGAAGGTGGATTTGGAAGCAGTTCAAGAGCAGCGGATGTTTCTCTTAAGAATGAAGGAAAACTGATGTTAGACTATTTGTCTTCTACATCAACGAACCGGACAATCAACAGCCTTACAACAGATGATACAGGTACAGAAGTATCGGTTACATATAACTATAAAGGTGAGACTTCTCCAAGTGGAAGACCATTAATTATTAAGAATACGTTGCAAGCACCAACTCGTATGCTTCGCATATCAACAACACTTCCACCAAGACATAAGGGAACGGTGGAATATCCGTTGATTCAGTTCGATTCTTCGAATAATGCGAAGCTGGAGCAGTATAACTGGATTGCAGACGAACAATATTATTTGACAATAGGTTCTCAAAACAGTAACCAAATCGTACTTCGTGCAGATACATATGCGCCGCTGGTATATCAGGCGAAGACAACGAATATGTCTATGTCTCTGAGTGGAAATCAGATAGGACAATTGGAGATTTATCTGAAGGATTTATATCGTGACGGAATTGACAAGAGTGGCTATAGCATTAATGATGCATCGGATGGTGCATATCCAACTGGTTTTCAAGTGTATTTAAGTACGCAGGATGTTCAGTTAAAGGATGGAGTTTATGGATATACATATAATTCCAGTACAGATATTCAGTTGAAGTCAGCAAATGTATCTTCTTATGGTTGGATGAACAGTGGGTCGTTTATAGATATCAATGGAACGTCAGTGACAGCTACAACAAAGTCACCGGTATTGCATTTGAAATTGAACTCACGTATTTATCAGGCAAACACAAATTATTTTATTTACGCAAGAGATAATGCCGGAAACTGGAGTAAATTCCTTCTGGATACGAAAGGCTGAACAAGTACTTACACAAATATTACATCAAAGAAAGTATCAGATGGAACTTACAGTTATACATTTACAGGGCTAAAATTTACAGATCCAATACAAACTGCAACATATGGAACATCAGATATTGCAGATGTAAGTTACAATGCGAATGCAACGCAGTATATTCAGAGTAGTAAGAAGATAGCAGAGGTACGATATAACAAAACAGGTTTAGACCCATGGTCAGGGAACACTTATACCAGTGCAACCGTTAACAGCAGTACAGGGGCGTGTACACTCAGTAATGTATCTGTTTCAGTAACGGAAAAATTATATGTCTTTGTAAAGGATGGCTATGGAAATATCTCGAAATTTACTTATGTACCAATTGTTTTTGATGCACAGAGCGGGGGGCTACCTCAACTGGAAAGTTCAGCGATGGGTCTACCACTTCATCTACACTGGGACTGGTGGGAAGTACTTTGAAGAGTGCACAGGTGCCATCAAGTCCGGTACTTGGAAATCAGACATTCCGCTACTGGTATAATTCTACGAACAGTGGAAAATCTCAAGTTTTTCTAACAAGTGTGACGGTAAGTGGTGCAACTACTTATTATCCGCAGTGGACGTATCCGACCTTAACGATCAGTAACCAGATTACAGGAAGCACGGCAGATAAGAGCAAGATATTTACTTATACGATTGCCGTAAACAACGAATCGGGAACCGCTTATAGTGGAAAGTCCTTCTCCTATACAGGAGGAACAGTCGATGGAGAGACAGGGGTTACCGCTCCGGCGAATGGAATTGCAAGCAGCAATTCAAGTGGAGAAATTAAGATCTCACTTTCCCATGGACAGAAAGTTACGATCCAGTTACCGGGATATTATGATCAGGTGAAGGTGACACAGAGCGAGATATCTACTTATTGGACGACTTACACGACAGAGGCAGATGAGAAGTTTAACAGTAATGCCACCGAGAATCCGATCAGTATGGATGCGACAAACCGGTCACTTGCATTTGTCAACAGCAACGATTCCAGTCAGCCGGTAATCTATCAGCAAAAGATGGAAGGTGAATGGACAAAAGACCAAGGAGATAACTATGGAAGAAAACTGACAGTTTATATCAGAGATCTTTATGGAGATGGAATTGACACACAAGGAAGTTCATTCTCAACATCGGAGAAAGCAGAATTTCCAGGATGTAGATATGCACAGGTATATCTCAGCACCTATGATGCACCAAAGGCAGACAGAGGATTCAAATTCCGTTATACGGACACAGAATCTGTGCCGTTAGAAAGTTTGTTCAGTTGTAGGAAGCTTACCAGTGGAAGTTTTACAGATATTGAAGGTAAAACAGTGACGGCAACTTCAGAAAAACCGATATGGGAATTTAAGATGTTTAGTACTTATAAGTTCGATCAGAATAAGAATTATTTCATTTATGTGCGCGATCTTACAGGAAAGTGGACAAAATATCTGCTAGATACTAAAGGATTCATAGAATAGAGAATACAGGAATTATCACGAAATCAAAAGAGAATGATAATGACACGGAGTTTAAAATTTCAAAGATTCAAGTCAAGGATGAAATGATTGATGTAGCAAATGGTACGTCCGATTTGACAAAGGAGTCACAGGAGAACTTTACATATGTTGCAAATGCAACAAAATATAAGGGAACACAGGTTTCACTTGTACGTAACAACAAAACTGGAAAAATTTTCAGATACTTACAAAACTCCTACAAAAGCAACTGATGGAACTTATACGGCTGTGGAGTCAATGAATAATGGAGAGATGCTCTATGTATATGCTCAGGACTATTATGGTAATACGACAGCACAGCAGTATGTACTGGTTGGATTTGATGCATCAGGAAATGCACAGTACAGGAAAGCAATTTTTAAAGATAAACGAAACTAAAGAGAGAATTGGTTGCAAAGGGACAGAAACTTTCGCCAAGTCAGATTCCATCTGATCCAGGCTTCTATAATGATACTACAAGCCAGAAATTTACGCAGTGGTCAGATAGCACAGATCCGAACAAGAAAAAGTAAATCTGAAAACAGCACAGATGACAAAATCGGTAATCTTAAATGCAGATTACGACAAACCAGGTGTAATAATTAAACAGATGATAAAGGGAGATGGTATCTGGAATAATCAAGAATTTACTTATACGGTTAAGACAAGTTATCCAAAAGGAAAGGTGATTCCGTGTAAAAGGAAGTTATGTATCACCAGCAGTAAGTGCACCAAATATTACATCGCTGACTGTAGATGCGAATCAGGAGATTACATTTAAGCTGAAAGCAGGACAGACTTTAGAACTGATACCTGGGGATAACCAATATACGATTAAGAGCATCATTCAAGACAGCAACGGAACAAATTGCGAGATTCAAAAAGATGCAAAAGTCATTTCAAGTGTAGCGAATGTAGCTGTAGATGAGATCAGTACCAATTTTGTTTTTACCAATACGAAGAATATCGTAGTTACAGGCGTTGATGGAGGAAATACAGATAACAGTCTGTTACTTGTAGGTCTGATGGGAGTTCTTCTAATCACAGGAGTTTCTGTCTTACGAGTGAGAGGGAGGAGGAGATCCTAGATGGACACTGCAGAGGAAAAAGTAATTTCTGAGGAATCAGTGGCAGGAGGGATTTTCCGTGAGATTTTGTACCTTCTGTTGAAGATTGTAGCAATTGCAACTGCCATTGTGGTTATCTTCACATTTATCTTCGGTGTGTTCCGTTATGCGGACAACGCCATGCTTCCGGCAGTGAAAGATGGTGATTTGGTCTTCTATTATCGGTTAAGGAATAATTATGTAGCTTCGGGACCTGGTTGTTTTGAACTATCAAGGAAAAGAACAGGTCCGGAGAGTGATTGCTACTGCAGGAGATGTGGTGGATATTACAGAGGATGGTCTTACAATTAACGGAGCACCGCAACAAGAACATCAGATTTATGAAAAAGACACAGCGGTATGATACGGGAGTGGACTTCCCAATCAAACTACAGGAAGGGCAGATTTTCGTCCTGGGGAGACAGCCGTGAGAATGCGTCAGACAGTCGAGTGTACGGAGCAGTAGATGTGAAAGACACGAAGGGAAAAGTTATGACGATAGTCCGAAGAAGAGGCTTTTGATAAGCCGCAAGAACTTGTTAATATTTCTCCGCATAATGGCGGAGGGTGTTAAATAAAAAAAATATACTAAGGAAAAGGAGAAAGAAAGATGAAGAAAAAATCCTTACAAAAAATGAGCAGACTCTTTGCAGCCGCAGTATTAGTCGGAACAATGTGTCTCGGAAATGTAGCAAATGTAAACGCAGCAGATGTTCCTGCTGAATGGGGACAACAACAGAGACTCCAAGCGCAGCAATTACTGTAGAGTACAAGATGGGAAATGATGTAGTGACCCCAGCGAATGATGTCAGCTTTACCTTTACTAAAACTAGTGCACCTACAGGAATGAATCTGAACGATATGCCGGCTATTTCAGTTGGAAATGTTAAATTCAATGCAGGAGAAGACCAGATTAAAGATACTTCTGTTACAGACATCAAAGTGTTAAGAAAACAGAGCGATAACTTTCTTGCAAGTTTCAAAACAGCAATGGGTACTAGTACAAAAATGACAACTGGTGAATATGTGTATACAGTAAAGTCAACTAGTAGTGTAACAAAGGCAAAAAACAAGTGATGTATTTACAGCATCAAACGCTGAATACAAACTTGATATTTTCGTAGCACAGAATACAGATGGTAAATTATACATCAAAGGTCTTTCAATTATTAATACTAAGAATGATGCTGGAACAGATACTGGCAACAATACAAAAGTAGATGGTAAGCCAGGATCAACAACAGGTGGTACAGCAAGTAACTTTAGTGGTCTGAAATTCGTGAATGAATATGTTGCAAAAGCTGGTAGCGTAGATCCAACAGATCCGGTTGTACCAAATCCGAATGATCCAAAATCTTACGCATTCAAAGTAACGAATAATACTGAGAGCAAAGGAACTCAAACTGGAAGCTTCGAATATACTATGACAGTAACAAAGCCAGCAGGAATTACAACAGCTGATAATATATATGTTTATTATGTAGATGGAAAAAAACAAACTGGAACTTATGGAACAGCGGTGAAATTTACACTGCCAGATACTAAGAGTATGATGATTCAGAGCTGCTATGCTGGATCTAAAGTAACAGTTGATCAGAAAGGTGTAGCAAACTGGACAGCAACAGCAGAAACGACATTCAATGGAGTAAAAGATACTCAGAAATTATCAGCAGCAGTAGGTAAGAACCTTCAGGTTGCAAACAAAACTCTTGGACAGAAAGAAAACAAGGTTGAATACAAAAACATTTACAAAGATATCGCAGTAACAGGTATCATCGTAAATAACTTCCCATTCATTATCATGATTGCTATCGCAGTTGTTGCACTTGCAGGTATCGTAGCAATGAATAGCAAGAAGAGAATGAACAGAAGATAAGGGTAACGAATATAGACAGAGGAATGATTTAGCATGTGCAGACACAGAGGTATTTGCAGAGTAATAAGAGGAATGAATGGAATACTGGATTATGGTTTACTTCTGCTTTTGCTTTTGGGTCTGGTATATGGATGCTATGCATTATGGGATTCGCAGAATCTGGCAGAGGAAGCAACGTCAGAACAATATGCGATTTATAAACCTCAAGAAGATACGCTGGGATTCCAGGAATTACAGTCGATGAACTCGGATGTGATTGCCTGGATCACAGTGTATGATACCCTGATTGATTATCCGGTTGTACAGGGAAAAGATAATTGGGAATATGTTAATAAGAATGCAGAAGGTGAATATTCCCTGACCGGTGCAATTTTTATGGATTCCGAAAAGTAATCCGGATTTTCAGGATTTTAATACAATTCTCTATGGACATAACATGGTTCCAAATGTCATGTTCGGAAGTATCAAGGAATTTAAAGAACGAGCCTTTTACGAAGCACACCCATATGGTAATCTATTTGTTCAGAATCGTAATTTTGGATTGGAAATCATTGCATTAATTGAAGCGGATGCTTATGACAGTTCTGTTTTCAATATAAATGTAACAAGAAATGACAGTATCCCCTATTTGGAAGTGATTCGAAATCATGCGGTCTATATGAATGACATTACGTTAGAAGCAGATGATAGAATTCTTCTATTATCTACCTGTTCATCAGAGTCAACTAATGGAAGGGATATTCTTGTAGCAAGAATTACAGACCAGACATACAAAGACACATACAGTGCCAAAGATCAAGATCATGCCGGGCATGAATCAGTAGACCGACGAGGCGGATGGAGAGATTTTATACCTGGATGGAAGGCTGCGTTGTTCCTATTACTGCTCCTATTGATATTAATCTGTTTCGCAGATCAGTGGATTTGCAGACGAAGAAGGAAAGGACGGAAATAGCATCAAAATGAAGAGACAGAACGCAGAAACTGACAGAGCGTTTCGTATACTGGATATTTGTAACGAGCTGTTGAATTGGATTTTGATGATTATTTTAGTTATTCTTTTTTTGTTATGGAACCTATGGCATTGGAGATAGCTACATGTTGGAAGAAAATGCCATGCCGGAACATTATGAAATCTATCGTCCAACAGAAGAAGATTATGGGAATTTTGACGAATTGAAGGCGCAGAACAGTGATGTATGTGGCTGGATTACGATTTATGGAACACATGTGGATTATCCGGTAGTGCAGTCGGAGGATAACAGCACATATTTAATGAGGAATCCGCGTGGAGAATATAGCTTGTCGGGCTCAATCTTCATGGATTATATGAATCAGAAGGATTTTTCAGATTTTAATACCATTATTTATGGTCACCATATGGATGGCGGAGCGATGTTTGGGGATTTTGACCAGTATCTGGATCAGTCTTTTGCGGACAGTCATTTGTATGGAAATATTTTTACCAATGGAAAAGATTATGGACTGGAGTTATTTGCATTCTTGGAGTTGGATGCTTATAATACAGGTCTTTATGTAACACCAGTGCAGGAAGTTTCTCGGAAAGAACAGTATTTGCAAGAGATAGAAGATACTGCTTTGTGGTATCGTCAGATTAGTCTTTCCACAGAGGACCGGCTGGTAGTGATGTCTACGTGTACGGAAAATATCACAAATGGAAGGCATATTCTGATAGGAAAGCTTTTCAAAACAAACGTATAAAGATACGTATAAGAAAACTTTGAAAAGGAACAGTCAGATCGACCGAATCGACTGGGGAATTTTCTGGAAAACCAGTATGAAGCGATTAGGTGTTCTGATTCTGCTGTTGTTCAGTATTTTGCTACTGATGGCAGTGGAGAGGAGCGGAAAGAGAAAGAAAACGAAAAATAACAGTAGAAAACTGGAAAACTGACAGAGGTATGTATGTGAAAAGTGAAAGATATAAACAGAGAATAAAGCTGGTATACCTTGCTTTTGTGATGATGGTATGTGTGGCCATTCCAAATCAGGTATATGCAGCAGGGGAAAAATAAAGAAGCTGCTCTGACGGTGGAACAGACTGTAAAAGGGAAAACAAATGGGGTTACAGATGAATTTCAATATGAGTTGACAAGTTTAGATTCTGGCAATCCAATGCCGGAAGGAAGCAATGGAGACCGGTTGAAATTTAGCCTTAATGGTAATGATAGTAAGGAATTGGTTTTTTTTTTCTTATGAGGAGGCAGCTACTTATCGATATCAGCTGAAACAGGTTGTTGAAAAAAGATAACAAGGATTATGATGGGCAGGTTTATACCATAGAGAATTATGTAATGCAGAATGGCTCAGAAGATTTTTTAGTTAAGACTGCAATTAGAAGAAAAGATGGTAATAAATCTCCGACATTGAGTTTTACAATTCAACATAAAGTGGAAGATGAGACACCAGTGAAAAAAATACAGCAAGTGTCCCAAAATCAGGGAGACGATCAGTCATTTATATCGTTGATTGTATTGATTTTGAGTGCACTTCTTATAATAGTAGTATATAAGTGGAAGAAGAATCGGCGTGTTTAAGACCGGTGTAAAATAATGAAAAGGGGAGGCCATTTGGGGACGGGTTTACCGGCTTTTTTCGTAGAAAAAAGCCGGTAAACCCGTCCCCAAATGGTCTCTTTAATATGACAGATATCAGAAACCGCTCTTCATTGTAGAAAATGGACTCGGTGCGGCAGATCAGCCGGATGAGAACGGCTATGTGGAAGATGATTACCGCATAGAGTATTTGAAAGCGCACATTTTGGCTATGATGGATGCCGTAGAGATTGACGGTGTGGAAATTATGGGTTATACTTCATGGGGATGCATTGATTTAGTTAGTGCTTCAACCGGTGAAATGAAAAAGCGTTATGGCTTTATCTATGTTGATAAAAGATGACAATGGAAAAGGCACGCTGAGACGTACAAAGAAGAAATCATTTGACTGGTATAAGAACGTAATTGAAACCAATGGACAATGTTTAAAAAGAAAGAGGCGAGAAGTAGGTATGTTTTCATTTTTTAAGAAAAAACAGGCTCCTGCAGAAGAGAATAAGCCATTCGTTGTAAAGGCTTATCTGTCAGGAAAAGTAGTACCAATCGAGGAAGTAAAAGACGAGGTGTTCTCATCTAAAGCATTAGGTGACGGACTTGCAATCGAGCCGGAAGAGAATGTGATCGTGGCACCATGTGACGCAACAGTATCTGTGCTGATGGAAGGTTCCAGACATGCAGTTGGACTTACACTTGCGAACGGAGTAGAGATTTTGATCCATGAAGGAATCGACACTGTGAATATGGAAGGTGACGGATTCGAGTACTTCGTAAAAGAAGGAGATAAGGTAAACGCAGGAGACAAGCTGCTTTCATTTGATCCGGAGAAGATCAAAGCACACGGATATGAGAAAACATGTATTCTCGTTGTTACAAACGGAGATGACTATCCGGATATGAAGCTGCACACAGGAATGGATGCAGTACAGGGCGAGACAGTGATCGCTGAATTTTTAATATTGACTTTATGAAGATTGACCGCTGAGAATGGAGCAGAGTTTTGAAACCGTTCTCGGTGGTCTTTTTTTTTCACAATTGGCAGACTATAAAATAAATTCACTTTTCAAAGCGATATCAGTTGTTTTCTTATTTACTCTGCGCTCCTGGAGTGTTATAATAACTGTTAAGACTGCCGGGAGGCATCTGTTTGAAGATTCTGATAATAGAAAAAGATAGAAGAATTATTTGAAGGAGTAAATGGTATGGAACTGACAACAATTCGTGAGTTATTTAAGAACAGAGAGGCATATCTGGACAAAGAGGTAACAGTTGGGGGCTGGATTCGAAGCATTCGAGATTCTAAGACATTCGGATTTATCGTATTGAATGATGGATCTTATTTTGATACATTACAGATTGTATATCATGATAAGATGGAGAACTTCGCTGAGGTTTCCAAGTTGAATGTAGGAGCAGCAATCATTGTTAAGGGTACACTGGTAGCAACACCACAGGCTAAGCAGCCATTTGAGATCCAGGCAGAAGAGGTTGTGATCGAAGGAGCATCTGCGCCGGATTATCCACTGCAGAAGAAGCGTCACAGCTTTGAGTATCTTAGAACAATTTCTCATCTTCGTCCGAGAACAAACACATTTCAGGCTGTATTCAGAGTTCGTTCTCTGGCAGCGTATGCGATTCACCAGTTCTTCCAGGACAGAGGATTTGTATATGTACACACTCCGCTGATCACAGGAAGTGACTGTGAGGGTGCAGGAGAGATGTTCCGTGTTACAACACTGGATATGGACAATGTTCCGAAGAATGAGGATGGAACTGTAGATTATACACAGGATTTCTTTGGGAAAGAGACAAGCCTTACAGTAAGCGGTCAGCTTAATGGTGAGACTTATGCACAGGCATTCCGCAATATTTATACATTTGGACCGACATTCCGCGCAGAGAACTCTAACACAACAAGACATGCGGCAGAGTTTTGGATGATCGAGCCGGAGATCGCATTTGCAGATCTTGAGGATGATATGGAACTGGCTGAGGCTATGTTGAAGTATGTGATCAACTACGTATTTGAGAATGCACCGGAAGAGATGAACTTTTTTAACTCTTTCGTTGATAAAGGACTTCTTGACAGACTTCATAATGTAGTGAACTCTGACTTTGCACGTGTAACATACACAGAGGCAGTAGAGATCCTTGAGAAAAACAATGATAAGTTTGATTATAAAGTATCCTGGGGATGCGACCTTCAGACAGAGCATGAGCGCTATCTGACAGAGCAGGTATACAAACGTCCTGTATTCGTTACAGATTATCCGAAGGAGATCAAAAGCTTTCTATATGAAGATGAACGAAGATGGAAAGACAGTAGCAGCTGTAGACTGTCTTGTACCGGGAATCGGAGAGATCATCGGAGGAAGCCGAGAGGATGATTACGACAAACTTCTTGGAAGAATGAAAGAACTTGGACTTAAGGAAGAAGATTATGGATTCTACCTTGATCTGAGAAAATATGGTTCTACAAGACATGCCGGATTCGACTTGGATTTGAGAGATGCGTAATGTATCTGACAGGAATGTCCAATATCCGTGACGTTATCCCATTCTCAAGAACAGTAAAACAACTGCGAGCTGTAATAATGTAAAGAAGTTTTAGAGTGTTATCCACACATGAACAGTAAAGTGTGTGGATAAACTCTTTTTTTCTGCCTGTTATGTGAATAACCTTTCATGCTAAAATAGAAAATTTAACATTTCATCCATTAAATTAAATGGAACTTTAATAAAACTTTCGCTATTTAACATAGATTTAACATAACTTCACAGAGTTTTTTATAAAGCCATGATAATCTCGGATATGTAAAAAGAAGAAAAAGCACTGCGTTTGAAAACAGATGCAAGACAGTGATTTGTAATTGAAAACAGACATATGGAATGAATATGATGAGTGAATGTCTTCAGAAAGCGGCAGGAGAAAAAATGAAGAAAAATCCTGTCACTTTTTAACGAGAAATCCTGTAATGGGAGGGATGCACTTGCAAAAGTGCAACGAATGGCGATTGGTTTTTACGGGACCGATACTGCACACAGGCAATTTCTATCATTTTTGGTGCAAATATTGGTACAACAATGACAGACGATTGCATTTAAGATCGATGACTACATTTATGCAATCATTTTTATTGATTCATTGTATTTTATCTCTAAATCAGAACGTAAAAAAAAATATTGGTATGATCGGGCAAAGTGGGGCAGACATTCCAATCCTTGGAGTTGCTGTTGGTGCATTAATGACTCTTGTAGTACAGAGTTCCAGTGCTACAATCGCAGTGCTCCAGAATTTTGCGGCTCAGCCGGGGAGCTGATGGAGTGACAAGTATCATCGGTCTGGCAGGTGCAATTCCGATTCTTTTCGGTGATAACATCGGAACGACGATCACAGCACTTCTCGCAAGTATCGGTCAGCCAAAGGATGCGAAGAAACAGCACTTGCACACTGCATCTTTAATATTTCAGGATGCTTCCTGTTTATCTGGTTCGTAAAACCACTGGCAGCATTTATCCAGTATATTTCCCCTAAGGGACCGGAGATTGAAGTGATTTCAAGACAGATCGCGAATACGCATACATTTTTCAACCTTGTGATGACGCTGATCTGGGTACCGCTTGTTGGAGTTATGGTGAAAATCGTAATGCATCTGATCCCGGACGGAGAAGTGAAAGAAGTCAATGCAGTGCAGCCAAAATTTCTTGATAACAAACTGATTAGTCAGCCTACAGTTGCATTACAGCTTGCAGTAAGAGAATTGATGAATTGCGGAGAGCAGGTAGGCGTGATGCTGAAAAAGGCAGCAGAAAAGATTGATAGTGGAGATGGTGCTTCTGTTGAAGAATTTGTAAAGAGCAGAGAAGTGACAGCTGAGCTTACAGGAAAGATCACAGATTATCTTGCAGAAATGGCAGCGGCCGGGTTATGACAGAGCAGCAGGCGGCAAGAGCAGCAGAGCTTCAGTATGTATTGATCGATATTGACAGAATCAGTGAACTTACGAAAAATGTCGCTGTTTCCATGCAGACAGAAAAAGCTTGTGAAAAAAGGACAAGAAGAGTGCAAAAGAAGAAAGAGTACAGTTCTCACAAGAAGCATCAAAGGATATACAGAAGAGCATGGAACTTGTCAGTGAAATGTACAATATGGTCATGAAAATGGTTAATAACGAAGAGGCAAATGAGGCTGAAAATCTTGTCAAGATGAAAGAAAAAGATTCGTAAGATGGATGGCGATATTCGAAAAGGACATATTAAACGTGTACACAAAGGAAAATGTAAGGCAGGACTTACGGCTGCATTTAATGAGATTCTACATAATGTGGAGAGAATCGGAAACAGCTGTGTGAATCGGGCAGATGCGGCAGAGGACGGAGTGAGATTCAGCACATTTTTAAGAGAGACGGAGTAGAGAACTTTATTATGAGCAGGCAAACTTTTATTAAATAAGAGTTGGTTCCTATTCATGGAAATCCTTTTGATTTATGCTGATAAAAGAAGAAAAAACTGTGCTAAAATAGTTGAGACAACAAGAAAGAACAGTTATAATATTAATCTGTTAATAGAGAAAAAAAAACTTTTTACTAATATAGGAAGGAAGTAGTAAATGAAGATAGAATTACCAAAGAAGGTATTATTTATCATTAATAATCTGCAACTTGCAGGATATGATGCATTTGCAGTAGGTGGCTGCGTGAGAGATTCTATTTTGGCGAGAAAACCGCAGGACTGGGATATCACAACGTCGGCAAAACCAGAAGCAATCAAGGAAATATTTCGCCGGACGGTTGATACAGGAATAGAACACGGAACAGTTACAGTAATGATTGGCAAAGACAGTTATGAGGTGACGACTTACAGAATTGACGGTGCATATGAGGATAGCCGTCATCCGAAGGAAGTCCGCTTTACCAATTGTCTGGAAGAAGATCTTCGCAGAAGAGATTTTACGATCAATGCGATGGCATATAATGATGATGTCCGGCTGGTAGACGTGTTTGGTGGAATGCAGGATTTGAATCATCATCTGATCCGCTGCGTTGGAGATCCGAGGAAAGATTTTCAGAAGATGCACTTCGTATCCTTCGTGCGGTACGCTTCTCAGCACAGCTGGATTTCCCGATTGAACCTGATACTGCCAAAGCAGTGAAGGAGCTTGCACCAAACCTTAAGAATATTAGTGCAGAACGTATTCAGACAGAGCTTGTGAAACTTCTGACGTCTCCACATCCGGAGCGCATTCAGGATGCCTGTGAACTTGGGATTACAAAGGTGGTCCTTCCAGAATGGGACGCCATGGTAGGAGTAAAACAGAATACAATACATCATAAGTACGATGTGGCAGAGCATACACTTCATACATTGAAGCATGTGAAGAGAGATAAATACCTTCGTCTTACAATGTTGTTCCATGATATGGGAAAACCGGCAATGAAGACAATAGATGAGAAAGGAAACGATCATTTCAAAGGACATGCTCTGGAAAGCGAGAAAATTGCCCGTATAGTTTTGAAGCGGTTAAAATTTGACAATGAGACGATTCGCATTGTAACGAAGCTGGTCTGCTATCATGATTACCGGATGGAAGCAACACCGGCGAATGTACGTCGTGCAATGAATCGGATCGGTGTCGAATTATTCCCATACTATCTCGCAGTGGGATGGCCGGGACGCGAACTCGGTGCAATGCTCAGTGAACTGCTGGAATATGGCTGCTGGATGATCCGGAACGGAATACGAAAGAGAATCTGTAAAAAAGTACGTGAAAGAAAAAATCGAAAAAGAAAAAGTAGAAAATACCGGAAGAAAAAGAGAATACTCAGGTTGTCCCTTTCATAGATTAGAAAGAAATCGTTGTCGGTTGCTGTTAAAACCGACGGTAAAAAGTCTGGTAACTGGAAAGGAGAATAATAATCCAGGTCAATGGGACAGGGGGCAGCCATGAGAGAATATGAGATGGAAGTACTGGAAAAG
>VOFC01001539.1_pt1 | contig 106000 bp, 135 predicted proteins | sample 5384161 | NCBI WGS metagenome assembly VOFC01 (sample SAMN12384722, study PRJNA508395) | human gut metagenome | isolation source: healthy gut B | host: Homo sapiens
AGACGGCCACGGCCAGCACCGGCAGCATGCCGATCAGACCAATGGGCATCGGTCCCAACACCGTATAATAGGAAGCTTCCGCCGGGTCGGTGAGCACCACCGGCATGGATGCGACCGCATTCAGCGCACCGTGTGCGATGGCCGGCACCCAGATGCAGCCGGTCTTTTTCGTAGAGCCAGTCCAGCAGAGTGTTGAGGGCAAAGCAGACCACGCACCATACCACCAGCCCCAGCAGGGGTGCGCCCAGATAGTTGGTGCCATACTCGTAGCCCACCAGCAGCATCAGCGGCCAATGCCAGACGCCCCAGATCACACCTCCCAGCAGACGGCCGTTGAGCAGGCCCAGCCGCTCCTTCAGGCGGGGCATCATATAGCCGCGCCAACCCGCTTCCTCGCCCACAGCGGGGATCATATTGGCAAGCGGTGCCAGCGTGACCGCCAGCAGACCGTTCTGGATCAGGTAACTGGTCGTGGTCACCCCCAGCTCGGTTTTCAGGGCTTCCGGTGTCCACTGCCCGCCATAGGCCGTGGCCAGCCAGCTGCCGGAGGTGTCCAGCCGGGACGGGAACACCGCAAAGTACAGCACCGCTGCCAGCACGGTGAATACCGCCGGGCCGAACCATGCCGCCAGCAGATACCTGCCGTTGCCTTTCAGGCGGGGCCGCCAGCTGATGCCGGTGGGCTGATGCAGCCAGAACTTTTGCACCAGCAGCACGGACACCAGCGGGCAGAACATGCTCACCGCCAGCAGCAGCTGGTAGGCCGCGGCGTTGCCGTCCCGGAGAAGCAGCAGGCTGGCATAGACCTGCAGCAGCCACGCCATGCCGAAGGCGAACAGAAAGTATAGGCCAAAGCCCTGTTTTTCTTTTGCCGTCATACGAACTTCACCGCCGTTCCGTAAGCGATTACCTCTGCCGCGCCCTGCATGACGCTGGCAGAGGCATAGCGCATGCCCACGATGGCATCCGCTCCAAGGGATTCTGCATCCTTTACCATGCGGCCGGTGGCGATCTGCCGGGCCTCGGTGAGCATGTCAGCGTAGTCGGTCACCTCGCCGCCCACCAGGGTGCGGAAACCGGCCATCAGGTCGTGGCCGAAGTTGCGGCTCTGCACGGTGCTGCCGCGCACCACGCCCAGCGCTTCCAGCTTTTTGCCGGGGATCTCGTTAATAGTTACGATAAGCATCTTCTTCTCCCTTTCCAATCTCTTCAATGCGGTCGATGAGAACTTTCAATGTGCCCACGATGCACCCCGCCGGGATGCCGAACATCACCACAAGCAGCGGCAGCGGCGGGGCATCCTGCGGGTCGGTGTAAACTGCCCAGCCCATGATAGCCATTACAAAGGCCATCATGGCCACAAAAAGGGCAGCACCAATGCAGGCGCCCCGGATGCGGCGGGTCTTTTGGTCGGTACGTTCAATGTTCACAAAGGTCACTCCCTGTTCTTCCCGTGCGGTCAGGCGCGCAAGCGTCTGCTCCACATCCAGTTGTTCCAGGCTGCCGGGCTCCTGCCGGAGCAGCGTGCAGAAGCCGATGGCTTCCTCCAGATCCTTGCGGCGGGTGCTCAGGCGCTCCAGCTGGCGGTTCATACCCTCTGTCAGCGTGCTCTGCCCTTCCAGCATCTCCCGGATCTCGGCCAGCGGCACGTCCAGCTTGCGCAGCAGTTTGATGCGGCGCAGGCGTTCCACGTCCGCCTGGGAGTAGCTGCGGTAGCCGTTGCCCGGCTCCCGGCCCGGGGTGATGAGCCCCTCCTCCTCGTAAAAGCGGATGTTCTTTTTGGTCACGCCCACAGCAGCTTCCACTTCGTTGATCTTCATGGTCCGGTCTCCTCCTTACACGCACATCTTACACCTTCCAGAAAGGGGAAGGTCAAGTGTTTTTTGCAAAACGATTGCAAAAACTCCCCCAGTCTGCTTCGCAGACAGCCCCCTCAGAGATGGGGCCTTTCGGATGCGAGACTGAGGGAGCTCTTTTTTATCTCAGAAATAGCATTTGATCTGGAACCGGTCGGCGCTATCCTTCTTTTCCTCCACCACGATGTGCTCGTGATTGAAGTCAAAATGCACCGGGGTGCACAGGTCGGTGTTGCGGGTCAGTCGCAGCAGCTCCTGCACCCGCTTTTTCTCCTCCGGCACATAGAACAGGTAGCTCACGCCCTCCTTTTTGGCGCGGCCGGTGCGGCCGATGCGGTGGGTGTAATGTTCATTGTCGCCGGGCACGTCATAGTTGACCACCGCGTCCACGTCCGAAACGTCAATGCCGCGGGCCGCCACATCGGTGGCCACCAGAATGGCCAGCTTGCCGTCCCGGAAGTTCTGCATGATCTGGTTGCGCTCCTTCTGGGAGAGGTCGCCGTGGAGGCAGTCCACCGAGAAGCCCAGCCGTGCCAATTGGTTAGCCAGGGTGGCGGTGGTGAACTTGGTGTTGCAGAAGACCATCACCCGCTTGTAGTCCTCCCTGATGATGATCTGGGCCAGGTCCGAGAGCTTGTTGCGGCCGGAGGTCTCCAGCATATACTGGGTGATCTTAGGCTGGCTCTCCTCCTTGGGCTGCACGGTGATCTCCTCGGCGTTGTGCTGGTACAGCCAGCCGATGTCCAGCACCTCGCGGCTGATGGTCGCCGAGAACATCGACAGGGCCTTGCGGGCCTTCATCATCTCAATGATGTGCCGCACGTCCTTGTAGAAGCCCATGTTCAGCATCTCGTCGGCCTCATCCAGCACGATCTGGGTGACATGGGAGATGTCGATGGAGTGGTGCTTGTAGTGGTCCATCAGGCGGCCCGGGGTGGCCACCACGATCTGGCAGCCTTCGGCCAGGCGCTTTGCCTGCTTTTCCATGTTGGCACCGCCGTAGACGCAGGCCACCTGCACCTCCGGCATGAAATAGGTCAGATTGCTCAGTTCCTCGGCGATCTGCTGGGCCAGCTCCCGGGTGGGGGCCATGATGACGGCCTGGGGGTACTTGTTTTCCGGCTGGATGTGCTCCGCCACCGGGATGCCGAAGGCACAGGTCTTGCCGGTGCCGGTGGGGGCCTTGGCGATCACGTCATGCCCGGCCAGCATGACGGGGATGGTCTTTTCCTGGATCTCGGTCATTTCGGCAAAGCCCATGCGCTCCACCGCCTTGTGGATGGCTTCGCTGCACTGCAGTTCACTGTAAAGCATTCAGACAACTCCGTTCTTTTTCTGTTGAAATCAGTATATCACGAAACAGCGGCCTTGTCAGCACAAAAAAGAGCCGCACCCTGTTGGCGGGGTGCAGCTCTGTGCTATGCAGGTGGGATCAGGCGTTCTCTTCGGCAGCCTTGGCCTTGCCGGCCTCCAGCTTCTGCTTGAAGCGGCCGCTGGCCTTGAAGCCGGGGATGGAGGTGGACTCCAGGCGGCTGGAGACCTTGGTCTTGGGGTTGGTGTAGGCCTTGGGCTTGCGGGGGCGCATCTCAAAGCGGCCAAAGCCGGCAATGGTCACCTTTTCGTCCGCACGCAGGCAGTCGGCGATCTGGTCAAACATAGCATCCATCGTGGTCTCGACCTGAGCTTCGGTAAAGCCGGTCTTGCGGGCGACGGTTTCGATCATCTGGGAACGGGTCATGTATCGGTATCCTCCTGGAATGTCCAAAAGTAACGTCCTTTTGGCAAATTTTGCGTTGATGAGTATAACATACTTCCCACACTGTTTGCGACAGATTGCGCACAAAACGTCCTGTTTTGCGCACGGACCTTCGCATTTGCTGGCGAGCTTTTCACAAATACAGCGCCCGCTGTTTTGGCGGGCGCTGTCAAAAGTCGTTCTATGGGGAAACTACGCGGGTAATTTCACAGGCAACTCTGTGGGCAATTACTTGCGGTGATACAGGGTGGCAATGTCCACCAGCGGGATGTTCTCCAGGCTGTGATCACTGCGCAGGCAGTTGACCAGTGCGTTGGCGGTGTCCACGGCGGTGATGCAGGGGATGCTCAGCTCCACGGCCTTGCGGCGCAGGCGCACCGAGTCGCGCTTGGGGTCGCGGCCCTTGGCGCTGGTGGAGAACACATAGTCCACCAGACCGCTCTGCAGCAGGTCCACGATGTTGGGCGACTCGCCGGACATGGGGCGCACCTCGTTGCAGGGCACCATGTGCTTGTTGAGCCAGGCACAGGTGCCGGAGGTGCCGTACAGCTTGTAGCCCATGCTCTTGAGCTTCCAGGCGATGTCCACGAACTCCGGCTTGTCGCTGTCCTTCACGGTGAAGATGCAGCAGGAAGCGGGGCCGGGGGTCTTGAAGGTATAGCCCGCGCCGATCAGGCCCTTGAGCAGGGCGTCGTGGAAGTTGGGGGCAATGCCCAGCACCTCGCCGGTGCACTTCATCTCCGGGCCAAGCTGGGTGTCCACGCCGTGCAGCTTCTCAAAGCTGAACACAGGCACCTTGCAGGCCACATAGGGGGCGTTGGGGTGCAGGCCGGTGCCGTAGCCCATATCGACGAGCTCTCGCCCAGGCAGCAGCGCACGGCCAGCTCCACCATGGGCACGCCGGTCACCTTGCTGATGTAAGGCACGGTACGGCTGGAGCGGGGGTTCACCTCGATGACGTACACCTTGTCGTTCTTCACGGCGTACTGCACGTTCACCAGGCCCACCACGTGCAGCTCACGGGCAAAGCGGCCGGTGTAGTCCACCATGGTGTCGATCTCGGCCTGGGTCAGGTGCTGGGCCGGGTAGACACAGATGGAGTCGCCGGAGTGCACGCCGGTGCGTTCGATGTGCTCCATGATGCCGGGGATGAGGAAGTCCTCGCCGTCGCAGATGGCGTCCACCTCACACTCGGTGCCCTGGATGTACTGGTCCACCAGCACGGGGTGGTCCATATCCACGTGCTCGGTGATGACGCCCATGTACTCGATGACGTCGGCCTTGGTGTAGGCCACGATCATGTTCTGGCCGCCCAGCACGTAGCTGGGGCGCAGCAGCACCGGCAGGCCGATCTCTCGGCAGCGGCCAGCGCCTCGTCCAGGTTGAACACGGTGCGGCCGGGGGCACGGGGGATCTGGCAGCGCTCCAGCAGCTCGTCGAAGCGCTCGCGGTCCTCGGCCTCGTCAATGGCGTCCGCGGGGGTACCCAGAATGGGCACGCCGTTTTCCGCCAGATGCTTGGCCAGCTTGATGGCGGTCTGGCCGCCGAACTGCACCACGCAGCCATCCGGCTGTTCGGTGGCGATGATGTGATCCACGCTCTCGGGGTTCAGGGGGTCGAAGTACAGGCGGTCGCCGGTGTCAAAGTCGGTGGAAACGGTCTCGGGGTTGTTGTTGACCAGCACCGCCTCACAGCCGTGCTTTTTCAGGGTCCACACGCAATGCACCGAGCAGTAGTCGAACTCGATGCCCTGACCGATGCGGATGGGGCCGGAGCCAAAGACCAGCACCTTTTTCTTCTTCGGCTCTCCCTTGGCGGCAGCCGCGGCTTCCTTCTTGGCGATGAACTCGGCGGCCTCGTTGTCGCCGTCGTAGGTGGAGTAGAAATAGGGGGTGTTGGCCGAGAACTCGGCAGCGCAGGTATCCACCATCTTGAAGCCGGCGCGGTAGTTCTCTACGGGGAGCTTGTCCACCTTGGCCAGGCGCTTGATGGTCTTGTCCTGGAAGCCGTACTTCTTGGCGGTCTTGTACTGTTCTTCGGTCAGCACGCCGTTGCACTTGGCAAGACCGTTTTCCAGATCTGCCAGATGCTGCATCTTGTCCAGGAACCACCAGTCGATCTTGGTGATCTTATAAATGGTCTCGTGGTCGATGCCGCGCTTCAGGGCCTCGTAGACGCAGAACACGCGCTCGGCGTCCTGCACATGCATATGGGCCACGATCTCGTCATCGGTCAGCTCCTCAAAGGGCTTGTGGGTCAGGGTGTCCATGCCCAGCTCAATGGAGGAGACGGCCTTCATCATGGCGGCCTCGAAGCTGTTGCCGATGCTCATGACCTCACCGGTGGCCATCATCTGGTGCCCAGAGACTTGTCGGCGTAGACGAACTTATCAAAGGGCCACTTCGGGTACTTGACCACGATGTAGTCCAGGGCCGGCTCGAAGCAGGCGCAGGTCTTGCCGGTAACGTCATTGGTGATCTCGTCCAGCGTATAGCCGATGGCGATCTTGGTGGCCACCTTGGCGATGGGGTAACCGGTGGCCTTGGAAGCCAGGGCGGAAGAGCGGGACACACGGGGGTTGACCTCGATGACCGCATAGTCAAAGCTGTCCGGCTTGAGGGCGAACTGGCAGTTGCAGCCGCCTTCGATGCCCAGCTCGGTGATGATGTCCAGAGCGGCGGTGCGCAGCATCTGGTATTCGTGGTCGGTCAGGGTCTGGGTGGGGGCCACCACGATCGAGTCGCCGGTGTGGATGCCCACGGGGTCCAGGTTCTCCATATTACAGACGGTGATCACGTTGCCCTTGTGGTCGCGCATGACCTCGTACTCGATCTCTTTCCAGCCGGCGATGCACTTTTCCACCAGGATCTGATGGATGGGGGAAAGGCGCAGGCCGTTGGTGCCGATCTCGATGAGCTTTTCGCGGGTCGCGCAGATGCCGCCGCCGGTGCCGCCCATGGTGAAGGCCGGGCGCACGATGACCGGGTAGCCGATGCGGTCGGCGCAGGCCAGCGCGTCCTGCAAAGTCTCCACGACCTCAGACGGAATGATGGGCTGGTGCAGCTTTTCCATCGTCTCCTTGAACAGCTCGCGATCCTCGGCGCGGTCGATGGTCTCCGGCTTGCAGGCCAGCAGGCGGATGCCGGTGCGGTCCAGATAACCGGAACGGGCCAGCTCCATGGACAGGTTCAGGCCCATCTGGCCGCCCAGGTTGGGCAGCACGGAGTCCGGCTTTTCGATGTCCAGGATGCGCTCCACGACTTCCAGCGTCATGGGCTCGATGTAAACATGGTCGGCCACGTCCGGGTCGGTCATGATGGTTGCGGGGTTGGAGTTGAGCAGAACGGTCTCAATGCCCTCTGCTTTCAGGGCGCGGCAGGCCTGGGTGCCGGAGTAGTCGAACTCCGCCGCCTGACCGATGATGATGGGGCCGGAGCCGATGACCAGCACTTTTTTGATTCTGGGGTCCTTCGGCATTTCAGCGTGCCTCCTTTGCTGCTTTGACGTTCTTCAGGAAGCGGTCGAACAGGAACTCGGTATCCTTGGGGCCGCCGTTTGCTTCCGGGTGGAACTGCACGGTAAAGCAGTTCCACTTCTTGTACTTGATGCCCTCGCAGGTGCCGTCGTTGGCGTTCACCTGTGCCACCTCGCCCATCTCGGCGGGCAGCTCCTCACCCACGACCGCATAGCCGTGGTTCTGGCTGGTGATGAAGGTGCGGCCGGACTCAAAGTCGGTGACGGGCTGGTTGGCACCGCGGTGGCCATACTTGAGCTTCATGGTCTTGGCACCGGCAGCCAGTGCGCTCAGCTGGTGGCCCAGGCAGATGCCGAAGGTGGGGATGTTCAGCGCAAAGATGTGCTTCAGGTTCTCGATGACCTCCACCGGCTCGGCGGGGTCGCCGGGGCCGTTGGACAGCATGATGCCGTCCGGGTTCTGGGCGGCCACTTCCTCTGCCGTGGCAAAGGCAGGCATGACCGTGACCTTGCAGCCGCGCTTGACCAGGCACCGCACGATGTTGCGCTTGCAGCCGTAGTGCATCAGCACGATGTGGGTCTCGCCTGCCGGGTTGAACACCTCGGGCTCTGCGCAGGTGACGTTCTTTACAGCGTCGGTGACGGCGTAGGCACGGATCTCGGCCAGCAGGGCGTCGGTCTTTTTCCTTGTTGGCCGGGTCGGCGGGGTCAAAGGTGGTGAGGATGGCACCGTTCATGACGCCGCTCTCCCGGATGATGCGGGTGAGGTGGCGGGTGTCGATGCCCTCGATGCCGATGGTGTTGTTCTTTTTCAGGAAGCTGTCCAGCGTTTCCTCACAGCGCCAGTTGGAGGGCGTCTTACAGGCTTCGCGCACGATGTAGCCCTTTGCCCAGATCTTGTCGGACTCCATGTCGTCCTTGTTCATGCCGTAGTTGCCGATGAGGGGGTAGGTCTGGGTGATGATCTGGCCGTAATAGCTGGGGTCGGTCAGGGTCTCCTGAAAGCCCACCATGCCGGTGGCGAACACCACCCCGCCCACGGTCACGCCCTCGGCACCCACAGACTGCCCGGCAAACACCATGCCGTTTGCCAAAAAAGAAGATATGCGTTCATAGTTTTCCTCGTTTCAACCATTACAGGGTCTGCTTTGCTTCCTGCTTCATCTTGCGGCTGCCCAGGTGCACCAGCGGCAGCTTGCCCTCCTTGCAGATGGGGCACTCTTCCGGGGCGTAGTTGGGCAGGTCCAGCTTGAGGGCGCTGGCCACAATGGGAATGGGCGACGGAGCCTCGGGCTTGGTGCGGTCCACCACGCAGGTGATGCCCACATGCAGATGCCGCCGTTCTCCTCGATGACCCGCTTGGTCTCCAGAGAGGAGATGCCGGTGGTCACCACGTCCTCGGCGATGAGGCACTTTTCACCCGGATGGATGGCAAAGCGCTTCAGGGTCATCACGTTGTCCACGCGCTCGGTAAAGATGGCGCGCTTGCCGGTCTGGCGGGCCAGCTCGTAAGCGTACACGATGCCGCCCATGGCCGGGCCGACGATGACATCCACGTCCATCTCCTTGACCTTGTCGGCCACAGCCTTCATCACCTCGGCGCAGCGGTCGGGGTACTGCTGCAGGTAAGCCATCTGGCAGTAAGCGCTGGAATGGCGGCCGGAGGACAGCAGGAAATGCCCCTCCAGGAATGCGTCACAGCTCTTCAGGATCTCAAGTGCTTCACTCATTGTACTTCTCCCTCTCTTTTTAAGTGGTGTATATTCTCTTTGGGTGGTATTGTACCACGCTTTTTACGATATTTGCAAATTTATGCACTATTTTTTATTTTATATGCATAACAGCAAGTCATGGGCGAATATTTGCAGGTTTTATTCTGCATGACGGGCACAGCCGCGGATCTCGTCCAGCGTTTTCACGCCGTTTTTGTCCATCCAGGCAGCCATCTCGTCGGCGATGGTCTCCATGGCGCGGGGTTGGCGAAGTTTGCCGCACCCACCTGCACCGCCGCGGCACCGGCCATGATGAACTCCAGGGCGTCGCGGCCGGTGGCAATGCCGCCCAGGCCCACCACCGGGATGTTCACGGCACCCACAGCCTGCCACACCATGCGCAGGGCGATGGGCCGCACCGCCGGGCCGGACAGGCCCGCAAAGATGTTGTTGAACACCGGGCGGCGCTTTTCCAGATCAATGGCGCAGGCCTGGAAGGTGTTGGTCAGGCTGATGGCGTCCGCACCGGCGGCCTCCACAGCCCTGCACATCTCCGGGATGTTCTCGGCCTGGGGGCTCAGCTTGACCATCAGGGGCTTTTTGCAGGCCTCCCGGACCATGCGCACCACCGCACCGGCAGCCTCGGCCTTGACGCCATAAGCCATGCCGCCCACCTTGACATTGGGGCAGGAGATGTTCAGCTCCACGATGTCCACGGCGCTGTCGCTCAGCAGCGCAGCACCCTCCACATACTCTTCCTCACTGTGGCCGCCCAGATTGGCGATGGCCACCGTGCCGTATTTCTGTTTCAGCTCCAGCATCTCGTTCAGTTCCACGTCGATGAAGTGCTGCACGCCGGGGTTCTGCAGGCCGATGCTGTTGATGAGGCCGGGGGTCTCCCACAGGCGCTCGCCCTTGTTGCCGTACTGGCCGTGCAGGGTCAGGCCCTTGCCGGAGATGCCGCCGATCTTGGTAAAGTCGGCCAGTTCCTCGTACTCCACACCGTAGCCCACAGTGCCGGATGCACCGATGATGGGGCTGTTCATCGCAAAGCCCAGCAGGTTCGTTTTCAGGTCAGCCATCAGAAGAACACCTCCGTTGCATCAAAGACCGGGCCGTTCTTGCACACGCTCTTGCCTTCCCCGCTCTTCGTCTCGCAGGTGCAGCCCAGGCAGGCACCGATGCCGCAGGCCATCTTCTTTTCCATGCTCACAAAGCAGGGGGTGCCTTTTTCGGCACACAGGCGGGCGGCATTGCGCATCATGACGGTAGGGCCGCACACCAGCACCACGTCGTAGTCCGCCGGGTCGTACAGCTGGGTGACAAAGCCGTGGAAGCCCACCGCGCCGGTGTCGGTGGACACCTTGACGAGGTTGGCGATCTCCCGGTACTCCTCCATGCAGTAGGGGGCATCCCGGAAGCCGAAGAACACATCCGGCTTTACCCCGGCAGCGGCCAGCTCGCGGGTGAGCTGGTACATGGGCGCGGTGCCGATGCCGCCGCCCACCACGGCGATCTTTTTGTACTTGCTTACGATCTCCGGCACATCAAAGCCGTTGCCCATGGGGCCGGTGAGCTGGAAGGTATCCTGCTGCTTGAGCTGTGCCAGCTTCTCGGTGCCCTCGCCCACAACCTGATACAAAAACTCGATGGTGCTGCTGTCCGGGTTCCAGCGGTGCACGCTGATGGGGCGGGACAGGAAGGGCGCTTCGTCTGCGCCCCAGGAGCGCAGGGTGAAGAACTGGCCCGCATGGGGCGCGTGGTCCCGGTCGGGCCACACCACGGTCAGCAGACGGATGTCCGGGGCAATGACCTCATTGCGCAGGACGGTGGCTTCACAGCAGGCTGCACGCATGGGCAATGGCCTCCTTCATGTTCACGCATTCGTTGTAGGCAGCCTCGTCAAAGGCGGTGCCGGGCTGCTTTTTGCGAGCCAGCAGCACACCGCGGCTGGAGTTCACCACGCCGCCGTTGCCCTTGGTCAGGTACTGGGCAATGTCCTCGGCCTTGCCGCCCTGTGCGCCGTAGCCGGGGATGAGGAAGAAGCTGTCCTTGTACTTGGCGCGGATCTCGGTGGCCTCCTCGGTGTGGGTGCCGCCGATGACCAGGCCGATGGAGGAGTAGCCGTGCTCGCCCATGTAGTCCTTGCCCAGGGCGTTCAGCTTGTCGCCCACCAGGTCGTAGACGTGGCGGCCGTCGGCCAGCTTCTCGTACTCAAAGTCCTTGGCACCGCCGTTGGAGGTGCGGCAGAGCACGAACAGGCCCTTGCCCTGCTTTTCGGCGTAGGGCAGATAGGGGCTGATGGAGTCCAGGCCCATGTAGGGAGCCAGCGTCACAAAGTCGGCCTCGAAGTCGCCGGTGAAGTGGCCCATGGCATACATTTCGGCAGTTTTTGCAATGTCGCCCCGCTTGATGTCCGCAATGACCGGCACACCCGCGGCGCGCACAGCCTTCAGGGTGTCGGCGTAGGCCTTCATGCCCTCCAGACCCAGCGACTCATAGTAAGCGATCTGCACCTTGTAGCAGCCCGCCACGGCCTTGGTGGCGTCGATGAGCTTCTGGTTGAAGCGCACGATGTTCTCGCCCCTGGTCAGGGTGCTGTCCACAAAATCGGCGGGCAGGTAGCTGAAATCGGTGTCCAGACCCACACACACCGGGCCCCGGGCCTCAACAGCTTCGTACAGTTTGTCCATGTTCGTCATTTGGGTGTCCTCCTGTATGTTCTCTCTTTATATTCGGTAGCCCCTCTCAGTCAACGCCTTGCGGCGTTGACTGAGAGGGTTTTTTCCCTTTCTCTTCTGCCTGATAGGTGATCTTGCCGCCCTTGATGGTGGCGCACACCTTGCCGTAAAGCTCCACGCCGTCGAAGGGGGTGTTGTGGCTCTTGGAGTGGAGCTTGTCCTTGTCCACGGTATAGGGGGTGTCCAGGTCCACCAGCACAAAGTCGGCGTCGTAGCCCGGCTCCAGCTGGCCCTTGGCAAGGCCCAGGATCTCCGCCGGACGGGTGCTCATCAGGTGCACCAGCACCTCCAGGGGCAGGCCCTCCTGTTTGCAGAGCTTGGTGTAGCAGACGCCAAAGGCCGTCTCGCTGCCCACCATACCGGCCATGCCCTTGAGCTTGTCCTCTTCGGAGTGGGGCGCGTGGTCGGTGGCAATGGCGTCCACGATGCCGCTGCGGATGCCGTCCACCAGTGCCTGCACGTCGTCGGCGGTGCGGATGGGCGGGTTGACCCGGTAATCGCAGGTATCATTGGTGAACCACAGGTGGTGCGGAGTCACCTCGCAGGTGACCGGTACGCCCCGGAGCTTTGCCATCTGGATGGCATCCAGTGCGCCGCGGGTGGACACATGGCACATGTGCAGCCGGGTCTGGTAATACTCGCTCAGCCAGCAGTTGCGCACCGTCTCGATGTCCTCGGCCAGGCGGTAGTCCCAGGGGCTGATCTCCATGTCCTCGGCGTGGCTCATCACGGTGATATCCTTCTGGGTGCAGATGGCAAAAGCCTTGGCCATGGTGGCGTTGTCCTGCACGCCGTGGCCGTCCTCGGTGATGAACTTCACGCTGGCGGGCAGGGTCTTGAGGTGGTCGATGCTCACACCGTCAAAGTTTTCGGTGATGGAAACGGTCTGGTTCACGTCACACAGACCCACCTCGGCAGCCTTCTGCTCCACCTGCATGGCCTGCGCGGCCGAGGAACAGACGGGCTTGGTGTTGGGCATCAGGTTCACGAAGGTGTAGCCGCCGGCGGCTGCGGCACGGCTGCCGGTCTCCACGTCCTCCTTGTACTCAAAGCCCGGGGTGCGCCAGTGGCAGTGCAGGTCCACAAAGGCGGGCAGCACAGTCAGCCCCCCGGCATCCACTACCGTCTCGTTGTCCCCGGCCAGAGCCTCCAGCTCCTGGCCCACGGCGGCGATCCTGCCGTCCTTCACAAAGATCTCCAGCGGTCGTCCTTCGGTGTTCACAGCGTTTACAAGCAGCATGGCGGTCTCCTCTCCTGTCCGGCACGGTCTGCAGCCAAAAGCCGCAAACGGGCAAAAAAAAACTTTTCCCCGCAAAGGGAAAAGCTCACTTCACAAAAAAAGGAAACAACGAACCCACGGCAAAACCGGACGCGGACAGCTTTTTCAGTTTCCGGCGCATCACGTTGCACTCCATGGCATTGTCTCCTTTTTGGCATTTGCAATTTCTTCTTAATATTTTAGCATAGAAACGCGAAATGTGTCAATGCCTGCGGCCGGGTTTGTTTGTAAAAAGGTTTGGCGCTTCTCTCTGCATTTTTTAGCTACTCTACCCAAAAGACGGTTTTTGTGCCCGGCGGGCGGGTTAGCGGCAACAATTCCTAGCATATCACTGTACATTCCAGCCCGGCTGTGCTATTATAATAGGAACGACGTGAACGCAGGAAAGAGAGGACTCCTCATGGGTTTGTTGGAAGATGCACGGAACATCCAGCGCAAGGACCCCGCCGCACGCAGCGTGCTGGAGGTCATTCTGCTGTACCCCGGTTTTCATATTCTGGTCTATCACCGCATTGCGCACTGGCTGTACCAGCACAAGCGGTTCTTTCTGGCCCGGTGGGTCAGCCAGCACGGACGCCGCCGCACCGGCATCGAGATCCACCCCGGTGCCACCATCGGCAGGTGCCTGTTCATCGACCACGGCATGGGCATCGTGTTCGGCGAGACCTGCGAGATCGGCGACAACTGCACCATCTACCACGGCGTGACCCTGGGCGGCACCGGCAAGGATACCGGCAAGCGCCACCCCACCTTGGGCAACAACGTGCTCATCGGCGCTGGCACCAAGGTGCTGGGCCCGGTGTTCATCGGGGACAACGCCCGCATCGGCGCGGGCAGCGTGGTGCTGTGCAACCTGCCCGCCAACTGCACGGCCGTGGGCGTGCCCGCCGAGGTGGTGCGCATCAACAACAAGGCCGTGAACCCCGCCGACGACCTGGACCAGCAGGATCTGCCGGATGTGGTGGCCCAGCGCATCCGCGATCTGGACCGCCGCATCGGTGCGCTGGAAAACGCCGCGCAGGGCGACACGCCCCCCACGGCCAGCCAGATCGCCGCACGGCAGAAACCGTAAGGGTCCCTGCACATTTTATCCAGACAGGATCCGCGAATCAAAAACAAAGGCAGCCCCTCCGCACGGGAAGGGCTGCCTTTGTTCATTCTGCCGTCTGCACCGGCACCGTGGACATGGTGATCTGTTCGTAGTCTGCGCTGTGGGCCAGATAGGTGTTCAGGTCGGACGTATTGGTGGTGATCATGCCGTCCAGCCGGGTGTAGGCCGACAGGCCGAAGGCCAGCACATCCATACCGTTGGCCGCGCCCTGCCAGAATTTGTCCTCACAGCCGGACTTTGCCCAACGCCGGGGCAGGTACTGCACAAAGCCCGCCTCGGTAAGCAGCTGGGCTGCCTCGTCCAGCTGGGCCTGGGCTTCCGCGTCGTCCAGCATATCCGCTCCGGCGCAGCGCTGCAGCAGCACATGACACACCGGCCGGCTCGTCACCTCCAGCACCGAGTGGCGGAAACCGTAACGGGAGACGTTCTTTTTGCCGTACAGCAGGATGAAGCCCATGCTGTTGCGGCTGTCCGCCCGCAGGAAGCCGTGGGTGATGTAGGGCATCTGCTCGGAATAGTTGAGGGTGTCCAGCGTGCAGAAATCCAGCGGCTCCAGCGAGTACAGCTCCAGATCGTACCGGGTGACGTGGGAGCGGTTGTAGAAGGGCATGTTGGCGCCGTTGATGTCCGCCGGGCAGGTGCGCATGGTGACAGGCGCATTCTCGGCCACATGGTAACAGTTGCGGATGAGCCGCAGCAGGTGGTCGATATCGCTGCCGTTGGTAATGGAAGCCGAACCACCGCCCAGACGGATGGCCTGCACCTCGCAGTCGGCAAAGTCAGCAGCGTTGGCCCTAAGCTCCAGCGCCATGGCCAGCACATACCGGTGCAGCAGTTCGGTGTTGTGGCCCTCGATGAGGGTGCGCCCGCAGAAGGAAGGCTTGCGAGTGATAAAGGGAAAATTGAGCTTCATCACGACCGGATGCAGCGTTGTCGTCTCCATGTTTGTTTCAAACCTCCGCATAACAGCAATGCCGCGCCGGGGCAGGCAGATGCCCGGCCCCGGCGCGGCACCGAGAAGAAAAAAAACGATTTGTGGAACGCACACGGTGCCGTCAGAGCAAACCCTGTTCTGGTCTTATTCTACCGGGCGCGTGCGGTTTTGGCAAGTAAAAGATCAGGCCTTTGCCTGTGCGATGCAGTCGGCCACAGCCTCCTGCACAGCCTTGACAGAGAAGCTCAGGGTGGAAGAGGTGATGGCATCCACGCTGGTATCGCCCTGGCTCTCCACCACGGCAGCGGCCATGCTGCTGCGCAGGTCGTCCTTCATCAGGTCATCGTTGCCGGAAGAGGTGATCTTGCAGTCGGTGATGGCGTCCTCGCTGAAGGTCATGGTGATGGTGACGGTGCTGTAGCTGGAGTTCTTGGAGGCGGTGTAGGTACCGGCATAGTATTTGCCGTTGGTGGTGCGCTCCTCAGAGCCGTTCTCACCGCCGCCGATGCCGTTGTCCAGATCGTTCTTGACGTACTCGGCAGCCAGGTAACCGGTCACGAACGCACTGCCGCAGCTGTTGCCTGCGGTGGGGGTATGGTACTGGATGCCGTAGCGCTGGCCGCAGCAGTTGCCGACAGCGTACAGGCCGGGGATGGGAGCCTTGGCACCGGTCAGGACGCGGTACTCACCATCGGTGCAGACTGCAGCGTGCTGGCACAGGCCGCCGGAGGGGTTGCCGCCGGTAACGGAGGAAGCTGCAAAGAACGGAGGATCCTGGATCTTGAAGTGCATCATGGATGCGTCTGCGCCCCAGTCGGAGTCGTAACCGGCATCGCACATCTCGTTCCAGTGCTTCACCTCGTCCAGGAAGCCCTGCTTTGCGTCGCCCTCATAGCCCATGATGTCGGCCAGCTCTTCCAGCGTGTCGGCAGCATACAGGGTGGTGGGGTCGTTGCCGTAGCGGGCAAATGCCTGCACGGAGAAGCCGTCGGGGCCGGTCTTGTAGTTGGCCATATCCTTGCGGACCTTCTCCAGCATGTACTCGTTGCTGCGGTCCATGGCCTGATGGTCGTATGCCTGATACTCGCAGTAAGCATCCCAGTTGGAGTCGGTGACGCAGACCATCTTCTGGCCTTCCGGCATCATATCCAGATAGCCCACGGAGCCGTGGCGGGTGATGGTCTCATTGAAGAAACGCTTGCCGTCGTTGCCAAAGATGGGCCAGATGCCGCCGAAGGGGAAGGACGGACGGCTGTTGATGCCGGCTGCCTGACCTGCACGGGGGCCTGCCTCCATGGTAGCGCCTGCCCACATCATCATGCGGATGCCGGAACCATCACGGCCCATGGAAGAAACGTTGTTCACATCGGTGCGGTCCTTGCCGTAAGACCATGCCAGGTTGCGCAGGGTGTCGCACAGGTCCAAACGCATGTCCGGGTTGCCTCCAAAGTCGCCTGCTGCCACGATGACAGCGTCGGCGTTGACCTGGAAGTACTTGCCGTCGATATCGGTGAAGATGGCACCGGTGACCTTGCCATTGTCGTGTACGAGGGTCAGGCCCTGAGCGCCGTAGATGTACTCACAGCCCTTCTCCACAGCCTTCTGCTGCAGCAGTCGCACGGTGTACGGCCACATGTTGTTGTTGGTGTTGGTGTCCGTACCGGTATCACGCCACTGGGTCATGCCGACGTAGTAGTAGCTGTGGCTGCAGGGGTTCTGAAAGTGCTTGTTGCCCTTGTAGTTCACGGCGTGTGCGTACTTTGCAACATAGTCGGGGTCCAGCTCAGCCAGCATCCAGTCCAGTGCTTCGCCAGAGCGGGTGGCGTAGTCCTTGACGATCTTCTGGTTGGCGTGGCCCAGAGCCTTGACCATGTACTCGGTGAAGATGTCCATGGGGTCGTACTTCTCGGCACCCTTGTCCAGGAAGAACTTGGAGTTGTAGGTGGTCAGGTCGCAGGCGTAGTTGTCGTACTCTTCCCAGGTCTGCACCTCGCAGCAGATGGTGTCCAGGCCCTCTTCTGCGCAGCGCAGGGCGGCGGCAGTACCAGCCTGACCAGCACCGATGACCAGGACCTCGCAGTCCTTGGTGTACTCGACCTTGTCGGCCAGCTGGGGCTCATCGCCCAGCCATGCGGGCTTGTTGTTCATGAACTGCTCTTCCGGGATGTTCAGGGAATCGACCATGCCGACCATCATGGAGCCCATGATGTCGCCGTTGCCCTTCTGCTCGATGTACTCCTCAGGGGTCTCGGGAGCCTTGGCATCCGGGTTGGAGCCGCGGTTTGACTGGCAGTAGCTGGTGGCAAAGATGTCGTCCCAGGTGATGGCGGAAGCAGCGGCTGCGGGCGGGCTGCTCGGAGGCAGCGGCAGAGCTTGCCACGGAGGAAGCGGCGGCGCTGCTGGCTGCGTTGTTGGAGCAGCCGGACAGTGCGCCTGCAGCGGCAGCGCCCAGAGCGCTGAGAGCCGATGCACGGATGAAGTTTCTGCGCGAGATCTTGTTCATAGTGCGGGAATCCTTTCCATTCTTCTTTTTCTTCCAAAAGCGCCCTGCTTCGTGCAGTTTGACGCTTTTTTGACGATGCTATTATAGTGAAATTATTACCAAAAGAGAAATTCAATTTTCCGGTTTTCAGTTATGTATTTTTTCTATAAGTTCATTGACCTTCCATTGCAGTTTTGTTACAATGGGGAAAACACCGGAAAGGAGGCGCCCCGCGTGACTGATCGGCAGATCCGCTGTTTTCTGGCTCTTTATGAAACACTGAATTTTTTTCGGCTGCCGCGCGGCAGCTGTTTCTCACCCAGCCCACCCTGAGTTACCAGATCCGCACGTTGGAGGAGGAGCTTGGCACCCCGCTGTTCGTGCGCACCACCTGCCGGGTGGAGCCAACGCAGGCCGGCCAGCTGTTTGCCGAGTTTGCCCAGAACGTCCGGCAGAGCTATCAGGCGTTCCAGCATGCACTGGCCGCCGGGCCCGCCCGGCGCGAAAAACTGGTGCTGCAGGTGCCGCTGACCATGGCGTCGCGGGATCTTGTGTACCACGACCTGCTGCTGGCGCTGAGCCAGGAGCTGCCGGACTGTGACCTTGAGGTGCGCACCGATACCTCCTGTACCTCCCCGGAAGAGGTTCTGCAGAGCGGCGTGGACGCCCTGGTACAGATGCTGCTGGAACCGGTGAGCGACGCCATCGACTGCCTGCCCCTGTTCGACACCAAATGCCATCTGCTGGCAAGCCCCGGCAGCCCGCTGAGTGCCTGCGGCACCCTGACCCCCGACCAGCTGGCCGGGCAGACCATCTGCTTTGAAAGCTGTGACGCCGTATTCGTGTCCATGGTACGGCGCTGCATGGAGGACATTCCCCTGCGGTGGCTCATGGTGCCCGACTTTGAAAAGGAATACGTCCGGATGCTGGCCGGAAAATGCCTGTTCCTGAGCCCGGTGCGGAGCCACGGCTACCCGCCCGAGTGGTTTCACCCGCTGATCTTCCCCTTCCCGCCGGCACCCACCTGCCTGTTCACCCGCAAGGACGACTCCCGCCCCTGCCTGCAGGTGCTGCGGCAGCTGACCCTGGCCGAACACCGGCGTGCCGTGGCAGACGGCCGCCTGTGAAGCCCCGCTATATGACCCGCTATATGATATAAAGGAGAACCGACCGATGAATATTATGATTCCATCATCCGCTGGCACCAGACCCGCAACGGTGTAACCGGCCTGACCAAAGAGTGCATCGGGTACGAAAACGGTGTGCTGGGCGGCGTGATCTCTGCTTTGACCAGCTTTGCTGCCCCCGGCGACTATGTGTTCAACGGGGAGTGGGTGTGAGCCTGCACACAAAACTCCTCCAGTCATCGCTGCGCGATGCCGGCCCCCTCTATGAGGGGGCCTTTTTTGTACCAGAAACAAGGCCGCACCACCCCCAAGGCTCCCTCCTTGAGGGAGCTGGCAAAGCCGACAGGCTTTGACTGAGGGAGTTTTTCAGCACATAGAAAAAAAACCGGAAGCGCACTGCGGATCGCAGTGTACTTCCGGTTTGCAGAATGAAGGATCGCTTATTTGATCTCGCGCAGGGCACCCAGCAGGCCGGGGTAATCGCCTGCGGCGACTTTGGCCGTGTTCTCCGGGTGTGCCACGAACCACTTGTTGCGCTTTTTCAGGATGCCCTTGGGCCCGTCGGGCAGCGCGTCGCCGGTGCCGCGGGGCAGGATCTCCACGCCCGGATTCCGGCTGCGCAGTGCTTCCAGTTCCGTGTTCATGCTCACTGACCCTGCTCGTCCACAGCCTTCAGGCCCTGGGTTTGCTCGATCTCAGCCAGCATGTCCACGCGCACCTGATGGCGGCCGCCCTCATACTTGGCGTTCACCCACTCGTCCACGATCATCTTGGCCATCTCCACGCCGATGACGCGGGCACCGAAGGCGATGATGTTGGAGTTGTTGTGCTGCTTGCTCAGGCGAGCAGAATAGGGCTCGCTGCACACGCAGGCACGCACGCCCTTGACCTTGTTGGCGGCCAGGCTGATGCCCACGCCGGTGCCGCAGATCAGCACACCGCCGTCCACTTCGCCGGAGGCGACCATCTTGCCCACCTTGTAGCCGCTGATGGGGTAGTTGAAGCTCTCGGTGCTGTTGGTACCGACGTCGATGACCTCGATGCCCTTGTCCTCCAGATACTTCTTGATCTCTTTCTTCATTTCCACTGCGACGTGGTCGTTGCCAATTGCCAGTTTCAGACAGACACACTCCTTATTTTTTTTAACAGAGGCACACCGCCGCAGGGTGCAGCGGCACGCCGTTGTTTGCGGATCAGATGTTGGTGCTTGCCATGCGGAAATAGGTGTACGGGCGGCCCTTGATGGACACCGACAGCTGGTGGATGTTCTCCGGGCTGGTGCAGCCGGCAAAGCCGCCGTCACCAATGGCGTGCACATCCGCGCCGGTCTCCTTCATCTTCAGGGCGATCAGGCGCACGACGTTGCTCATGCCTTTTCTCCCTTCAGCTCCGGGATGATCTCTGCATACGGACGGCCCTTGCCGAACAGGGCGCTGGTGCCCAGGATGAAGCCGTCGGCACCCATGGCGGACAGCTCCTCGATGACCGCCGGGCTGCAGGAGCCGTCGATCATCAGCTTGAAGCCGTACTTTTTTTCCTTCAGCTCTGCCAGCGCACGCACCTTGTTCTTGGTGAACTGGATGAACTTCTGGCCGGCGAACCCGGGGTTGACGGTCATGACCATGACGTAGTCGCAGAGGTTCAGCATCTCTTCCACGGTGGCCAGGCTGGTGTCCGGGTTGATGGCAATGCCGGCTGCGGCGCCGCGGCTCTTGATGTGAGCCAGCGTCTTGACCACATAGCGCTCACTCTCGGGGTGGATGTACACGATGTCGGCACCGGCATCCAGGAACCAGTCCACCTTCTCGCCAGGGTTCTCGATCATCAGGTGCACGTCCACCGGCTTTTTGGTGTACTTGCGGATGGTCTTGAGGTCCATCAGACCCATGGTGATGTTGGGTACAAAGGTGCCGTCCATGATGTCACAGTGGAAGATGTCCACACCGGCTTCGTCCAGCGCCTTGATTTCCTCGGCCAGGCGGCCGTAGTCCGCGCACATCATACTGGGGCAGAGCAGCTTTTCCATTTTGCAGATCCTTTCCTGTCAGGCAGGTAATCGTTTTCCTCATCCTAAAAGATAACACAGGCCGAAAGCCTTGTCAATAGGTTTTAAAAAGTCATGTAAACGTTTACCCTTTTGCTTGCATTTTCTGTTGATTGCTGTATAATGGATGCAGCAGCCCTCTTTTTGGGGGCATTTCATTTCCTTTTATAAAAGGAGCAAGTCTGTATGTCTGACACAAGCAATCCTCCGTCCATCCGGGACATTGCCGAGATCGCAGGTGTGAGCGTGGCCACGGTTTCCCGCGTCCTGAACAAAAAGGGCAAATACTCCGCCACCACCGAAAAGCGCGTGCTGGCGGTGGTGAACTCCTGCGGCTACATCTCCAACATGTCGGCCAAGAGCCTGCGGGAGGCCCGCTCCCACACGGTAGGGCTCATCGTGCCCAACGTGACCAACGCTTTTTTCTCGCAGCTGGCCTACTCCATTGAAACAGAGCTGTTCCAGCGCAATTATTCGGTGTTCATCTGCAACAGCGGCACCGACGCCGACAAAGAGCGGGATTATTTCCGCACCCTCATCGGCAAATGCGTGGACGGCATCCTGTGCATCAGCGACCTGAACGAGATCCCGTCGGACATTCTGGACCGGGGCGTGCCCATCGTCTGCATCGACCGCCGCCCCGTGGTGGACCGGGTGGTGCCCTGGGTGGGCAACGATGACCGGGCCGCTGCTTTTAACGCCACTGAGCTGCTGATCCGGAAAGGCTGCCGCCACATCCTGTTCATTTCCAGCCACCACTCCGCCTACACCCGGTTCGACCGCGACAAAGGCTACCGGCAGGCCCTGGAAGCACACGGCATTCCGGCGGATGAAAATTATAGCATGCGCCGCCCCGGCATCGACCCCACCCCATCGAAACGGAAGTGATGGTGTACGACTTTGTGCAGAAGGGCCTGCCGCTGGACGGCATCATCGCTTCCAGTGAACCGGCCGCTCTGGGCGCCCTGTATGCCCTCAAGCGAGCCGGGCTGCGGGTACCGCAGGATGTAAAAATTGTTTCCTTCGACAGCACCCTGTATTCCCTGCTCACCGACCCGCCCCTCACTTCCATTGAGCGCAACCCCCAGAGCATCGCACAGAGAAGCTGTGAGCTGATCTTGCAGATGATGCGCGGCGAGCCCCCCGCCGAGACCGAGATCTACATCCCCACCAACCTGGTGGAGCGCGCCTCCACCGACGGCTGATCTCCAAAATCATTTTTCCCCGGGCTGGAACCGCCCCGTGTGCCGTTCCTGCCCGGGTTTTGTTTTACAGATTGGCAAATTCCCGCCGGGATCGCCAGAATGAACAGATCCCGGGACCACCTCATTTCCCGGTATTTTGTTAAAGATTACAAAATGTTATCAAAAACTTTTGAGCAAATGAACCAAATATTTCCGAAAATCTTTGGGAATTGTTTATACTACGAGTAGGTTTGTAAGGTGTTTGTGAATTCTGCGTCAAGTTTTCACGCACCGATGATTTTAAATCTCTACAGGAGGGACAATACCATGAAAAAGATTTCTCGGCGTAATTTCCTGAAGGGCGCTGCCGTTCTGGGCACCGCCGCTGCCATGACCGCTTGCGGCGGCAGCTCTTCTTCTACCTCCACCGCAGCCTCCACCAGTGCTGCAGCGTCCACCGGTGCTGCTTCCGCAGCAGAAGCCAGCGGCAAGCTGGTCATCTACTCGCCCAACTCGGACACCCAGATCGACTGCACCCTGACCAACGGCTTTATGGTCAAGTACCCCAACATCGAGGTGGAGCTGCAGTCCATGGGCACCGGCGACGTGCTGGCCCGTATCGAGGCCGAAAAAGAGAACCCGCAGGCCGATATCGACTGGGGTGCCATCAACTTCAACTTCTACAAGCAGCACCCCGACCTGTGGGAGTCGTATGTTTCGCCCAACGAGGCCAATCTGGACGAGAACTATCGCAACAACACCGACGGCAACGTGACCTACTGCAACCTGTCCGGCAGCGGCTGCTTCATCCTGAACAATACCCTGCTGAAAGAGCTGGGCGTTGAGGTCAAGGGCTACGCCGACCTGCTGCAGCCGGAGCTGAAGGGAAAGATTGCAATGGGCGACCCCCACCGCATCTTCCAGTGCATTTGCAGAGCTGACCAACATGCTGCTGGTGATGGGCGAGGGCGACACCCCGGCCGACCGCTACATGAGCGATGCCGCATGGGATTACATTGCAAAGTTCATTGACAACATCGACGGCATCGTGCTGTCCAGCTCCTCTCAGGTGTACAAGAATGTCATCGCCGGTGAGTATGCCGTGGGCGTTTCCTACGAGGACCCCGTTGTGCAGGCCATCATCGACAACAAGGACAACCCCGACGCCGACCTGTCTCTGGTGTACCCCGAAGAGGGTGCCGTGTGGCTGCCCGCCGGTGTCGCCATCGTGAAGAACGCCCCCAACATGGACAACGCCAAGCTGTTCGTATGATCGCAGGCTTCAACTCCATTGAGGGCGGCGACATCTTCTTCAATGAGAAGCGGATCAACGATATGGACCCCAGCAAGCGCAACATCGGCATGGTGTTCCAGAACTATGCCATCTTCCCGAACCTCTCCGTCCGGGACAATGTGGCCTTCGGCCTGAAAAACCGCAAGGTGGACAAGGCTGAGATCAAGAAGCGGACGGATGAGTTTCTGAACCTGATGCAGATCATGCAGTATGCCGACCGGATGCCCAACCAGCTTTCCGGCGGTCAGCAGCAGCGCATCGCACTGGCTCGCGCACTGGTTATCTCGCCGGATGTGCTGCTGATGGACGAGCCGCTTTCCAATCTGGACGCAAAGCTCCGTGTCGAGATGCGCAGTGTCATCCGCCACACCCAGAAGAGCGTTGGCATCACCACCGTGTATGTCACCCACGATCAGGAAGAGGCAATGGCCATCAGTGACCGCATCGCCGTCATGAAGGATGGCGTCATCCAGCACGTCGGCACCCCCCGCGACATCTACCAGCGCCCGAAGAATGTCTTCGTTGCCACCTTTATCGGTCGCACCAACATCGTGAACGCCCACGTCAAGGGCGGCGTCATCACCTTTGCGGACGGCTACCATGAGCACATCGACGCTCTGGACAAGGCCGCAGAGCAGGAGGTGCGCTGCTCCATCCGCCCGGAGGAGTTCATCATCTGCAAGGATGGCACCGAGGGCATCCACGGCACCCGTGCAGGAGTGCACCTACCTCGGCCTCAACACCCACTACACCATCGACACCGATCAGGGTGACTCGGTAGAGATCGTGGAGGAGTCCTCCATCGGCGAGGGCCTCAAGAAGGGCGAGAAGGTGTTGCTGAAGGTCAAGAAAGAGAAGCTCAACGTCTTTACCAAGGACGGCGGTACCAATCTCATCAGGAGCGACGCTTATGAAAAAACAATAATAAGTTCCGTCTTGATGTCTGGGGTGCCATCACGCTGGTAACGATCGCCCTCTACGCGCTGTTCCTGCTTTACCCGATGGCGTACCTGATCCGCCAATCTGTGCTGGACCCCGACACCGGCGGTTTCACGCTGGCTTATTTCACGAAGTTCTTTTCCAAGAGTTACTATTCGATACCCTGATCAACAGCTTCAAGGTGTCCATCACAGCGACGGTGCTCTCCATCGCCATTGGCACCCCACTGGCATACCTGTTCACGATCTTTAAGATCAAAGGCAAGTCGGTGCTGAATATCCTCATTGTGGTGGCCTCCATGTCGGCTCCCTTCATCGGTGCCTACTCGTGGATTCTGCTGCTGGGCCGCAGCGGCGTCATCACCACCTTCTTAAAGAACCTCGGCATCGCCATCCCGGAAATCTACGGCTTCGGCGGCATCGTGCTGGTCATGACGCTCCAGCTGTTCCCGCTGGTGTTCCTCTACGCCAAGGGCGCGCTGAAGAACATCGACAACTCCCTCATCGAGGCGGCTGAGAACCTCGGCTGCTCGGGCATTGTCTGCTTCTTCAAGGTGGTCGTACCCCTTATCATGCCCACCCTGCTGGCCGCAGCTCTGCTGGTGTTCATGCGGGGGGCTACCGCACCTTCCCGGTGGAGATCTACACAACGCCTTCTTCATCGGAGACCACCGGCGGTGACTACGGTTTTGCCTGCCGCCATCCTCGGTGATCGCCATCGTCATCACCACCGTGGTGTTCCTGGTGCAGAAGTGGTCCTCCAATAAGTTCTCCTTCACCATGAACGCCCTTCATCCGGTGGAGCGCAAAAAGGCCCACGGCCTGCTGAATGTGCTCATCCATCTGTTCACCTATCTGGTGGTGGGCATCGCCTTCCTGCCGCAGGTGTACATCTTCTACGAGTCCTTCCGCAAGACCTCCGGCAAGGCCTTTGTGCCCGGTTACTCGCTGGACAGCTACCGCTCCGCCATGAAGGTGGCCGGCAGCGCCATCAAGAATACCTTCGTCATCGGCATTTCCGCACTGGTGCTCATCATTCTGCTGGCTGTGCTGGTGGCCTACCTGGTCATCCGCCGCAAGAACACCGTGAACAACGTGATCGACGTGATCAGCATGCTGCCCTACATCATTCCCGGCAGCGTGGTGGGCATTGCCCTGATCATGGCCTTCAACCGCAAGCCGCTGATCCTGACCGGTACCATGATCATCATGGTCATCGCACTGGTGATCCGCCGCCTGCCCTACACGATCCGCAGTTCGGTGGCCACCCTGCAGCAGATCCCCATCACGGTGGAGGAAGCCGCCATCTCGCTGGGTTCCTCCAAGGCCAAGACCTTCTTCCAGATCACGGTGCCCATGATGGCAAACGGCATCATTTCCGGTGCCATCCTGAGCTGGGTGACCATCATCACCGAGCTGTCCACCGCCATCTGCCTGTACACCGTGCGCACCCAGACTTTGACGCTGGCCATTTACACCTATGTGTCCCGCGGCAACGACGGCATCGCCGCAGCACTGGCCACCATCCTGTCGCTGACAACGGTGGTCTCGCTGCTGCTCTTCATGAAGCTGTCCAAGTCCAAGGACGTCACCCTGTAACAGCTCCAACCGCAAACAAAAAAGCTCCGTTCCCCGCAAAGGGAACGGAGCTTTTTTCGTCCGGATCAGGCAAAGACCGCCACGATCACCTGCATGGCCACGCCCACAAAGGCACCGGCGGCCCAGGTGAGGCCGGTGATGAACAGGTTCTGCTTCCAGGAGGGGTTGGCGCGCCACAGCACGGCCAGGCCTACACCGGCACCGGTGCACAGACCGGCCACCAGGCTGGAAAAGCGCAGTGCACCCTCCACATACAGCTGGGTGAGCAACACGCTGGCGGCGCAGTTGGGGATCAGGCCCACCAGGGCCGCCACCACCGGCTGGAAGAAGCCCATCTGACCCAGCAGGTCGGCAAACACGTCCTCGCCCACGCCTTCCACGATGAGGCCGAACACCAGACTGAATGCAAAGATGAACACGAAGATCTCCAGCGTGTGGCGCAGCGCCGCCTGCCAGATGGGCTTTTCGTTGCCCTCGGCATCGCTGTGCTCCTCGTGGCAGTCCACCTCATCGGCACGGCCGGTGTAGCCGCCCCGCAGCCCCTTGGGCAGGATGCCGCGCAGCACAAAGTCCAGCACGAAACCAACGATGACAGCGTACACCACCTTGATGACCATCAGCACGACCAGCTTGTCCCAGTAGGCCGGCATGGACACCAGCAGCGGGATGGCTTCATCGCTGGTGGCCAGATACACGGCCATCAGGGTGCCCAGCGTAATGACGCGGGACGCATAGAAGTTGGACGCAATGGCCGAGAAGCCGCACTGGGGCACACAGCCCAGCAGGGCACCGGGCACTGCGCCCCAGCGCCCGCCGCCGGCCAGCAGCGCTTCGATGCGCTCGCCGTGGCGGTGCTCGATGTATTCGATCAGCAGATAGGCCAGAAACAGAAAGGGCAGCATCTTGGCGGTGTCCACCAGAGATTCGCCCAGAACATCCAGAAACAGTTCCATAAATATTGCTCCCAAAAACCACAGCGGGTTTCTTCATTTTAGTAAATTGCAATCAGTTTGCATTTTCGTGCAGGGATGATTATACACGATATCCTGCCCGATTGCAAGCCCAATTTGCAAAAAGATTGCATTTTTAGAAAAATTGCTCCGGAACGTCTGTTTTCTGTTTCTGTGCAGCTGCAAAAAAACGCCGCCCGGCTGCCGGAATGCCCGGCCGCAGAGCGGCATCTGTGTTTTTGATCAGAGAAATTACAGCATCTTCACGGCCAAGGCCTCAGTGGTGCGCTCCTGGGCCTCGGTGGTGCGCTGCTTGTCATCCAGCAAAAACCGCAGCACCAGCACCTCTGCCACATACAGCACCGCCACCTTGATGGGGATGCTGCCGGAATCCAGGGGGCTTTCCTGGGCACCGCACAGCAGCACGATGTCGGCCAGCTTGGCACCGGGAGAATCCTCGTAATGAGTGATGAGGATCACCTTAGCCCCGGTCTCCTTTACCACACGCAGGGTCTCCATCATATCCCGGGTGGCACCGGAGTAGGAAACGAACAAGACCACGTCCTGGGGGGTCATAAGGCTGGCCGCCATGATCTGCATGTGGCTGTCCCCGGTGGCACGGAACTTATTGGTGACACAGGCAAACCGGGCGCAGATCTCGTCTGCCACCACCATGCTGCCGCCCTGACCCATGCAGTACACCTGCTTTGCCTTCCGCAGCAGCGCCACGGCCTGCTCCACCGCCTGCGGCGAAAGGGCGTTCTGGGTGCCGTTGATGGCGGTCATGAACAGCGCCGAAGCGTGCTCGCAGAGGGTGGCGGTGTCGGCATCCGGGCTGGGTGCCTGCTGATTTACCAGTACCCCGGTAGCGTTGGCCTGTGCCAATGCAATGCGCATTTCATGGTAGCCTTCAAACCCCAGCGCCCGGCAGAACCGGAACACCGTAGCCTCTGCCACCTTGCATTCCCTGGCCAGCGACGATATGGACAGATACTGTGCCTCTGCTGCGTGCTGCACCAGATAGTCGGCCACCATGTGACCCGATTTTGTCAGGTCATTCTGGTGCTGCTGCAGCAGCTCCCAAAAATTTGTAGACATTCTCCTTCTCCTAACCCGGCCCCCGGGCAAAGCCGGTGCCGCTGCTGTTCTTTTACCTTCCTATTAAAAGTATAAGAAAAAACGCAGGCTCCGCAAGGGGCGCATTGCCCACATTTTTGGTCCGGTTTCTGTGCAGACGGCACAGAAAGTGAGGAAAAAAACAGCCCATTTTCTGAAAAATCTCTTTCTTTTTCAGATTTTCAGTCCGAAAAAGTCTTTTCATTCATTTTTCCGATTTTGTACCGTTTTGTAACTTTTTAACGAGCAGTTTTCACTTTTCTTTTGTGTTTTTTTTTCTGATATCCCACAATCTTGTACAACCTGCACAGTTCCAAAATGAAAAATTCATGAAAAGGAAGTATGGACAGAATGAAAATATTTTTCTATAATGGAACCATCAAAGCAGCCGCCCGCACAAGCCGCTGCCACAACGTGAATTGATGATGAACAAGGAGAATCTACCATGAAAAACTGCATTTCCCGCCGTTCGTTCCTGAAGGCTGCCGGTATTCTGGGCGCTGCCGGTGCACTGGCCGCCTGCGGCGGTTCTTCTTCCAGCACCACCACTGCTTCCTCCACCGCTTCCTCTGCTGCTAGTGCAGCCAGCACCGGCGCAAGCATCAAGCTGTGGACATACCCCATCGGCGGCTGGGGCAATGACGACACCGTCCAGAACCTGATCTCCAGCTTCAACGCAAAGTACCCCGACATCAAGGTCACTGTGGAGTACCTGGATTACACCAACGGCGACGATCAGGTGAACACCGCCATCGAGGGCGGCAGCGCACCCGATCTGGTCATGGAAGGCCCCGAGCGTCTGGTGGCCAACTGGGGTGCCAAGGGCGTGATGGCTCCCCTGAACGACCTGTGGACCGACGATGCCAAGAAGGACATCTACGAGTCTGTGGAGTCTGCCTGCCGCAACGACAAGGGCGACTACTACGAGTACCCCCTGTGCATGACCGCACACTGCATGGCCGTGAACATGACCAAGGTCAAGGAAGTGGGCGCCGACAAGTACATCGACACCGACAAGCACACCTGGAGCACCGAGGGCTTCCTGAACACTGTGGACGCTCTGTACAACGCAGGCTACGAGAACGTGGCAGCCATCTACTGCAGCGGCCAGGGCGGCGACCAGGGCACCCGTGCTATCATCAACAATATGTACGGCGGCACCTTTACCGATGCAGCCCACACCAAGTACACTGCCGACTCTGCCGAGAACATCAAGGCCATTCAGGCTCTGTACGATGCAAAGGGCGTCAACTTCGATCCCTCCATCAACGGCGGCGAGGAAATCACCCTGTTCCGCAACGGCACCCTGCAGATGGCATTCTGCTGGAACATTGCTCAGCAGCTGAACGCTGATACCGCTGCCGCAGGCCAGACCATCAGCGGCGACGAGATCTTCCCCATGGCATTCCCCACCGAAAGCGGCGACCCCAAGCTGTGCGGCGGCATCTGGGGCTTTGGCATCTTCGATAACGGCGATGAGGCCAAGATCGAAGGCCGCTAAGACCTTCATCAGCTTTATCGCTGCTGACCCCGACCAGGTGAAGGACAGCGTCCTGGCTTCCACCTACTTCCCCGTCCGCACCAGCGTGGGCGACATCTACGCCGACAACGAGGTCATGAGCGAGTACAGCAAGTTCATGGGCTACCTGGGCGACTACTACCAGATCACCCCGGGCTGGACCACTGCCCGTACCGAGTGGTGGAACATGCTGCAGCGCGTGGGCTCCGGCGAGGCTGTTGACACCGCTGTCAAGACCTTTGTGGACAACGCCAACGCTGCTGCCGCTGCTGAGGCATAAGCCTGCTTTCAACTGCACACCTTTGAACCGAATGGCCCCTTCCTCCGGGTGAGGGAGGGGCCTTGTTATGAAAAAACACACTATGATCGAAAGGATCGGTGATTTTCTTGGCTGCAAAAACGGCGATCAAGGAGCCCAAGCGCAGCAGCGCCCTGGTCCGGCGCGAAACCTTCGCCTCCTATTGTTTCCTGCTGCCCAGCCTGATCTTCTTCCTGGGCTTTGTCATCTACCCCATGATCCTCTGCGTGGTGACCAGCTTTTTTGACTCCACCATGAACCGTGCGGACATCTTTATCGGTATGGCAAACTACAAGACCCTGTTTGCTGACCCCATCTTCCTTGGTGCATTAAAGAACACCTTCGTCATCGTCATCGTGTCGGTGCCCATCACCTGCATCTTCTCGCTGTGGGTGTCCTCCGCCATCGTAGACCTGCCGGAGTGGGCGACAAGCCTTTTCCGCTGCGTGTTCTACCTGCCCGTGGTCACCGGCTCGGTTGCCGTCACCGTGGTGTGGAAGTGGATGTACAACAACTACTACGGCATCTTCAACTATCTGGGCAAGAGCCTGGGCCTCATCGACAAAAACATCAACTGGCTGGGTGACGAGCGGTTCGCACTGGGCTGTATCATCCTGATCTTGCTCACCACCTCGGTGGGCCAGCCCATCGTGCTGTATGTTTCTGCACTGGGCAACGTGGATCAGTCCATCGTGGAAGCCGCCGAAGTGGACGGCGCAAACGATTTCCAGTGCTTCTGGAAGATCAAGTGGCCCGCCATCATGCCCACCACCCTGTACATTCTGGTGATCACCACCATCAACTCCTTCCAGTGCTTTGCACTGATCCAGCTGCTGACTTCCGGCGGCCCCAACCACAAGACCGATACCATCATGTACTACATCTACTACACCGCCTTCAAGCAGTACAAGTACGGCTACGGCAACGCCATGGGCGTGGTGCTGGCGGTGATCATCGCCATTCTGTCTGCTGTCCAGTTCAAGCTGGGCAACAAGGATAATTAAGGAGGTGCAAAACAATGAGTGCAACTGCTGCAACAAAGCAAAAACCGTTGAAGCGCCATCCCAGTAAACTCAAAAAGATGAGCGCCTATACCATTCTGGCGATCATCCTTATCAGCATTATGGCGGTGCTGTTCGCCTTCCCGCTGTACTGGATCATCACCGGTTCCTTCAAGACCGGTGCCGCCATCAACTCCACCACCCCGGTCTGGTGGCCGGACAAGTGGGTGCTGACCAACTACCAGAAGCTGTTCGCCGGCAAGAGCGCCCCGCTGTGGCAGCTGGCCGTGCCCTTCGGCAGCAAGTTCAGTGCCGACGGCGAGCCCATCTACTTCTCCGTAGGCCCCACGGCTCCTGCCGCCATCCGCTGGATGATCAATACCGTGTTCATGGCCGTCATGTCCATGATCCTTACCTGCCTGACCGCCGCCATGGCCGGTTATGCGCTGGCCAAGAAGCGCTTTGTGGGCCGCAAGCTGCTGTTCACCCTCATCGTGTGCGCAATGGCTCTGCCCAAGCAGGTCATCCTGATCCCCCTGCTGCGCGAGATGAGCGCCCTGAACCTGTACAACACCATCTGGGCCGTCATCTTCCCCATCGTGGGCTGGCCCTTCGGCGTGTTCCTGATGAAGCAGTTCAGTGAAGGCATCCCCACCGAAATGCTGGAAGCTGCCCGCATCGACGGTGCCAGCGAGGCACGCACCTTTGTCAAGATCGTGCTGCCCATGGTCAAGCCCGGTATCGGCGCACTGGCCATCTTTACCTTCATCAACAGCTGGAACGACTATTTCATGCAGTTGATCATGCTGTCCAGCACCAGCAACCTGACCATCTCGCTGGGCATTGCCAAGCTGCAGGCCGAGAACAGCACCGATTTCGGTCTGATCATGGCCGGTGCCGCACTGGCCGCCGTGCCTATCATCATCATCTTCCTCATCTTCCAGAAGTACTTTACCAAGGGCATCGCAATGGGTGCGGTCAAGGGCTAAAATTGCGACCGCGGCCTGCGGCCGAAACAGGGAGCAATTTTTGGCGCAGCGGTCTGCAAGACGCGAGACCCGCCCAAGGGTCGAAGCGGATGCAGGGCACCGCAAGAGGGCGCTGATGCCGTTGCCCAAAACGGAAAGCGTACGAGCTTGATACAACTTACAATTATAATTAAAGAAGGGCTTGAAACATGAAAGATATCAAAAAATATCAGGGTGTCATCCCTGCCTTTTACGCCTGCTATGACGCAGAGGGCAACATCTCGGTGGAGGGCGTCAAGGCCCTCACCCACCACCTGATCGCCAAGGGTGTCAAGGGCGTGTATGTGGGCGGCTCCTCCGGCGAGTGCATCTACCAGCATGTGGACGAGCGCAAGACCGTTCTGGAAGCCGTGATGAGCGAGGCCAAGGGCAAGATCACGGTCATTGCCCATGTGGGCTGCAACAACACCGCCGACAGCGTGGAGCTGGCCCGTCATGCCGAGAGTGTGGGCGTGGACGCCATTGCTTCCATCCCGCCCATCTACTTCCACCTGCCGGAGTACGCCATTGCCAAGTACTGGAACGATATGTCCGCGGCTGCTCCCAACACCGAGTTCGTCATCTACAACATCCCCCAGCTGGCTGGCACGGCCCTGACCATGAGCCTGCTGAAGGAGATGCTGAAGAACCCCAACGTGGTGGCCGTGAAGAACAGCTCCATGCCCACGCAGGACATCCAGATGTTCAAGGATGCCGGCATCGCCGCCCGCGGCGAGGGCAACTTCGTGGTGTTCAACGGCCCCGATGAGCAGTTCGTTTCCGGCCGTGTGATCGGTGCAGACGGCGGCATCGGCGGCACCTACGCCGTGATGCCGGAGCTGTACCTGGCCATGAACGACCACATCAACAAGGGCGAGATCAAAGAAGCACAGGCCATCCAGTACGACGCCGACCGCATCATCTACAAGATGTGCGAAGCCCACGGCAACCTGTACGCCGTGCAAAAGGAGATCCTGCGCCGGATGTATGGTCTGGAGCTGGGCAGCGTGCGCGCCCCGATGCCCGGCCTGATCCCCGAGGATGAGCCCATCGTGGCCGAAGCACAGGCCATGATCGAAGCCGCCATCGCAAAACTGTAAAACCAAACAGCGCCCCCTCTCCGTCTCTTTTCAGAGGGGAGGCGGGCGCTTTTTTTTGGAGGAATGCACCATGATCTGCGATACTCTGGAGCATCTGGCCCGCTACAACGGGCTGCATCCCAATCTGGACACCGCCATCGACTACCTGCTCACCCACGACCTTTCGGCCCTGCCGAACGGCCGCACTGAGGTGGACGGTGACGAGGTATTCATCAACGTGATGGACGCCGCCCTGCACCCGGATGCAGGCTACCACCCCGAATATCACAAATTGTATGCCGACCTGCAGATCGACATCACCGGCGGCGAGGGCTGGGGCTACACCAATGAGCCCGGCGAGGAAGTCGGCGAATATACCGTGGACTGCGGGTTCCAGGACAGCGCCAGCGTTGTGAGCGGTGCCCTGGGCGAGGGGCGGTTCGTCCTGTTCTTCCCCACGGAGCTGCACAAACCCGGCCTGGTACAGGATAGCTGTGCCAATGTGCGCAAGGCCGTTGTCAAAATCAAAATGGAGGGCTGAAACAATGGATAAGGAAAAACTGTTTGCTCAGATCAAGGGCGGTCTGATCGTCTCTTGTCAGGCACTGGAGACCGAACCGCTGTACACCAAGGAGGGCGGCGTGATGCCCCTGATGGCCAAGGCTGCCGCCATGAGCGGTGCCGTGGGCATCCGTGCCAACACCGTGCGCGACATCACCCAGATCAAGCAGGTGGTGGACCTGCCGGTCATCGGCATCATCAAAAAGGATTACCCCGGCACCCCCATGTACATCACTGTCACCATGAAGGAAGTGGACGAGCTGGTGGCCTGCGGTGTGGATATCCTGGCAGTCCAGGGCACCGGGGCCCTGCGGCCTGACGGCTCCACCTCCGCCGAGTTCATCCGTGCCATCAAGGCCAAGTACCCGGATCAGCTGCTCATGGCCGACTGCGACAACTTTGAGAACGCCATGCTCTGCGCCGAGGCCGGGGCCGACTTTGTGGGCACCACCATGCGGGGCTACACCCCCGAGACCCAGGGCATCAACGACATCGACTTTGAGTTTGTGCACAAGCTGGCCACCGAGTGCCCGGCCAAGATCATTGCTGAGGGCCACATCCACTACCCGGAGCAGGCCGTCAAGGCACTGGAAGCCGGGGCCTTTGCCCTGGTGGTGGGCGGTGCCATCACCCGCCCGGCCGAGATCACGGCCCGCTTCACCGGTGCCATCAACGCCATGAACAAGTAAACGGAGACGCTGCATGAAACAGTATTTTGGCATTGACATTGGCGGCACCGCCGTCAAGCTGGGCATCGTGGACGAGACCGGCAAAGTGCTGTGCAAGGGCGAGCAGAGCGTGAACTTTGACGGCTACCAGACCCCCGTGCTGGACACCGTGCGCAAGGCCGCAAAGGAATTTTTAACAGCACAGGCCATCCCGGTGGAAAACCTTTCCGGCATCGGCGTGTCCGCCACCGGCCAGATCGACAGCCGCAAGGGCATCGTAGCCGGTACCTGCGGCAATTTCCCCAACTACATCGGCAGCCCCATCAAGGCCGCGCTGGAGCAGGACTTCGGCCTGCCCGTCACGGTAGCCAACGACGCCAACTGTATGACGCTGGGCGAGGTGTGGGTCGGCGGTGCACAGGGCTATACGGACGTCATCGGCGTGACGCTGGGCACTGGCGTGGGCGGCGGCATCCTGACCGGCGGCCGCCTGCTGGAAGGTGCCCGCGGTCTTGGCGGTGAGCTGGGCCACTACCGCACCCACGCACTGGACGGGGTGGCCTGCACCTGCGGTGCCAAGGGCTGCTGGGAGCGCTACGCCGCCACCACTGCCCTTGTGCGTGCCGCACAGGAGAAGAACCCTGCCTGGACGGACGGCCGCGCCATCTTTGCCGCAGCAGAAGCCGGAAACCCGGAGGTGCTGGCCCTGCTGGACGCCTGGACCGACGAGATCGCCCAGGGCCTTGCCGGCATGGTGCACATCTTCAACCCGCAGCTGATCCTGATCGGCGGCGGCGTGAGCGCCCAGCAGAAGCTGCTCATCGCCCCCATTGCCGCCAAAGTAAAGGCATCGGTGATGCCCGCCTTTGCCGAGGGGCTGGAGATCCGGGCCGCCCAGCTGCACAACGACGCCGGTATGGTGGGTGCCGTATACTACTTCCGCCAGACCATGGAAGAAAAGGAGTAATTCACTGATGAAAAAACACATTCTCTGCCTGGGCGATTCCAACACCCACGGCTATTGTGCTGACCCCAACGACTGTGCCGACCACGGCATCCGCTTCAACGAGGACGAGCGCTGGACCTGCCGCCTGCAAAAGGCGCTGGGTGACGAATATCTGGTGACCGAGGAGGGCCTTTCCGGCCGCACCACCGTGTTCGTGGACCCCATCCACGAGTCCATGGACGCCCTGAGCGTGATCTATTCCCTGCTCAAGAGCCATGAGGTCATTGACCTGCTCATCATCATGCTGGGCACCAACGACGTGAAAGAGCGCTTTGGGGCCAACGCCGCCTGCATTGCAGCCGGTATGGAGCGCCTGATCCTCAAGGCCAAGAGCGTGGACTGCTGGGGCACCAAACAGCCCAACATTCTGGTGGTGGCACCGCCGCCCATCGGGGCCGGGTTCCATGACGCGGTCATGGGCGACGGCTGTGTGGAGAAATCCGCCGGTGTGGCCGAGCAGTTCCGCATCATCTGCGCGCGCCAGAACGTGCACTTCCTGGATGCAAAGAACTGCGAGTTCAACCAGGTGGATTTCATGCATCTGACCTGCAAAGGTCATGCTCAGCTGGCTGAGATGCTGGCAAAAGAAGTTCCTGCATTGCTCTGATTTTCTCATTTCCGGCCCCCTCCGCTGTGAGGGGGGCTTTTTTCTGCGGCTTGTATTGCGCGGATAAATGGGCTATACTCTTTGCAGATTTTTACACTTGAAAGGACACTGCCATGACCGACTATCTCCGCACGCCGGACACCCCGGCAGACACCTTGCGGGACACCCTGCTGGGTGCCCTTGTGGGCCTTGCGCGCTCCACTTCCAGCGAACCCAAGACCGAGAACACCGACGCCGTGCTCAACGCCGGGCTGCGTCTAGCAGCACAGCCGAATGCCCCGGCCGAAACGCTGCAGCGCATGCTGGACATCACCCGTGCCGAAAAGCACGCGGTGGCCCCCAACTGTGCCACCTGCGCCATGCCCTGCGGCAACACAAAGGACTATGACCTTACCCGGCTGCGCAGTGCAGCGCCCGCTGTCCGGCAGCGCAAGCTGCGGCTGCTGCAGGCCGTGTTCTGCCTGGCTGCACAGCACCCGGATGCCGACGTGCAGCTGGCCATTTACCGGGGCCTGTTCGCCTTTTCCGAGGACTGGGACGAAGAACTTCTGGACCCGGTGATCGCACAGACCGAAAAGCTTTGCCGCCGGTAAAATCTGCACGCCGCACACGCCGCATTTACCCGATTTGTTTCTCTCCGAAGTACAAAACTGTCTCCGGTCGGAAATCCCTGATTTCTGCCGGGAAACCGGAATTTCCGCTCCCCGGACGGCTGCCGGAACGTTTCTTTGCATTGCAGATCCTGTTTCCTGCCGGTTTTGCGAGATTTTTTTGGAAAAAGGCTTTACAAACGAACCGCAAAAAATTATTATATAAGTAATTTGTTTAAATCGGAACCTGCACGGCGGACCTTCACGCACCGCTGTGCTCAGAATCCAGAAAGAAGGTTTTATTATGGCTGAGAAAAAGACTCCTGCAGTTTCCCCCGCAACGGAATCTGCTGCGGACCCCAAGACCCGCAAAACTGCCGCAAAGGCACCTGCCCGCCGCGGCCGTCCGCCGCTGGCTCCGGAGCTGTATGTGGAACTGAACGGCAAACAGTACAACATTACCGATGTCATCGACCGTGCCAAGGCCGACTACCGCGCCACCCACAAGGTGGGCGTGCAGTCCTGCAAGGTATACGTCAAGCCGGAAGAGGGCACTGCCTACTACGTCATCAACAAGGTCTCCGGCAAACTGGACCTGTAATTTTTCTGCGTTCCGGGTGCCGCGCACCGCACGACGGAGCACAAACAAAACACGCAAAAAACGCTTCTGCAGAACTCCTGCGGAAGCGTTTTGTTTTGTGCCTGGATGCCCTGTTATTTCTTTGCGCTGCCCCAGAGGAATTTCCGCTTTTGCAGCGGATCCGGATCCGGGATCTCAAACACATAGCGCTCCGTGGCATTGATCACCGTAGTGTTTCCGCGGGTGCACACCCGGGGCAGCTTTGCGTCATAGTTCAGGTGCACATGCCCGTGCACGAACCAGGCAGGCTGGTATTCGTCCAGCAGCTCATTGAAGCACACAAAGCCCTTGTGGGCGCGGTCGGTGCCGTCGTTCAGGCCGCTGGCCGGGGCATGAGTGAGCAGGATGTCGATGCCACCCACCTTGTGCGCCTGCAGCCAGAGTTTGCGTGCCCGGCGGCGCATGGCCGCCTCGGTGTACTGGTAGGTATCTTCCTGGTTGTAGCGGAAACACCCGCCCAGCCCCATGATGCGCAGCCCGTTCCACACGAACACCTGATCATCCACACAGATGCAGCCGCCCGGCTCATCGCCCCGGTAGCTTCCGTCGTGGTTTCCGTGGACATATAAGATGGGCACTGCGGTAAAGTTGGTCAGATACTCCAGGTACTTTTTCGGCAGGTCTCCGCAGGAGAGGATCAGGTCGATCCCTCCAGCTTTTCCCGGGTATTGTAATCCCACAGGGCCTTGGACGGGACATCTGAGATCGCGCTAGTATTTTCACGTCTAGTTCGCTCCGTTCTTTGTACCGTTGTGCCGGTTATTTCTCCAGACCTTTCAGATTATCCAGACCGTTGATTGCCATCAGCGTCCGGGTCTTGACGTCCAGGTCATCGTAATGGGGCAATGCCCCTCTACGCATTCGTCCAACCAATCCATCTCCATCAATTCCTTGGGGCTGTACACCACCGAGGCCGGGGAATGGGGCTGGTGGTTCTGGTCATAGAGCTCATCCGGGAAGATCCGCAGTTCCTCCTGGCTCAGCAGCATCTCCATCATATCCAGCAGATGCAGGGTGCCGCCAGGCAGGCCCTTCTGGTAGTTGATCTCCTCCGCACCGCTCCGCATCCCCCACCAGTAGTTGATAGCCCGGGCACCGGAGCTGCCCCAAGTGCCGTCGAAGATGGAACGGATGATTTCGGTATAAAAAGCCTCCCACTTCCACACCGGCAGGCCCAGGGGGTCCAGGGTGCCGTCCGGCAGCCTGCGGCACAGGCCGTAGTCCCGGTAAAAGCCCTCCGGCTCCTTTTGGCTGTGGGCGTAAAAGATGTCCACATCCGGGCAGTCCGAAAAATCCAGCGGCTTTGCCGGGTCCGGCAGGCAGGACCACCGCAGCACCACCCGGGCCTGGGGCCGCACGGTCTTTAAGCCCTGGGCAAAGGCGTTGAGGGCCGCCGGCACACCGTACACCGGGTGGGGGGCCACATAGCCCACCCGGTCGGTGTGGGTCAGGGCACCAGCCAGCAGGCCCAGCAGGTAGGTCACCTCATAGGCTCGGGGGTAGTAGGTACGCACCAGGGGGTGGGGCGCATTCAGCGAACAGTTCAGGATGCGGATCTTGGGGTGCTGGGCCGCCACCTTCAGGCAGGCGGTGTGCATCCGGGCACTGGTGGTAAACACCACGTCTACACTGTCGTGGGCCAGCTCCTCCAGTGCCTGCTCGGCGTCCACCTCCGGGTTCACGTTCTCCAGGGTGGTGGTGGTCAGCCGGTCCGGGAAGGCCTGTTCCAGGGCGTCCCGGCCCTTGTTGTGGTTCCGGACCCAGGCACTGTTCTCGGCGTTGTTCTCGTGGAGGAAGGCCACCTTCAGCTCACTGGGCTTGGAGCTGAAGATGTTCAGCTTGGACAGCAGCGGCTCGCCGGCACTGGGGGCCGGCTCCAGGGACAGTTCCACCGCCTGAGGCTCCGTAAGCACCTTCACCTCGGTCCACAGTTTTTCCAGGTTCTCCTTCACCTGGGCCGGGTGGCCTCGCAGGCGTCGGCGTACCGATACACCGACAGATACACCAGCAGGCCGTCGCCGGTGGTCAGCTTCAGGTCATGGCCTCCCAGGGCAATGAACTGCTGCCGGAACACGGTGTAAAAGGACGAAAAGTTCAGTCGGTCGTCCTCGGTCCAGCTTTCCCCAGAGGCCTTGCACACCAGGGTCTGGAGCTTGGCATAGCCTCCGGTGCGGCTGAAGTGCACATAGTTGATCTGGGACAGCTTATAAAAGTCCAAAAACTCGTAGTAGATCCGGTTTTCCAGGCTGTCGTTCCGGGCCGGGATCAGCCGGGTGACCGTGCCGGCGATCTTTACCGCCCCGTAGTATTTCAGCACCGACACCCGCTTGTTGCCCTCCTGGACTTAGAAGCGGTTCATGAACTCGTAGGCCAGAATGGGGTTCTGGATGCCCTCCTCCAGGTGGGCCTCGCAGAGGTTGGACCACTTGGCGGCAAACTCGGTGTCCGCCTCCAGCAGAGGCATGAAGTTGGGCGCAAAGGCAGTGTGCCGTCCGCTGGTCTTGGTGCCCACAAGGCTGTCCGACGGGATTTCCACCAGACCCAGCGGCTCCTGTGATACGATGTTCACATTGACCAGAATATCGTCCAGCACCGCAAGATAGGGCGACTGGCCGCGTGCCACGCAGGCACGATAGGCGCGCTGTCCGGACTTCAGCGCGTTTTTGTAATCTTCCAGCATAACCTGCTCCTTTCGTCTCCGGTGGGTTGCTGTGCAGCTGCGCTGCACTGTTCAGCTCAGTATACCATGAAAATCAGTTTTATGGGAGACTTTGTCGCACAAAAGTGTTGATTTCTCCCTGCATTTCGGGTACGATAAAAGAAATTGATCGAAGGATAGGAGCACACCCATGCACACCGACGCACTTCCCCTGCTGAAAGCCGACGAATACCCCGGCGGTCTGTGGTATTACGAGCCCCATACATACCAGCCTTATCGCTATGTGCTGGGCCGGGTGGGCCGGCACCCGCTGGTGTGCATCGGCATCAACCCCAGCACCGCTCAGCCCGGTGCGCTGGACCCCACCCTGAAAAGTGTGGAGCGTCTGGCCAACGCCAACGATTTTGACAGCTGGATCATGTTCAACGTGTACCCTCAGCGTGCCACCGACCCCAACGACATGGACCGTGTGCCGGACCGCGCCCTGTGCGACGAGAACCTGCGCTGGCTGCAGGCCGTGCTTGCCCAGACCGAACCCACCATGTGGGCCGCCTGGGGCACCCTGATCGAAAAGCGGGATTACCTGCCCGGCCTCATGCGGGAGATGGTGGCCCTGACCCGGGAAAAGAACATTCCCTGGGTGACCTTTGGCAAGCGCAGCAAAAAAGGCCACCCGCACCACCCGCTGTACCTGCGCAAAGATTCCACACCGGAGCCATTCGATGTGGAAAACTATCTGGACACCTGTTTCTGATCTCATTCTGACCCGATGCGGAGGGACCTTTTTTGACCGCAGAACACTATCATGCCCTGTACCGGTGGTTTGACGCGCACCCGGCCGCCCGGCGCTTCGTGGTCGCGCTGGACCGCTGGCTCCCGCTGGTGCCGTTTGTCTGCTATCCGGTGCTGCTGTGCCTGCTCAATGTCCGGCTGGTGCAGCTGTTCCTGACCCGGCAAAGCGCCGCTCCTGATTTGATGCCGGAGATCGCCCGTTCCATTCTGGTGCCGGGCATCACCTTCTGGGTGGGCACCGCGCTCCGTGCCCGGCTCGACCGCCCCCGCCCCTACGACCAGCCGGGTTTTACCCCGCTGGTCCAGAAGGACACCCACGGCCGGTCCTTCCCGTCCCGGCATGCGCTCAGCGCCGCTGTGCTGGCCATGGTGTGGCTGTATTTTTACCCGGCTGTCGGCTGGTGCATGATCGTCATCGCCCTGCTCATTGCCGTGGTGCGGGTGCTCACCGGCGTGCACCATATCCGGGATGTGGCCGCCGGGCTCGCCCTCGGGTTTGCCTGCGGCTTTGTCGGCATGTGGCTGCTGTAACTGCGCCGCATAAAAATCCGAAACTTTTTTCAAATTGTTCTTGACAGACCGGGTTCCGTATGGTATTATACTTCTCGCAGCGTGTGCCGACACACGACTGCCGCCATAAAGGAACCCAATGGGATAACAACGTGCGCCCGTAGCTCAGGTGGATAGAGCAACTGCCTTCTAAGCAGTGGGCCGGGGTTCGAGTCCCTTCGGGCGCATCTATGTGGTGCCCATAGCGTAGTCGGTTAACGCGCCAGATTGTGGATCTGGAGACCGGGGGTTCGAGTCCCACTGGGCACCCCACCAAAAAGTCCGCTGTTTTCAACAGCGGACTTTTTTTTGTGGGTGCCCAGTGGGACTCCAATCTTCAGGAAAAGCACGGCACTGCCGCAGGCAGGGCAACAAACAGCCCAGTGGGCTGTTTGTTGCTTAGTGCGCGGGTCCCAACCATTCGGAATGTCTACCGGGGTCCCGCTCTCTTTGGTGGGGTACCCAGTTGGCTCGAACCCAAAATCACAGATACAGCAGCGGAGGCATCCATCATTTGATGGACGCCTCCGAGATCTTTTTCTCTTACTGATTCATCTGCTGCAGGATCTTTGCGATCTCGCTGGTGGTGTAGCCCTCTTTCTGCAGGGCATTGGCAATGGACGTGTCACTCTTGCCACGGCTGCGCAGCAGTGCCGCCGTAAAGGGCACCACGCTGCTACCCTTCAGCGCATTCGTTCCCGCGGCGCTCCCCGATGCCTTGCCGCTGCCACTGCTTTTTGCAGCCGCATTGCCCGCCGCACGGCTGGCTTTGGCCTGCGCATTGGACTGCTTGAGCGCCCACTCGCCCTTGGCAATGTTCAGCTTTTCCGAGGTAACGCTGTTGTTGAAGGCCTGCTGCTTCAGCGCGTCCTGATAGGCGCGCTCGCTGGCTTCATTCTCATAGCGCTGCTGGGTCAAACTGTCCTGCCTCTGCTTTTCCTGCATCTGCTGGTTCCATGCCGTATCGGCACGGTCGGCCTCGTAGGCGCGGGTGCCAGACACGATGTTGTACCCGGTGTTCAGCAGGCTGCCCGCCAGCGAGCCGATGCCGGTGGTGCCGCTGATGGCCAGCTGGATCGCATCCCCGATGACCCCCAGCACGGTCATGATGCCGTTGAAGGTCTGCTGGCGGCGGCTGGCCTGTGCCTGTTCCTGCGCAGTATAGTAGCCGTGCAGGGTGTCCAGACGGCTCAGATAGTCCTGATACTGCCCGTAATCCTGCGCGTAGGCGTTGTTGTAGTCCTCCCCTTTCTGCTGCAGCTGGGTGTAGTAATCTGAGAGCTGCCGGTCGTACTGCTTCTGCGCACTCTGTTCCTGGGCGTTCAGCTGGTCCAGCCGCGATACCAGCTCATCGCCGCCGCTGGTGTAGGTGTCCAGTGCCAGACTGTACAGGCTGGGGATGGCCTCGTTTAGCGCACCGATCTGCTGCTGGTAGGCCTGTTGTGCCGCACTGGCCGCATAGCTAGAGCCGTAGCCGCCGGTCAGGGCTGCCGCCTGTGCAGCGGCATCGGCACTGGCGTTGTGGGCGTTCTGGGTGTACTGCTGGGCGTACTGCCGGTACAGCGGGTCCTGCGTATAGCTGTAGGCAAAATTCTCCCGTGCCAGCAGACGGTCCAGCACCTCATTGATGCGGTCCTGGTAGCTGCTCTGGTACGCCTCCGGGCGCTTGTCCTGCCACTCCTTCAGCGCGTTTGCGGCGTCGGTCACGCTCTGGCCGGGGCGGTAACCGGCCCCTGCCATGGCCTCTTCCACCTGCTGTCGGTTTTCCAGGCCGCTGGTGTCATAGCCGCTCTGCGCCTCCGGCGCTGCCAGTTCTTCCTCTTTCTTTTTGGTCGCCATGCTCTTCTCCTTTCTTTTACAACGAATTCAACCGGGTGCGCAGCTCCTCCGACAGGTTTTCCACGTCCAGATTGGTCAGTACATACTGCAGCTGTTCCTGCATCTGGTACAGGTAGCTGCGCAGCGCTCTTGCGTCCTCCGGGTCCATGTTTTCGCTCAACTTCGGCAGGCCCAGCCGGTTCAGACCGTTCACACTTGCCATGTTGCTTCCTCCTGTTCTTCCACAAGGCCGCCTTTGGCCGCGGCCAGATTCTTCGCCAGACTGCGCAGGGTGATCTGCCCTTTGCCCCGCAGGCGCAGCCGCAGGGTGCTGTGCCGCCGGGGCACCAGCGGCAGGTCATAGCTGCGGCGGGCCTCCCGGGCGGTCAGGCTTGCCACTGTCTCCCATGGGCCGCCGTCGTAGCTCAGCGCTACCTCCACCGTGCTGGCACAGGCCGCGTCCAGCCGCAGCGTCAGCCGCGACAGATACCGCTGTTCCGCCCCGTCCTGCCCGATGTCACCGGTCACCAGCTCAAACGACACCCGCTGTTCCACACCTTCGGTGCTCTGCCAGTCGCTCTCCCGGCTGGGATCCGCCGCCCACAGGGCCTGCCCGTCCCACAGATACAGCTGGCCGCCGGTGCTGGCCATGTCGCAGGAGCATACATCCTCTTCGTGCCAGAGCCCGCGTTCGGTGTCATACACCAGCAGCCGGGTCTGCCCCTGGGTCCCGGCCGTGCGGGAGATGTGCAGATAATACCGGCCGTCCAGCGCACCGCCCACAGCGCTCTGCACGTTGGCCAGCCGGCTGGCGTCCAACACCGCCGACACCTTGGTGGGGATGCTGCCGTCCCACGCCATGACCCCATCCGGCGAGAGATAATACAGCGTCTCGTTCAGCACGCACAGGCTGCGGGCCGCGTTTTTTGCCACACCCCGGCAGCGCAGGGAGGTGAGCTGAAAATCCGAGGGCTTTGTGCCGCACAGCTTGTGCAGGGTGTTTTCCTTGAAGAACAACGCATAGCCCATGCAGGTGGCCGCGCCGGTAAAGGCTCCGTCGCTGCCCACCGTCACCGCATAGCTGTCCGCCGCAATGCCCCGATAGGAAAACCAGTTGGTGGGGTCGCCCAGCTTGCAGGCGTAGATCACAGTTTTCCCGGCTGCTGCAGCCCCACACCCGGTTGTCGCATTCGGTCACGAAGTCCAGGTCCGGCACCCGGCGTTCCAGCTGCACAGTCTGTTCCGCCGCGATGCTGCGGGTCTGGCTGCCGTCCAGGCTGGTCCACTGGGCCGCATCGGTCCCCTGCACCAGTGTGCCGTAAAAATAGTCACCCGCCGGGTCGGCACGCACGCACAGGCTGTTCTCCGTGACGGCATACACCACGCAGTCCCCGTCCAGTGCTTCCCACTGTCCGGCCTGCTTTGCCGCCGTGCCCTGCACGGTCACCGTGTCCCACTGGCAGAAATTTTTCCTGTGCACCGGCCGCCGTGATGCGGCAATAGTCCAGCGGCAGCGCCGTCCAGTTGCCGGACGCCGCGCTGTACACTTCCAATGTTCCATCGTACCGCCAGGGGTGCTCTTCGTCCTCCACCTTCAGGAAGATCTGCCCGTCTGCCGGGCTTTCCGGCTCTTCCCGGCCCACCTGTGGGCGTGTAGGTCCTGCCCTCCGCATCGCAGGGAGCAAACTCCACGCTCTGGCCCTCCGCTTTCCAGCAGGCTCCCAGCGCCGAAACGCTGCCGTCTGCCGTATCAAAGGCGACCTTGTCCGGAAAGATCAAAATTTTCGTGCCAAGACCCACCAGCGCCTTTTTGCTGTCGGCCACCGCATCGGTGCAGGTCACGGTCTCCCCGCCATCGTCCGGAGTGTACACCAGGTCTTTCCCGCAGACGGTCAGCAGCCCGTTCAGGTGGTACATCCCATTCAGGCCGGTGAGGGTCCGCAGCTTCCGGCGGGGCTTGCGGGTGCTCAGCGCCGGGAAATCCCGGGACGAAAAAATTGATCCCCGCACTGTACTCTGCCTCGGAGCAGCCGTAGCCCTCGTTCAGGCCCCCGAAGGCCCGCAGCAGGGTGCGGCTGTTCTGGACTCTGGTCCGGTTCGCCAGAACCATCTTATCCCTCCTTTCACCACTGCCAGCGGGTCAGGCCCGCGGCGGATAGGTCCGGCGCAGCCAGGCCGCAAGTTCCTCTGCCAGAATGCCATTGTACTGTGCCTGCTCCCCGGCGTAACGGTCGGTCTCGCCCAGTGCGGCATCGGTCATGGCGCACAGGTAATGCGGGTACAGGGCATCAAAGGGGGCCGGGGCCAGCAGCACATCCTCGTCCTGCAGGCCATCGTCCCAGGCCCGGTCCGCTCCCACGGTGTCAAAAGCATCCGTATCACTGGCCTTGAAAAAGCGTTCCCGCAGCATGCCGTCTGCTTCCCGCAGCCACTCCTGCCGGGTGTGCACGGACACACGGCTGCCGGGCCGCAGTTCCTCGGCGCGTTCCAGCGCCTGTCCTACTGTCATCGTTCCACGCTCCTTTTCAAAAAAGCCCGGCGGGGCATCTCCCTGCCGGGCTCCGGTCCTGTTACTTACTGTGCCGCGTTCTCCGCTGCCGCAATGCGGGCAGCGGTGCGCTCGTCCTGCATCTGGCTGTGTTCCAGCACCTCCGCCACTTCGGGCGGCACCTCCACTTCCACACCGCGGCGGATCTTGTAGTTCACGCCGTTCACGCTGACGAACAGGTCGCCCTTATAGCGGCTGTTGTCCTTGAACAGCCGGATGCGCACATTCTTTTCTGCCATCCTGCACACCTCCTCAGTTGGCGGCGGCGGTGGCCGAGTAGCTGGACACGCTCTCGATGCGCACCATGTACTGCTCCACCAGACGTTCGGCAGCACGCATGCCCTTCCAGCCCACCGAAGCGCGCTGGTTCAGCGGGTCGTCGCCGTAGCCCAGCTGCTTGACGATGTGCTCCAGGCCGCCGCCCTCCAGCTCGGTCACACCGTAGGCATGGGCACCCAGCACCAGAGTACCGAACACCGCCAAGCCGGTGGGGCAGGTCTCATCCTTCCAGATCTTGGCCTCGCTGGTCTCGATGAAGCGGATGTTGCCCAGCTTACCGATCTCGCCGCGGAACATGGTGTCCGGGTCGGCGTACTTATGCACCTCCATGAACTCCTTGCAGGTCTTGAGGTCGTAGGCCGCATAGGGGTGGATGATGGCAATATAGCTGTCGCCGATGGGGTCGGCGTTCATGGCACCCAGCTGGGCCGCTGCCTGGAAGAACAGCTTGGGGGTCAGGGTACAGCTCTTGTCCAGCGTCTTGCGGCTGGTCACGACGGTCTCGGTGCCGTCGGCGGCCTGCTTGGGTGCATAGATCACATTGGTGCCGCCGGCCAGCACATCGCGGGTGATGCTGTCCATGGTGCGGCCCGCCTGACTGGCCAGCACACGGGTGGCCTGCACCACGTTGTTGTCGATGGCGGTCATCTGCAGCACGTCGGTCAGCGGGGTCCAGCCGCCGTACTGGTGCAGGTCGCTGGTGATGGTGGTCACGTTCAGCGCCTGACCGTTGGGGGTAACGCCCTCGGTCAGCGGCGTGCTGGCCTTGGGCAGGCTGTCGTACTTGCGGAACTCGATGGTCTTGCCGCCGTTCTGGGGCACCGGGTAGTAATCCGCGAACTGGTCATGCACCAGACGCGGCTCTGCCTGGTCGATGAGACGCTTCTCATAGAAGGTCTTCATCTCCTTGGACATGGTGGCCGTGGTGTTCTGCAGGTTGTCGGCAAACAGCTGGATGTTGAAGTTCATCATGTTTTTCCTTTCTCTTGTCGGGTTTACAGTTCGATCTGAGCACCGTGCAGCACACGGCGCTCCAAAGCTTCGCGCTGGGCGCGGGTCATGCTGGCCACATCCGGGTGCACCGTGGCCGCACCACCGGGGCGGATGCCGTTTTCTGCGGGGCGGGCGGCCCGCTGCTGGATGCGCTGCACCACGCCCTGCTCCACGGCCTGTGCCGCACGGTGCAGGCATCGTCGTAGTGGGCCAGACGGTAAGCGTCCCGCATCCGCATGCCGGGCAGCTGCATCAGGCGGCGCATCTCCGGGTTCTTCAGCTCCTCCTGCAGGCGGAACTCCGGCTGGCTGCGGCGCAGGTCGGCTTCCTCAGCCGCCCAGCGGGCATGCAGCTCCCGTACCGCGTTTCGGGCCTGCAGCGGCAGGGGCGGCACCGCCGGGCGGGGCAGCTCCGGCTGGGGCGTCTCCGGTTCGGTCGGCTCCGGATCCGGTTTTGCTTCCGGCACCGGCTGCGCAGTTTTCTCCCCCGGTTCCATCGTCCCGGAGGCAACGGCCTGCCGGGCCTGTGCCGGGCTCAGGGCCGGGGCCGCAGGCGCTGCCTCTTCTGCAAACATCTGCAGGTCCATCATGCTCTGTTCGCCCCGGCGGCTCACATCCGCAAAGCGGATATTGTCCGGGTAGCGCTCGGCCAGCAGGGTGAACCCCGCCTTGGCCAGCTCAAAGGCACCCTGCACCCATGCGGCACAGGGTGCGTCGGCCTGCACGGCCAGACGCGGCCCGTCCGGTTCCTCCCAGGCGTCGGCATGGGCATTTTTCTTCCCCTGCCAGCAGGTACACCAGTGCCTGCATCAGGGTGCTTGCCCCGGCGCACACGATGTCCTGCCCGGCAGGGGCAAAGCCTGCATGTCCGGCAGCCTCCAGTCGGCAGCTCAGGCCCTCGGGGCCATCCAGCTCGCTGTAACATACTTTCATCATTCTTGTTTCACCTCCTTACAGTTTCACGTTCATGGCTCGGGCCGCAGCGGCCACCGGCAGACTGCCTCAGACCGGGCAGCACCGCACCACCGGTGCCGGTCTGCGGCGGCCGCCTGCCATCTGCAGCTGCACCAGCTTCTGGGCCAGTGTGCCGTTCTGCCGCACCCGCTGGCGCACCTTCTCGATGCCCTCAAAGTCCATCATTTCCAGCGCCGCCAAGGCCGCGTCGGCATTGGCGGGGTCGAAAAAGCCCAGCTGATAGCACTCCTTTGCCGTCTCGTTCTGGCTCAGGCGGCTGAAGGTGCTCTTCTTGGCGGCGCTGACCACGATGTCAAAAATGGGTTCCCGGCTGCCCAGCTCCACGCCGCCCACCTCGCGCACCGGCTGCGGGCGCAGGGCTGCCGCCGAGAAGGGCAAAAACTGGTTCTCACCGCTGGGCCCCACGATGCGGAAGATGCGCTGTTCATCATAGAACTGCCGCATCAGCTCGATCATCAGGTAGCACTGGCGGGAGAAGGCCCGGTAGGCGCTCTTGAGCATATCACGGCTCAGTTTGCTTCCGGCTTCCTGCAGGGCCGCAATGGCACTGGCTGCCGTCACACCGCCGGTGGTGCCGCCCTGGGTCATGTCCCGGTTGCCGCTGATTTCCTTCAGCTCCTCGATGCGGCTCTGACGGTAGCTCAGACTGCTGCCCTGCAGACCGGCCGTCTGCAGCGGGCGGAAGCTGTCGTCGTTCAGGCGGCCCACCACATGCACGATGTCCCGGCTCAGGTCGGCCAGCTCCTCCTCGTTCACACCGGCGGTGTCGCTGAGCACATAGCGCTGCCGGGCCGACAGCAGCACGTTCTCGTCCATGGCATGGTTCATCTGGTCGATGGCGGTCTGGCAATCCTTCATCACATCGATGTAGCCAAAACCCGCCGGGCTGTCCTCTTCCATGAACAGCGGATCGAATACGAAGGGGTACTGCCCGTGGTCGTACAGGCCCCGCTGTGCCAGTGCCGGGTCGTTCTGGCTGGCGTACAGCACCACCCCGTTGCAGAACTTGCAGTAGTGCAGCACCATGCGGCCGCTTTCGTCCGGGCGCTTATAGTACCAGTCCACCACCACACTGCGGGAAGCGGTGTCCGCGCCGTCCTCGTGGATGTAGCGGGGCACATCCAGCACCCCGGCGGTGTGGCCTGCCAGCTGTGGGTAGCGGGCCGTGAGCTGTGCGGTGTCCTCCAGGCTCAGGCTGAAGAAATCCGGTGAATCCTGGATGTCCGCCACACCCGGCTCCCAGTAGAGCATCAGCAAGTTCATGGCCCGCACCGCAATATCCCCCACGCCGCCCCGGGCTGCCGGGTCCCAGAACACACCGGTGACCCCCGTGCCCTGCTTGAGCTTGCGCCACCAGCAGTCGCTGTACACCTGCTCGTAATCTGCCTGTTCCAGCACCACCGGCAGCACGCTGGAAAGTGCCCGCGCGGTTGCCTCATCGTCCGCTGCACGGGGCAGCACATTGGGTTCGGGTAGTTGTCCATGGCATCGGCGTGCTTGTTGGCGATGCTGTTGAACAGCCATCCACTGCTGGGCTGCGCCTTGCCGGGCATCATGGGGTTCTGGTAGTTCTTCCAGTGTCCCATGCGGAACCACAGTTCGTTGTCCACCAGGCGCCTGTCCAGCGCCGCCTTGCCGGCCTTGTAACGCTGCAGGGTCTGTGTGGCCGCTGCCACCTCCGCCGCACCCACCGGCATCGCTTCGTTCTGATAATCGTCCATCGTTCTTCTCCTTCAGATCCTGTAAAATCTTGCCTGCCGGTGCAGGTCCAGCGGGTCATCCGGCGGCGGCAGGGCCGTGCGCCGGGCCGGCGGGCTGATGGGGTTCTCCATCAGCACATACCGGCACTCATCATAAATGTGGTCCTCCTGCCGGGTGTCGATATCCTCCACGTTGCTCTCGTCGTACACGAGGTTCGGCAGCGTGCGGATGAAGTGTTTGCAGGTATTGAACACCTGCAGCATCGGGCGGCCGTCGGCGTCAAAGTTGAGCCGGTAGTGGAACTGCATCTTTCCCGCAAGGCGGGTGTGGTCGCCTGGCTTCCAGTGCAGGAAGTTGGGGCTCCGCTCCATCATGGCCGCGATGCTCTCGCCCCGGCTCTCATCAAAGATGGCCGGGTCGGCAACGCCATGGATCACCCGCCCCCGCAGCACGGGGTCGTTCTGCTCCGCCTCCCGGATGCGCCGGGCCTGTTCCACCGGGTCAATGCGCAGGCCCTCGTTGGGGCGGCCGGTGCAGCCGTACAGCTCCTTGATGCGGTAGAGCCGCCCCCTCTTCATCGGCCGCATACCACCCCACCGAGAACGGCTTGGAAAACCCGAAGTCGAACCCCCGGTAGATCTGCCAGTGCTTTGGGATGGCAAACGGGGCAATGACGTGGGTCCAGCGCTGATCCTGATAGTGGGCCGGGTCGTTGCGCCACTCGGTGAACACCTGGCCGGAAAAGCTGTCCCAGCTGCCATAGAGCAGGGCCTGCTTTTCCGCTTCCGGCATGGCAGCCAGGCTGGCCAGATAACCGGGATCGTTCTGCAGCAGAGCCGGGTTGTCGAAAATGCTGGAAGGGATGAACACCCTTGCCCGCTGCAGCTTCTGTTCGGTGCCGTCCGGCCGCCGCACCGTGTATTCCTCCACGATGGGCGTTCCGGGTGGGGCCGGGGTGATGAACCGCGCCTTCACCCACCCGTGGCCGATGCCGCCGGGGTTGGTGGTGGCCCGCATGTACACCCGGGTGCCCGGCCCGGTGGGGCGGTTGCGGCTCATCATGTAGCTGTACTCTTCCCATTCAAAATGGGTCAGCTCATCAAAGCCGATGAAGTCGTAGGCCTTGCCCTGGTAATTGGTGCGGTCCTTGGTATACTGCATGGAGCCAAAGTAGATCTTGGCCCCGCTGGGGAAGTTCCAGACATGGGCCGTGGCGTTGTACTGCGCCTGCGGAAAGGCCCGGCGGTAGTACATCTGGCTTTTGTCCACCAGATCCGACAACTGCGGGTATGTTTTGCGCAGGATCAACGCTCTGTAATGCGGAATATCCACCTGACGCAGTGCCTCGATGACCAATGCATCGCTTTTTCCGCCGCCGGCCGCGCCGCCGTACAGTGCTTCCGGCTCCGGCCTTCGCATGAACTCGGCCTGCCGGGGCTGGGGCCGCCACACCACCGGGGTCCGGTGTTCCTCTGTGTTCATGGTTCTTCCTCCTCCACCCGCGGCAGCAGCACCACACCGCTCTCCGTTCCTTCCGCCTGCACGCCCTGGTCGTTCAGCGACCGCGCCACCGCAGCCAGATCCTTCAGGACCGCTGTGGCCTCCTTCAGGCCCTTCATCGTCCGGGGTCCTCCGCCCCGCTGCGGCGGTTCTCCCGCTGCCGGGCATTCAGCTCCCGCACCTGCTGTGCCAGAAGCGTGCTCAGGATGTCGGTGGCCCGGCTCAGGCTGTCCAGCCCCTTGGACGTTTTCCTCTGCCCCATGGTTCGTGTTGGTTCCTCCTTTCTGCCCGGCGGCTCCGGGCTATGGCAACAGCTTACCACGCCTCGTGCTGCCGCAACAGTGTGTGCTTTTTCAGGGCCATTTCGTATTTTTAAACACGATTTTTTCAAATCGTATAATTTTGAGTCTTAAAAAACTCCGTTCTATCGCATCTTTCAGAAAAAGCTGATTTTTTTTCTTCCAGAAATCCGTTTGCAGTAATTTCGTCCGGAGCGCAAAAAAAACTGCTGCGGGGCGCGCTGCCCGGCAGCGGTTTGCCGGAAAGTCCCCACAGTTGAAAAGTTTTTTCAGTTCTCCCGGTAATTTCCGGGAGCTGCACGGTTTCTGTCCGGAAGGGTCGAACCGTGTCATGCAACATTTTGTAATCTTTTGAAAGAAATCCGACCCTGCTCCGACCGATTTATCCAGAAGTTGCACGTTTATGAAAAATTGTGCTTGTTACGGAAATTATTTTGTCCTTTGAAAATTCCTTTTGTTGAAACAGCACAAAAGAAATCTCAGATTCTTGTGGACTTGTTCTCTTGCAGACCTCTTCGCAGGCGGTTATAATGCAAACAGGAAATCCAGGTGCGTGCAATAAATGCGCCTGTGAAATTGCTATGATACGAATGAAGGAGAACACAATTATGAAAATGATTTCTCGTCGTGACTTCCTGAAGGCTTCTGCTGTCGTGGGCGCAACCGCTGCCATGACCGCATGTGGCGGTTCCGCCAGCTCTACTGCTGCTTCCACTGCTTCTTCCGCTGCTGCCTCCAGCACCGCTGCTTCTGCTGCCGGCTCTGCCAACATCGGTGTCTGCATCTATCAGTTCGCTGATAACTTCATGACCCTGTACCGCACCGATCTGGAAGAGTACCTGAAGGACATGGGCTACTCCGTCACCATCATGGACGGCAAGAACGACCAGAACACCCAGACCGAGCAGATCAACACCTTCCTGCAGCAGGGTGTCGATGTCCTGATCATCAACCCCGTGCAGACCACTTCCGCTCAGACCATCGTTGACACCGTTTCTCCTTCCGGCACTCCCATCGTGTTCATCAACCGTGAGCCCGACAAGAGCGTTCTGGATTCTTACGCAGACAAGTGCTGCTACGTCGGTGCTGACGCACGTCAGTCCGGTACTTACCAGGGCGAGCTGATCCTGGATACCGAGACCCAGGGCGATATCAACGGCGACGGCAAGATCACTTACATCATGTGCAAGGGCGACCCCGAGAACATCGACGCTCAGTACCGCACCGAGTACTCCATCAAGGCTCTGACCGATAAAGGCAAGGAAGTCGAGTGCCTGTACGAGTACCTGGACAACTGGGATCAGACCACCGCTCAGCAGGACGTTGCAAACGCTCTGTCTCAGTATGGCGATAAGATCGAAGTTGTGTTCTGCAACAACGACGCAATGGCACTGGGCGCTCTGCAGTCCATCCAGCAGGCCGGCCGCACCGTCGGCAAGGACATCTATCTGGTCGGCGTCGATGCACTGGCCGAGGCTGTTCAGGACGTTCTGGACGGCAACATGACCGGTACCGTGCTGAACGATGACGTGGGCCAGGCCACCGCAGCTGCCGATGCTACCAAGCTGTACGTCGAAGGCTCCCCTGTCGAGCAGTACTACTGGGTCGACTACGTCAAGGTCACCAAGGACAACGCTTCTCAGTATGTGAAGTAAGACCAAAGTTCCCCGATTGCAAATGCAAGGTACGCAGTGGACCTTGACGGCTTGGCAAAAGCTATAAAGCGCGTGCGTGCGAGAAATTTCTCCGCGCACGCGCCTTGTTTTGAAAAAAGGTTTTTCTGCGGCCTGAAAAAAGAAAAGGAGGCTTCTGCGGAATGTCAGAATACCGTCTGGTAATGAAAGGCGTGGTCAAGACCTTCCCCGGCGTCAAAGCGCTGGATCACGCACAGCTGGAGCTTCGCCCGGGCAAGGTCATGGCGCTGATGGGTGAAAACGGCGCCGGTAAGTCCACATTGATGAAATGCATGTTCGGCATTTACAAGATGGACGAGGGCGAGATCGAATACGAAGGCGAAAAAGTCACCATCCCCACCCCGTTGGATGCACTGAACCGCGGCATTGCCATGGTGCATCAGGAGCTGCAGCCCATCCCGGCCCGTACCGTGGCCGAGAACATCTGGCTGGGGCGCTACCCCACCAAGAGCTATGGCCCCATCACCGTGGTGGATCACCCCAAAATGTACAAGGACACCGAGGAGCTGCTCAAGAAGCTGAAGCTGGACATCGACCCCCATGCAAAGCTGGGCTCCTTGAGCATCGCCCAGATGCAGATGGTGGAAATCGCCAAGGCCGTTTCCGCAAACTGTAAGGTGCTGATCCTGGACGAGCCCACTTCCTCCCTGACCGCAAACGAAGTGGAATCCCTGTTCCGCATCATGCGGGAGCTGAAGGCTCTGGGCGTCGCACTGGTCTACATCAGCCATAAGATGGACGAGATCAAGGTCATCGCCGACGAAGTCACCATCATGCGCGATGGCCAGTACATCGGCAAGTGGGAAGTGGCGAACATGACCAAGGAGCAGATCATCGCCAAGATGGTCGGCCGTGAGCTGTCCAACCTGTTCCCCCCGCTGGAGAATCATCCCTCCGACGAAGTGATGATGAAGGTGGAGGACTTCACCTCCATCCATCCCCGCTCCTTCCGCCACTGCAGCTTTGAGCTGAAAAAGGGCGAGATCCTGGGCGTGGCCGGTCTGGTGGGTGCCCAGCGTACTGAGCTGATGGAAGGCATCTTCGGCCTGCGCGCCCACACCAGCGGCAAGGTGTGGATCAAGGGCGAAGAGGTCAACATCAAGCAGCCTCGCGATGCCATCCGGAAGAGTGTGGCTCTGCTGACGGAGGACCGGCGCGCTACCGGTATCATGGGCGTGCTGAGCGTGGCCGACAACATCTCCATCGCTTCGCTGGACGCCCTGCGCAAGGGTCCCATCATGCTGGACAACAAGAAGATCCTCGATCTGGTGGCCACCAACAAAGAGAAGATGGCCATCAAGGTGCCCAGCCCCAAGACCCGGATCAAGAGCCTGTCCGGCGGCAACCAGCAGAAGGTGCTGATCGCCCGCTGGCTGGCCAACAACCCCGATGTGCTGATCCTGGACGAGCCCACCCGCGGCATCGACGTCGGTGCCAAGTACGAGATCTACTGCATCATTGCCGAGCTGGCCAAGCAGGGCAAGAGCATCATCATGATCTCCTCCGAAATGAGCGAGATCATCGGTATGTCCAACCGTGTCATGGTCATGTGCGACGGCCGCATCACCGGCTTCATCGACGGCAAGGACGCCACCCAGGAAAACATCATGGCTCTGGCCACTCAGTTCGAGACCGCACCCACCGCTGCGGCGAATCAGTAAATAAGGAGGCTGTCTATCGTGGAAGCTACCAAAAAATTGAATGGCAAGGCTGTGGCCAAATGGTTCAGCAACAACGCCATTATCGTGATGATGCTGGCCGTGTCCCTGATCGTCGGCATCATGCATCCCAACTTCTTCTCGGGCACGAACATGATCAACCTGTTCAAGAACGTGTCCATCCGCTACATCATCGCACTGGGTATTTCCGGCTGCCTGATCACCACCGGCAACGACCTGTCGGCCGGTCGTCTGGCTGGCTTCGCCGCCTGCCTGGCCTGCATCTTTGCGCAGACCGAGGGCGCAGCCGGTAAGTTCTACCCCAACATGCACACCCTGCCCACCCCGGTGGTGTTCATCCTGGTCATCGCCATCTGCGCCATCTTCGGCCTGGTGAACGGCCTGGTGGTCAGCTACCTGAAGGTGCAACCCTTCATCGCAACCCTGGGCATGCAGCAGGTGGTTTACGGCATCTGCCTGGTTTACACCGGCGGTACCCCCATTGGCTCCCTGAACAAGAACTTCACCTCCCTGGCCTCCAACACCATCATCGGCATCCCCGTGCTGATCTGGATCGCTCTGGTCGTGGCCGCGTGCTTCTGGTTCCTGTACAACAAGACCCGTCACGGCAAGTACATGTACGCCATCGGCGGCAACGAAGCTGCTGCTGAGGTGGCCGGTGTCAACGTCAACGCCACCAAGATCCGCATCTACATCCTGGCTTCCTGCATGTTCGGTCTGGCAGGCTGCCTGCTGGCTGCAAAGTCCGGCGGCGCATCCGTCAACACCGCACAGGGCTATGAGCTGGACGCCATCGCAGCCTGCACCATCGGCGGTGTTTCCACCACCGGCGGCGTCGGCACCGTGCCCGGCGTTCTGGTCGGCGTTCTGGTCTTTGAGCTGATGAAGGTCGCTCTGCAGTTCATGAACGTCAACTCCTCTTACACCTACATCGTCCAGGGTCTTGTCATCATCGTGGCTGTGGCCATTGATATCCGCAAGTACCTGGCAAAGAAGTAAGCCCTCTCTTCTGTGGGCCGTCTGCCTTTTGGGCGGACGGCCCCTTTTTTTGTTCATGTTTGTGTGCTATCATAAAAGCAACAACCATCAGGAGGTGCAGTATGGCACAAAAAGACCTCACCCCTGCCGAGCGCGAGGCAGAGCTTGCCCGGCGCGAAGCCGTTCTGGCTGCCCGCGAAGCACAGCTGGCACAAGAGCAGGCCGAGCTTGCCGATCAGCGGGCCGACTTTGAACAAGGCAAAAAGTCCCTGCTTGACAACGGCGACAAGAACTTTGTCAATCCCAAGGAAAAGCTCTACGATCATTTTCCCCTCACCGTCCATCAGATGGACATCATCATCGGGGTGCTGTTTGCGCTCATCGCCCTGTTTCTGATCCTGGGCGTGACCCACACCAGCTTCTTTGGCCTGTTCGGCGGCTGAATCTGTCCGGCTCCTCCGGAAACGGAGGAGCCTTTTTTGATGCCCTGCCCAACGCTTCTTCGCTGCATACTTTTGCAAAAGTGATTGCATTTCATCCGCAATATGACTATACTTTATAGCAAGCCAACTTTTTAATGCAACAGCAACAACGTTGGTCTGCATATCGCAGATATGCTGCTACTGTTGCGCTAATTTCCAGCCTTGCGATAATAAGAAGCTGCCGGGTTTGCGGCAGCAGAAAAAGGGGTGTATAAAAGTATGAAACGCAAATGGATCGCGGCACTGCTGGCCGGTTGTATGTTGGCCGCACTGTTGCTCACCGGCTGCTCTGCCGCCGAGACGGTCAAGCGTCTGCGCTTTGGCGTTGCCGGCGAGGGTGGTGTCTACCACAATTTTGGTGAGCAGTTTGCCGCGCTGGAAAACGAGACTTCCAACGGCACCATCGAGCTCCGGACCACGGCAGGCTCGGCGGCGAACCTCCGCCTGCTGATGGGCGATTACCTGCAGCTGGCCATTGCGCAGGCCGACCTCGCCCAGGACGCCTACAACCAGACCGGCATTTTTGCAGAGGAGGAGGACATCTGCGGCTTTGGCGCGGTAGCAGCCCTGTACACCGAGGCCTGTCAGGTCATCGTGCGGGCCGACTCGGACATCCAGTCCATCGAGGACCTGCAGGGCAAAACCGTGAGCATCGGCGCGGAGGAATCCGGCTCCGAGCAGAATGCCCTTCAGATCCTGTCTGCCTACGGCCTGAACGACCGCCTGGTGGACACCATCAACCTGAACTATACCGACGCTGCCGATCAGCTCAAGGCCGGTAAGATCGACGCCATCGTCATCACAGTCGGCACCCCCAGCCCGGTGGTCACCGAGCTGGCAGGCGAATGCGGCATCCGCCTGCTGAATGTGGACGGCACCGCGGCGCAGCGCCTGCTGAGCAGCTACAACGCCTACCGTGAGGTCACCATCCCGGCCGGGACTTATCCCGGCCAGGACGCCGACGTGCAGACCGTGGGCGTCAAAGCTGTTCTGCTGGCCAGCGATTCTCTGCCCGCGCAAAGCAGGTGCAGCAGCTCACCGAACTGCTGTTCTCCAGCCGGGAAGCGCTGGAAGAGCAGCTTGGCCTTGCACTGGACCCGGAGACCGACGCAGTAGAGGGCGTTGGCATCCCCTTCCACGCAGGCGCAGCGGCCTGGTATAAGCAGGCCGGAATTACGGTGGACTGAGTCTGCCGGGAAATCGAGGGAAAGCAATGAAGATCGAACTGGATATGTATCAGACACTGGCACTTTCGGTGCTGGTGCTGCTGCTGGGCAAATTTTTGCGGGAACGGGTGCGCCTGCTGGAAAAATTCTGCATCCCCGCGCCGGTCATCGGCGGCGTGCTGTTTGCCATTTTCACCTGCATCTGCTATGTGACCGGCGTGGCAGAGTTCGCCTTTGACGACACCCTCAAAGAGGTCTGCATGGTGATGTTCTTCACCTCGGTAGGCTTTCAGGCCAACCTGAAGGTGCTGAAAAGCGGCGGCAAGGCCATGATCGTGTTCCTGGGCGTCGTCATCGTGCTGATCGTCAGCCAGAACTTCCTGGCCGTTGGGCTGGCCAACCTGCTGGGGGTGGACCCGCTGGTGGGCCTGTGCACCGGCTCCATCCCCATGGTGGGCGGCCACGGCACCGCCGGTGCCTTCGGCCCGGTGCTGGAGGACTTTGGCATCAAGGGTGCCACCACCCTGTGCACCGCCGCCGCCACCTACGGCCTGATCGCCGGCAGCATGATGGGCGGCCCGCTCGGCAAGATGCTCATTGAGCGCCACCACCTGCTGGACACCATCGTGCCCGAGGATGACAGCCTGCTGGTGGAGGAGGAGATCAAGCACGAGCGGCACAGTATGTACCCTGCGGCCAGCTTTCAGCTGATCCTTGCCATGGGCATCGGCACGGTGCTGAGCAAGCTGCTCTCCCTGACCGGCATGACCTTTCCCATCTACATCGGTGCCATGATCGCCGCCGCCTGCATCCGCAATCTGGGCGAATACGGCGGCAAGTTCACGGTATATATGGGCGAGATCAACGACATTGGCGGCATCTGCTTGTCGCTCTTCCTTGGCATGGCCATGATCACCCTGAAGATCTGGCAGCTGGCCGAGCTGGCTGGCTCTGCCGCTGGTGGTGCTGCTGGCCGGTCAGACCCTGTTCATGATCCTGTATTCTTTTGCGATCGTGTACAACGTCATGGGCCGCGACTACGACGCGGCCGTCATCGTTTCCGGCACCTGCGGCTTCGGCATGGGTGCCACCCCCAACGCCATGGCCAACATGCAGGCCGTGTGCGACAAGTATTCCCCTTCCGTCAAGGCCTATCTGCTCATCCCGCTGGTGGGCAGTCTGTTCGCGGATTTCATCAACAGCCTTGTCATTACGGTATTCATCAACTTTATCTGATCCTGTCTTGAACTTTCGGTGTGCCCCGCACACCGGGAAAGGAGCATCATCATGTCGCTGAAACACCACCTGAAGATGTGGTTCCAACAAAAGATCTGGAGCAAGCCGGACAAGTCTCATTCGGAGGAAACGGTGGCTCTGCCGGAGGTCCATACCGGAAAGGTACACCACCCCGCAGAAGACACCTCTCATGCCACCGGGGAGCATCCTCACGCCGAGGACCCCATCCATTACGACAACGTGGCCATTCCCGAGGTGCACATCCGCCCCCGTCGGCACCAATAAGTTCCACAGACAAAAAAGCTGCTGCCCTCCCTTTGCGGGAAGGCAGCAGCTTTTTGCTTTGTGTTTGTATGGAACCTTACAGGCAGATGTACTTCAGGATGAACAGCACGGTCAGCACATACATCAGCGGGCTGATCTTCTTTTCCTTGGCCTTGCCGGTGACCACATTGATGATGGTCCAGGAGATCACACCAATGGCAATGCCCTCAGAGATGCTGTATGCAGTGGGCATGGCCAGGATGGTCAGGAAGGCGGGGATGCCCTCGCTGGGGTCGTTGAAGTCGACCTTGACCGCGGAGCCCATCATGTAGAAGCCCACGATGATCAGAGCCGGAGCCGTTGCAAAGCTGGGGATGGTCAGGAACAGCGGGCTGAAGATGGTAGCCAGCAGGAACAGCACACCGGTGGTCATGCTGGTCAGGCCGGTGCGGCCGCCCTCGGTCACGCCGGAAGCGCTCTCCACAAAGGTGGTGGTGGTGGAAGTACCCAGCACAGCACCGGCGCAGGTGGCGATGGAGTCTGCCATCAGAGCACCCTTGATGCGGGGCAGCTTGCCGTCCTCGTCCAGCATGTCGGCCTTGGATGCCACGCCGATCAGGGTGCCCAGGGTGTCAAACAGGTCCACGAACAGGAAGGAGAACATGACGGCAAAGAAGTTGAGGATGCCGACGCCGGAGAAATCCGTCTTGAACACCTGACCAAAGGTCTTGCCCAGGGCCGAGAAGTCAAAGCTGACAAAAGCGGTGGGGATCACGCTGTACATGCCCGCATCCGCATTGGGCACATAGATGCCGGTGACCTCGCAGAGGATGCCCAGCACCCAGTGATCAGGATGCCATAGAGGATGCCGCCCTTCACACGCTTCACCAGCAGGATGGCGGTGATGGCCACGCCGATGAGGGCCAGGATGGCACCCACGCCCACGCTGTGGAAGGTCTCGCCTTTGAAGTGCTGGTAGGTGACCAGCGTAGAGTCGCTGTTCACGATCAGCTTGGCGTTCTGCAGGCCGACAAAGGCCACGAACAGGCCGATGCCCACGCTGACCGCGCTCTTCAGGGTCATGGGGATGGCGTTGAAGATGCCCTCACGCACATTGGTCAGGGACAGTGCGATGAAGATGACGCCCTCAACAAAGACTGCCATCAGCGCCAGCTGCCAGCTGTAGCCCATGGTCAGCACGACCGTGTAGGCAAAGTAGGCGTTCAGGCCCATGCCGGGGCCAGAGCAAACGGGTAGTTGGCTAGCAGAGCCATCAGGGCCGTGCCCACAAAGGATGCCAGTGCGGTGGCGATCAGCACAGCCTCCGAGTCCATGCCGGAAGCCGACAGGATGTTGGGGTTGACGGCAAGGATGTAAGCCATAGTCATGAAGGTAGTGATACCTGCCATGATCTCGGTCTTTACATCGGTGTGGTTTTCCTTCAGATGAAAGACATTTTCTAACATGAAAAAACCTCCGTTCTTTGGTTGCTTCTGCCGGTTGCGGCGGCAGAAGAGGAACAGGTTTCATTTTAGCACGAATCGTCACAGAATGTCCACAGCTCAGAAACAAAATAATGCGTTTTGGGAAGTTTTTGTCGAAAGAGTACGACTTTATAAGTTGTGCTGTGCAACAATTATCCATGCAAAGAGGACATTTTTCCTGTTTTTAAAAACAACATGACCCCCGGCAGCGTACAGCTTCCGGGGGTCGTAACGTTCTGCTCTGCGCTTACAGATGCAGCACGATCTTTGCAACATTGAAGTAGATCAGCAGTGTGGTGGCATCCACGATGGTGGTGATCAGCGGCGACGCCATCACGGCCGGGTCCACATGCAGTTTTTCTGCCGCCACGGGCAGCAGTCCGCCGATGAGCTGCGACAGCAGGATGGTGCAGATCAGGGTCAGGCACACCACCAGCGCCACCGGGGCGGTCACCTTGTCGAACAGCAGCAGTTTTGCAAAGTTGCACACCGCCAGCGTTGCGCCGCACAGCAGGGCCACCCGGCTCTCCCTCCACAGGATGCGGGGCAGGTCGTGGGGCTGGATCTCGCCCACCGCCATGCCGCGGATGATGGTGGAGGTGCTCTGACTGCCCGCGTTGCCGCCGGCATCGGTCAGCATGGGGATGTACGCCGTCAGCACGGTCACGGCGGCCAGTGCGTCCTCATACCCCCGGATGACCAGACTGGAGAAGGTGGCGCTGATCATCAAAAACAGCAGCCAGGGCGCACGGCTTTTGTACAGGTCCCACATGCACTGCTTGAAGTAGGGCTTGTCGGATGGGCCGATAGCGTTCATTTTTGCGATATCCTCGCTGGCCTCATCCTGCAGGATGCTGATGGCATCGTCAATGGTCACGATGCCCACCAGCCGGTTCTCGGCGTCCACTACCGGGATAGCCAGAAAGCCGTATTTCTCGAACAGCTTGGAGACGTCCTCCTGATCCGTGGTGGTGCTCACGCTGACCACATTGGAATCCATCAGGTCCTTGATAGGCTCTTCTGTGTTCTTTGCCAGCACCAGCACCCGCAGGGACACCACGCCGATCAGCTTGCGGCTGTCATCGGTCACATAGCAGTTGTTGATGGTCTCCTTGTCAAAGCCATTCCTGCGGATGGCCTCCATGGCCTGTGCCACGGTCATGTCCGGCCGCAGCTCCATCAGCTCGGTGGTCATCACGCCGCCGGCCGAGTCCTCCGGGTACTTGAGCAGCTCGTTGATCATGCGGCGGGTAGCGGGCTCCGCCTGAGCCAGGATACGCTTGACTACATTCGCGGGCATTTCCTCCACAAGGTCGGTGGCATCGTCCACGAACAGTTCATCCACCACCGCCTTCAGCTCGATCGGTCAGGCCGTCGATCAGCTTCTGCTGGGTGGCAGGGGTCAGCTCGGTGAATACATCCGCCGCCAGGTCCTTGGGGCACAGACGGAACAGCACCGGGAGCTTTTCGGCCGGCAGGTCCTCGAACACGGCGGCCAGGTCGGGCGCGGGCAGAGTTTCCATCACATCCCGCAGGCTCTGGTATTTCTTGGCATCGTCCAGATTTGCCAGCATGGTCTTGAGGGTATCGATCGAGATTTCAGACATAAAAAAGCTGCCTCCTTTTTTACCAGGCGGCAGCGGACACTTTCATTTCCGGGGAAGGCAAACACACCGTGCGTTCTCACGCACAGCCGGGCCGTTCTCCGGCATGCAAAAAGGCTGCCGTCTGGTTCTTTGATCGGGGATATAAACTGCCGCTGCTTCCAGCAGGTTCCATGACGACCACCTCGTTTTTCTGTCGTAAAAAGGCACTTTGGCCTTTTCCGCCCATTACTTTACCACGGCCGGAGCCGTTCGTCAACCCCGCCCCGCAAATTTTACAGCTTCTTTGCAGGGCCGCGCGCCTTTGTGCAACTGTACCAACCTCAGCCGTTGTTTTTCGGCAGATTCCACCCTTGTTCCGGAGCCCAAAACCCTCTATGATTATGGTACAGCGTGGCTCTGGGCAGCGGCGGCCCGGAAGCCAAAGCCGCCGACGATGTGACCGACGATGTGAACAAAAACGGCCTGTACAACGCCTTTGTGCACCTCGGCCTGATTTAACACAACCGCTCAACAAGCCAGAATCCCCCTGCCCGTTCCAGCATCTGCCGGGATGGACAGGGGGATTCTGCATGAAGGAGAAAAAGTGAAGAAAAAGATTTTGGAGATGGTATCGCACAAAAGGCAGGATACCACCGCCACGGTGATACCCTGCCTTTACTTGCTCCTGTTTACCGTTCTGCGTACTCTCGCCGTAGGACTTCCCGTAAACAAAAAACGTACCCGAATCCTTTCTCATAGAGAATCGGGTTCGGGTACGAACTGTATGGTGGAGAATTAGGGACTCGAACCCCAGACCCCCTGCGTGTGATGCATAATGACTTTTTGATTTTTATAGCGTTAATTCGTCAAATAGATGAAATTTGCTACAGATCTGCTACAAACGGCATCTTTAAATCCTTACTAATTATTTTATTATTAAGTTTCCTGACGACTCCATGCACGACCAAACAGCTCTCTTCCATTGGGAGCAAGATGTAATACGCATTGCTTTTCTAGAATTTCCGCAGTTCTCTTACTATAAGAATCCTGTTTGTCAAGCGAAATAATCACCTGCTTTCCACTTTCCATATACCGAACCAAAATGTTTTCGACAGCTTCATCAGATATTTGCTTTAAGATCAGTGAATCATGAACCAGTATCGGAAGTTTTGTCAAACTAGCAATCGCTAAATCATACACAACCAGTCCTTTATATGCAATTCCTGTTCCTGTATCATCTTGCGTAAAAAATTCATAGCTGTTTCCTTCCAAGTGTAATATCGGAGGGTTTGCTTTTTCTGAATAGAGTGTCGCATTTATTCGTTCCATCTCACTATTTATTGTAGCTTCAACTCCTCCATATTGCTCTTTCTGGACTCTTTCCAAGTTTTTACTCGCCGTTTTATTTCTTTCATCTAACAGTACTCTTTTTTCGATATGCTTCATTTTCTTGCTGCATCTTTTCAATTTGCGTAAGTGTTTCAGCATATTTTTGAAGTACAACAGTTGAAAGATTTGGATTTTTAATCAATCCACTCAATTCGTTTTCTAACAGTTGTATATCTTTATTTACTTCATCCAGCTGCTTCTGTGTTCTTTTTCTTTCTTCTTGTAACTCAGCATCAAAAATAGTTGCTATTTTCTTATGGAAGGTTTCTATCTCAGAAAGATGTTTAACATTCACACTTGGAATGAACTGTTTCAGCTGTTCAAATGACTCTGTCGTTTCTGAAAATGTATAATTGAGATTTTCGTCCAGTAGAGCAATTTTATTGTGCAATTTACTTCTCATTCTCTTTTGAGGTGTAAGTTCTCTTTTGAGTTCAATTGCCCGTTCTGATGCGCTGGTATCTATATCCAAAAGCCCTTTATCCAACTTTTGGGTTAGTTCCTCGATTCTTCTTTTTTCTTATTTGTAACCTCCTTTTCATTTTTTTCTCATACTGTCTCTTTCCAATTTTCACTATAAAATTATTTTCTTGAGCCTTTTTATAAGTTTGACACTCTTCTTTTGCCTCATTTGCTACTTTCTCATAATCTGAAAGCACTTTATAGCCATCAAATAATTTCAACAACGCTTTTTTAGCCTTTTGATTTGGTTCTTTAGAGGTTATATTAAGTGGGTGTTTCTCATCATAATTATCTTTTCCATATACACGTATATATCGTCCAACTGCATCTCTAAAAGATAGCTGGTACAAATTCAATTCATACTTTTTTGAAAGCCATTCTGTAAATTGTTCTTTTGCAATCAAGTCTAGCGGCCCATAGTCAGAATCGCATCTCCAGATTTTAGCACTGTCAGGAACCGCTCTCAAAAAAAAGTATGCTCTCCATCCTCGAACTGAAATTTAAAGCCTATTTTATGTTCTCCTATATTTTTAACTATATCTGATGCTCTTGCATATGTATCACCGCCAAAAGCATAATCAACGATAAGTAATAGAGTAGACTTTCCAATTGAATTGTCTGCATCAGGTGTGCCGAGAACAACATTCAGTCCCTCACGAAATCTTATAGTTTTTTGATAAAATTTGTCACAGTAAATTTCACTTAACATAATATAATTCTCCTAGAACATCATCATATCCAACTTTCCCTAGTAAGAAAAGCGCATCTAACACTTCCATATACTCATTTATATCATTAAACTTTTGCTTTTCTTTTTCATACAATTGTCTTGGTGTTTCATTGGAATATGATAACGATTCCAAAACAATCGGAAATTTACTTATCACACTTTCTTTATATGAGGTAACTTTACTCGGCAATTTCATTAAAAACCTCACAGTTTTGAACAAAATATGATACAACTATTTCGCACGCTTCTTTTGATTGTGTGCTCGTTTTAGTCTTCACCCAATTCACTATATAGTCAAAGATTTTCGATTTATCCGATGTAACATCATTCATCTTTACAAAGCAGCTCTTGATTTGCCCTGATAAAATCTGCATATGAAATCCATTTTTTCCATCCATATCCTTAAAAATATCGTAAATCAATGGATAGAACCTTATTGCATATCCTTCAACTCGTATTTTCAGTAAAAGCTCTGATTCGGAGAATTTTTTTGCAACTGGAACAGGGGTATAATTAAGCTCTGCCAACTCGCTTTCTTTCACAGTTGTCAGCCTTTTTAGCACCTCGCAAATCTGATCTTCTAGTCCGAGAGTTGCTGTTGCTTCCTTCAATGCAGTATTTTGCAAGCATTTCTTTTTTATATTCAAAAGTTGTGTGTAATCTTCAACAGTAGTGTGATGATCTTGTGTTTATGGCAATCGCGACATAATGCTATCTTATTGTCATACGACTCCGAATTATCTCCAAGTCTTGGTAGTCCTTGCAAAGTCCTATATTGTTCTTCTGTCGGTCTATTAGGATAGATGTGTGCTATTTCAAATAGCTTTACTTTTTTTTTGCCTTCGATCTATCAGCAATTTTCCACATAATGGGCAACGAGCCCCCACTTCTTGCAGATAAAGACGATTATCAAACTCTTTTATTTCTTCACGTGGCTTGCAATATCCATCTGCCTCAATTGCAGCATTTAACTCTTCTTGTGTCATTCTATGTTCCTCATATTGTTATCAACCAAATATAATCCTTCTTATATTCCATCCAACGCAACTGAATTAACACTTACACAAGTCTAAAATCAAATTCTTTGTGCTCTCGCATTTTCTGGCTATCCAATGAATCCATAAAAATGTTCGATACTACCCTACTGACTTTTTTCAAATCACTCAGCCTCATTTGAAATATATTTTTATTCTATACGCTCATTCCATACAGCCGCATCCACAAAACAATTCTGATTCAAGCCAGCTTTCTTAACTGCCTCTATCGCTGCTTCTCTCTGGCTCAAATTCCGCTTTCCAACGGTCAAGCAGTTTGCACCATCCAGCGTGTCATACTGCTGAAACGCTCGGTTGAAGTCCATCAGGTCATGCAGACGGATAGGTTGATTCGTCTCATTGTCCACCAGCAGACCCCAGTTTTCCCAATGGCGGTCAGTGTTGCCCACCAGATAATCCAGAATGTTCATCATATAGTATCCGTGAGCATCCAGTTCCAGAATTTTATCCAGCGTGTTCCAATCATGGTTTGTGCAGTAGACATCATAGGCTGCATACGTCACAAGGCTATATCGCTGCGAGGTCATGATTTTACTGATGGAAACCGGCTCGTTCTCAAACATTCCCTGCTCATACAGAACCTGATGACAGTCAAAGCATCGGCAGATTTTACTTGCCAGCACTTCACGCTCGACTGCATCCTGTCCGCCATCTTTATAAAGATAGAAGCCATCCTCTCTGCGCACCCACGCTTTAGGATAGCATCCACCAGTGGACAAATCATTTGCCAAAAGATGTGCATTTGTCACAGTCATCTGATGCCCACGCAGTGCAATATCCACAAGAGCATTGCTTAAAGAGTGTGTATAGAGATTGATATCCTCAAATCGGATATTCTCTTTTTCTCCTTTTACCCAGAACACATCCAGCAGCGACAGGCAATGGTACGAAAGCGCAATCTGTGCGCGCTCCCGATCCGTAACATTCTGAGATGCGCCGATACTATTCAGAATCTCTTTTGCGTAGGTACGATCCAGCGTTAGCATACGGGATGCACACCAATAATAAAAATTGGTTACATTATTGATTCGATCATCAAAGTCATCCGATTCTTCCAGCGCCAAATCGTATGGCATAAAATCTTCAAGGTAAATCTTGCATTCACCAGCCGTGCTCACCTGTGCCACGCACTTTTCCATGTGCATGACACAATAGACCGTTGCTTCGCCCATTGCTTTCACCACCTTATTTGACGAGTACACGCTTCCCTTTTTTACTATTGTACCGTCTTTCTACTTGCAAAACAAGCCTGTTCTGCATACTGCAATCCAAAAAATCTCACCCAGATAATATAATCGTGATCCAAAACCTCTGAGCCGAAAGACTCAGGGGCTATTTTTATGTCTGGAGGTGATTTTCTATGCTGTTCCGTATCATCGTTGTTATCATCACTATTACGTTTTCATTCTAAGCTGCATCCGCACAGAAATGAGATATCCCCATGAACTTTTTACCCGAGCTCATTCAGAAACTTGGCACGGTACTTGTTGAAGTCCTCGTGCTGATCGCTGAAGAAGTCGAAAAGAAAAACTAACGAAAACAAATCGAAAAGGAGATTTTACTATGTCTGCAAATGTTGAAACCATGTTCTCTGTCCGTGAAACCCTTGGCATGGCCTTGGCCGTACGTTATGGATGCCCCTGCAAGCCGTGAAGCCTTGGAGCTGGCTGGTCTGGATTGGCAGGTGGAAAGCCGCAACATCTATTCTGGCACGGGTGCTATGATCCCCGGCTATCGTGCCAATGTCCGCAGCACCGATGAAGCTGTTCTGGGCGTGGTGTCTGACCGCTACCGCATTGTGCAGAACGAAGAAGCATTCCAGTTCACCGATGATCTGCTGGGCGAAGGCGTTACTTATGAAACTGCCGGTTCTTTGCAGGGCGGCAAGAAGGTCTGGATGCTGGCAAAGCTGCCGGAGAAGTACATCATCGCCGGAGACGAAGTGACACCGTATCTTGTGTTCTTCAACAGTCACGATGGCAGTTCTGGTGTCAAGGTCGCTATGACCCCTGTTCGCGTTGTCTGCCAGAACACCCTGAATCTGGCTCTGGGTACGGCAAAGCGCATCTGGACTGCCCGCCACACCGAAAATGTTCTGCTCCGTGTGCAGGATGCCCGTGAAACCTTACAGCTTGCCAACAGTTACATGGGTGAGCTTGGCAAGGGCATCCATGAGCTGACCACCATCAAGCTGTCTGACCGCAAGGTACAGGAATTCATCAACGAGTTCTTCCCCATCACGGAAGACTTAACCGATGGCCAGCGGAAGAACAACCTGCGCTTGCAGGAAGACTTGAAGGCTCGCTACTATAATGCACCCGATCTGGAATGGGTTGGCAAGAATGGCTGGCGGTTCGTGAACGCTGTTTCGGATTTTGCCACCCATGCAGATCCCATCCGTAAAACTCGCAACTACAACGAAAATCTGTTTCTGCGCACCGCAGAGGGCAATCCCATGATCGACAAGGCCTACAAGATGGTGCTGGCAGCAGCATAAAGGAGGACGTATGAACGATGTGAGCAATCGGGCTGTCCGGGAATTTTCTGAGTTCCTGAACAACATCGAAGCCGATTTTCCAAAGCCTACTTGTGCCACGGCATACGAGATTACGATGAAAAGCACCATTGTCAGTGCCCTGATTACACTGGACACCGAAAAGCAGATGGACGAGCGTTTTTGGAACCATCTCCGGGTGCAGCGGAACATTCTGGATTTCCTGTATGCCCTGTGGCTGGATGATGACCGCACTTTGGTGGACGAGTTTTCCACGATTATCAAAGACTTGGTGGAATATGATTTCTCTATCGCAGAAGAACAGATGAAAGAGAGGTTGAACATTGCATGAAAAGACTTGTATCTACATTAAATTTATCCAAAGATGATTGGCTCCGTTACCGCAAATGCGGTATTACCGGCACGGATGCCGGGGCTATCCTTGGCCTGAATCCCTACCGTTCTGCATTTCAGGTTTACCACGATAAAATCAGCGATACCATTGAAAATATCGACAACGAAGCCATGCGGCAGGGCCGTGACTTGGAGGAGTATGTGGCGCAGCGGTTCTCCGAAGAAACAGGCTTTAAGGTGCGCCGTGCAAATGCCATCTACCAGAGCGAGGAACATCCGCTGCTTCTGGCAGACTTTGACCGCCTGATTGTTGGGCAGAAAGCAGGATTGGAGTGCAAAACGGTTTCAGCGTTCTCTGCGGACAAGTGGGCTGATGGGAAAATCCCGGCTCATTATCTGGCGCAGGTTGACCACTATCTGGCTGTCAGCGGTTTCGACTGCTGGTATATGGCGGCTCTGATTTTCGGCAGAGAGCTGGTGATCCACAAAATTGTGACGGATAAACAGGTGCTTTCTGATCTTATTGATAAGGAAGAACTTTTCTGGACGAACCATGTCGTGCCGCAGATTCCCCCTGCACCCAACGGTTGCGATTGTGACACCCAGCAGATCAACCAGCTTTATGAGGTAGACAACCGGGACAAGACTGCTGACCTGAGTGCCTTGCATGGACTTCTGGATAAGCGGCAGGAGCTTTCCGACCAAATCGAGCAGATGGAACAGGAGAAAACGGCCATCGAGCAACAGGTCAAGCTGCAAATGCAGGATGCTGCCTATGGCACAGCACCGGGCTACAAGGTGTCCTGGGTATCCTCCGAAAGTAAACGGGTAGACTCCCAGCGTTTGAAGAAAGAACAGCCCGATATTTTCAATCGGTACAGCAAGAATGTAAGCAGCCGCAGGTTTACCATTATCCATGCAGCATGATTTTTGTATGTCTGCTGGCATACAAAATTGCCTGTTTTTCCAATTTTGTTTAGTACGGCAATACAAAATTGCCCGTTTCTCTAACTTTGTTTAGTACAGCAATACAAAACCCGGCGCAGCAATTCATTTGTTGCGCCGGGTTTTTATCAGAAAGGATGCTATCATGGAAAATCCATTCGTAAAATTATTTGCTATTGACTTCAAAGATCATCTGGAAGTCAAAAAGTCCGGCAACACGGAACTGAAATATGTAAGCTGGGCGTATGCTTGGGCGGAGGTGAAAAAGCTGTATCCTTCTGCCAGCTACGAAGTCAAGAAATTCAACGGCCTGCCCTATGTTTATGATCCCATAACCGGCTTCATGGTGTACACCTCGGTCACAATTGAGGGCGTTTCGCACGAAATGTGGCTGCCTGTACTGGATGGCGCAAATAAAGCGATGAAAGCCACGCCTTACACCTACACCACCCCGAAATGGGACTACAATCCGCAGACCCGCCGCCGTGAAAAGATCGGCATGGAAGAACGCACCGTAGAAGCAGCCTCCATGTTCGATGTGAATAAAGCTATCATGCGGTGCTTGGTAAAGAACCTCGCTATGTTTGGTCTGGGCCTGTACGTTTATGCCGGAGAGGATTTGCCGGAAGATGCTGCACCACAGCCGGAGGCAGAGCCGCAAAAGCAGCCGAAACCGAAATCCACCAGCCAAAAGCCGGAACAGCCGCCTGTGCCCTGCATCTGTGCCCGGTGCAACCAGCCCATCAAGAGGGTCAAGCTGAAGGACGGCTCCATCATGCAGGCGGCAGAATTTGCAGCTACCCATGAGGGAATGTGCGCAGACTGCTACAAAGCAACCAGATTGAACGTAGCATAACAACAGCTTCAATAATTCTTGGTTCTTGTGCAGATTTGCACATTATGTTACATTTACAATAGTGAGTTTTCTTAGAAGGGAGCAGTACATGAGAAAGTTGAAATATCCGATTGGCATCTCGGATTTTGCCGAGATGCGCAACAACGGATACTATTATATCGACAAAACAAATCTGATCGTTGACCTCCTTGATAAAGGGCCGGTTGAAGTAACTCAAATTACTCGCCCTCGCCGCTTTGGAAAAACCCTTGGTATGAGCACTCTCGCAAATTTTCTAGACATCCGCAAAGACAGCAAGCAACTGTTTGAGGGATTGGCGATCTCCAAAAAATACGACACTTTGCAAAAAGTGGATGAATCAGTGTCCTGTGGTCTTTTTTCTCTTTCAAGGACACGGACGGTCTGACCTTTGAAAGTGCCTATGGAATGCTGTGTATGAAATTGGCATTTGCATTTCAGGATTATCAGTTTCTTTTGGATGACGCTGCTATTTCTGACGATGACAAAGGCATCTTTAAGCGGATTCTTGGACGCACTGCATCCATGGATGAAACCAAAAGCTGCTTTTTGCTGTTGACCCGGATGCTGGAAATCCATTTCAAAAAGTCGGCGGTCGTCATTCTGGATGAGTATGATGTTCCCATTGCAAAAGCCAGCAGCAACGGATATTATTCGCAGATGCTGGACGTGATGCGTGCTATGATGAGCACCACGCTTAAAGACAACACCTCCCTTGACTTTGCTGTTGTTACTGGCTGCCTGAAAATTGCCAAAGAAAGCATTTTTACCGGGACGAACAATTTTGTTTCGGACACGATTCTTTCTCCCCGGTTGAGCGAATCCTTTGGTTTCACACAGGCAGATGTAGATCAAATGCTGAAAGATGCTGGTCTTGAATCGCAGTCTGCTGAAATCAAGGCATGGTACAACGGTTATCATTTTGGCGATGCAGACATTTATTGTCCGTGGGACGTGATCAGTTATCTGCGAGATTTCCAGTATGGTGTAGCACAGAAGCCGAAAAGCTATTGGAAAAACACCAGCGATAATGCTATTATCCGTTCTTTTATCGACTATGCAGGTGACAATATCACCACGAAGCTCGAAACGCTGATGGCTGGCGGCTCCATTGTTCAGCACATTGAAGAAAACCTGACCTACGATTATCTGCACTCCTCGGAGGAAAATCTTTGGAGTGTGCTGTATCTGACGGGCTATCTGACCAAGGTGCGGGATAAGGATCTGGCGGATTCACTGCCGGATGGCTGCTCTGCGCTGATGATTCCCAATGCAGATTCGGGAAATTTTTGAAACCACTGTAAGCAAATGGTTTGATGACAGTGCAAAGGCGTGGAACCGCAGCCCGTTGTTTGATGCAGTCTGGAGCGGAAACAGCGAAGCTCTGACAAAAGAAATGACCAAGCTGCTGCGTATGACCATCAGCTACCATGACTATCGGGAGGATTTTTACCACGCTCCTTGCAGGCATCTTTACTGGTGCTGGCTATGTGGTAGAATCCAACAAAGAGCATGGCGAAGGGCGCAGCGATGTTATTGTAAAGGACATCCGCAATGGTCGTGTGGCAATTTTTGAAGCCAAGTATGCAAAAACTCTGGATGCTCTGCCGGATGCCTGTGATACTGCCATTCAGCAGATCAATGACCGGATGTACGCAGCAGATTTCCGGGACGACTATGATGACATCCTCTGTTATGGCATCGCATTCTTCAAAAAACGCTGCATGGTAAGAAAAAAATAAACACTATCTGGGAGAGTCTTCGGACTCTCCTTTTTGTTATGAGATCGTTATATTGCTTGTAAATTTCACATCTGTATGCTACTATAATAACAAGAGAAAAGAAGGTGATGGGATGGCGCAAAAGGATACATCTGAAAAAATTCTGGAATCCTATAACGATGTCTTTTCGGACATTGTGAACGTGCTTCTGTTCAACGGCAAGCAAGTTCTGTCTGCGGATGAACTGGAAGATCAGGCTCCACGCTCCTACTACAAGGCAGATGGCAGGATTCGTGAAATTGAGCGAGATGTTGCCAAACGCTGGAAGAACGGAAATATTCGCGTGGCCTGTATCGGCTTTGAAAACCAGACCGCTTCAGATCCCAATATGCCGCTCCGTGTCATGGGTTACGACGGCGCAGAATACCGGGCGCAGTTGCTCGACGACAGCGAAAATCTCTATCCTGTTGTGACGCTGGTGCTCTACTTCGGCCATGATAAACCGTGGAATGGGCCGCTTTCCCTGAAAGAGCGGCTGAACATTCCCAAAGAATTTGAGCCGTATGTCAACGACTATAAAATCAACCTGTTCCAGATTGCATATCTGACCCATGAGCAGGTAGAGCTTTTCCAGAGCGATTTTAAGGTTGTTGCAGACTACTTCGTACAGAAGCGGGAAAACGGCGACTACATTCCGAGTTCGCAGGATTTGACCCATGTGCAGGAAACGCTTCAACTGCTGAGTATTATGACGAATGATAATCGGTTTGAGGAAGCGTACAATACAAATACCGATGGCCAGAAAGGGGGCCCACACAATATGTGCGATGTGCTTGATAAAGTGGAAAACCGTGGCATTGCAAAGGGAAAAGCCGAAGGGGAAGATACGCTGGCTTTGCTGATGAAGAAGCTGTTCGATCAGAACCGTATTGAAGATGCAAAGCGGGCTTCTGAAGATAAGGAGTACCGTACTCGGCTGATGAAAGAGTTGGGCATCAGCTGAGCAAAAAATTATATGTACAACTGGGAGAGTGTCTTCGGATGCTCTCCCTTTACTTTTGCAGGACAGTCCGCGTGGATTGTCCTGTTTTTATTTGGAGGCATACAATGAAAGAAGAAAAAATCAAAGTCCTTGCGCTCCTGCCAATGGAGCTGCCAAAGGAGATTGATCTTGACAACACGCTTGAAGTCATGCAGAAATTTGTAGGCGGGCTGATCGAATGCATCACATTGAGTGACACCGGTTCAGCGGTCACACTGGTCTGCAATGATGAAGGCAAGCTGCTTGGCCTGCCGCTCAATCGTCCGCTGTGGGATGGAGCCGATGTTCTTGCTGGGCCGGGATTTCTGGCCGGATGTGACAACGAAGGGAATCTGACTTCCCTGCCGCAGAGTGCAATGGATTTCTACAAAGAGAAATTCAGAGCTTTTATCATTGAAATCTAAGGAGGACAGATTATGACCTTTCATGCAATGACTGAACACTACGAAGAGATTACGGTTTGCGGGAAGCCTGCACTGTTCACCAGCATCCGCATCAAGAGAGATACTGTCCCGGACGGCCTGTACACTTACGATGTCCGGCATGATGATGAGTGCCGGGGCATTCCTTGTGAGATTGCACCCTTTGTGATGGTCAACCACTGGGGCACTATTATCCTTGCGGAACCGCTGGACCTGCCGGACGCTGGGCGGCGATATATTGACGAGGAAACGGACTGGAACTACGCTCCTTTGGATGCGAGGACACCGCCAATCACAAACCGTGCACTACCATTTCTGATGTTATGACTGCCTATGCCCACTAAAACTGTATTAAAAATACCGTATATTCTGTTTTGTATCAAAATCAGCGGTTTTTAGGCTATTTCGAGCTGCAAAACACAGTCTTAAAAATGTCGCTCGTTATCTTTGAGCCAGAAAGGAGACGCATGAACATCTATGGCTATTGCCGTATCTCTACGGCAAAGCAGAGCATTGACCGTCAGATCCGCAACATCAAGGCTGAATACCCAACTGCCCATATCGTGCAGGAAGCCTACACCGGCACATCCATCTTTCGCCCGGAGTGGCTGAAGCTCTACCGGGTTCTAAAATCTGGGGATATGGTGGTGTTCGATTCTGTGTCTCGGATGTCCAGAAATGCAGAAGAGGGTTTTGCTCTGTACGAAGACCTCTATCATAAGGGCATCCGGCTGGTGTTCTTGAAAGAGCACCACATCGACACCGAGACTTACAAAAACCCTGTCCGGCAGCATTGCCATGACAGGGACAAATGTAGACTTCATCTTGAAGGGCATCAACGAGTATCTGATGGCCTTGGCAAAGGAGCAGATCAAGCTGGCCTTTGAGCAGTCCGAAAAAGAAGTTGCCGATCTGCACCAGCGTACCCGCGAGGGCCTTTTGACCGCCCGGTTGAACGGCAAGCAGGTTGGCCGCAAAAAGGGTGTTGGCTTTGAAACGAAAAAATCCAGAGAAGCTAAGCAGATCATCCGCACCCACTGCAAGACCTTTGGCGGCACACTTGACGATGCCGAGTGCATGAAGCTCACCGGTCTTGCCCGGAATACCTATTATAAATATAAGCGTCAGATTCGTGCCGAACTGGTGGCTGAACAGGATTTGCCGAAAGGAGCAAGTATCTTTTATGAACCACCAAAATCATTCTGAGCCGGAGAATAGGCTTACCCCGGAGGAGCAGCAGGAGTTTTTAGAACTTCTGGCTCAGCTTTCCCCGGAGCAGCGTGAAGCACTGAAAAAAGTGCTCAAGTCCTTTACCTAAAAATAATCCGGGGCAGCCCCCAAAAGCCGTCCCGGATTATTTTTTTGAACTTTATGCTTTGTTAAATGTGTTCAGCCATGTTGTTGCCATCTTGCAAGTGGTATATTCTGAATCATCCCACTCAACCGGCATTGAGCTACCAATCTTTTTCCCGCTAGCGTTGGTTTCTTTGAGCTTCACGTTATTGGATTCCACAAAGTCAGAAGGATTCCTCATATTATTTAGGCCATAGTTATTCTCCTGTCGAATAAGTCTATAGTATCGATTTTTTGAAAAGACTGGTTTGAAATCAAAATATTCATTTATGAGACTATCTGATGCTGCGAAACAATTGGTAAAGGAACAATCCGAGACAACTGCTCGTGGGTAATCAAATTTTTCATACTCAAATATTTTCACTGAAATCATAAAGTTACTTTGGTTTTCTGTTCCAAGGACTTTCCAGCTTCCATGATTATAGTAATACGACTGAGTTGGGCAAATATGAATATTGTTAAAAATACATCTAACAATTTTATTCGGATGATTTGCATTTGCAAACTTTTTGTCTGCTGCACCAAACTCTATAACAGAACCTTTTATACCCAACATCTGAAGATCATGCGGCGCGTTTCCATTAAAATATTCTTGTGCTCCGAAATTGTTCAGATCCTCTATAGAGTTGATTTTTCCGGTCGAGATGTTTGAAAATTCACAATCCTCAATTTTAACTTCAGAATTGGTCGTGGATGTTATAAGATTGAACCCTGTACAGTTAGCAAACTGGCAATTCGAAACGATTGCCTTTTTTTGCAAATCCACACATGCTTGCTTACAGCCATTAAACAGATTCTCTCTAACCATATATCCGCAATTATTTACGACATTACTACAATTTTCAAAGACACAGTTCTGAACTACACCCATCTCACGAATGCAGTTGCTTACTCTTACAAATGTGCAGTTGGAAATTGTGCCTCTCTCTCTACTAGTATCAGATAAACCGTGCCCCGGACCATTGATTGCATAGGTTCCAGTTTTAACCATATAAGAAGAACCCGCCAAATTGTTTTCACATTCGAAAACGTTGTTCTCTACCAGTATATTATTGCCATCAAGCCTAATAAAAGCGTTATATCCTGCCCAATCTTTACATATAAATTCATACGTTGGTTTATCAGGAAAAACAAATCGATTGTTGCTAAAAGTTAAATCATTTCTTATGACTAGGCTTAAAAAGCTAGCGCAAGCACCATAAGTACGATTGTTTTTGAACTCACCTGAAACAAATTTACCATTAATAAAAGCGACACAATCAATAAAGGTACTATCTTGGACTACACAGGAAGCAGCATCTTTATTTTCATCGGCCTGTTTTATAAAGAAACCGTTGGAATCGCTTGCAGTCTGGCAAACTCCATGGCAAACAACAGTAGATGATGCAATTAAAAGTGCCGCGCCATCGCCCAAGAAGATATGACTGCCACTGTCCTCGTTATAATGAATTGTGCAGTTAATGAACTTGACCGTACCTTTGCAGTTCATAATGGCAGACGAAAAGTGAATTTCTTTATTCTTGTAGACCGTTTCACTATCATTCTGAATAGAGCCGGACAGCACCAGTTTTTCGCGAGGTACGTTCGTATCAATGGCTTCTTCACCATTTTCCTCTGTCTGTGCTTCAGATGCTTCTTCTGCGGCTTTCGGCTCCGGCAGTTCCACTTCAAACGGAGTCTCTTTGGTAATTTCAATGGGTGCAGTGATATAGCGGTCAATGCAGCCGTCCACACCACGCAGACGATAGGTATCCACAGTCTGCTGCTTCAGGGATTTGATGGTCTTGCGGCCAAGGTCAAACAGGTCGATGAAATCTTCCTGTTCATCCTGTTCCATCGACTCCGCAGTATGGTCGTACAGATACATATAGGTGATAACGCAGCTCAGGATTTTCCGCTTTGCGTTATCTTCCAGATCATCCAGCGCATCTTCCAGATTCGCCACCTGTGCATCGGCATTCAGATAGTTCAGCAGTTCGTTGGCATACAAACGCTGCTCGTTGGAGGGCATTGCATACAGCTTGGATGCTTCGTTCAAACAGCCGGACAGGATGTTTCGCTGCTGGCTGTTCAAATCCTTCAGATTTTCGTTTTCCTTGATGCCATAGCTCTTGTCTTCCAGCAGATAAAGCCGCTCCTGAAGATAAGCACTGTTCTGAGCCAGTGCCCGGATGTCGCTTTGGGATTGCATGACCATCCCGGCGATATTAGCATCCTGATCGGCCAGACGAACCAGAATTTCAATCAGGATTCCCTGTGCCTGTGCCAAAGAAGTGATCTGCTCTGCCATGCGGATATTGTTTTTTCTGGGACAGACCACCATATTGAAAATACGATGGAACCACTTCTCGTTTTTCAGTTCCTCAAACTGTGCATCGGATTTGGTCGTCAACTGCTGCACCGCAGACTGCAAATCCTGAAAATCACAAGAACTGCCGTAATAATTCGGTTGTAAGCTGCATTGTTCCTTTGTCATAAAAATCACCTTTTCTTTCTGTTGAAATCATCCAGAAGCGTTTGGGTCTCTTCATGGAGGTTCTGCGCTTGAGAAATTGCCTGATTTGTATAAGCAGAGCTGTACGCAATGCGTGCAGTTCCATATTCCAGCCGTTGAGTCATTTTCCGCACTTCATAGGCAGACATTGTAAGTGCGTTGTGGAAGCCCTCGTCACAGAGCCGTTCCAAACCTTGGGTTGCAATAAAGGAGCCGATCCAAGCACCCAGCAAAGGAATCGGGATCAGTTCTTGTCCGATTGCAGCACCAACGGCACTTACAGCAGCGTTCAGTGCAGCCATCTGGCAGCTTTCCTTGAACTCTTCATCGGAAATTGCCCCGGTGCTCTTACGATATGCCAGCTCAGATACTGAGAATGCCAGCGAAACGCCTGCGGCCGCAGGGCCAGCCGAAATGCTTGTAAAGTTGGTGATGCTGTAAATCGCAAAGCCACTGATACCGCCCTCTGCGGCTGCTTTTGCCGTATCTATGCCGATATCTTTCCAGTCATCCACCGTAAATTCGTTGATTTTCTTTCCCTCTTTGCACTTGCTGTAAATGCCAACGGCCAACTGGAATCCACCCGAAATAAAAGCGGCCTCCGCAGCAGCTTTTCCAGCCTTTTGCAAGGATGGTGCTGCTTCCTGCTGTGCTTGTTCTCGTTTTTTATCGCTGCGTTCATCCGCACGCTGCTTCTGGTTGTCGGCTGTCTGGTTTAACTGGTCGGTTTTCTTATCCAATGTTTCGTGAATCTTTCCCTGCTGCACAGCAGCATAGTCCACTTCTCCGGGTCGTATAATATCTCCCAATTCACGATTGCCTGATAATTCTTTGATCTTCTCTAATTTTTCGTTGATTGCCCTAGCCGTTTTACTACTGATTTCCTTATCATCTTTCAGCACACGCTGAATCAATTCATATTGATCTTTTGGAATAACGTAGTATCCGTCTTTTCCAAATGCCTCATAATTGCCTATATAATCCTCCATATGCTTCAGCACATGGCTCAACGAATTGTTCACTCCATTGATATATTTAGACTGAACATCAACACCGTGCACCTTATAATCTGTTGCAACGGTTCGTCCTACGCCCTCAAAGGTTGCATCTGCTTTTCGGTTGTGCATAATCTGGTCTGCATTATGAAACCAGACATCCACATTCTCTGCAATCTCTCCATGCTTTGTTTTGGGATTTCCTAAAATATGTTCGGGAGAACCCACGAAATCTCGGACATTATCAACGCATTGAAGTGCTTTGTCCAGATTGCTCTCAATCCTCGCCTTAGCCGCTGCATTCTGAGTGTCGATTTTGTGCATCTTCCGCATCAGCTCTAAAGCATTCTGGCGGTTCTGCTCCGATACCATGGAACCTACACCCTGCGTTCGGGCATTTCGCATTTGGTCTTCATGTACGAACTGTTCATCCATTTGTTTTACCTCCCATCTGTTCATACTGTGCATCCACCCGTTCAATTTCCTGCTTTATCTCCTGCACCAGCGTTTCCGGCGCAGTCACCTTGACTTTGCTGCCCTGACTGAGCAGCCACATTTTTACGCCTGTGCCAAAGACTTCGGCTTCAATAGAGCAAACACCCTCTTTTTCATCTACGACTTTTGCCATCGGGAACTTGTCCAGAACAGCTTCCACCGATGGGCCATAATAATTGAAGCTGATCTTCTGCGGCTCCCCGCCGAACATGAACTGTGTGCGGTTCTTGTACTCGCCCTCTTTGAAGCGGTCCTTATAAGGAACAGAGAACTTTTCACCTGTTTCCTTGATGGAATGTATCCTATCAAGCCGGTAAATGGTGGGATAAGGATCGTTCTTTTTGTGGAAAGCCTCTCTGGTGGAGTGATCTGTGATAACACCCATGAGATAGAAATAATACTCTGAGAACATCAACCCAACCGGCTCAACAGTCCGTTTTACGATCTGACGGTCTTTCAACTTTTGATATTCGATTTCCAGCACCAACTGATTTCGGACGGCCTGTGCCACCATCCACAGATTGTCCGGGTCAACGGTTGCATGAGCCGGGTCGTGATAGTGGAACAGTTCATTGCTGATAAACCACTCAATGTCGGCTTTTTCTTTCTGCGACACACAAAGGTTCAGGATGATTTGCAACTGCTTCTCGACCTGCTCTTTGGTAAAAGCTCGGCTTTCCAGCAGAATCTTGCACAAGGCCAGAACCTCACCTTTGGAAAGTTGCTCGATCTCCTGTGTGACCAAACGGTAGCCATTTTCCTTTTTGTCGTATTCGATCTTCCGTACGATGCCTTCCTTGGCACACTGTTCGGAAAGAAAATCCCGGATACTGTCAATGTCTCTCTGAATAGAGCGGACGTTCACATGGTACTGCTCTGCGGCTTGTTGCTTATTGATGAGCTTACCGGAAAGGAAATCCTGATAAAGTTCCAACACACGGGTCGTTTTTAAGGTATCTGCTGTCATTGGCTTGTCCTCCTCTTTGGTTCAGCCTCATTATAACAACCGTGGTGGACAGGCATTGTCTATCTTCTTTTTTGTCTATCAAAAAGTTTTTGGCTCTAAAATCTGTGCGAGATTTCTAAAAAGGGTTTGATTGCTACGATATATACTATTGAAAGTATACGACTAATGCAATTAACGGTCAAGCCTTGTCACAATAAAATCGTAAGTAAGCACTACGATTTGTACAAGGAGGCCGAACCATGGAACGAGAGAAGCCCACATTTGATATTCTGGGCCGCATAGAGAAAGAACGTGCTGCCCGCAACTGGTCTGAGTATGCCCTTGCAGAAAACTCTGGCCTGACCCAATCCACCATCTCAACATGGCGGAGAAGAAATCTCCAACCCAATGTTGCTTCCATCGAGAAAATCTGTTCAGGCTTCGGCATCACGCTTTCTCAGTTCTTTCAGGAGGAGGACTCTGTTTACTTAACCCCCGATCAAAAGGAAATTCTTGATCTATGGGCTAAACTCTCTCCTACTCAAAGAGACGCAGTTACTAAAATGCTGTGTGCTTTCCTATATATAGAGGAAGAACCCTGAGTTTCAACTGCATATTGCCAAACAAAAACGGCCAAGTCTATGAAAGACTTGACCGTTTTATCCTTTTAAATAATAGGGTTTAGGTACAGGATTCCCGGATTTTTGCCAGATCACTGTTCAGCAGCGTTTCATGTTCCAGAAGTTCTTTCTGGACAGCAAGTAGGAAATCTCTGTTATCATAGAGGATTTCGTAGGCTCTGCGGTATAACTCTTCCATCTTAGCTGCTTTTATAGCTTCGCTACTGAAAAGTCTTGTCTCTGACATTCTATTATTCGCCGATTCGACCTCTGAGAAACCAGCACCTGCGAGGGATGTCATCCAAAGATCAAGCAGACGATTGGCATTCTGAATGTCACCACTTGCATTTACATCCATCACTCCATAAATTAAAGATACACCTGCTTTTCCTGCCAAAGTCTTCGTTATATCGTTCAGAAGTTCTTCTTCGTTTTTCAAGTAAGTAGAACAACCATTCTCGAAGCCACCAATGCAGCTCTGATTCCCACGAATGGTAACGATGCCGATGCTGTCAGGATTCAGAATCTCTCCTACAACTGCGTGAGCGGCTTCATGTAATGCGATCTTCTGCAACTCTATGGAGTCAGTTTCTTTATCTGCCTTTTGGAGTTTATAAACTACCTGAAGCAAGGCATCTGTTACATCATCTTTGTAAATATGCTCGTGTCCTTGGTAGGTGCTATTCAATGCAGCAAGGTTCATTACTGTTTCAAGGGTAGCACAGCTCACCTTGGGCATAGCTTTAACAATATCTGAGATAAGGACATCTTCTGCCAAATCCTTGTCCCGGAGATAATAGCTGACAATCTTCTCAGCAGTCTTTCCAGTTGGAGGTTCGAGGTAGAGCGTGTAGTCGAATCTGCCGGGCCTCAGCAGCGATGGCGGCATATACTTTGTGTCATTCGTTGTGGCAATCACAAAAATATCTGTGTTCTTTGCATCGTCAATACAGGCTTGTAAGCAAGCCCATTCTGGCGCATAGGGAGAATTGGATTCTACATAGAGGTTCAAATCCTCTAGGAGTAGTATACTAGGTGCGGCTTCCTTTGCAGCCGAGAAAGCAGCCCTCAATTCATCCAAAAAACTGTTTTCCTGACTGGTTTTCCGAAAGACAAGAGACTTGCGGCCTGATTCTTTTATAAAGACGGTTGCCAGCAAACTTTTACCAAGGCCGGGGTCGGATTCCATCAGAAGCCCTCTGGGGATAGAAGCTCCTTTGCTTTTATAGAGTTCTGGCCTTTTCAGGGTGTCCAATATCTGGCGTAGGATGTTTTTTGTGGCTTCATAGCCAATAATTTTTTTTCATCGAACTTGTCCATTGTAGACTTCCTCTCTATTACTTTGTTTTAATTCTTCTGTTCTGCTTTATCTGCTCCTTTGCAGTTAAAGGAGCATTGCCATATTTGATGCAATCATCTCCATATAATGCGGCTTCTCGGTCTTGTTGAAGCCTAGGATTTCTTTGAAGTTTCTCTTCAAAATGAAACACCCACTCTTGAATGATTTTCTCAAGTTCTCTCAGTTCTACAATATAACCAGAATAGAACAAGTTTAGTGTTGTAAAGGACACTGTGCAAATAACGAAATGAATATGCACACAATATGTATCGGCATGAATTCCGTAGGCAGCAATAAAGCCTTTAGCTGCATAAAAACTCGCTATAGATTGTGCCAAGGGAATCAAATCCTGCGGTAAAATACAATCACTCGCCTGAAATGAAACAATCCTATGCCTTACCAGCTGTGGAGTATCTTTGTGTCTTCTTTGAATTATAAAAAGCATCAACCGATAAACCATATCCGGATTATTTATATCAGGAATCATAGCAGGCAAACACCCTGTCAAATCATCTGTTATAATGTTTGCTCTTCTGCTATCATCTGCCGTTTTATTCAGCCTAAAAACATACTGAAGAAGACTATATAAATCTTCTAATGATTCATATTTATTTTTGACGAGTTCTATATGCCACATATTTTTGAACCTCCTCTTTAATACCTTCTATATCGTTATTACTTGCATGAGCTCCAATAGTTGAAATCAAATTATCAACAAAAGTCTCGTCAACTCCTGTAAAATAGATAGCACTTTTAAGAATTTCAGTTGTATTTTTGCCAGTCTGTTCTTTTTTTCTTTTTAAAAGATCAAGTTCAAGTTCGGTCACTCTTATAGTTATTGTCATAGTCATCAATTCCTTTCTTCAAAACGTTTACGGGCCTGCGGCCCCTCTAGCAAGAACGGTAAAATGTATGTACAACACACATCTTATCCTTTTCTTGGGCAATCAATGATTTAACTATTTGATTGCTTATCTTAATGTTAGCTGTGTTAATAAAGATTAAATTTCACCTTCTTTCCTCTCCACGCATTATTCAGCATGAACATCAAGATTATTTGTATGTACATCTTGTTATCAAGCATTATTTTCAAGCAACAGAAAACCCACATGGAGCATTATCCATGTGGGCATTTTTCGTATTACCATCCCGTAGCTTTCATGTGAGCTTCCTGCATAATATATTCCTGTACCGCTCTCTTTGGAATTTTCCAAACTCTGCCAATACGCATTGCTTTGATCTTCCCGGTCTTCAGAAGTTTATAGGTGGTGTTCATACCGCAGTTCAGCATATCCGCAACTTCTTCCGGGGTTATCAGGGTGTCGTAATAATCAAACATAACGGCCAATCCTCCTTTGATGGGTTACTATACTGTTGCCGAATGTCAAATCATACCAGATACAAAGAAAGGGCAACCACCTGCGTGATTGCCCTAAATTGGTGTCAAAATACTATAATGCAGCCCTCGTTCCTACACTTCTGAAAAAATTTCAGCGTTAAATGTTCCCTAATACCAGGAAAATAGGAATATTCCAAACAAATTTTTTTGATAGTGTAGGAACTACTAATAATCATAGATTCTCCACATCGTACTGTAAAACTCTTCCGTCTTCCGTAAGGCTGCATTTTGCGTCAAAACGCAAAAGATAGCTGTCACTTCCTCGATAACCTTTTAGCTTTCCCAAATCCACTTGCATACAAATAGTTCCCTCCCAAAATGGATCACGCCCTGCTGCTACGGCATTTAGAAGTCTTACTATGCCTCCATACGTTATTTCTGTCTCAGCTTTTTCTTTGGATTTTTCATTTACTGCTATATTATTACCTTTCAAGAAGCGTTGCATTGTCTTCGGATTTTTACTTCCCGATAAAATTTTCATTTCTCCTTTCGTTGGAATCACTTCAAATTCAAAGTCTCGCGCACAAAAATCCTTAGCCGTTTTTTCCAAAAAGAAGCAGAAATTCATCCCATGTTTCTCTGTCTTTGAAAATGTTATATACTATTTTATCTTCTTCTATTTTTAATAGTTTATGCGCGTCCATCTCTTTCAAGAATTTTTTCTGCTTTTTTCTGATATACGGCCCGATCTATTTTTAGGCCATTATGACTAACTACCATCCTTACATTAACTTGTAATTCTGATTGAAAGCACGGCTTTGTCACTACTTGTTCTTGTCTTTTTTGATTTTCCACTTCCGACTATATAAACGTCCTGATTTTTCATTAGTGGAAGCTCATCTGCTAAGCTCATTTGTGGAATCACGTCATAGTCTAGTGGTGCATTATATATTGCGTTTTGATTCAAAAAGCACGCATAGACCACTTTTACAATTTCATTTGAAATGTTGATTTTTTTGTCGCTTTCTTTGCCTTCTTCGTTTTCTTTATTTTCTTGGGGTTTCTCATCTAAAAAAGCGAAATAATCTTCCCACACAAATTCAGTATATTTTCTTAAAATGCCATATGCTTCTTGTATTTTCTCTTGCAGCGTAGCTTTCTTCTTTCGCTCCCTTAATAATTTTGCCCAGCATATTCCACAAGAGCAACTGTGACCATTTTGATATACCTGCAATACTTATTTTTTATTGCAATATCATATATCTCTTTTATTTTTATTTTGTCCAAATAAAACGCCACTGGAAGCGATGCCTCACGTAATAATCTCAGCTCATTTTCCGAGATATGCAATTTTTTATTATTATCTTTATTTTCCAAGAGTAGTTTTAGTAAATTGCAATGGTATAAACTTTCTCTAGCAAAGGCTAGGATTATCGTTTCGCTGTAATCGTACTGTGTAAAATCAATTTTTCCGATTTTTTCTACTGCCTTATATAAATCTTTGCAAATCGTCCTTACTTGTTTCCTTTGGTTTTTTGTTATTGCTTCATCAATCAATACATTTTTTTTCTCTTTTGCTGCTAAACGCAAAATATTCCAGCTTACTGCATGACGCTCCTCCTTTACAATACTTTCGACTGCTTTTTTCAAATAATGGTGTCAAAAAATCCTTACAGCTCTTATTTGTCGATATTGGAGGAATAAGCTCATATGGACAAATTAACTCAGCAAAAAATCCAAACCGTTCTGTCCCGATAACGGTCTCATTTTTTCAATTTCACGTTTTTTCTTTCTTAAGGCTTTGAGCCTATTCTGGTAAGTAGAAAATTCACCTTCTTCATCCTTTGTCCATGCAAAAAGTTTCTTTTGAAAATCTACACTTTTTACTTGCTGCGCCGATAAGTAATTTAATGACATCAAAACACAGCCAATCGTATTTGCATAAAGTATTTTTGCAGCCTCTCGCGAATCTTCACAGCATAAACTGAAAATCCATAGAATTGAATCCTTTTTTCCCCATATCCGCCAGTATATGTGCAACCGCCGAGTCGTCATCATGTGACAGCCCCTCTGCGTCAAGTCCAACTTCCAAGCATCTCACATATGACTGAAAGCTGATTCCAAAAATCTCCTCCATGCTTTTTTTTTTTCGTTTCGCTCAAATCTTTTTCATTTTTAAAAATTACAAGATCCTCAATTTTGCTTATTTGCATCATTTCCTTTCTGACTCTAAAAAAACAAGTCTATATTTTTATACTTTTTCGTTTTTTGGTGTCAAGAAACCTTCTCGTAAATTTCGCAGCCGGGTATACAATATTTTCAGAAGAAAGCCTTCATCCTCTTCTACTTCGCACCTTGACAACTAAATTAGCGGGTAGCCTATCCCCGGAAAACGACCGGACAAACTGCCCGCAGTCCGCCATTCATCCTATATGAAAGGAGCCTCGCTATGAATTCCTTAAATAATAGCGGCATGATTTTCGCCATTCAAAAACCTGATGGAAGCCCCTACGATGATTCAGCTACACCCACTCCGCCACAAAAAAGAATCGTTCGTTCCAAATCACAAACTATTACGCCACAGCAGTTCCCACCTAACTATATACCATCTGCATCTTTGAACCAACCGCAGCCATCGTTCTCGCCTTACTCCCAACAATCTGTCATGCAGGCTCAACCCAGTGCTGCTTTCAAAACAATCCTGTTGAAGCCAAAATTCAAAAGCTGCAAGAGGAATGGGAGAGCGATGTCCAGAAAGCTTTCAGAAAACAGCGACTTCGATTTGATAACTGTGCTTTAGTTGAGGACTTTCAAGGTTGTTTAACTTACCAGTGCAGCAATGGGGAAAATACTATTGTAAAACCATTCAGCCCTTGCCGAAATCTACGAGCGCAAAAAATCATAGAACATGACACAAAAAAAGAATCCATCAAATATACGTTCGATACTCCTACAGGAGAACACAAAAGCGTCATAGTCGATGCTACTTGCAGTGCCCTGCACCGTTACAATTTGCTACGCGACAACGGATTTATTGTCATCGCACATCTTCTTCCTACCGTTTGTGGCGAGCTGATTGCCCGGTATACCGCAGCTACACGCGATTCCATTCCACCACAGATAAAATACTCTCCCGGATGGTATTTTTCTGAAAAGCACTGGGGATTTCAAGAGAGTGAATGGGTTGACCTTAATACTGTGCTACTGAGCTTCACGATTTCACCCACACCCGATGTGATAATGTACCAGCTTGTATCACTATACGCAATCCTTCAAGGGCGATTACACTCTAAGATGTGGATTCGTCGCCCACTCTGCATACTGACCCATAAGTATCAATGTACAGATTTGAGCATTGATAAAACACCCCTCATCTTTAAGAAGGAGCTAGAAAACTTACGTGACCGCCCCATTATATGGATTCGTGCTGAAGACACAAGCTTCAATGAATCTGCCAATGCTTACAGTCGTGATAAGAATTATCAAGCACTTCTGGATTCCATGCAAAGCAGTCAAAAGCATCCGCTGTATATAGTTGTCTCCGCCGATCTTACCCCACGACAACGAACCTTTTGTTTACCAATACAAGATTTTATCGAGCCTTGTACTGGGGCTGGGTCTATCAATTCTGTTGGATGCCTGATAAAGTCGATTCTGAATAATGCGGATGCGTTCAATTCAGAAGTGGAGCGATGTTTCCTTGAAGCTTCCAATAAATATGGTGAAGATTGTTCTGTACAAAAGGAAATTGCAACGTTATCTGCAATAGCGTCCATTATAAGGTGGCACTACTCTATACAGATACCTCCTCAAACTTTTCCGATTTGTTGTGACGATAGTCTTAAGACATACGCCTGCTACTGGGATAAGCTCAACGATGGCAACATCCTTGCACCTTTCCGAAACGCACTCTATGCCGCCCGGCGAAGCAATATGATTTGTTTTCGTTCACTCGAAGATGTCGATACCAGCTTTGACTGTCAAAAGGAGATTCTCTATGATGATACCTATTATTATACATCGACTGCCCTTTTGAAAAAAATCATCAAAGCACATCTCTCGTCCTACATGCCGTCCGATGTGCTCAATCGTCTGAAAACTGCCGGCGTGCTTTCTGGATCAGTCCCAAAAACTCTCACCCTTGCACCAAACGAACCGAAAGATTTTCGCTTTCGGACACTTCTGAGAAGCAGCCTGCATCAACCCGGAAGTCGTGACCTTATTGAGGTCTAAAAAACAAAAAGGAGTTTAATGACCATGCCAATGCTATCAAAAACCTACATAGGAAAATACTATGAAGGAGGTCAAGAGCTGTCTGTTTGCACGAGAAGTATTCTCCGACAGGATAATGATTCTTATGTCATCCTCGGTGAATCCGGCTACGGAAAGAGTGTTGCCGCCCAAAGCATCGTACTTCAAAAAAGGCTGGTCAGGCGTATCCTGTCCGTATCATCGACCTCCACAACACATCTGACCCTGAACACATTTTTCCTATCCTGCAAAAAAGTCTTTCGACCAGTTATCTACATCAATTGACGCATACATTACACCAATTCCAACAATGCTCTTCAATCCACTACGCTATGCGGATGGAACTACGGAATCATCAGCAGATTTGAGTTATACGCTTTCCAATATTATAACCAAGTATATCAAATTGAGCCGCACGGAAACAGCTGCTTTTTCCGATAGTTTGGAATACGTAATCTCACACCCCGACGATAACCCGGATATCTTCCCAGCAATTCTTAAAACCCTTGACGAATTTGACACGAAAGCATCAAGAAGTGCATCTGCTCATCTTGCACCGCTCCTGCGGCACAATGTCTTCCAAAATCAACCGATTAAACGCCATTCTGGAATTGAAATTATCAACCTAAGCAAGTTTCCACCTTTATTACAAAAAACGATTGCTGACTTAATCCTTTTTGACGAGTTCCGCACTGCATCACAGGGAGGACAGTCACCACGCTACATCTACATAGATGAGATGCAGAACCTCTCTATCGACAAAGACTGCTATCTTGGCAAAATCTTGACAGAGGGTAGAAAATATGCTCTAAACGTAATCCTTGCCAGCCAGAGTATCCGTGAGTTCAAGGCATCAGAAAGAACCATGCTCTGCCAAGCGAACCACAAACTCCTCTTTCACCCAGCACTTTTGGAGGTGAAGTACTACGCCGAACTACTTGCTTCCCCACAGCATCGAGCTGAGATTTCTGATCTTTTACGGAATCTGGAGGTTGGGCAGTGCGTTTTCCAAGGGCCTATCTATATCGGAGAAGACACTAAGCCAACTCGTGCTCCTATTTGTGTGAACGTCAGCCACCTGGAAGATATTGCATCAGCTCCATTATCGAAATCGAATAGCTAAATTGCCAGCATTCAAAGACGAAAATTTATAACCAAGTATTCTTATAGTATAAGTAAAGCTTTAATTGCTTCGCTTGTCAATCATTTTTAAGGAGGAAGCACCTATGACAAACAACAACAGCGACTTCATCAGTCTAACCGCAGCTGTCCGCCGTGCTCGAAGCGAAGGGCTGGAACTCAGCTATTCCAGCCTGCGGAGGTTTGTAGCCGCTGGCTATATCCCTCATGTGCCAAACGGCAGCAGAATTTTCGTCTATTATCCTAACGTGACCAATTTTTTGAAGAATGGTGTGACTGCCGAGCAAAGTCGAGCTTATCAGCTTTCCGTAGTCGAAGCTAATCCAACCATCCGCCCTCGGCATCCTCCAGATGCCGGGGGCATTTTTGAAACAGGAGGTTCAAATCTATGTTCTGTGAAAATTGCGGTCATCAAATCTCAGATACCGCTAAATTCTGCTCTGCCTGCGGTCATCCCGTTGGCACAGCGCCATCCCCCGGTGCAGTAGCTCCACCTGCCGTTCCAGCCAAACGAGAATCGCCCCGGCTGAAAGCCTCATCTGGCAATGGCAGCATCACACGAATGTCCGGAACACGCCGGAAACCATGGCTGCTCCGAATGCCGATTCCCGATCCTCACACCGGAATTACAGTCATGAAGGCTGTTGGCACCTACGTCACCCGTGAAGAAGCCGAGGCGGTACGCGCCGAAATGATGAAGCGTCCGGCCACACCCTATCAGGACTCTACCCTGCAGGACTGCTTCCGGATGTTCAAAGAGTCCCGTGAATATAAGGGCCGGTCCGATAAGGCTCGCGAGCTCTATGACATTGCGTGGAAATATCTCCGTCCGCTGTGGCACTTCAAAATTGCCGCCCTCTATGCGCAGGACTTTCAAAACATCTTAGACAAGATGGCCGATAACGGCCTGTCTCAAAGTATGTTGGAAAAAGAGCGTACTCTTATCAGTAAGCTGTATCGCACAGCCATTGGCTGGCGTGTCGTGGATGCCAACCTTGCATCTGTCCTGAAAGTCGAAGGGCGCAAATCTCCGGAACGCGAGATTTTCACGGACGAACAGGTGACGCTGATCCTGAGCCAGAAGAACACGCCCACCGGGCAGATGGTAATTGCTCTTCTGGCCTGCGGAGTGCGTATCTATGAGCTGCTGCACTTCAAACACGAAGATTTTCACCGCACGGAATCCGGTGCTTATCTGATCGGCGGCTGCAAGACCGAAGCCGGACGCAACCGCATCATTCCCATTCTCGACTTTGGCATCCCGGTTTTTGAACATGCGTATGCCACCTCTGTGGAAAATGGTCCGCTCTTTCCCAATGGAAAAGGCGGTTTCTGGAATGAGAAGAACTGGCGTAACCGCAAATTCTATCCTTTCCTGGAGGAAATCGGCATCCAGCCGAATCCTTACGACGAAAATGGTAAGCGCAAACCGGAGTTTGCCGGGAAGCTTGCCACCTATACGCCCTACACCACCCGCCATACCTACGCCAGCCTTTGTGACCGCGCAGGCGTCAACAAGGATATCCTGAAACGCGCTGTCGGGCACACGCCCAAATCCAAAACGCTGGATGAAGTCTACCTCCATCCGAAAGCGACCCAGATGATCGAAGCATTTGATAAGGCCAATCAGCTGGTCAATGATGAAGTTCTGACCACAACGAAGGCATAACAACTTCAAAGAGAAAAGCTGCCGATCCGTGAGAATCTTTCTCTCATGGATGGCAGCTTTCTTTTTTTGTTTGCACAATCTGTGTCAGGTCTCATCGCCTCATTCTTATTTAAAAATCAGCGGTGGAACTTTCTCCATCAGATCCTCCACGTTGCAATTCAGCGCACGCGCAAGGCGAAGCAGCGTTTCTGCTTGTGCTTTGTTGATGTTCTTCTGTCGCTGTTCGTACTGCTGGATGGTACGCACAGGCACATCAGCCTGTCCTGCCAGTTCCGATTGGCTCAATCCGGCCAATGCGCGCATGGCTTTCAGGTTTGTTTCCGGCTTTGCCGCACGGTACAACTCGTTCATCTTGTCTGCAAACTGCCGTACATCCATCTCGTGGTAGGGCGTATACAGCAGCCGCACCGCCGTGATGGGCACCGCCTGTTCAATCTCTGCAAAACGCAGACCGGTCAGCCACTGATAATATGCAAGAGCCCAACCTGTCCAGTATTCCGGGCTGCGGTCGTAGGCATACGAGGGTTTCTGCATAGACACGACTTCGCCCGCCTGCTCCAGTACAGCGCGGGCAAGTTCTACACCGGACAAGCCCACCAACACAGAACAATCCCCCTGCTCGAACCGGGCAGACAGTTCACTGGTCACAAACCACTGCCATGCCGTCTCTAACGGATAATGCAGATCGTTGACAAGATAATCCAACATCCGGGCAAGATTTTTCTGTGCAGCAGAAAGATAGCTTTTATCGTAAGCGTGGATCATTGGGCTTCATCTCCTCGTCGAGAATCGTGGTAATATAAAGGTCTCCCCTTTGACGGCGGTTGCGCTCCACGTCAAAATATTGGCGGCGGGCTGTCTGGCCACGGAAGGCCTTTTTCTTATACCATTCTTTAGAGTCTGCGGTCTCATAGCCGAGAAATTCCAGCTGTTCAAAGGCCGCCTTGCTTTTCAGCACGAACTGCTGCCCCAGCTTGCCCAAGCGCATGGCATTGCACAACTGGCGGTACGAGATTGCACCGTTGATAAAATCGGATGCAAAGGAAAAATAGCTGTCATCTGCCCTGTAGCCAATGATGATATCAGCAGACTTATAGTCGAGGTGAAAAGTGTTCATCAGGTATTCTTTGGCTAGTATCGAATTCGCGGTTCTCAAAAAAAGAATCGTCAGCCAATGCAGCATCGTGTAACCGGGAGCGTTCAAATCCAGAATGGTCAAACCGTCGCATTCGATTTTATACCGGTTAGCGTAGCCATTGTGGTCGATGCCAACGCCCCACTTTTTACCCTAAAAGCACTCTTGCTCTGCGCTGTACCTCTTTTTCAATCATCTTCAAGCGATTTGGCGGCAGATTATAACGTGTCGCTCTGCGGTCAAAATGGAAATCCAGCAGCTTATGGAGCATTGTACGGTGACGAGGCTTCATTACGCTCTTTGCTGCTGCAAAGAAATCATCGTATGCAAGCGGAAGCAGTGTACGGGCATACTCATCAAATGCTTTCTGATCGTCCCAAAGATCCGTTCCGCCCAGACTGAACAGCGAGTTTCCGTGGTCAAACAGCGGTGCGGGTGCCGCAATCGTGTTGGTCTTATTATCTACCAGCACACCAAAGTTCCATAGTGGCGGTCAGTGTTGCAGATGATCGCATCAAAAACCAGCATATCTTCCAGCGCATCCACAAAGTTCTGACCTAACGTCTGATAATACGCAAAAATTACTTTTTATTCCACCTTTGGACACAAGTTGTCCGATGGGAATATAAGAATACTCTTTGCTGGTGAACAGCTCACACTTGGAACAAAGCGTCTTTTTCAGATCTTTTGTCAGGGTGTAGCGAATCGCATTCACGCCAATCACCTGTGCAACTTGATAAGCGTACAGTTCCGAGTACGGTTCAAACCCCAGATTGCTGAACCCTGACGTGCCACCTTTATAAAGATGGATTTTTCCGTTTTGCCTGCGCCAGCATTTGGGCAGCATCCCGTTGGTCGAGAACTCCGGGCAGGACGCAAGCGAAGTTCGTATGCTGCTGCCATATCCTGTAAAGGCGATTGCTGCCAGCACCTGACTGAATCGGTTATCGTAAAGATTTACTTTTTCAAAGGTGTCACCGGAGCCCTCTGCATCTACCCAAAAGCAATCATTGAGTGAAAGTCCTTTGCAGACGGTGATAATTCCCAGCGGACGATTCAAAGAAAGCCCCACCTTAGAGAGCAGAGCATCTACATACGCTCGGTTCTTCGGAATTGTGCGATGCCGCAGCCAGCGTTCTACACCATCTTCTGATACAGTCAGGTTCAAAGGTAAAAAGGAACGATTTTCTTCGTAGACCTTTATAATATGGAGGTCAGTATCTGCACTGTCCATGTTTGCTTCAAAGGTAAGCAGTGGCAAATCAAAATGCCTGATGGTGTAGCGCACAGCGATTTCTCCTTTCATCCATGATCTTTTTCTTTATTATACGGCATCAGAATCCGAATGAAAAGCACCGTCGTCATTCTGCACAAAATTCAAGGATAAAATTTTATACCCAAAAATCTGCAAAAATCGGGTTTTCGCAAGCCATTTTGCCGTTCCTCTCCGAATTTTGCTACAGATCTGCTACAAACCTGCTACAAACGACTGAAAAGGGGGCCTCCTACACGTTTCATTATCAATATGCAAAAGTGAATCCGTTTCACTTTTGCATATCAAAAAGCACGTAGATACAAGAAAAAGCCGCTTACCTTTTCAGGTAAACGGCCTTACGTTTGGTGGAGAATTAGGGACTCGAACCCCAGACCCCCTGCGTGTGATGCAGGTGCTCTAACCAGCTGAGCTAATCCTCCATATTCTGTTGTTTTGTTTGGTGCTCCGAATTGGAACGTGATTATTATAGCACGGCCCCGGGCAAATTGCAAGCCCTATTTTCAAAAAATTTCAATTTTTTTCCGCGCGGCATTCCGGTTGCGCCCGGGGCAAAATCGTGTATACTGAAGGCGGAAACGTTCCGCAGGAAAAGAGGTTTTTAAAATGTTGACACTGCGTGGAATTATCACCCTGCTGGTGCTGGCCGTCCTGTTTGCACTGGCCGTTGTGTGGATCTCCAAGAACGGCGGCTGGAAGGGCGAGGGCTGCGGCGGCAACTGTGCGTCCTGCCACAGCCGCTGCGAAAACCCGGAGCACAAAAAGCCGTAACGCTTAAAGCACCCCCGTCTGCTCTGATATATGCCCCCATTCCGGACAACCGGAATGGGGGCATTTTCATGAAATAGAGATGCGATCGCAAAAAGAAATGCATTGAATTACATCGACAAGCAACCGGTCGAAAGAGAAACAACATTCCCACAAAGGCGATGCAGGTGATGACGCAGAAGGCCAGCACATACCAGCCGATCTGCTTGGCAAGGTTGCCCTTGCTGCGGAACACGAAGTTGCGCTGGATGAGGAAGTTGATGCACTCGCCAATGACCATTGCAATCATAGAGGTTGTCTTTGATGTCTGCACTCTCCAGCCGCTGTGCGTGGACTCCCTGGGAAGAAAAGGAAAAATTGTAGTTCTGCGGGATCAGTTCCTCGATCTCGGTCCGGTGCTCCTTGATGGAGAGCAGCCCGCGCCGGACGTAGTCCGGCATATCGGAGGCTGTTACCGTCAAGCTGTCGGTTTTCTGCTCGTAACAGCGCATATACGCATTGGCACAGCCCATGCGGATATCCGTGTGCAGCTGGCGCAGGTTTTCCCTGCAGGGATAAAGCAGCAGGCAGATCAGCAGCTCCGAACCCACGATGATCTTTTTGCCGACGCACCCGGCTTCCTGTGTAAAGAAGCGCCGGATGAGGTTCAGCCGGTCCGACAGGGACCACTCCGACAGCGCCGGCAGCCGGATCTGCGCCGGGAAGAAACCTGCAGCAGCGTTCTGGACCGATGCCTCCTGCGACGCCTCGTTGATCACCGCCGCCAGCAGGCCGCCTTCACGGTTCTGCAGCAGGCTTGTGAGTTCCTTCAGCTCCCCCTGTGCAAGCCGATCCACCTGTTCCAGCACAATGAAGTGATCTTCCATATAGGAGATCAGTCCATCGGCCGGATCAAACAGCTTCCGGTGGAAGCTCTTGGGATCGACCAGGTATCGGTTCTGTTTTTCCAAACACACCGTGTGTATGGATGGTTTTAAGGATTCCGGGCTGAAGTGCACTGTCTGCTTTGTCGGGTGTATCGGAAAGGGTATTGCGGGCAAGAAGAAAGTGAAAGAATTGTGAAATCCAAAAAGCATCCCCTTGCATCCGATGGCAGCCGCCTCTTTCTCTGCTGGTCAGAAGATGTTTTTGCGCTGCTGTCGGTGTTTTATCTTCTGCGGCAGAAAAAAATCCCCCTGATTTCCGAAACGGGAAATCAGGGGAAGTTGATGCTTTAAGTTTTCAACGTTTTGCTCGTTTGACGCTGGTTTTCCACATCTTTGCACCGTGAACGCAAGAAAAAGGGCTGCTGCACGGTATTTGTGCAGCAGCCCCTTCGGCTTACTTCATGGGGACAGAGAATATCCGGGGCAGCGCTTCCGAAACGCTGTCATTAGTGCAGTTCGGGCCAGTAGTCCTTATTGGCAACGATCAGGTCGTCCAGGATCTCCTTGGCCACCTTGGCACTGGGCACGGTCTTGCTGAGGGTCAGAGCCTGCCACAGCTTCTGATAGCTGTGCTCGCAGTAGGCTTCCACCACCAGCTTTTCCACTGCTACCTGCTGGTTCATCATGCCCAGCTGGAAGGTGGGGATCTCACCCTGGCACAGAGGTTCGGGGCCGTCGTTGCCCACCAGGCAGGGCACCTCTACCATGGCGTGGGGGTCAAAGTTGCTGATGGCACCCTTGTTCTCCACGATGCAGAGCATCCGCTCGTGGGTGTTGTAGGCAATGGCACGGGCCAGGTCCACGATGAAGCTGGCGTGGTTGTCGATGCTGAACTCGTCACCCTTGAACTCGCCGGAAGCGGTGATGGCACGGGCAGCACCAAACACGTTCTTTTCGCGGCCGTTAATGACCTCGTTGGCACGGGTGTAGTTGGGATCGCTGTGCTCCACCACATAGTCCGGGAACAGGTAGTACTTCAGGTAGGTGTTGGGCAGGCAATCCGGGGTGACAGCCAGCAGGTCTGCCGCCTTGCGGTGGGTCTCCTGCCAGCTGGCATCCATGTGCTGGGTCTCAATGGCCTTCTGGGTCAAATAGCCGTTCTTGCTGACATAGTCAATGAGCTGGGGGGTGTAGTCGGTGCCGTCCTTGCCCTTCACGCTGGTCCACCAGCCAAAGTGGTTCAGGCCGTAGTACTTCACGTCCAGGTCCTTGGGGGTCTTGCCCACGATGTAGCTCATGCGGCGCAGGGTGCCCACCGGCATATCGCAGATGTTGATGATCTTGGAGTTGGGCCGCAGCACACGGCAGGCCTCTGCCACGATGGAGGCAGGGTTGGAGTAGTTGAGCATCCAGCAGTTGGGGCTGTAGGCCTCCATGTAGTCAATGAGCTGCATGATGTCCGGGATGCTCCGCAGGCCGTAGGCAATGCCGCCGGGGCCGCAGGTCTCCTGGCCCACCACGCCGTGGCGCAGGGGGATCTTTTCGTCCTGCTCACGCATGGGATAGCCGCCGCTGCGGATGTGGGCCATGCAGAAGTCCACATCAGTAAAGGCTTCCTTGGGGTCGGTGGTGTAGCTGAACGCCACATCCGGTGCCACCTTCTTCATAGCCAGGGCCACAGCATCTGCAATGGTCTTCTGACGCTCCGGGTTGTTGTCATAGAGCTTCAGGCTGCGGATGGGGAACCGATCCAGGCTGTGCATCAGCATCATGACGATGCCCGGCGTGTAGGTACTGCCGCCGCCTGCAATGACGATGGAAAACTTTTTCATGGAATATTACCCTCCCTCTTACTGGATGTTTTGATATGGGTGTTGGAATACAAGATCTTATTCTTCGCCGCTGAGGCCCAGCTCAGCGTCCACTGCCTTGCGGACAGCGTTGACCTTCAGGCCGTAGACCACCTGGACATTCTTGCCCTTGTGGATCACGGCAGAAGCACCGGTCTGGTTTTTCAGCACATCATCCTGGACCTTGTCGGGATCTGCCAGCTCGGTACGCAGACGGGTGTAGCGGTTGGTGACCTTCAGGATGTTGTCCTTGCCGCCCAGAGCCTCCACGATGACAGCAGCGTCCACGGTGTTGTCTGCAGCAGGAGCAGCAGCGGTGCCGTTCTCAGCAGCCACCTTGGCCTTGTACTCGGACTTGGAGTGGAGCTTCATCTCCATGCCCTCTGCCTCACGGCCCAGGGTGTGGAGGTTCAGCTTCACGATGAGCACACGGAAGATCACATAGTACAGGAAGAAGTACAGCACGCCCACAGCGATGTAGATGGGCCAGCGGGTCTTGCCAATGCCCAGGGGCAGGTTGTACAGCAGGAAGTCGATGAAGCCGTTGGGGCCGATGGCACGGCAGCCCAGCAGGTTCAGGACCACAAAGCTGGAACCAGCCAGAACGGCATGGACCACAAACAGGATGGGAGCCACGAACAGGAAGCTGAACTCGATGGGCTCGGTAACGCCGGCAATAAAGGAAGTGACGGCGGCGGTGATCAGAACGGGCTTGATCTTCTCACGGTTCTCGGGGCGAGCGGTCTGGTACATGGCCAGGCAGGCACCGATCAGGCCGAACATCTTGGAGATGCCGCGAGCGTCCCAGATGACGGACTGGCTCAGCACGGCAACGGAAGGATCAGCGATCTCAGCGTAGTAGATGTTCCGGGCACCCTCCAGCACCTGACCGCCCACGGTGGCAGTGCCGCCCAGAGAGGTGTACAGGAACGGGGTGTAGACCAGGTGATGCAGGCCGGTGGGGATCAGCAGACGCTCCAGCGTGCCGTAGATGAACAGGCCAAAGTTGCCTGCGCTGCGGATAAAGCCGCCCAGCGCATTGATGCCAGCCTGTGCATACGGCCACACAAAGGTGAACAGCACAGCCAGCACCACCATGACCGGAATCAGCACGATGAATACGAAACGGGTGCCGCCGTAGATCTGGAAGGCGTTGTTGAACTCAGTCTCGCAGAAGCGGTTGTGGATGTAAGCCACCACGATGCCCAGCAGCAGGCCGATGAACACGCCCATGTCCAGCACCTGGACACCCAGGACCATGGCCTGGCCGGTGCCGGAAAGGCTGCCCTCCACCAGCATACCACGCATATTCATAAACTTGTTCATGGCGTTGAGGAACACCAGGAAGGCCAGCAGAGAGATAAAGCCTGCCTCAGACTTTTTCTTGTTGGCCAGGCCCACGCTGAGGCCCACGCAGAAGATAACGCCCAGATTGCCCAGGATGGCGTTGAGCGAACCGGACAGCAGCGTGCCGAAGCCGATGGTGACCGGGTTGTTCAGGAACGGCAGCACTGCCTGCAGCCGGACGTTGGTGAACAGGTTGCCCACAGCGATGAGAATACCGGCAATGGGCAGGATCAGAACGGGGATGAACATTGCTTTGGAGAACCGCTGCAATGCATCCATTACCTTATCCTTCATGGGTTGACTCCTTTTCATTTACAATTCCAAAAACCATTCTCCTGGGATGCGTCCATCCCCTGGGACCCGGCCGGGTCTGTGATTCTACTATCCCACAAACCAACGCAACTGTAAACAATTTTTGAACAAATGAAAACGCGTTACCCAAAACAGTAACGCGTTTCTATTACTTTTGTTTAAGAACCCATGATTTTTTTTGTGCGAAATGCACAAGCGCCCTTACTTGATGCCGTTTTCCATGCACAGACGGCGGTACTCGTAGGCGATCAGCTCGATGAGCATCATCACCTGCGGAAAAAAGGTGTTGGGCATGGTGTTCTGATCGTCCAGCTTCCACTGGTTCTCCACCCGGAACCATAGGTCGGCGTACCGGCCCACGCTGTTCTCCTGCTCCCCGGTAATGGCCACGGTAAACACCCCGTTTTCCCGGGCTGTGCGGATCTTGTCGCGCACCATCGCGGTCTCGCCGGATTTGGAGATGCAGAAAAACATCCCCATCCGGTCCAGGGTATTTTCAAAAATGCCCACCGAGTCGCCGCCGGTGGCACTGAAGCACAGGATGCCCATGTTCACCAGCTATCCCAAAGGCGTTATTTTCAGGACAGCCGTTTCCGGCACCTCTCCACCGATGCCCGGACGCTGTACGGCATCCTGCTCGACCGCATGAGCCTGTCGGTCAAGAACGGCGACCGCATGAGCCTGTCGGTCAAAAACGGCTGGGATGGATGGACAAGCAGGGGCGGGTGTATATCATCTACACTGTCCGGGAAGTGCAGGAATCACTCTGCTGCGCCGAACACAAGGCGGTCAAGCTGTTCCGGGAACTGGAGCAAATCGACCTAATCGAGCGCAAGCGGCGCGGTCTGGGCAGACCCAGCCTGATCTACGTCAAAGACTTCACCACAGGGCTGTCAAAAATGCACAATCTGAATTGCACAAACAGCAATTCAGGCGTTGACCAAAGCGCAGTTCAGGAGCGGAAAAAACCGCAAGCAAATAAGGACTGATAAGAATAAGACAGAGATGAATAAACCTGATCCTATCCACTCAGAGGACATTCGGGAACAGCTTGAGGATTATTTTTATCAGGTGTTGGAGGTCGAACTGCTGCTTCGGCTTTTCCCGGATGATGAGGACACCATCTGTCAGATCGTGGATTTGCTGGTAGATACCTGTGCTACCAAGCGCAGGATGCTCCGAATCGCCGGGGATGATAAGCCTGCCGAGGTGGTACGCAGTCGGCTGAAAAAGCTGAATGCCGACCACATCCGCTTCGTGCTGAACAGCCTTGCCGAAAATGCTACCCCCGTGCGGAACATGAAGCAGTATCTTCTTGCCTCGCTCTACAATGCACCCACGACCATGAATCTACACTATCAGAACCTGACGAACCATGACTTTGCGCACGGTTCCCGGAAAGCGGGGTGATGTTATCGCAAAGAAAGCAACAGTTATCGCAGTCACAAATCAGAAAGGCGGTGTCGGAAAAAGCACCACCTGTGAAAATCTGGGTATTGGGCTGGCAATGGAGGGCAAGAAAGTTCTGCTGGTGGACACTGACCCGCAGGGCAGTCTTACCATCAGCATGGGCTGGCAGCAGCCGGACGAACTGCCCACCACGCTGTCTACCCTGATGCAGAAAGCCATGAACGACCAGCCCATCCAGCCCGGTGAGGGCATCCTCCACCATGCAGAGGGCGTAGACCTCATCCCTGCCAATATCGAATTGGCAGGATTGGAGGTAGCTCTGGTAAACAGCATGAACCGGGAAAAGATGCTCAAGCAGGTGTTGGAAAGTGCAAAACGGGAGTACGATTATATCCTGCTGGACTGTATGCCCTCTCTGGGGATGCTCACCATCAACGCTTTGGCGGCGGCTGACACCACATTGATTCCCGTTCAGGCACAATACCTGTCTGCCAAAGGTCTGGAACAGCTTTTGCAGACTGTCGGCAAGGTGCGGCGGCAGATCAACCCGAAATTAAAAATCGAAGGTATCCTGCTTACCATGACGGACAGCCGCACCAACTACGGAAAGCAAATCGACACCCTGATACGCCAAGCATACGGCAGTAAAATCAAAGTGTTCGACCAGACCATTCCCCGGTCTGTCCGTGCCGCCGAAACCAGTGCCGCAGGCAAGAGCATTTTCCAGCACGACCCCAAGGGCAAGGTGGCAGAAGCCTACCAATCTTTAGCGAGGGAGGTGCTGGTAGATGCCGAAAGGCGGCTTAAACGTAGCTCTGAAAGGGCTAGATGACCTGTTCAGTTCAGAGGAAAACCGGCAGGAGGAACAGCGTGAACAGGTACAGCAGATTCCTGTGGATGAACTTTTTCCGTTCAAGAACCATCCGTTCAAAGTGCTGGATGATGATGCAATGACCCGGACGGTAGAAAGTATTTCACAATTCGGTGTGCTGGCTCCGCTCATCGCCCGCCCCAGACCAGAGGGCGGCTATGAAATCATCTCCGGGCATCGCCGGAAACACGCCGCCGAACTCGCCCATCTGGACACTGTGCCTGTCATTGTGCGCAACATGGAGGATGATGCCGCCACGATATTGATGGTCGATTCCAATTTGCAGCGAGAACACATCCTGCCCAGTGAGCGTGCATTTGCCTACAAGATGAAACTGGAGGCGATAAAAAATCAAGGTGCTAGGTCGGATTTAACTTCCCGACAACTTGTCGGGAAGTTAGAAGCTGCTGATGAAGTGGGAAAAGCACTGATGATGAAAGCGGCAGACAAGTCCAGCGTTTTGTGCGCCTGACAAACCTTGTCCCGGAACTACTGGACATGGTGGACGAGAAGAAAATCTCTTTTAACCCTGCGGTGGAATTGTCCTATTTGGACGAAAAGCAGCAGCAGGATTTTTTAGAAGCAATGGATGCTTCCCAGAACGCACCATCTCTTTCGCAAGCCATTCGGATAAAAAAGTTGGCGCAGCAGGGTGAGTTTGACTATGATGCAGTCTACAACATTATGAATGAGGAAAAAAGAAAAGCGAACTGGACACCGTGACCATCAAAAACGAGATCCTGCGGAAATACTTTCCGCGCAATTACACGCCACGGCAGATGGAAAGCATCATCATCAAGCTGCTCGACCAGTGGCAGATGAAAAAGCAACAAGCAAAACAGAAGAAGCAGGAAGAAGCGCGTTGAGCGCAGACTGAACAGTAAGACCCAGTTCCGGGTCTTTTTATTTTTGTAAAAATTTTGGAGGAAACGCCTATGAACAACACCATTGATTTCAAAACCGCAAAGACCATCGACACCATGAGCAAGAAAATCGACCACATCGACGATGCGGTGACGGGCTTCTTTTCATTCATGCACACGGCAATGCAGAACGAGCTTGCCAGTACGGATGTTTTTTCGCCGCCGTGTCGCCCGTTCTGGATTTGACCGTGATTCAGCCAGAGGAGGCTCCGCACATCCTGCCCTGCTTTGACGAGGACGATGCCGGCTACGGCATCTCCAAGGAGGAGCCGCTGGGTTTCCGCTATAACCCGAAGCAGGTCATCAAGCTGATGGGCAAGCGGTATCTGACCGGGCCGGTGATTTTCCACCGCTATACGGATGATGGCAAGTTCGCACCCCTGACCATGAGTGATATGTTTGCCATCCAGAAGTATCTGGAAACCGCCAGTGTCACGTTGATGGTCGATGAGGATGCTCTGACCTGCATCTGCATCGACTGAGGTGTATCCATGAAAGAATTTGAAGTTGAAATCACGGAAACCCTGCAAAGGACTGTGGTGATTCGCAGGCAGGGTCACGCGCAGAAGTTCAGAAGTCCTTGCCGGAAGAAATGTGGAATAGCGAAGAATTTGTGAACTGGGCGCAGAGGACATTTGTCGGCGCAGAATTTTGGTTGCCGTAAGTGAAAAGGAAATCACATCCCCCAAATGCCGAAAAAGAAAGGATGAGATGGAGCGGTGACAATTTTTTTCATCGGTTTCGCATTTTTTGAGTTCGGCGCACTCTGCGGCATTTCTTCGTGGCTGCGCTGATGCAGGCGGCAAGGGATGGTGGTGAAATGCAGGAAGAAGTCGAGCAGAAAACATTCAACATTATGATTTCGACCACGAAACTGACCGCCCGGACAGTCCTCAATGCGGTAAAAGCGGCGATACGGCTGTATCAGTCCAAGGCATCCCAAGGCAAACAGAGCGTCCGTACACTCCTGCGGCAGAACCGGGGTGTTTCCAGCGTAGAGATCAGTAAGACAAGCATCAAGGGATTTGAACGGTATGCCCAAAAGTACGGCATCGACTACGCCATCCGAAAGGATAGCTCCGAAGTGCCGCCCCGGTATCTGGTCTTTTTCAAAGCTCCGGATGCAGAGGCTTTTCAAGGCGGCATTCAAGGAATATTCGGCTTCACTCCTGAGCAAATCGAAGCGTCCTTCCGTTCTTGCAAAGCTGCATGAACTGGTACAGGCTGCGGCAGAACTTCCCGGCAAAGTCCGGCGCAAGCAGGAGGAACGCGGCATATGACCACAAAAAGCTGACGAAGCTGATTGCACTGTATCTGCCCTATATCCTGTTGGGGCTGGTGGCAACGAACCTTGGTGAAGCATGGCGGCTTGCCGAGGGCAAAGAGTTGGGCGATAACATTATGGCGATGATGGGCACCTTTCCCGGTGGCGTTTGTGAACCCGCTGCCCAGCTTGCATCCGCTCGATTTGCTGGTGGGCTTGTGCTGCGGTGCAGGGTTACGGCTGGCGGTCTATTTGCGTGGAAAAAACGCCAAGAAGTACCGCCACGGCATGGAGTACGGCTCTGCCCGGTGGGGCACCGCCAAGGATATTGAGCCGTTCATGGCACCCAAGTTTGCAGACAACATCATCCTGACAAAAACGGAACGCCTGATGATGAGCAACCGCCCACCTGACCCGAAAAATGCGCGAAACAAAAACGTGCTGATCGTGGGCGGTTCCGGCTCCGGGAAAGACCCGCTTTTGGCTGAAGCCGAACCTGCTTCAAGTGCCACAGCTCGTATGTTGTAACAGACCCGAAAGGTAGTATCGTGGTCGAGTGCGGGAACGCACTTCTGAAGAACGGCTACAAGCTGAAAATCCTGAATACCATTAACTTTTCTAAGTCGATGCACTACAATCCGTTCAGCTATGTTCCACAGCGAAAAGGACATTCTGAAACTCGTCACGACCCTTATGACAAACACAAAGGGTGACGGTTCAGCGGCGGCGATCCTTTCTGGGAAAAATCGGAACGGCTTTTGCTGACCGCGCTGATTGCGTATCTGCATTATGAAGCACCAAAGGAAGAACAGAACTTCGCCACTTTGCTGGAAATGCTCAACACAATGCAAGTGTCGGAGGACGATGAGGATTTCCAGAACCCGGTTGATCTGCTCTTTGAGGATTTGGCGCGGAAGAAGCCCAATTCTTTTGCAGGGCGGCAGTACAAGCTCTACAAACTTGCGGCAGGGGATATATGCTCTAAGTGACTTCTTAATCATGATTTTGTCATGGTTAGTGAAGCAATCACTTAGAGCATTTTTGTTTCAGGAGGTACAGCTATGAGAAACGAAAAAATCACCCCACTGTACGAGCGCCTGAGCCGGGACGATGAGTTACAGGGCGAGAGCAATTCCATATCCAACCAAAAACAGATGTTGGAGGATTTTGCTCGCCGGAATGGGCTGCCAAACCCTACGCATTTTACAGATGACGGTATCTCAGGCACCCGGTTTGACCGCCCCGGATTTTGGCGATGATGGAGGAAGTGGAGGCAGGGCGTGTAGAGGCAATCGTCATCAAGGACATGAGCCGATTGGGGCGCGACTATCTGAAGGTCGGTCAGGTCATGGAGGTTTTGCGGCAGCGAGGCGTTCGTCTGATTGCCATTAACGACGGTGTGGACAGTCTGAAAGGCGATGACGATTTTACCCCGTTCCGCAACATCATGAATGAATTTTACGCCCGTGATACCAGCCGGAAAATCCGCTCTGTGTTTAAGTCAAAAGGTATGAGCGGCAAGCACCTGACCGGCACTGTGATTTACGGCTATTTATGGGACGAAAAACGGGAGCATTGGCTGGTAGATGAGGATGCCGCCGAAGTGGTACGCCGTATCTTCTCCCTCACGCTGGAGGGATATGGGCCTTATCAGATCGCCTGCAAACTATCCGCAGACCGGATTGAAATTCCTGTCGTACACCTTGCCCGTTTCAACGAGGGTGTGAACCGTTCAAAGCCGGTCAAAGACCCCTATGGATGGGGATCATCTACCATCGTGAACATTTTGAAAAAACGAGAGTATTTAGGGCATACCATCAATTTCAAGACCCGCAAGCACTTTAAGGACAAGAAAAGCCACTATGTTTCTGAGGACGAATGGACAATCTTTGAGAATACCCATGAAGCCATTATCGACCAGCAGACCTTTGATCTGGTGCAGAAAATCCGCAGCAATGTACGGCGTTATCCAAACGGCTGGGGCGAAGCAGCTCCCCTCACAGGCTTGCTCTATTGTGCCGATTGTGGCGGCAAGATGTATGTCCACCGCACCAACAATGGCAAGCGGATTTCTCAATATACCTGTTCCAATTATACCAAAGTTCCGTGTGGGACACTATGCCATACACAACACCGTATCAATGAGAGTGCTGTTCTGACATTGGTTTCCGACACGCTCCGGGCTATCGCTGAATATTCCAAAAATGACCGGAAGGAATTTATTCACACCGTTCAGGAAACGCAGGTTGCCCAACAGAGTGCCGATATAGCGAAAAAGCGCAGGCGCCTGGCCGCTGCTCAAAAGAGAGCCGGAGAACTGGAAAAACTGATTTGCAAAATCTATGAGGACAATGCCCTCGGCAAGCTGCCGGATGCACGATATAGGGCGCTTGATGCACAGTATGCCAAAGAGCAGGACGCACTTGAGATTGAAATTGCGGAGCTGGAAAAGGCTGTTACCGGCTACGAGCAAAGCCAGAAATCAGCGGAGAAATTTATAGCCCTGATTGATAAATACGAGAATTTTGACACTCTGACAAACACCATGCTCAATGAGTTTGTAGAGAAAATCCTTGTCCACGAACGCGCCCGAAAAGGCACCCAGGACACCACGCAGGAAATTGAAATCTACTTCAATTTTTTAGGACGCTATATCCCACCATCCTTACAGCCGGTTCCTTTAACCCCGGAGGAACAGGAAGAACTGCGGAAAAAAGAAGAACGCAAGGACAGGCTTCATCAGAATTATTTGAAGCGGAAAGCCAGCGGCGCACAAAAACGATATGAGGACAAAATCAAGGCGAAGAAAAAAGCGGAAATGGACGCTAAGAAAGCCCTGATCCGGGCGGAGGATATGAAAAAAGGCGTTTTTTCTACTGTCGGACAGCTGCCGAAAGAAGAACCACGCAAAGGCAGCATAGCAGCCAGCGCAGCAGTCTAATCATCACGAAGCAAAGGAGAATGAATATGAGTAAGTTGACTTACATTCGTTGTGGAGATTATGATATATCCAACCTAAAACTTTCTGAACAGCCGGAAACTTCTATCGGCAAGTACGGCAGAATGCGAAAATCCTACCTAAAGGAACATCGCCCCATTCTCTACAACCAACTGCTGATGAGCGAGAAGCTGTATCCACACCTGTTAGAGATTGACCGGACAGCGCAGGAGCGCGTGGATACCATGTTGCCTCACATGATGGAGACTGCGGGTGTCACGGAAGAACTGAAAGCCTGTGATCCTATGCGTTGGGTGGGGCTGATGAACACATTAACGGCACAGATTGAGGAAATTTTAATCAGGGAACTGATTTGCAGCTGAATGGGAGGTGCGGGAAGTGCTGACCTTTGAAAAGGTTTTGAAAGTGTTTCAGGCATATCTGGATGATGATCCTCTGTATGAGGTGGTTCAGACCAGCCACGGTTATACATTGATGGCATGGGAACCCCACCGGAATGACTGGTACAGCGCCGAAATACAGAAAACTCCGGAGGATTTACGGAACGCTTTGTTGGGTACATACGCTAACTTTCTGGAAGATAAGATTACCGGAAATGACCGCGATCTGACTGTGACAGAAATCGCAGAAATCCAGCAGAGGTGCCGGGAACTTTGGGAAAAGTGCCGGGAAACTTGATATAGAAAACGCCAGAAGGAGGCCGCGATTATGCGTCCTCCTTCTGCTTCGCAGTCTGTTCCATTTTGAGCGCCCCGTCTATGGCACCTTCGATAATCGGCAGGTATTGTTCAGGGCAAAGCTTCAGCTTGTGGCTAACCCGTTGCCGCTGTTCGCTTTCTTCTCGCATAATCTCCGGGTTAAAATACCGTTCCACGGGAAGTCCGCAGACCTTAATCAACTGGATCATCACAGGCAGGCTCGGAATCGCACCTTGATTTTCAATGTTGGCAAGATACCGCCATTCAATCCCAACCATTTCTGCCAATGTTTTTCGTGCAAGACGCTTTGCCTCTCGTGCGGCTTTGACATCCGCGCCGAAAGTTTCAAAACCGGGGCAATCTTCTACTTTCGCCATATAACATCACCCATTTACATTGTATAATTCATACTTTGCCCGTGGAATGTTGTTATATGCAGGTTGGTTGAAGTTTATAATTGGCGATTGAACGGCGATCCAGATACCGCCGTAGATATTACACAAGCTCATTTTCTTTGAAATTTTGGAGAATATTCAATGTTCGAAAGATAGGATTTTAAAACTAATATTTTCTAACAATTTCTGCTATGTAACAATTTTTGTTTTTCAGGTGGCAAGGTAATGGATTTACAAAACAGCGTTGAAGTCCAGAAAACTGTTAATGCCTTTGAAAAAATTGAGCTTCAAACATAAAGCCAAGTTCAATTCTGCTTCTCCGGACTTCCGTCAGAGGAATCATTTTCGATTTTATTATGATTTGATTCCTTTATTGCAACCATTACAAAAGGGATTGTCCCTACTTTTCTTCTAACTGAATGGCTTTTTTAAAAATGGATATTTGGCTGATTTTAGATTTGGATATGTGACCCATAAAACTTTTGAATATAGGCGTATCAGGTTTATTCCCAACACGATTAAATCTATGGTCGCCATGTGGAAATG